>Ga0097621_100003179_pt1 | contig 11287 bp, 12 predicted proteins | sample KBSMisM72_FD_73165 | JGI IMG/M metagenome (GOLD analysis project Ga0097621, IMG submission 73165) | Miscanthus rhizosphere microbial communities from Kellogg Biological Station, Michigan, USA - KBS Miscanthus M7-2 (version 2) (version 2) | ecosystem: Host-associated > Plants > Roots >... | reverse complement strand
CCGATCTCGGCGGCCACCGCCAGTAAAGTCGACGCGATCAAATCGCGCGTGGCGAGGACGAATACGGTCATGATGGCCGCCGGCCAGATTGCGGGCCACACGGCCTCGACCAGCGCGCGCCAGACCGAGATCTCGACGCGCCGGCAGGCCGCCGGGAAGAGCACGACGGTGGACGCGATGCCGACCGGCACGAGCGTCGCGATGGCGACGCCCGGCAGGCCCAGGGACTTCACGAACGCAATGCCAAGCCCGAGGTTCACGAAGGCCGCCGTCAGGTTGGTGAATGCCACGAGCTGATGACGGCCGGCGCCCTTGAGCACGGTCCCCGCGGTGGCATTGCCGACGCGGATGATGACGACCAGCGACAGCAGGCGCAGCACGATGACGCTGCCCGCGAACTCCGGCCCGACCCAGGCATGCACGAGCGGCCCGGCCATGAGGATGACGGCCCCGGCCATGGGTACGACGGTTCCCAGGGACAGGCGCGTCCCCTGGACGAAGATTGTCCGGAGACGGGTCCTCCGCGATGCCGCGCTGTTGTCGACGACGGTCGGAAAGAGGACGTCGTTCAGCTGGTTCGTCAGCCGCTGCGTCATCTCGGCGACGCGCTGACCGACGGTCCAGACGGCGACGGCGCTCATGCTGAGAAACCCGCCGATGACGATCGCGTCGAGCGAGTAATTCATCTTGTTCGCGCAGTCGATCACCAGCATGTAGACGCTGAAGAGCGTCACCTCACGCAGGCGTTCCCTGCGGAATGACGACAGCCGGATGCGCAAGCCTGGAAACACGCGATAGGCGTTGGCCCGGTAAATCAGGTACGTGACCAGGCGCACGGTGGTGGTGGCGGCCACCAGCTCGACGAGGCCGTAGCCAGCCGCGAGCACGGCCACGTTGACGGCAGCCGTCACGACGCTGCTGGCGGCGCCCACCACGTTGTTGAGGTCGTAGCGCTGGAAGCCGTTGATGACCCCGCCGAACACGTTGAAGGCGGTTCCGGTTGCGACGCCCAGACTGATGATCAGCAGCACCATGCGCCCGGTGTGCAGCTGATCGGGCGACAGGTGGAAGATGTGACCGAGGAAAATCGCGATGCCGATCGCGACCAGGTACGTGACCGCCCCGAACGTCGCGAACACCACGAAGGTGGTGCTCAGGATGTCGTTGAGCGCCTCGTAGTCGTGCTTTGCCCGGTACTGCGCGACGAACTTCACCAGCGCGCCGGAATATCCGAGATCGAGCACGGAGAAATACGCCGTGATCGAGGCCGTCAGCATCCAGAGCCCGTAGGCCGACTGGCCGAGGTGTGCGACGTTGAAGGGCAGGACGACGAGCCCGAGCACGGCTTCCACGCCAATCGCGAGGTAACGCGTCGAGACGTTGCGCGCAACGGTCAGTGTCTCGTTCGCGTCGATCGCCGGCGCGGAGGCTTCGGGCGGGGTCACTGGGCTCCCTTCCGGCAGACCATGACCTTGACGGTGTCGAGCAGGATCATCAGGTCGAAGACGATCGACAGGTGCTTCATGTAATAGAGGTCGTAGCGCAGTTTTTCCAGCGCGTCCTCGACCGAGGCGCCATATCGATAGCGGACCTGCGCCCAGCCGGTCACGCCGGGCTTCACGGCATGACGCGCCATGTAGAAAGGAATCGCCTGCGCCAGCTGCTGGACGAAGAAGGGCCGCTCGGGACGGGGTCCGACGAAGCTCATTTCGCCCCGAAGGACGTTCCAGAACTGCGGCAGCTCATCGAGTCGTGTCAAACGGATGAAACGGCCGACGCGGGTCGCGCGGGCGTCGCCGTCTTTGGCCCAGATCGGCGTCCCCTGCTCGGCATCGGTTCGCATCGAGCGGAACTTGAACAAGGTGAACGGCCGCCCGTTTTCGCCCACACGCTCCTGCCGGTAAAGCACCGGTCCCGGAGAGTCGAGCCGGACCGCCAGCGCGGTCAGCAGCATCACCGGTGCACAGAGCACGGTGCCGAGCAACGCCCCGGAGAAGTCGACGAGACGCTTCACCAGCCGTGTGGCCCGAGATGCTCCGAAGCCGTCCGAGAAAATCAACCAGCTGGGTTTGAGATCGTCCACGAGAATCTTGCCCGTCATGCGCTCGTAGGTCGTGGCCGCGTCTTCGACCCGGACGCCCGCAAGCTTCGCGCGGAGGAGATCGTCGATGGGCAGCTGGCCGCGCCGGTCCGCCAGGGCGATCACGATTCGACTGATGCTGTAGGCGTCGATGACGCCGGGCAAATCGTCGATCGCGCCCAGAATCGGACCAGCGGCCCCGGATCCCGCGCCCGCCTGATCCTCGATGAACCCGACCAGCCGGTACGCGTAGTCGTACTGCGCGCGGATGTGATTGGCAACGGTCGCCGCGATGGATCCCGTTCCGACGACGAGCACGCGTTCTTCGACGTGCGGGTCGGTGGTCAGGCCGTCGAACGCGACGCGACAGAGGGGCATTGTGACGGCGAGGATGCCGATGGTGGTGAGAAGCGTCCCGCTGCCCAGCCTCGCCGATGGAAAGACTACCGACAGGGCGGCCAGCACGACCGCGGCCGCGCCGGTGGCGCGCAGCACCCGCACGAGCAGCTCGCCCTTGGGATGCACGCGCGTGAGGTCGTACAGGTCGTTGTAGTAGAAGCACAGCTCGCACAGGAACGTCGCGAGCAGCACTTTCCACATCGCGCCGCTGTCGACAGACCCGTGCAGGCTCGCCGTTCCGACGATCAGGCCGGACACCAGCAGGGTTTCGAACGCGAAGAGCGTCACGCCACGTGTCGAGACGTGGCGGTTGAACACCCTCATGACGCGATTCCTTCCTCCATGTGCCTCACGTCAGTTCGCCGAGTCGTTGAGCACGATGCCGAGCAGACGCTCGGCGCCGATGGCGGCGACCGCCTCGTGGATGGCGGGCTTGGTGGTCTGGCCCGCCCGGACGACAAGAACGACGCGATCGGCGAGCGGCGCCAGGAGGCCGAGATCCGCCAGCGGGGCCGCCGCGGGGGCGTCGATCACGACGCTGTCGAAGTGCGAACGCAGCGTCTCGACGACCTCGCGCATTCTTGGGCCGCCGAGCAGCTCCCCGGGATGCGCGGAGGCGTGCCCGGCCGGCAGCAGCGTGATCTGCTGGTCTTCAATCAGGGTCAACGCGTCAGGCATGGCGACTCGCCCCGTGAGCACGTCCGCGAGGCCCGGACCGTCGGCCAGGCCGAAGAGCCTGTGCATGCGTGGGTACCGGAAGTCCGCGTCGATGATGCAAATCCGGCGTTGATGATCCCGCGCCATGGTCAGCGCGAGATTGGCCGCGGTCAGTGTCTTGCCCTCACGGCGGCCCGGGCTCGTGACGAGAAGGACGTGAGCCGGGGCCCCGTCGTCCGCGTGCGCCACGCGCATGCGCAGCGCCCGGTATTGCTCCGACGTTGGTGCATCCGGCGCCCGCGCGACGACGAGCAGCGGATCGATTCGCGTGTCTCGTACTGATCGGCCGGGCTCCAGCGTCGTATGGGCCGAGCCGTCGATGAGGTCCCCGAGCAGCGGGATTTCCTCGTCGTCAGGCGCGCCGATGGCCGCGCTCCGGGCGTCCGCGATCGGACGCATGCGCGGAAGCCCCCCGTCGCGCTCGGCTTTATCGAGAATGTGTTGGATCCGGCTCATGTGGTTCTCCAGGCGGTGGCGGGGTTAGGCGGGCGCGCCGGCCGACGTGATGTGCGTCACCTCGCCAAGCACGGATAGATCCAATCCATCTCGCAGATCTCGCACATCGTGAACGGAGCGGTCGAAGTACTCGCGTCCGACCATGCAGCCGATCCCGAGGCAGATGCCTCCCACGACCGAAAGCAGCATCACCCGCCACGGTACAGGCTTGGTCGGATCGACCGGATAGCCGGCCTGATAAAGCACGGCAAAGCGCTCGCCCGTGCGGGTGCGCTCGACGTTTTCGGCGATGCCGGCCGCCGACAGCTTGGACGAGAGCTCCACGTACTGCTGCTTCTCCAGGTCGTAGTCCCGCTGAACGGACGCCAGTTCCTGCTCGACCATCGGGGCGGCTTCGACGCGCGACTGGTAAGCTCCGATCGAGCGGCGCAAGTCGGCTTCGACGCGCTCGAGCTCGCGGATCCGCAGGCGCGCGGCGTCGCGATCGCCCGAGAGCTGCCTGTAGGCCGGATCCGTCCTCAGCTGCGCCATGCGGTCGGCGACGGGACGTTCGTGCTCGCGCGCCGCTTCGGCCTTCGCGTTGGCCAGGTCTTCCCGCAGGCGCACCACGTCCGGGTGCTTGTCGGTATAGGCCTGGCGGGCCGTCGCCAGTTCACGTTCGAGCGCCACAATCCGGGCGTCGGCGCTGAGGCCGGGATCCATCGGCGCCCCGGGACGCGCCGTCATGGTGACGGTGTCGATTCCGCCCTGCGTCAGCGACTCGAGCTGGCGCTCGATCATGGAGAGTCTGTCCTGCTCGCCGCGCAGCGCCGTGGCGTTCGAGTCCGTCTGCTGGCGCAGGCCGGACAGCGTCTGCAGATTTGCCTGCGTCTGCTCCGGCAGCTGCCCGATGTGTCATTCCTTCGCGCGCCGGAGCTTCGCCTGCAGATCGCTCAAGCGCATCTGGCTCGCGGCGAGCTCGGCGGAGATGAAAGACGCGGTGTACTCGGCGCGCTGCTGCCGGGCCTTGGTGCTGTCGTCGACGAACACGGTCGCCAGCTTGTTGGCCACGAGCTGGGCGCGCGCCGGGTCATCGTCTACGTACGACACGACAAAGGTGTCCAGACGCTTCGGATCGTCGGCCGTGAGGGGCGTCGGGATCGTGACCTTGACGGCCGTGCGGAGCCGTCCGAGGAGCATTTCATCCGGAGACGAGGAAAGGCCCGCCTCCTTCGCCACGCGCGTCAGGACTCGCGAGCTGAGGAGCTGCTGGGAGACGGCACGAATGCGCTCGCCATTGTCGATCGGCGTCGAGGGACCCACGAGGTTGGAGGCCACCCCCGACGACAACACCGCCATCGTGGCGCTCGCGGTGTACTCTTTGGGCAGGAACCGCACGAGCGCCACACCGACGACGGTGGCCGCCACGATCGGACCGATCAGCCACCATTTGCGCCGGCGCAGCACCCCGACGTAGTCGAGTGCATGAATAGGAGTGTCTTCCATTAGCAATTCCTCATATCAGCGAACCTTCATGGGCCTGGCGGTGACCACCTGAATGCCGGCACGGTTGCGATCCAGCGTCCCGCCTGCCCGCTGGATGGTTTGATGGGTGCCGGCGTAGAAGCCCTCGATCCGCACCCACGGTGTGGCGGCGTAGCCGACGCTCCCCTCGATCCAAAACGAGCGAAGCGGAACCTCGCCGAGCGTCAGCGGATCGTCGCGGCGCCATGACAGCGCCGATGATGCAGAGACGCGGCGGCCAAGCGGAAACCGCACACGCCCGGTTGCCTCCTCGTTCTGCATCGTGCCGCCGAACCCGTAGGACGGCACAAACGAGCGGCTGTAGTGCACGTCGACGCTGGCGGTGGACAGGCTGCGGGCGAGACCCATGCGCCATGCCGGGCCGGTCCGGGTTTCGAACAGCGTCACGCCGAGGCGCGAGATGCCGGCGGAGGCGAACACGTGCGTCGACTCGTCCACCTGATAGTCCACACCGAACCCGCTGTTCGAGATGTCGAACTGCTGCAGTTCGCGCAGCGCCGCGTGCTGATACTGATAGTCTCCGGTCAACGCCAGGCGGGCGTTCACCATGTGACGCAGCGAGATGCTGGCGCCATTGCTGTGGCCGTCCCGGAGCTGGCTCGCGCCCGGCGCCTCCTGATTGAAGTCGACCATCTGGAAGTTGTAACTGGCCGACAGCGATGTGAACTTGGTGAGTGCGGCTTCCACGCCTCCATGCAGGTCCTCGAGATGCGACCCGGTGCGGATGAACGGAACCGCCACGAACTCGGCCAGCTCGGTCGTCGGAACGAAGGCGGTGGTATTCCGGACGAAGAATGCGAAGTGCTTCGTCAGCATGCGATGGGCATAGAACGAGGCGCGCTGGTCGTAGCTGTCCAGCTGGTCGAGCGTCCGATACATCAGGAACGCGCCGTCGTAGTTCGCGGCCAGCTGAGTGAGCCGGCCGTTGAAATTGAGCGTCGCGCGGGGCGCGATGGTGTTCAACACGTCGTCCGGCGTTTCGTTGTTCCCCCCGCGGACGAGCACGTTGTCGTCCCACCCGGTGCCGAGCGCCACGCCGGGCGTCAGGGTCCAGCCGGGCACGGCCTGGGCGTTGGCGCCTGGCACGGGCGTGAAGTTCGATTCCTGCGCCCCGACGGCACTCGGTCCGAAGATCAGCGCGCCGGCGAATGCGAGCGCGAATGCTCGATTCATGTCAGTGCCCCCCATCAATCCGGCACCACGATGGTGTCGCCGGGCTCCAGGTAAACAGGCGCGCCGAGCGACTGCGATGCTTCCTTGTAGTCGAACGGGATCAGCTGCGTGCCGAGACGGCGCTTTCGCAGGATGCGGATGTTCCGGGTGTTGGCGAAGTCCTTGAGGCCTCCTGCCAGCGCGAGCGCCTGGATGACCGTGACCGGCACCTGGAGGTTGATCGCGCCCGGATGGTTCACCTCACCAATGACATAGGCGGTGGCCGCCATCGTTTCGACGACAATCACGGTGACGGTCGGATTGGTCACGTATTCCTTCAAGGCGCCCGTGATGGTGTCGCGAAGCTCGATCGGCGTGTGGCCGTTGGCCTCGATGTCGCCGATCAGCGGCATCGTGACCTTCCCGTCCGGACGGACCTGCACCGACTGCGAGAGTTGCTGTTCCTTGTAGACCTCGATCCGAAGTTTGTCGCCCGCACTGATCCGGTACTCGCCGGGTGCGGAGGGACCCTGTGACGCGGGCTTCTTGTCCGGTTCGGTCGCCAGGGCGGGACGAGGCGCGAGCCAGCAGACTGCGGCGAGCGCGGCGAGTATCAGACGGGACGTGCGGATGTGTGTCATGACAAGACCTCAGTTCTGATCGGAGGACGAGTACGTGCCTCCCCGCCAGTTCACCAGCGGCCGCGAGAGAGCCTGACGCTTGAGCGACTCGGCGACGATTGCGTGGGTCGGGTAGCAGGCGGCGCCGATCGCGATTCGCAGAGCGGTCGAAAACTTGTAAGCCTGAATCCGGGACATGAGCCGATCGATGACACTGGCCGACTGGTCGAAGTCGGCGTCGATGAGCATCAGGCCAAGCGTGCCCTTGTCGGTGCGACCCACCATGTCGGTGCCCCTGATCTCCCGGCGGATCACGCGCGCCACTTCTTCGAGGGTCCCGTCGTCGGCGGTGACGGTCATGCCCGCCCACTCGCGGGAGGCCTCGAGCGTGACCAGCGTGAGGTAGTTCTGGTACCGATCGGCGCGTTTGATCTCGTTGTCGAGAATGAACGCGAACGCCGCGGGCGTCAGCACCTTTGAGTCGTGTTCGAAGAACTCGTCAGTCACGTCACTGCGCCTTATCAAGACCGTTTTCTTTGATCTTGTAGAGAAGGGCCTTGTAACTGATGCCGAGCATGTCGGCGGCTTCCTTGCGGTTCCAGCGGGTCTGCTGCAGCATGCGCGAGATCAGGTCCCGCTCCGCTCCGCGCGCGGCCGAGCGCGAGACGTCTTTGAGCGAGTAGTTCACCGGCGGCGGGACGGATTCGATCGGCTCGGCCTCAACGGGTCTTGCGAGACTGGAAGGCGCGGGCACGGGGTGCGTCGCATGATGGGCGGCCAGGGCCACGCCGTGGGTCAGTTCCTTCCTCATCTCCGACTCGGTGCCGAGCACGACCGTGCGTTTGATCAGATTCTCGAGCTCTCTGATGTTCCCGGGCCACTCGTACTCCTGGAGCAGGCCCATCGTCCCGGCCGATAGCTCGCAGTACGGCTTGTTGTACTGAACGGAGTATTTCTTGAGGAAGTAGTCGCAGAGGACCGGGATGTCCTCGCGCCGATCGCGCAGCGCCGGCATCTTGATGCAGACGACGTTGAGCCTGAAGAACAGGTCTTCCCGGAACTGGGCGTCGGCCACCGCATGCTCGAGATTCTTGTTGGTGGCGGCGACGATGCGCACGTCAACGCGGACGTCGTGCTTGCCGCCGATGCGCGAGAACTCGCCGTCCTGCAGGACCTGGAGGAGCTTGGCCTGGAGGGCGCAGCTCATCTCGCCGATTTCGTCCAGGAACATCGTGCCGTGGTTGGCGAACTCGAACTTGCCAGGCTTGTGCTGGACCGCGCCTGTGAAGGATCCGCGCTCGAATCCGAAAAGTTCCGACTCCAGCAGTTCGGCCGGGAGCGCGGCGCAGTTGACCTTGACGAATGGCTTGTCGCGCCGGAGCGACGAGGAGCAGAGCGCTCTCGCCACGAGCTCCTTGCCGGTTCCGCTTTCACCGCGGATGAGTACCGTCACGTCCGTATCGGCGACGCGATCGATGAGGTCGCGCACCTCGGCCATCCGTGCGCTGTGGCCGAACAGCATCGTGCGATTCGACTGGGCCTCCAGTTGTTCGCGCAGCGTGGCCACTTCGCGCGTCAGCCTGTAATGCTTCAGGGCGGTAGCGAGCGGCTGCTCGAGCTCGGCATCCACGAAGGGCTTGTTGACGAAGTCCGCGGCGCCGAGTTTCATCGCCTGGACCACCGTCGAGGTACGCCCTTGCCCGGAGAGAATGATGATCGGCACGTCGCGATCGATCTTCTTGAGCATCGCCAGCGCGTCGAGCCCGTCCATCGGGCCCGACATTACGATGTCGAGGATGACGGCGGCGGGACGGGACTCGTCATAGCGACGAACAGCCTCTTCCGCGTTGCTGACCGTGATCGCCGAGTACCCGCGAGCGGCGAGAAACGTCTGTAGGAAGCTGCACATGGCCGTATCGTTGTCGACGACCATGATTTCCGGACTGCCGTTGAGACAGGCTCGTGACACGCGACGGCTTTGAGCAATGCAGATGCCAGAAGGGAAGAATCCTTATCTGATTGGGAAAGCAATCACCATCGGATGGAGAAATGGCAGACACCGTGTACGCAAACGGAAGGAAGTTGCCTACGGATCACCGCCCACTTGCCCAACTCGCTCGAACTGGCGCGCGAATGGTGGCACGGCACTTGAAGCAGCAGACATCGCAGGAGAAACGGGGCCATGGGCAAAGCGTATGGAGTGTTGGTCGGCGCAACAGCTGCGGTCGTGTTGACCACGCCGTTGTGGCACGACGGCAGCGGAACGGCAGAACGATCGTTCGTACAACGACTGGAATCGCTCGCACTGCCGACCGCGGCGGCGGCTGTGGTCGCCCCGCTGGCAACCGCGAGTGCGACGCGTGACGTATCCGATCAGGTTGATGCGGCCGGTCTGTTGATGGCGGGGACGACGCTGTTCGGACTTGCTGCCGCTGTTCGCAGGGCCCTTTGACGTGGAGGGTGCCAACTGATGTCGTGCGGCGGATGTCCGCACGGCATCAGTGGCGCCCGACCTAATAGCAGCGTCTATTCGCCTTCCGCTTTCTGCAGGTTGGACGCCGCCTCTTCGAGCGTGAGCTTGTGGGGCGGTTTGCTCTCGGTGGGATAACCGGCCGCGCGCCAGTCCTCATGACCTCCACGCAGCGGCCTGACATTCGGCCATCCGTATTCCGCAAGCCGGTGCGCGACCTTAAATGCGTCCTCGGCACTGCCCGCGTACGGGACGATCAGGTCGGCAAGCGGGACGTCGTCCAGATGGGCTTCGACCTGGTCCGGCGGCACACGCCGCGAGCTGGGGATCTGCCACTCGGAGCTCTTCCAGACGTCTTCGTTTCTCGCGTCGATGAACACGACGGCTTCGCCCGCATCGAGCCGCCCTTGTGCTTCCTCAGCCGTGATGGCTTCGACGTTCATGCCTCCTCCGTCCGAACGTCTCGGTGCAACCCGCAGGCCGATGGACGGTCTTCGGCTGAAGAGAGATGAAGTGTTTATCGTTGAACGCTGTCGTCGATCGCGACACTGGTCAGGCATTTTGTGCAGGCCGTGCGAAACGTCACTGTCGTGGCGGATTGAAACAGAAGAATATTTCCAATGTACGGCCTGCTCCGCCGATGAGAAATCCGTTGCCTAATCTGTGCAAGGCTGGCACAACAGTTGCTCCCAGGCTCGGCCATCACGCAGCGAAACGGATTCAAGGAGGTGCGATAATGGCGTACGAGCGCGTCGGCACGATTGAAGCAACTCTTCAGAGAGTTCGGGGTGAGTTCTGCGAGATGCCGGGTCTCTGCCTGACACCTGCGCAGGCCAGCCGGCTCTGGGGCCTTGATGCCGTCGCGTCGCAGGCGCTTCTTGACGCGCTGGTCGATGCCAGGTTTCTTCAGAGGACGCCAAACGGATTCATGCGTCCGACCGCCGAACGGAGCAGAGCAGTCGGCGACAAACGGATGAGCTGATGCGCCACGGCCCGAGCGGACATTAAAGAAACCAATGGCACGTGCGATCTGGACAGGAGCGTTGTCGTTCGGCCTGGTCAACATCCCGGTTGAGCTGCACGTGGCCGTCAGGGATCACCGCCCGCGATTCCGGATGCTGCACGCGACGGATCGGTCGCCGGTGAAGTTCGAGCGCGTGTGCGTCCGCGACGGCCGTCCGGTTGCGTGGGCCGACCTCGTCAAGGGGTATGAGTACTCGAAGGGACAGTTCGTGGTGCTCACCAAGGAGGACTTCCGGGCCGCCGCCCTGGAAAAGACGCACCGCGTCGAGATCGTGGATTTCGTGAAGGCCGCTGATATCGACGATCGGTTTTTCGAGACCCCGTACTACGTCGTGCCGGCGAAGGCCGGAACCCACGCGTATGCCCTGCTTCGCGCGGCGATGCAGGCTGCCGGACGCGTCGGCATCGCCAAGGTTATCCTTCGCGACGTCCAGCATCTCGCGGCGCTCGAGGTCATCGACAGCGTCTTGGTACTCACGCTCCTGCGATTTGCGGACGAGCTGGCCGACGCCTCCCAGCTCGAAATTCCTGCAGCAAAAGAAGTGGCCCGGGCCGAGCTCGACATGGCGAAAGCACTGGTGCAGAGCCTGGCCGCCGAGTGGAAACCCGAGAAGTATAAGGACGAGTATCGCGACAACCTGAAACGGGTGATTCAAGCCAAGGCAAAGGGTCGGCAGATCAAGCTGCCGTCAACCGATACGAAGCACCCGGCGGAGGTTGTCGATCTGATGGAACGCCTGCGGCGAAGCCTGGCCGAAAAGGCTCCCTCCCGAAAGACGAGCCGTGTGACGCGAAAAGGGAGGCGGCGCCGCGCGGCGTAGCGCCAGACAAGAGTGACATCCATTT
>Ga0097621_100003178_pt1 | contig 11288 bp, 15 predicted proteins | sample KBSMisM72_FD_73165 | JGI IMG/M metagenome (GOLD analysis project Ga0097621, IMG submission 73165) | Miscanthus rhizosphere microbial communities from Kellogg Biological Station, Michigan, USA - KBS Miscanthus M7-2 (version 2) (version 2) | ecosystem: Host-associated > Plants > Roots >... | reverse complement strand
CGGTACCATGGATGGCGTGACCCCGGGTCTCACGGTCGGCCCGGCCACGGATGCCATCACCGGCGAACACTTGATTCTGACGCCGGCTGGCAACGACGGGCACATCCATCTGATCTCGCCACAGCAGGTCTATGCGGCCCTCAGCAACGGCGTCACCACCTTCTTCGGGGGCGGCATCGGGCCGACCGACGGCACGAACGGCACAACGATCACTTCCGGACGCTGGAACATTGAGATGATGCTCCGAGCAGTCGAAGGGCTGCCTATCAACTTTGGATTTCTCGGCAAGGGTAACTGCTCGGGCGAAGCACCCTTGGTCGAACAGATCCTGGCAGGTGCCGCAGGCTTCAAGATTCACGAAGATTGGGGCACGACGACGGCGACCATCCGAGCCAGTCTCTCGGTCGCCGATGACATGGATGTGCAGGTCTGCATCCATACCGACACCCTCAACGAAGGCGGCTTCGTCGAAGATACCATCGCGGCGTTCGAAGGCCGGACGATACACACCTACCATACGGAAGGCGCCGGCGGCGGTCACGCACCTGACATCATCAAGGTGGCGGGCGAACTCAACGTGCTGCCAGGTTCCACGAATCCGACTTTGCCTTATGGCATCAACACCATGGCGGAATTGTTCGACATGATCATGGTCTGCCACAATCTGAATCCCAAGGTGCCCTCGGACGTGGCGTTCGCCGAGAGCCGAGTCCGCCCCGAAACCATCGCCGCTGAGAATGTGCTCCACGACATGGGTGTGATCTCCATGTTCTCGAGTGATTCGCAAGCCATGGGGCGGGTCGGTGAAAACTGGCTGCGCGCGATCCAGACAGCGGATGCGATGAAAAAGGGCCTCGGCAAGTTGCCGGAGGATTCACCGAACAACGATAACTTCCGCGTACTCCGTTACGTCGCGAAAGTGACCATCAATCCGGCAATTGCCCAGGGCATCTCCCATGTCCTCGGCTCGATTACTCCTGGGAAAATGGCGGACCTTGTCTTATGGGAGCCCGCCATGTTCGGGGCCAAGCCTAAAATGGTCATCAAAGGCGGCTTGATCAACTGGTCGATCATGGGAGATCCGAATGCTTCGCTCCCGACACCCCAGCCGGTTATCTATCGCCCGATGTTTGGCTCGTTCGGCCGGGCTTTGCCCGAGACCTGCGTGAGCTTTGTCTCGCGGGCGGCTTATGACAACGGCATCGCAAACAAGTTGGATCTCAAACGAAAGGTCATGCCTGTGTATGGCACGCGCACGATTACGAAGCGAGACATGGTGCGCAATGGGTTGACGCCGAAAATCGAGGTGAACCCTGAGACCTTTGCCGTCAAGGTGGATGGTGTCCATGCCACTGTCCAACCAGCCAAATCCATCTCCCTGAATCAGCTCTACTTCTTTAGCTGAGGGAGGTCTGCACAGAGATGGACAGTCAAATGCTACGCAGGGACACACTGTTTGTTGACAGTGTGTCCCTGTTCCATACAACCCACCTCTATCATTCGGTGACCCTCCGAACAGTCCAGAGGGCAGGCCATTCAACGCCAGAGTTCCACCATTTGGCTGATTGGTGAACATCAGACCGTTGCTTTTGGTTTTCGCAGACCGTGCTCCCGGCTCCGTACTGCGTTGTGAAGTCGGAGAATTGAGACTCGGTGAAGGCGCGATGCAATCGCGTTTGGTCACGGCCCGTTGTGGTTGATTTATGGGTCAGAAGGATTTCATAATATTAATCTTATGCTTGTTATCGAAACCATCATCGGCAACATTCACGAAACCGCCTGGAAAGCACGCCTGGAGCAGGCGACTCTGGATTGGCTGGTGCTAGATCAGTGGGAAGCGCAAAAGAGCCGTCTGCGGAAATCAAGTCAGAACGGCCTTGACCTGGCCATCTCGTTGCCGCGCGGCATCCTTCTGCACGATGGTGACATATTGAAATGGGACGAGGCGCAAGGGACCGCGACTGTCGCCCGAGTCAACCTCAAGGACGTGATGGTGGTCGAATTGAGCGCGCTGCAGACACAGAACTCGGAGGTCTTGGTTCGTACCTGCGTGGAGCTGGGCCATGCTCTGGGCAACCAGCACTGGCCTGCAGTCGTCAAAGGGAATCGAGTGTTTATTCCACTTACGGTGGACAAGAAAGTGATGGCCTCTGTGATGAAGACCCACGCCTTCTCCGGGATCACATATGAATTTATCCCTGGATCTGAAGTCATCCCTTATCTCGCACCCCATGAGTCCCGGCGCCTGTTTGGCGGGGCCGAAGGGCCAATACATTCCCATGTGGAGGAACACGATCATCCACATGATCACACTCATCCTCACGGCCATGTCCATTAGAATCAAACACAGCCCTGTCTCGTCGGAGCATGCTTCCCCAAGCCGTGAGATGGTTGAAACATCCGCTCCGGCGGTCAACGGGGAATCGAGCCATACTTCGTCCTCAATGACCGGATCGGGTGATCGTCCATCGAAGATCACCGAATTGATGCGGATCCTCCAGTTTGGCGACTCGGTACTGCCGGTTGGCGCCTTCTCGTTCTCCAACGGACTCGAGTCGGCGATTCAGCACCGCCTGGTGCACGATAAAGAGACGCTGCGCCAATTCGTCATGACCGCAACCCGCCAGTCGGCATCGGCTGACGCCATTGCTCTGCTGGTGACGCACCGGGCGGCCAGGGCACATGACATGACCGCTGTGCTCCGAGCCGACACTGCTCTCTTCAACCGCAAGATGAACGAAGAGATGCGAACCATGGCCGTGCGCATGGGGAAGAAACTCTGCGAAATGTCGAACCATCTGGTCCAATCGCCGCTTCTCAAGGACTGGCTGGGGTACATCGAACGTAAGGAAACCCCCGGCATGTATCCTGTCAGTCTTGGTCTTCTGTTTGCCGAACTCGGCCTGCCCGAATACGATGCCTTTGCCGTGCAGCAGTACGGAACCGCGAGCATGATCCTGAGCGCATCGTTGCGGCTCATGAAAATCCATCATTTCGACGCGCAGACCATTCTCTTCGAAGTCAATGCGTCGACAGACGCCGAGTACGAGCGCGTCTCGAGTGCCACGCTCGACGAGATGGCAACATTCTCACCCTCGCTCGATATTATGGCAGCCGCGCATGTCAAGGCGCAGGTACGCATGTTTATGAACTGAATCACCGGAGCATGACATGAAGAAAATTACACGAATCGGCGTCGGTGGCCCGGTCGGCTCGGGCAAAACCGCAATCATCGAGGCCATTACCCCCATCTTCGTCAAGATGGGAGTCAAAGTCCTGATTATCACGAATGATATTGTCACCACGGAAGATGCCAAGCACGTCCAGCGCACGCTAAAGGGCATCTTGCTCGAAGAACGGATTATCGGCGTGGAAACCGGGGCCTGCCCGCATACAGCCGTGCGCGAAGATCCCAGCATGAATCTTGCGGCGGTGGAAGATATGGAATCACGCTTTCCCGACAGCGATTTTGTGCTCATCGAGAGCGGTGGCGATAATCTGACTCTGACCTTTAGCCCTGCGCTGGTAGATTTCTTTATCTATGTGATCGATGTCGCGGCAGGCGACAAGATCCCGAGGAAAAATGGCCCAGGCATCTCCCAGTCGGACATTCTGGTCATCAACAAGACCGACCTCGCCCCATACGTAGGCGCGAGCCTGGAGGTGATGGACAAGGATTCCAGAATGATGCGCGGCGACAAGCCCTTCGTCTTTACCAATTGCAAAACGGGTGAAGGCATTATGGGATTGGTCACACTCATCCAGCAGAATGTGTTGTTCGACATGAAATTCAGCCAGACGCCCGCATGACGACTTCTCATTTGCCTCCGGAACTTGCTTCCTTTCAGAATGAGCCTGGGCAGCTGCCCAGCGGTGGCGTGGGGAAGAATGCATTCCTACGTCTCGGTTTTGAACTGCGCGGGGAGCGCACCGTCCTCGCGCATCTGGATCGCCGCGCCCCGCTCCTGGTGCAACAGGCGCTGTACTGGGATGAAGCGCTGCCCGATCTGCCTTGTGTCTTTATCATCACGACCACGGGGTCCATCCTTCAGGGCGACAGGTTCAACATTGAAATCGACCTTGCGCCCCATACGCGTGCTCACGTTACGACGCAGGCAGCCACCAAAATCCACTCAATGGATGCCAACTATGCAACCCAAATCCAGAACATCGTCTTGGGTGAGAGTGCCTACCTAGAGTATCTTCCTGACCCGATCATCCCCCACGCGCACGCCCGTTTCATCACCAGCACGCACGTGTGCATGCCCTACAGCGCCACGCTACTCTACTCCGAGATCATGATGGGCGGACGCAAGTATCACGGTGAAGGAGAACTGTTTCAATACGACGTCTTTTCTTCCACCGTACAAGCCCGACGACCCGATGGCACGGAGTTGTTCACTGAGAAATTTGTCATCGAGCCGCACGCTCACAACGTGCGTCAGGTGGGAGTCATGGGCACGTTCGACGTGTTCGCCAATGTCCTATTGCTCACACCCAGGCATCACGCGGACGAGATCTTCAGCCAAGTCCCTGCAGTCGTGAACCTGGAGGAACGATGGGCCGCCGGTGCGTCACGACTACCCAACGGCGCCGGGTTGGTTTTCAAGGTTCTCGGCCAGGAGTCTCAGCCGGTCCGGGCCAAAGTCCGAGAGTTTTGGTCTATTGTCCGCCAAACAGTGACCGGCGCCCGGGTGCTCCCAGAGTTCGTGTGGCGCTGATCAACGAGCAACAAATTTCGTGAGTTTGCTGAACGAACGGACGGGTCCATACGTACGCACCATGAATGGGGAGCCGAGAGTTATCCCGTTAGCCCTAATCCCAGACGGACGGCCCTTGTTTGGTGAATTATCGACGGTCCGCAGATTGGATGCCAATCTTGTGTTTCTGTATCGCGGCCGGCCAATGAAGCGGGTCCATCACGCCTTCTATGCTGCCTGTCGCCGTGCGGGTGTCGCAGGCTTGCATATTCATGACTTGCGCCGTTGCGCGGCCACCAATCTTCGCCGTGCGGGTGTTGATATGGTAACAGCCACGAAGATCGTGGGACACAAGTCGGAGAAGATGCACCGCCGATACAACTCAGTGAACGAACATGATCTGACGACAGCAGCAGGCAAGCTGAACACCTACCTTATCGCTGCTTCTAACACGCTAATAACACCGACGCTGGATTCGGGTTTAGTGGCTTCGGATTTTCGCCAAGATTAGAAATCTGCAACACTTTACTTGTCGCCCTTTTTCACCATTCATTCGACTGGGTCACCAAACTGGTCACCGGCTACGTCAAGGACTATAACCCTTTTGAACATTAAGAGAATGTTGGGGTTGCCGTGACCGGTTTTCAAATCGGCATTTCCAGGGTAAACCTTTTTGTTTTTTCTACACAGGCTCTACATTTAGCGTCAAAAGATTTGATCAATCGTATAAGCAATTGATATTTGGTGCGCCCGGCTGGAATCGAACCAGCGACCCTCAGCTTAGAAGGCTGATGCTCTATCCGACTGAGCTACGGGCGCAAGCAATAAAATTAGTGGCTTAGAGAACTTGATTCATCAAGGTTCGTGGTTTGTGCCATTTTATGTATCATGGCGTCAAGCGCTTGTATCCCCTGTACCCTCAGCATCGAGAACACGTAACTCATTTGTGAATTCCGTTAATTTATCTCTTATGCCGAGCGAGAAAACAGGGTCGACTCTCCATAACCCCAAAATAATCAAACGAGCAGCATCAATAAGTTCAGGATGAAGTTCCTCTCTAACGTCCGGACCCCAACTTATATCAGGTAAGGTCGCCCTCTTCATTCGTTACAAGATACAGCTCCAGGGATGCAGGGGCTGAATGCACATCTTGTGAGTATAACCGATAAGGCACATTGTACAGGTCGGACATACCGGCATCCCTTGCCCACTGCGCAACCTTCTTGTCGCTCGCGTTCTCAGAGATCTCACTAATCAGTTCGTCGGTGAGCTCAGGGAGTATGAAGTCGTATGCATGCGAGGGGTTATTCCTCATTCCACGAAGGAAGAGCAGTCTTTGGTGTTCGCCTGTCTTGATGTAGGCCTCAACGAACTCATACGCCTTGCAAATATTCGCGAGTTTTATCAGCGTCTCGGTCGCAACCCGGAGCATCGATCGCGACTGGGACGACAATCCTCGTTCCATCAGAATGACTGCAGCCTCTACATCACAAATGAGTTTGACGGAAAGTCCAACAGCAAAAACGTGTTGGCCATCTCGGTTGTGGGGTTGAACAAGAAATTTCTTTTCATGGCAGAACCGGTGGACCTTATCGAAAACTTTAAAATATTCGGCGTTACGCGCTCGGATCTCTTGTGAATATGCCGAAATATCAGATGAAAGATAATCTTCTTCGTTGAGTCCCACAGCAAGTCCTTTGGTAGACCTTAATCCGTAACTGTCAGACCAAACACTGAGGTAGCTTTGCTTGCACAGTCGCCTTGTCAGACTCACTCTTCATTGATGGTGTCAGGCCGTCCAATGCTTCAACAGCCGTCCGAAGGTGCGCTGGACTGAGCGTCGTTTTAAATTCCTTGTGTCCAAGAACCTCTTGCACTTCCTATAGCAGCGCCTTGTCCCGCTAGACCTTGTTCAGCTCGTCTGACCAGATCATCACTATCAATATCATTCCTCACACCTCCTCTTCAGCTTGCGCAGACTCTTACGCTGGTTTATCCCCGCAACTAGTCCCCAAGAATGGTCGTCGACGCGCGAATGGCTTGGATAAAACTCTCGCCGGCTGGACTCGACTTCTCAACAGTGGTTACCTTTCCGGCGCCGAAATACACAAGGTACCCTTTCTCTGTGTCATGCACATAATAGATGTGGGCCAGGTTGATGTAGTATTCATTCACATGAATGAAAGGCATGGTTCACCGTCCCTTCTTTCGATAGACTGAGCCTAGTTCGTCCTCGATAATAATCCGTGCCGTCTCATCGTCTTTAATGAGGTCCGGGAGTTCATCCTCAATCCTGGTGGTGAAGCACGAAAGAATAATCATCGCATGCTATTTACTGTCTAATGGACCAATGCGACGGGGATACATGCCCGTCATCCATGAAGGTTCAGAGTCGGGCGACGGGAATATATCCGTTCAACTCTCGCTTCTTCTGTCTAGCGTGGGGCTGAATTCTGTTTCCGAAACCGTCGAGCAAAGATTGCTACCAGAAGAGTCCCGTGGAGTGTCAGCAGCCTTTCAGTATCCGCCTTCGACCGTCATACCTCGTGTCTTCATCCTAGTTCCCTGTCCCGCCTTCCGGGGTGTCGCCCCCCAAACCCTCGCCGTTAGAGCGCACCATCATACCCTGAGCACTTTCGATTATTGACTTATGATAGGGCTCCATTCCGATAAAAGATACAAACGAAACTGAGGGTGCTGCATAGATCGACATGCGACGGTTGCATGCATCAGCCCCTCCTCACAATGGATCTTCCGCGTGATTCATTGCCGCTGAAGCTAAGTCTCTGAATTCCTCAATCCGTAGGTGGGGCCATTTTTGTACTGGGGACTGCTGATATAATGACGAGGTGGAAGGGCAGGTGATTCAAAGATGCGGCTAGCACTTATTCTCATAGGAACCATGCTGCTTCTCATGGTCAGTTCCGTCCATGCCTACGTCTGGAAATGTCATACACCTAACGGGGACGTCTGGACCAGCGAACCTGCACCGTCTGGGGATTGTGAAGAGTACGATGATGTCTACAATCCGAATGGGGTACCGCCCGGCATGCAGGGTTCTCCCCCACAAGTCCCACCACAAATGGCGCCCCCACCTCCTCCATATATTGGCACATACCTCCCTGCCCCCTATTACTATAACCCTGGCTATTATTACGGCCCCGGGGTCTATCTCGTTCCTCCCGCGTTTGGCTACCGGTACGGCGGATATTATGGGAGACATTATGGAGGCCACCATCGGCGTTAGTGGGCGATTGCAAAATAGTGGGCATGCCTTCATCTGCCTCGTGCCGGTTTGTGATCTAAGCGATTAGGAAAATCTTTCGCGCCTAGTGAAACGTGCGGCGATCACTCATCAGGAGAAAATTATGTACCTACGAGCGCGTGGATTGGCATATACGGTTGGGATCTTCCTTAGCGCCATCGCGTTGACAGCTCATTCGTGGGCAGCCTCGCGCGATCTCGCCCATGGAATGACAGAAGGGCCGATTGCACAAATGGCAATGGCCGAGGACTCGTCGGCTCAAAATGTACCTGCCAATAAATCCCGATCCGATGCAGGCACGACCATGAAGGCAGCCAGCGGCGATCTCCGCATTAAGGAACTTCATGACCAGCTTAAAATCACCCCTGCGCAGGAGCATCTCTGGAGTGCTGTCACTCAGGTGATGCAGGAGAATGAGCATACATTGGAAACGCTCCATGCAGTGCGGACCACAAGAGCGAAAGCTATGACTGCCGTCGATGATGTGAAGTCCTATGCTGAAATTGCAGCGGCCCATGCCAATGGACTTCAGAAGTTTATCCCTGTCTTCGAGACGCTTTATCAGAATATGTCTGATGAGCAAAAAAGGAATGCCGATTTGCTGTTTGGCCGGCGCGATCCCATGAGAGAGGACGCGACACCCAACAGCAAATAAAGGAGGGAAGATTGAGGGACCTCGATTCCGTATGTTTGCAATCAACGACCCCTCAGACTTCTATGGAGAAGGCAAATGCCGGTTACATTCACAATGGGAGACTTCTCGCCATTTCCCGCAGAAGGCACTCATCTGCTGTAAGTCTTACCGTTCCATGCCTCGCATCATTTCCCGCTACATCACCGTCGTGCCACGCATGAAAGGTGATGCGAGATAGGGCATCTGATCGATCACGCCACACTCTGGATCGTGCTTGTATTGTTCTGCCCTTTGAGATTTTGGAACAACTGCTGGAGATCCTGCCGCAGAATTGACCCCGAGACAGTCCCGTTCCCATCGGCCTGCTGAGTCAGCGTATCGGTGAGCTGATTGAGCGCTTGCTGCGCATCACTCGTACTGACGGACGCGGTCTGGGGTGATGCTTTGCCATGATGATGATGCCCGGCATGGTGATGTCCTTCTACGCCTGTCCGTTAGATGAATAGCTGTCAAACACGTTCCGAAGATCCTGCCCTATTGTCCCAAGAGAGTAGCTCTCCCATCGGTCAGTTTTGATGGGAACTTAATCCAAACGTCATTGTCGTTACACGTTGCTACAAATAAGTCTATCAGTCCATGAATGCGCAGTTGCCCATGAATGAAATCGCCGCACGACTGCATCAACTCAAATGCCGATAAGAGTCGCAGCCTATGTACGGTTAAAGAGCGCCACTGATCGGTCAATGTCCGGACCCAAAATGCGACGAGCGTCTCAATCCTCGTCTTTTCAGATCTCGTGACACTTTGTTACACACTCTTACAGAAGCGAAAAGATTTACGGCCAGTGTGTTGTTACGCTGATCCATCACGAGATCTCATTCACCGCTTCACAATTTGGAGGACCATTATGAAAAGTAAGACAGCACGGGCAGCAGCTTTCTTCACCCTTGCCCTGGCATTAGCAGTCACAGGCAATCTGCTATCGGATGCAAAAAGCTGGGCCGACGGGCATGATCAGGAAGGGCATGGCCATGGACGCCGGGACCCGGGTAAATTTATCTGGCATGTACTCAAGGCGAAGGAGGCCTTGGATCTCTCTGAAGAGCAAGCAACCAAACTGCGGACCCTCGGCCTCACGTTCAAAAAAGACCGCGTAAAAAGAGACGCGGACGTGGAACTCGCCAAAATCGATGTGCATCAACTCTTGTATCAACAAGACCAGCAGAAAGATTCCGGAGACGTCGAAAGCACGATCCGGAAGCTGTATGCGCTGAAGGCAGATCGACGCATCGCGTCGTTTAAGACATTCCAGGAAGTTCGCGGTCTGTTGACACCGGAGCAACTCAAGAAACTGCGAGACATGCATGGGCAAAAACAATGTTCACTGCATCAGAAACGCGGCGAGTCCCATGGCGACAATGGCCAGCATGGCGAACGAGCGATGCTCGGTCAGCCGACAGCAGCACAGCAATAGACAACCGGCAATCTGTCCATAATTCATTCATGAAGCTTGCAGGGGAAGCCCATGGCCCATCGATACCTTTCAGCGATCGTCATTGGATTGTGGGCGCTCTATGCGACAGCATGCGCCGGCCCCGATGGCCCGCGTGAACCATTTCCCCCTGGTGTTCTCCCATCACCTTCGAAACAAGGGACGACGTTGGGCATTCCGATGGAAAGACAATTGGGGACCAAAGGAGCGGTAAGAGTTCGGGATACAATTTTCATCGCCGCACAACTGAGTTGGGATGAGCACGGGAATGTCACCGGCGACTCCACGGAGGCCGAAATGCGGCAAGCGTATGCCAATGTAGGGAAGCTGTTGGAGACGCAGGGCGCGAAGTGGAAAGACTTGGTTGAAGAAACTCTCTTCGTGACGGATATGAAAAGCGCATTAGCTGTGGCGCAAAAGGTCAAACTGGAAGTATTTGGTGAAAGTCCGACGGTGGCGAGCAGCATCGTCCAGGTAAGCCAGTTAGCCGACCCAAAAGCGCATGTGGCTATTCGCGCCGTCGCGAAGCTCGATCTTTCTGGTCGGGGATCCGGAAGTAACTCGTCGGAGTCTCCGCGCGGTGGCGGCGGTCGATCGCGCGGTGGCATGAGAGGCGGGCTTTCGCCATTCTAGAGATAACGTTTTTCACCTAATTGCAGACAGGCTCGACATCAGATGGACTCGGAATGCAACTTAGCTGCGTCAGCCCTACCTTCTACGATATCATTCAATTTATCTCGACTAGTCATTAGTGTGGACGCCATGGCCTTGGAGCATCGAACAATTCGGGATGCCATGCAGCAACATGCCAGTACTGTTACACTGTGGCTCGTCAAGAAGGAACAGCCCACGCAGCTTATGAAGCCTCCATCCATTAAGCCTCTGGGGGGCAGGCGGTGAGCCACCTCATTCTCGTCATTGACGACGATCGTAAGCTCAACGACTTACTCACCGCCTATCTGCCCCAATTCGACATGCAGGTGATTTCGGCGACTCATCCCGACGAAGGATTGGCTTGTTTGAGAAAGCAATCGCCATCGCTGGTGATACTCGACCTCATGTTGCCCGGCCGGGACGGCTTGGCGGTGTGCCGTGAAATTCGCCATGAAAGCTCGGTGCCGATCATCATGCTGACCGCACGTGGGGATCTTCCAGATCGGGTGGCCGGCCTTGAACTTGGAGCCGATGACTATCTGT
>Ga0097621_100003172_pt1 | contig 11297 bp, 8 predicted proteins | sample KBSMisM72_FD_73165 | JGI IMG/M metagenome (GOLD analysis project Ga0097621, IMG submission 73165) | Miscanthus rhizosphere microbial communities from Kellogg Biological Station, Michigan, USA - KBS Miscanthus M7-2 (version 2) (version 2) | ecosystem: Host-associated > Plants > Roots >... | reverse complement strand
GCTGGCTGCATTTATTCTGTGCGCCGTTGCAGAGCCTGTATCTGCCGTTGTACGTGCGAACGTCCGTCGTCGGGTCGTTCAGTGCATCGCACCGGGACACCTCCAAGATGCTCTTAGTCGCGGGCCCAAAAATCGCGCCGCGGCCGGCGATGAACATCGATGTGATTCGCGGAAGGACGCTGGTGCCGAACGGCAAAGCGATCCCTCTTGTCCTCTCGGAAACGGCCATGGAACACGGCTACACATTGCTCTTCGCCAGCCCGCAGCGGAGCTATGTAGACGCTCGGTTGAGTGCCTTCTTGAGAGATGTCATCTACGGCGGCAAGAGTCCCCTTGGCCTGCTCGAACCGCCTCTGTGCGTTGGGCTCGCGGCACTCATCATCTTCCTTCCCTTTTCGGTGCGAATGGATGTTGAGCGGCAAAAGGAACTCCGATATGGTCGCCGCCTCAAAGGCCCAGAGATGCTGACGCCTCAGCAGTTCAACAACACAGTAAGAGGCGACGGCATCGGGTTTAAGACCGATGGCATGAGGGCCATGCTTCGCATCCCCGCACGTGCCGAGGCCCAGCACTTGCAGATTATCGGAGACACGGGCGCGGGTAAGAGTTCGTTAATGTTTCAGGCCCTCCGCCAGGTACGCAGCCGCGACGATTCAGCCATTATCTACGACCCCTCGCGCGAATTCGTGAAACGCTTCTATGATCCACAGCGCGGCGACGTGATCCTCAATCCTCTGGACAAACGCTGTCCCTATTGGGGACCGGCCGAGGAGCTGCGTAGCCGCTCGGAAGCAAAGGCGTTGGCCGTATCCTTCTTTCAACCGCCTCAGGACAAGAAAGGCGAATTCTTCATCGAATCGCCACAGAAAATCTTTGCCTTCCTGATGGCCTATGGACCGACGCCGGATGAGCTTGTGCAGTGGATGTCGACCCCGGAGGAGATCGACCGCAGACTCAAAGGCACTGAGCACGCACACCTGATCGACTCGCGAGCACACCAGCAGCGGGCCGGCGTTTTGGCGTCTCTAGGCCTGGTCGCCGACAGTCTCCGGCTGCTTCCGAAACGCAATGAGGGTAATGGCTCGTGGACGGCTACGGAGTGGGCGGAAAAGCGGCAGGGCTGGATCTTTCTTACCTCGCTCCCTTCCGAGCGGGAAGCGCTTCGCCCCTTGCAGAGCCTGTGGATTGACTGGCTGGTTTTACGCTTGCTAAATGAACCAACGGAAGGCCAAAAGCGAGTATGGTTCGTGATCGACGAGTTGGCGAGTTTACAGAAACTGCCCCAACTTCACACGGCAATCACGGAGAATCGCAAAAGCCGGAACCCAGTCGTTCTCGGCTTCCAAGGCAAAGCTCAGCTTGAGTACCTGTATGGGCATCTGGCCGAGGTCATGCTGTCGCAGCCCGCCACGAGCATATGGCTCACGACGAAGGAACCGAATGCTGGTGAGTGGGTTTCGAAGTTCATCGGCAAGGTCGAAATCGAGCGGCTGCGAGAGACTCACTTCGACGGCACACGCTCAGGACGCAACTTCGCCCTGGAGCGCCAGTTGGAGCCCCTCGTATTGGAGTCCGAAGTCTCAGGTCTTGCCGACCTCCACGCCTATATGAAGTATCAGAACTACGTCACCCGTTTTTCCTTCCCGTACTTCGACATGCCGCTGGTTGCCAAAGATTTCGAATTGCGCGGGCGCCCCGACGATCGGCTGCCGTACGACCCGAAGAAAAAGAAGCCGGACGCATCTCCCGTGGAACTGAAGCAGGCGCCGGAGCAGATCGGGCCGCAGCCCGTCATCGCTCCCGACGCGGACGACAAGCAGAACCTTATCTTGCGGGGTTGAAACCTACATGCTCACCATCTCGAAACCGCTTTCCGCCGGGCAAGCACAGAACTATCACGCGAGAGAATTCACGTCTCCCGATCAGAGCTACTGGAGCCGGGGCCAGACCGTCGCCGGCGAGTGGCACGGGCGCCTGGCGGAACATTACGGCCTCGCCGGTGCAGTCGGAGCAGAGGAGTTCGCGCTCCTCTCAGAAGGCCGCCACCCCGTCACTGGCAACCAACTCGTCCGTCATCGCCGATCTCACGAATATCAAACGACCGATGGAAAGATGGTCAAACCCGTCGGGCACCGCGCCGGCTGGGACGCCACCTTTTCGGCTCCCAAGTCGGTTTCCATAACCGCTCTCGTCGGCGGCGACGACCGAGTGCGCCTGGCCCACCGAGAGGCCGTCGCCGCTGCGCTGACCGAACTGGAACGGTTCACGCAGGCGCGCATCGGCGGCAATAATCCTGCCGAGACGACCGGCCAGTTTGTCGCCGCGAAGTTTGAACATGACACGGCTAGACCGGTGGATGGCTACGCCGCGCCGCAACTTCATACCCATGCCGTGATCTTCAACATGACTGAGCGCGCGGGCGGAGCGACGCGCGCACTTCAACCGCAGAGCCTCTTCGACTCCCAGCAGTTTGCCACCGCCGTTTACCAGTCCGAACTGATGTACCGGCTTCGCAATCTCGGTTATGAAATCAAGTCAGGACGGAGCGGAGCGCCGGAGATCAAGGGATACACACAGGAATATCTCGATGCCTCGAGCCCCCGCAGCCGACAAATCCGAGCCTACGTCGAGCGCAGTGGCTTCGAGGGCCACGAGGCAGCGCAGATCGCCGCGCACTCGACCCGCGACCGCAAGCAAATCCTTTCGACTGCCGAAGTCTTCGCCGCGCATAGTCAGCTTGCCGCCGAGTACGGCAATCAGGCCGACCAGGTTGTAGCTGCCGCGCGGGTTCGTTCGCATGCGGCGCACGAGTTTGAACGGCCGAATCCAGTTGAAACGCGCGCACACGAGGCTTTGACCTGGGCGCGCGACAAGCTCTTCGAACGAGAGGCCGTAGGCGACGAACGTGCAATCTTCCGCGATGCTCTGCGGCGCGGCATGGGCAATGTGCGCCATTCGGAGATTCGGGTCAGCTTCGAGGCGCGGCAACGAGCCGGCGAGTTTCTGGAGATCGAAGGCCGAAAGCACGCCTCCGGCCGGCTCTTTACCACGCGGGCAGTGATGCGCGCCGAGCTCGACGTGGTACGGATGATGCAGGACGGGCAGAACCTGGCGGAGCCGATCATGCCCATTCAGCAGGCGATCGCCCACACCGATACTTATACACATCTCAATTCTGCTCAGCGGCGCGCGGTTGAGGAGATTCTTGTCTCGCGAGACCGTGTACAAGGACTGCAAGGCTGGGCCGGCGCGGGCAAAACCGTGGCCCTTCTTACTGTCCGCGAAGGCGCCGAACGCAGCGGTTATGTCGTTGAAGGGTTCGCGCCCACTTCGCGTGCGACCCGCCAGCTCCGTGAGGCTGGCGTCGCCGCCGACACCTTACAAGGATTTCTTGTACGTCCAAAGCAGACGGGCGGCGATCTGGAAAGCCGTCACCTCTATATGGTGGACGAATCGAGCCTCGCCTGCACTCGACAGATGCGGGAGTTTCTGACGCGGATTGGCCCGCAGGACCGTGTATTGCTGATTGGGGACACACGCCAGCACCAGGCCGTCGAAGCCGGCAAGCCCTTCGAGCAACTGGTCCACGCTGAAATGCACACTGCCAAACTCAACGAGATTGTTCGTCAGAAAGATCCAGCGCTGAAAGCCGTCGTCGAACGCCTCGCCCGCGGCGACGTTGTCGTCGGTATCAAGATGCTGGAGGAACAGGGACGAGTGAAAGAGCTTGCCGATCCCGCGGACCGCATTCACACCATCGCGGAAAGCTATGCCGCGCACCCCGACAACACGCTTGTTGTGTCCCCCGACAATGCTTCGCGTCGCCAGATCAACGAAGCTGTGCGCCGCGAACTGCAGGCGCAGGGTGTCGTCAGCCATGAGAACTATTCATTACGGATACTCGTTCCCCGGCAGGAACTTACCGGCGCGGAACGGCAGTGGGCTTCCTGCTACGAGCCTGGCGACGTGATTTGTTATACACGCGGCAGCCGTGAAGCTGGGATCGAAAGCGGCTCCTATACGCGGGTTGTGAAGAGCGACTCAACCGAGAATCAATTGACGGTCGTAAAACAAGACGGCGAAGAAGTCACATACGATCCGAAGCGCCTGCGCGGGGTCAGCGTATATCGGGAAGTAGAACGGGAATTTGCAGTCGGCGACCGAATGATCTTTACTGCGCCGGACAAGCGTCTCGGGGTCGCTAACCGGGATCTGGCGACAATTGAAGGGATCTCTCGAAACGGCGAGGTGTCCGCGCGGCTCTGCGATGGACGTAACGTAGCATTCTCCAATCGTGACAACCCACACTTCGATCACGGCTACGCCGTGACCTCGCACAACTCCCAAGGACTTACCGCAGAGCGCGTGCTGGTAAACATGGATACCAATGTTCATCCCGAACTCATCAATCCGCGCTTTGCGTATGTTTCCGTCTCGCGTGCGTCGCACGATGCGCAAGTGTTCACAAATGACGCGGCTATGCTCGCGGAAAATCTCAGCCGTGATGTCAGCAAAGCGTCCGCCATTGACTTTGACCCAAATCGAAATCTGATTGCACATGCTGCATTGGAGCAGGGGACAGCGTTGAAGCCGACACCATCAGCAGGGCTTGAACTATCGCTCTGAATCAGACTGCCCAGGAGAGAGACCCGGTGAAGTATCGAGAATTCAGTTCGGATTTGGTGCTGCTGCAAATGCCGATGCGGCACGCCCTAGCTGGCAGGGGCAGCTATCACTCCCAAAAGAGCGTTTATCAGACTGATTCTGTGAATGAGGTTCAACCTCTCCATCTTCCTCTACTCTGTGCCCCAAAAGCATGTTTGCTGTCAAACGGCCAATGCAGCCTCCCCTATTTATCAGTTCTGCTAAATCCTCATCCGAGCCAACTATCTCGACGTGGCGTAAGAAAACGTTTCACTCGCTGACAACATTGAGGGAGTAAGTCATCAAAGAGGCTGGCCTGCCCGGTAATTTGTACCAGCGAGATTGTTAGTGTAGCGCGGAAGGTGAGTTAGATAACTCGCCGCCGCAGTCGGGGGCGTGGAAAAGTGGGAAGCATTGTTTGCTTTCCACTTTTCCATGCTCCAGTGAAGCCTCGATTTGCCATGCCGCTGGTGCTGGAGGTCGATATCCCAACGAAGAGTGTGGGCGTTCGGTGTTGTAGTAGACCCTCCAGCGTTCAGCCAGCACCTGGGCTTCCTTCAGTGAGTAGAAGATTTCTCCGTTGAGGAACTCGTCGCGCAGCTTGGAGTTGAAGCTCTCGCAGTAGCCGTTCTCCCATGGAGACCCGGGTTCGATGTACAGCGTGGCCGCACCGGTGCGGGCCAGCCATTTGCGCAATTCCTTGGCCATGAACTCAGGACCGTTGTCTGAGCGGATGTATTCCGGGATGCCGTGTTCGATCATTGCGTCGGCTAGAGCATCGATCAGGTTTGAACTGTTGATCCTGCGCCGCACATGGATGGCCAGGCACTCCCGCGTGTGTTCGTCGATGAGGTTAAGCATGCGCACTATCCTTCCATCGTGCGTGAACGTGCTGACGAAATCGTATGACCAGACGTGATTCTGATGCTGCGGGCGCAGACGCACGCACGAGCCATCGTTGAGCCACAGCCGCCCGCGCGGCTTCTGCTTCTGGGGAACCTTCAGCCCTTCGCGGCGCCAGATTCTCTCCACTCGATCCTTGCCTACGTTCCAGCCAGCTTCGCGCAGCTTGATCGTGATGCGCCGATAACCGTACCGGCCATAGCGGTCGGCCAGCGTGATAATGGCCCGGGTCAGTGCGTCTTCGTCGTGCCGCTGTGTGGGCTGGTAGCGTTGCGTGCCACGTGGCTGACGAACCAGGTGGCACGCACGTCGCTCACTCGCTCCGCACTTTCGTGCATGTTCCACAGCGGTGCGTCGACGCTCCGGGCTTAGAAGTTTCCCCGGGCAATGTCCTGAAGTATTTGTTTGTCTAGGCTCAGCTCGGCAACCAGGCGCTTGAGCTTCGAGTTCTCCTGCTCCAGCTCTTTTAGCCGCTTCGCCTGGTCCACCTTCAAACCGCCATATTCCTTGCGCCAGCGGTAGTAGGTCTGCTCCGTAAATCCGGCTTCCTTGCACGCTGCCGGTGTCGTCTTCCCGTTGGCGATCGCCACTTCGACCTGGCGAAGCACGTTCACGATCTGCTCAGGACTATGCCGCTTTCCTCGTGCCATTCAAGGTTCCTTCCATACCAGTTTGTCTCACCTCCACTGGTACAGAATTTGCCGGGCACTCCAAAACGACACGGACGCCTCGAACTTCGTTTACGACGTCCACATCTATATCACGGCAGACTCGCCGATCGCGAATCTGGAACTCGACAGCAACCAGGTAACGCGCATCGGCGACACTATCATCTACGCCTTCCAATGCTCCGGCTACTCGGGATACTGGGGATACACAGAGAACTCGGGTACCGTTTCTGCTCCGAAGGCTCACTGGCTCAAGTCGACCCAGCCCTGCAATCTGGCCAAGTGGACCACATTCAGATCCAGACTTCGCGCGACGATTCAGGGAACGTGACCTATCACTCGGTCTGGTTTGACGGAGTCGAGCAACCGATCAACAAGACCGTGAACTCCGAGTTCTCGCTCGGATGGGCTCTCGTCTGTCTGGTCGTAAACTTCCAGGTTGACGGACGCGGCACGAGCGGGGCTGACACGGTGTACGTCGACAACCTCAAAATGTCAAGGTGGTAACCCAGTGTGACCGGCGGGGCGGCTTCGGACTGATCCGCCAGTTATACAGGGCTCTATGCTAAAAGTCTGCTTGAATCTACATCAAACTCACCTACCTTGAATCGGTAACGTGAAGTCGGCGATGTGGTAGCAATCCGGACTCATGGACTGGCCGGATCCATACGGATCGAAGCTCCCGCCTGACTCGGTTAAGTTTCGAATGGTCGGCTGCTCCTCCCCGTTTACCTTGGTGCTGTGTATGCTCTCTTTGCGCTATCTACGGTTCGTATACGTAGGTAGAATCGGGCATCAGATAAGGTATCGGTCCATGCCATTGGTCTCCCGCGCGACGAGTGCGGAGCCAGGATCTGTTCGAATTTCGGCATTCGACGAACCGGAGAATCGCGGCTATGCACTTGGACGGCAACAACTCAGCACCTGAAGCCCGAGTAGGAACACCTTCAGACGGCGCGACCGAGTCAGAGCTACTGATGCTGCGCGCGGTGATCGACGGCCTGCCCGATCTCATTTACGTCAAGGACACACAAAGCCGTTTTCTTCTAGCCAATCCGGCACAGCGGAAGTTTCTCACTGGCAGGCCAGACGCTGACCTGATCGGTGCATCCGACTTTTCCTTTTTTCCAAGCGAGGCTGCCACTGCCTTTTTCAACGATGAACAGGAGATCATTCGCACCGCACTGCCGGTGGTGAGCCAGGCCGAACAGATGCACGACAACGAAGGGAACGAGGTTTGGATCCTCACGACGAAGGTGCCTTTCCACAACAAGGACGGGAGTGTCGCCGGGATCATCGGGATTGGCCGCAACGTAACTGTTCGAAAGCAAATTGAAGCGGAATTGATTAAGGCGCGCACCCTGGCCGAGGCTGCCAACCGAACCAAGAGCGAGTTCCTTGCCAATATGAGCCACGAGATTCGTACTCCTCTGAACGGAGTGATCGGCATGACGGAGCTCGCCCTCGATACAGAGTTGACCGCGGAGCAGCGGGAATATCTCGAAACAGTTCAATTGTCGGCGGGTAAGCTGCTCAATGTAATCAATGACATCCTCGATTTCTCGAAGATTGAGGCCGGCAAGATCGACATCGAAATGGTCGACTTTGATATGCGAGAGTGCGTCGAGACGACTTTGAAGACCTTGGTGCACCTCGCTGAGACAAAGGGGCTAGAACTGCTCTGCGATATAGCACACGAAGTACCTGTCACGGTTCGTGGGGACTCGATCCGGCTGAGCCAGATGATCCTCAACCTTGTGGGCAACGCGATCAAATTCACACACGAGGGCCAGGTTACGGTGAAGGTCGAGGTCGAGCCACATCAAGGAGAAGGCATTGTCTTGCACCTTACTGTTTCCGACACCGGCATCGGAATCCCGCAGGAAAAACAAGAATCGATTTTCAACTCATTTACGCAGGCAGACACGTCCACCACTCGCGAATTCGGTGGAACTGGATTGGGTCTGACAATTACCTCGCGGTTGGCAGCCCTGATGGGTGGCAAGATATGGGTAGAGAGCGAATCCGGCAAAGGAAGCGAATTTCATTTCACAGTTTGCCTGGGCGCTGGAGATTCGCCAATTCCTCATCATCAACCTACCTTGCCTTATGAATTTCTGCACGGCGCTCGCGTGCTGATCGTAGACGATAACCAGACGAATCGCTTTATTCTCGAACGGATGCTGACCCGATGGGGCATGCGGACCGATTGCGTTGAGAGCGGAGAAGCTGCTCTTCGAGAACTATCTTCAGCTCATAGGTCGGGCGATTCCTATCAGCTGATCTTGACAGACAAGCAGATGCCGAACATGGATGGATTCCACCTCACAGAAGAGATCCGCAGCAGAGCAGAGATTGCCACGGCAAACGTCATAATGATGAGTTCGGGGGCACACCGCGGAGACATGGCCCGGTGTCAGGAACTGGGATTCTCGGCATATTTGACCAAACCAGTCCGTCAGGGCGAACTTCGCGATGCTATTGCCCGGTCATTGGACAGGCGGACGAAGCGAGCCGGATCTGCCGCTCCCATTCCTGCCAAAGATCGCCGCATCGCTCAGCATCATGCGATTCACGTCCTGCTGGCGGAAGACAACCTTATCAACCAACGTTTGGCGACCCGATTGCTCGAAAAGCGAGGACATCGAGTAACAGTAGCGAACAATGGCCAGGAAGCGATCACCCATCTACAGAGATCTTCTTTCGATCTGGTGTTGATGGACGTGCAAATGCCGTTGGTCGACGGGCTTGAGGCCACGAGAATAATTCGAAAGCAGGAAGAGAAAACGGGGATACACCAGCCAATTGTGGCGCTCACTGCGCATGCAGTAAAAGGAGATCAGGAACGGTGTGAAGCGGCGGGAATGGATGGCTACCTTGCGAAACCCATTCGTCCCGAGGAATTGGACGCAGTGCTGCAAAAGTACATGTCGGGACTCCAAGGTGAGATCCCGCTGGATTGAAAGTCATGGGCGAGGTGAACAGATCACACCCGATCGACTCTCTGCTCGAGAATTTCGTTGATATGCCCGATCTTCTGAACCGTGTTGACAATGACCGTGAGCTATTGGCAGAGCTGTTCGTCATGTTTCAGGAGGAATTGCCGGGGCTTCAAGGTGCATTGCATGATGCAATCAACCACGGCGATTTGCCTCAGGCATCCAGGCTGGCCCACACTCTCAAAGGCATGCTTGCGAATATGTCCATGAAGAATGTGGCCACGATGGCCGCCAGTATCGAGGCGGCTGCCCAGGTCGGAAACATGCGGGCGATCAAAGAAAAGCTCGTTTCGTTCGACGCGGAGATTGCGCAATTGTCCGCTGCAGTGGATGCGTTCATCGCAGGAAAGTGAAATGCGAATCTTAATTGCTGATGACGAACCGGTTTCTCTGCGCATGCTGTCGAAAACCCTGCAACGCGCAGGATATGAGGTCACCTGCGTCCGGAATGGTCGTGCGGCTGTCGACGAGCTTTGCCGCCCGGAGGGCCCTCGTCTTGCCCTGCTCGATTGGATGATGCCCGAACTCGACGGCCCCAGCGTCTGCCGCGAAGTGCGCAGCCGGCGTGGCCAGCGTCACGTTCACATGGTCCTCTTAACCTCAAAGAATTCTAAACAGGACGTCGTCAGCGGTTTGGCATCGGGAGCTGACGACTATCTTATTAAGCCCTTCGACCCTGAGGAGTTGAAAGCACGCTTACGCACTGGCCTGAGGATATTGCAACTCGAAGATAAATTGTTAGAAGCGCGCGAGGAGATGCTCTACAAGGCTACGCATGACGCGCTTACTTCATTGTTGAACCGCGGAACAATTGTCGAATTGCTGGCCCGCGAATTGATCCGCACCCGACGAGAAAATGGATGCACGATCGCCGTGCTAGGTGACCTTGACCACTTCAAACTGGTCAACGACACCCACGGACATTTAGTCGGTGATGAAGTCCTTCGAGAAGCTGCAAAGCGACTACTCGGCTCCGTGCGTTCCTACGACTTTGTTGGGCGATACGGCGGTGAGGAATTTTTGTTGGTTCTGAATAACTGTGATGCGAAGAAGGCCATGGAGCGGGCAGAGGAGATTCGGGCTGCGATATGCCGTTCACCGATTGCCACTTCTCGAGGTCCAATTTCGATGACCGTCAGTGTTGGCGTCATCGCGAGCCGTGGCCGTGATCTCGAAGCGGTCGAGGAATTTCTATGTACGGTCGATCGCGCCCTCTATACCGCCAAAGCGGCAGGGCGCAACTGCAGCCGCTTAGCTGGTGTCGGCATCTAGCTCAGCAGCTACTCTCGTCATCACCGCCTCGCTGCTCATCGGCTCCGAGAGAACGCTCCCCGGATAAACGGCTTCATTACCACCGGAGCTTTGACGGCTTTCTTGGCGCGGATTTCCGAGCCACGGCCTTCTTTCATTCAGCAGCATGACGTGCGCGACTGTCCCGGGGTGCATCCGCAACCAAGGAAAGACTCCTCAAGTCTTCCCGGAAGTTTTGGTTCGCTGTATCGCCGCATCTCGGCCGGATCGGTACCAAAATGTCGGCTAGCCTTCCGGTTTCGGACGAAATGGATCGCGAAAGATGGTGGCGCGATGCCCGTTTAAAACGGGCCGGAGTGGTTGACTTCACGGGAATGACGAGCAGCGCTCCAGCGACAATTCGAGGTCTGGGTTGGAGAATATCCTTTGTGCTACGGTTTCGGCGTGGGCCGACGGCGGGAATGGGGTCGTCCAAACCTGACCTCCAGTCATACCGATTAACCACTTGCCATCCCGAGACCAATCGTGGATATATTCCATGTTCCCGCCACCCGCGAGAGGCATGTTCGGCGCCGACCAGAGCCAAGACTGGCTGCCGGACAGAGAAATATCGCTTGGCAACTTTTTTTGCGGTGCGATGGGCACTGCCTCAAATGAAGGGCAATCAGAAGTGCATGCGGTCCTTCCACGCACCGGATTCTGTTTGCGTGCCGAGCGCAAAGAATCTGAAATGCGGCGGGGCTATAAGAACTGCTCTTCGGCATCGAATGCTCGAAATAACTCCCCGGCGATCCGCTACGGTGGCTACCCGACGCCGCTCCTACGGCTCCCG
>Ga0097621_100003170_pt1 | contig 11299 bp, 11 predicted proteins | sample KBSMisM72_FD_73165 | JGI IMG/M metagenome (GOLD analysis project Ga0097621, IMG submission 73165) | Miscanthus rhizosphere microbial communities from Kellogg Biological Station, Michigan, USA - KBS Miscanthus M7-2 (version 2) (version 2) | ecosystem: Host-associated > Plants > Roots >... | reverse complement strand
CCTGAGTCGAGGAAGTTGCAAAACCTTTCGCGACGTGTACAAATCAGGTCCCGGTCGGACCGAGAACCAATAAGTTGCGGAGATGGCAAAAATTTTGCCTTCGAGTTTTGCAACAGCCTCGAGTCAGGAGGGCAGCGTGATTGCGAAGCAATCACGCGAGGGGTGGTTCCAAAGCCACCAACCCGAAAGTTTGTTGTTTTGGAACCACCCCGGCGCTTCGCGCCACCCCTCCTGACTCAGGAGGGGAGCCGCCTTCTTTCAAACTGCGATATTACTGATGTACCGGCTGAAAATTTTGATTTGTATAAGGATTGGCGGTCGGACGGGTCACCACGTTAAACCCGAAATTTGCCGCCATATGACATTGGTTGCAAGCCGACGTCAGGTCATCAAACGCAGCAATAAACTGTTTCTTGTCTTTTGCCGTTACTGCATCTGCCAGTTTTCGAATCGGAAGCGTCATGATCTTGTCGATCAGGTCCGGAATCGGAAGCGGCGAATCCTTGTGTGCAGGATGGAAGATGACGGCATCTTCGAGGCCTTCTTTCAGTTCGTCCATCTCGTAGGAGGCCAGCGCCCAGTTTCCAGCCTGTCCGGCAAACCACAGCTTGGTGTGCCGCATTTGCGTGAGAGTCATGATTTCACCGAGACCCGGCGTGTACACCGGGTCCGCCGCCGCTGGCGCAGGTGGCCGCTGTCGTTTGCAACCGGGTAACGCGCAAAGAATGGCAAGGAAGAGTCCCGCTGCCAGGGCACGTCGAATCATCGTTTTCTCCAGACTAAATGAAACGGACCCGACCACTATACGACTGGCCTTATTCCCATCCAATCGTTTCGCTCAGACGCCAGACGCTTACAGATGGTAGAGCATCAGGTAGACAATGACACCGGTAACAGAAACATACATCCAGACCGGAAACGTCCAGCGTGCGACGCGCACATGCTTGTCAAAGCGAGAAGTCAGCCCGAGGTAAGCCGTGCGCAATATGAAAGGAAGGATGACGATGGCCAGGAGCACGTGCGGAATAAGAACCAGGAAATATACCGGGCGTATCCACCCATGTTTTGTGAACGGCACGCTGCCGACGTTTGCGTGATAAACCACGTACGACGTCAGGAACGCCGTGCTCGTGATTAGTGCAGACACCATGCAGATTTTGTGCGCGCGAATATTTCGCCTGCGAATGAAGTAGTACCCGATACCGAGTAGAATCGCGGATGTCAGATTCAGCGTGGCATTCAGGGCGGGGAGATCGGAAATTTCAAGCATCTCGGCCTTAGAGCAGGGACTTCGCGTCCTTGATGAGATGAGCAAGTTCGGACGGCTCTTCCATGGAATAGTACCCACGTATCCGCCCCTGTTGATCGACGAGGGCAAAGCGCGAGCTGTGTGTAATGGGTTCAACTTCGGTGCCACCGGAATTGTCTACCGCGAGTTTGAAACCTTCTTTTGAGAGTTTGAAAAGCGACTCCCTGTTGCCGGTAAGGAAAAGCCATCGATTCGGATCGGCACCGAACTTCTTCGCATATGCAGTGAGCACTGCCGGAGTATCCACGTCCGGATCGACTGAAAAAGACACCAGCCTAATTTCTGCTGGAAGAGTGTCCTGAAGCTTCCGCATTTTCTCGGTCATGATCGGACACATTCCTCCACAGCTCGTATACACAAAATCCGCGATCCAGATTTTGCCTGCCAGTTCCTGGTTTTTCACTTCGCGTGAACTGCGTTCGATGAGGGTGAAGTCTGGAACCGTGCTCATAACCGGAAGATCCACCTTCCGGGAACAGGCTGCGATCAACAACAGGCAGAGCAGTGCGCGTTTCATATGCGTCTCGATTACGCCGGCCGGCGTGTCATGACAAGCGACACGATAAACATCGCCAATCCAAATGCAATGGTTACTGCCAAAGACAGTACAAAGGGAGGCAGGTCCATGGTTGCTCCAAGGATCGATCCATACATGCTCCAACGCACGGCGGCCAGGCCATAGGTCAAGGGATTCACCATGATGACGGCTTTGAGCCAGAAGGAGGCATTTTTCGCGGGAAACACCGCACCCGACAGCAGCCACATGGGAATCAGAAGCACGTTCATGATGGCGTGGAAGCCCTGGGTCGAATCCATGCGCCAGGCAATGATGTAGCCGAGACCGGTGAGGCTGAATGCCACCAGCGTGAGCATCAACAGGGTGAGCGGTAACATATTCCACGTGAAACCGACCAGCGGCGCCAGAAGCAGAAATAGAACGCCCTGAATCACCGCCAGGGACGTTGCACCCAGCATCTTTCCAAACACAAATGAAGACCGGGGAATCGGCGCGACCAGTACCGCCTGGAGAAATCCTTCCTTGCGATCTTCAATAATCGAGATGGTGGCAAAGATTGCGGTAAAGAGAAGGATCAGCACCACCGTTCCGGGGAAGTAATATTCCAGGTAGCTGCTTCCACCCGGGCCCGCAGCGAACGATGTTCCGACTCCAGAACCCAGCAACAGCCAGAAAATCAGCGGCGATCCCAGGGCGCCAATGATTCGGCTGCGCTGTCGCAGGAAGCGAATGATTTCCCGCCGGCACAGGACGGACGCACTCAACAGAAACGAACTTTTCATTTCCTTCGTGGCAGTCATGGCTGCTGTGGGTCCTCCCAGAAACGATGTCCGGTCCGCGCAATGAATACATCTTCAAGAGTCGGTTTCGACAGGCTCACCGCATCGACCATTTCTGGAAATGCATCGACGACGTGGCCAATGAACGTGTGTCCCTGCTCTTTTTCCACGCGCAGGCTTCCATTCACGATGGTTGGTACCACGGAGAATTTTTGGCGGATTGCGGCGCTCAGCTTTTCGGCATCCCGTGTGGTGATCGAAATGACATCTCCGCCAATTTCCTGTTTCAGCGATTCCGGAGTTCCAATGGCGACCACCTGTCCGAGATTCAGAACGAGCACATGGTCGCTTCGGTCGCCTTCATCGACCAGATGCGTGGTTACGAGAATGGTCACATTTTCCTTTTCTCGGAGTTTTTGCAGATACAGCCACAGGTCTCGTCTTGCCCCGGGATCAAGCCCGACCGAAGGCTCGTCGAGTATCAACACTTCCGGCCGATGCAGCAGACCTTTCGCGAGTTCCACGCGACGTGCCAGTCCGCCGGATAGCGTTTCGACGAGATTGGCTGCACGATCCGCAATCATCAGCCGATCCATCATTTCGTTGACGCGATCCGTGAGCGCTGCACCACGCAAACCATAGAGCTGTCCGTGGTAGCGCAGGTTTTCAAGCACGGTGAGTTTCTTGTCCAGGCTTGGATTCTGAAATACGATCCCGATGTGCCGCCGGACGTCGTTGGCCTGAGTCCGGATGTCAAAGCCCAGGATCTTCGCGCTTCCGCCGCTGGGCGTTAATGCCGTTGAAAGAATCTTGAAAAGTGTGGTCTTGCCGCCGCCATTGGGACCCAGAAGCGCAAAGATTTCACCTCGTTGTACTTCAAAGCTCACTCCATTGAGGGCTTTTCGGTCGCCATAGTTGTGAGTGAGATTGAGAACCTCAACGGCAGCTTCGTTACTCAAAGCGATTACACCTTGTCGAACATCATAAGCACCAGCAGTGCGGGCAGGTACAGGACGGAGATCCTCAGCAGCCGATGTGCATGTGTATTGGATCGAAACAGCGCGACAGCAGAACCATAGCCCAGATAGATGAAACCCAGGAGCAGTGCACCATAAAAGTATGTCGTTCCCGTGGCTCCGAAAAGCGTGGGCAACAGGCTGACCGGTATCAGCACACAGCAGTACAGGATGATCTGACGTCCGGTGTTGACACCGCTGGAGTGCATCACGAAGCCGCCCCGGGCGTAATCTTCGGTGAAGATCCAGGCGATGGCGAAGAAGTGCGGCATTTGCCACAGAAACAGGATTGCGAAAATGGAGAGCGCCACTTCGTCCATATTGCCTCTTGCCGCTGTCCATCCCATCAGTGGCGGAACCGCGCCGGGCAGGGCGCCGATCAGGGTGCAAAAGACCGTGCGAGTTTTCAGCGGGGTGTAGACGAAGACGTAAGCCGCAAGGGTCAGTGCCCCGAGCGCACCTGTTATTCCATTCACGAAAATCGTGAGGTACGTAACGCCTGTGATCGCCAGCGATGCCGAAAAAATCAATGCTTCGTTAGGAAGGATACGGCCTTCGGGAAGCGGCCGAGTCCGGGTTCGGACCATCCGTGCATCCAGATGGCGTTCCAGGTACTGGTTGAGCCCGCTGGCACCGGCGGCAACAAGCGCGGTTCCGAGTATCGTGTTGACCAGCAGCATCCGCTGAAGGGTCCCCTCCGAGCCCATGTAAAAACCCACCAGAGTGGTGATCAACACCATCAGTGTGATTCGTGGCTTGGTGAGCTCCATGAAATCTGCGGCGCGGGCACGTCGATTGGTGAGGCCCAGCTCGGTTACTGCCATGAGGGCACTCTCGCGTCTTCGCCTGCTGGTCTTGACGGCCTTGATGGCTTTGACGGTTCGGCAGATCTTGCCGGGATCATTGTCCAGGCGCGAAGTGTCAGAAGAACGGAAGTGCCCAGCACCAGAGCACCAGTCGCGACATGTGCGGTAGTGATAAGCACCGCCTTGCTGCTCCAGACTGTACTTGCCCCAAGGGTCAGCTGAAGCCATAGCAGTGAAAACATCACTGTAGCCGGCCGCCGGAGAAGATCGTATTTTCGATATGCACTTCGGACTCGCAGAAACGTCCACACAATCATGACACTCACAATCAGAGCGCCGACTCGGTGAGAGAAGTGGATTGCGATATGGCTCGACGTAAATGGAGGAATGATTCTTCCGAACGACAATGGGAAATCTTTGATCGCCAGTCCGGAGTCGGTATGCCTCATCAGAGCGCCCAACAGCAGTTGGACGTATATTGCGGCGGTTGTCGTTGCACACAGTGCCGGCAGACTGATGGAGCTATCGGCATCCGCAGAAGGGTGCGCGATCGGTAACCCCTGCTTCCAGCGCGGCGATGTGAAAAGGGTAATCGCGATGATCAGGCAGAAAAACGTTTGAGCCAGGCATGCGTGTGCCATGGAAACGGACGTGGGCAGAAAAAGCATCACGGTGAGGCCACCGAGTATGCCCTGGGCCATCACCGTGCCAAGCGCAGCGACAGCCAGCATGCGCACCCATTGTCGTTTTTCGGCCACCCAGGTCCAGAAGGCCAGGATCAGAGTCAGGAATCCGACAAAGGATGCGGCGAGACGATGGCTGTGCTCGTAGAAGATCCCTCCCACCCATTTGGAAACCGGGAACGCGAACATATTCCAACCATAGGTGGTCGGCCAGTCGGGAACGGACAATCCGGATTCAGTACTGGTGACGAGCCCGCCGATAAATATCAGAAGAGCGGTGCAACACGCTGTGAAGAGGGCGAATCGATGAAGGCCGATATTTTCGCCCTCTTCATGCAGCGAATCCGCAACGCGAACGCTGCGTGACATAGGTTAGTTGCCGGACTTTGCGTCGCTCGCCTTGAACTTGAAATCAACCGTGGAATGGTCGTTGTCTTTTACTTCAACCATTGCAGTCTGCTTGCCGTACTTCTCGTGAATGGCGGTGATTTCAAACTTTCCGGCCGGCAGCTTCAGTTCATACTTGCCGCCCTGGGATGATACCGTTCCGAAAGGATTGTTGAGCACCGCGATAAATGCTCGCATCCAACCATGAACGTCGCATTTCACCGGGAGAAGAACTTCCGGCTTGTCAAACACGTGGTCGTTGACCATACCCTGCTGCGCCTGTCCGACATTCCAGGTAGTATTCGCTTCGCCAAGAGTATGGATATTGTGCAGTGTCATGTCGCCGTTCTTGACAGCCAATTTCTGCCCCACCTGAATGACCAAAGCGTGAGGAATGTAGTGGCAATCCATTTGATCGATTTCGACGGGAGTGGATGGTACGGGGTAGCTCTTGCCCGCAACGTCTCCACCGCTGACGTAGATAATGACGTTTTCCAGTCCACCGTCAGACACTTTGGTGTCTTCCGTGAACAATTCCTTCTTACAGTTGGGATCGGCAGAAGTGATGATCTTGCCTGGCTTGGGAACTTCACCTTCAAATGAAATTTTGCCCATAATGGATGCCGTCGTTGCAACAGGGGTATCGCCGCCTCCGCCGGATCCAGCCGGTATAGGCGGAAGGTCGTTTGATGAACTGCCGCATGCGGCCAGCGAGAGCAGAACGAGTGAGCAGACGAGCAGCGAAAGTTTTCGCATTATATTCTCCAGTTAAATTTAGATGTAATACATAGGAAAGTACGAACCCAGGGCCCACCGACTATCTTAGCCGAATTCAGGTGTCTTCGAACAGCTTTGCGACAGCGACGGTGTCCGGTGGAACGCCTGCCAGTTCGAGGTTTTCCTCAACGTGCGCAATTCGGCTCATTCCGACCAGCGCTGTGGCAATGCCCGGCGTCGAGCGGACGAACTGAATGGCGCGCTGGGCGTCGGTTCTCAAACCCGGAAGATGTTCAGAAATGACTGAGGGGAGGCTTGTGCTGAGTTTGCTCTGAAGCATGGAGGCGCTTGCCACAACGGTAATGCCCAGCTGCCGGCAAGCTTCAAGTATCGTCAACGACTCGCCATCAACGACCTGGTTCGGCCGGGCAAACGCTTCGGGCATTCCGAGATTGTAGGGAAGCTGAAGGTACCGGAAATGGTGACTGTCTGCCGCAATGGAATGCGCGCACAACGCGGCGGCTTCAATGGAAACGGAGTCTCGCGCCGAATGCGGAACCCGGAACGCATTCCACGTGGCCAGGCCGTATTGGCGAATCTTGCCTTCCTGAACGGCCCCTTCCAGGTATTCGAAAGCCATGCGCAGCCGCCGGATGAACTCGTCCCGATCGATGTCGGAGAGCTGGGTCTCAGGATTGTGGATGTAAAAGATATCGATGGCGTCGACCCCGAGGTTTTCAAGGCTTCGGTCGATCTGATTTTCCAGATATCGCGGAGTCATGCAGTGACTGCCGGCGGTGATATCGCATGGATCGATCACGCCGGTGCAGATCAAAGTGTCCTGAATGTAGTGCCTTGGGTCCTCCGGTACTTCGCCATCGAATGTCAGATAGCCCGCCTTGGTGGCGATGATGAGTTCGTCGCGACGGGCCTTGCCAGAAGAGGTGAGGTCCCGAAGTGCCTGCCCGATGGATCGTTCGCTTCGCTGGAATCGGTAGTTTATGGCGGTGTCGATAACGTTGACGCCGAGTTCAACTGCGCGCACGACAGAGGCACGATACGCTTCGTCCGTGGCGGTGTCCGGTTCTCCAAGGTAAGTGCCCAGCCCGATGGACGACATCAGCAGCCCCTGCGCTTCGCGGAAGTGTTCAGGCGTGACGTGGCCATTCAGACGTTCCGCGTAGTGATGAGTACCTTCGGGTGTTGCCATCATTGGATAGTTTTCGGGAACAAGGGGATTTGTCATTGTTCAATGTTCAATTGTCATTTGTCATTTGTCATTTTCGGATGCGCCTTCGGCGCGACATCAGTAAGAAACAATCGCGCGAAGCGCCACCTCCGATGACAAATGACAATTGAACATTGAACAATGACAAATTCCCCGATCTACAAAGCGCGCATGAGAGCTTCCGCCGGATGAAGCACACGCCGGCCAGTGGCGTGTTCCACCTGCTGGCGACAGGACACTCCCGGCGCCACCACAATTGCGTCCGGGTTCTTCTCGACGGCGGGGAACAAACGTCGCTTCCCGATTGCCATCGAAACATCATAGTGTTCTTTCTCAAAACCAAATGACCCTGCCATCCCGCAGCACCCCGAATCCACTTCTTCCACCGCATAAGCCAGTGACATGGCTTCCTTCAGGTACCGTGACCCAATCAGCGCCTTCTCATGACAATGGCCGTGGATCAAAGCCTTTTCAGACTTTCGGTTGAACTCCAGCTTCCAGCGGCCGGATTGCTTTTCCCTCACAATAAATTCTTCCAGCAGGAAAGTGGCTTTGGCGACATCGTCCACGGCATGGCCTTTCAGCAGATCGGGATATTCGTCCCGAAACGTGAGAATGCAGCTTGGCTCGCAGCCAACAATGGAGAAACCCGCCTCGACATAAGGCTGAAGTTTCCCCACATTGAATCGGGCGTTCTCGCGTGCTTCCTCCGGCAGGCCTTTCGAGATCATCGGCCGGCCGCAGCACTGGCGCTCCGCAATTTCGACGTGATAGCCCGCAGCCTCCAGAACCGCTGTTGCCGCCTTTCCAACATCGGGATAGTTGAAATTGATAAACGTGTCGTGAAACAGAACCACGTTGCGGTTGTCGGCCAGACGCTGGGTTTGTTTTCTCTTTCGAAACCACGACTCGAAAGTTTGCTGCGCGATGGGCGGCATCTTCCGCCGTGCATCGATCCCCACGTAGCGGTCGAGGGCTTTACGAACAGCAGGCCGGTCCATCATGGAATTTGCAAGTGATGGCATGAATGACGCCATCCGGCTCAACGCGTGGATATGCGCGAAAATGTTTGAACGCAGAGGCAGGCCGTTCGCGTCGTTGTAATGGGCCAGAAACTCATACTTGAGTTTTGCCATGTCCACATTGGAAGGGCATTCGGCCTTGCACCCCTTGCACTCCAGGCAAAGATCGAGTGCATCATGAAGCGCCTTGCCCGTGAATTCGTGAGCCGGTACTTTTCCGGAAATGATCTCGCGCAGGTAGTTTCCGCGGCCGCGCGTCGAATGAACGTCTTCCTTTGTGACCATGTACGATGGGCACATCGTTCCTTCATTCTCCTTACGACAGACGCCGGCGCCGTTGCACATTTCAATGGCATTGGCGAATCCGCCTTCACGGGTGAAGTCGTAGTGCGTCGTGATGCCGATCGTCTCGTACGCACCGCCATAACGCAGATTTTCCGTCATTGGCGGGGCATTCACGATCTTGCCAGGGTTCATCCGGCCTTCGGGATCGAAGGCCTGCTTGACGTCCTGAAATGCCTTGTAGATACGCGAGCCGAACAGCTTTTCGTTCAGATAGCTTCGCGCCAGGCCGTCTCCATGTTCGCCGCTCATGCTGCCGCCGAACTCGATGACGAGATCGGCGATTTCGTTGGTCATGTCCTGCATGATCTGGATATCGGCGGGTACCTTCGTATTGATCATGGGCCGGATGTGCAGACACCCCACACTGGCGTGTCCGTAGTAACCGGCAGAGGTACCGTATTTGTGAATGACGTCGCGGAATCGGACGAAGAATTCCGGAAGCTTCGAGGGTTCGACCGCGCAATCCTCGACAAACGCGATCGGTTTTCTTGCAGTCTTTATTCCCAGCAGCAGGCCGAGGCCGGCTTTTCGCACCTTCCATATTCTGGTTTGCTCTGCGGAATCAAAGGCCCGGACATAGGCATAACCAAAGTGCTCGCGTTTCAAAACCGCTTCCATCGACTCGATTTTGGATTTCAACTCCGCCGGAGTGTTTCCGTAGAACTCGACGAGAAGGAGCGCAGCAGGATGGCCATCGATGAAGTCCAGCTGGCGAGACAATTCCAGCGAATTTCGGGCGAGATCGATAATGAGATCGTCGACCAGTTCAATTGCAGAGGGTTCAAATGGAAGGATGAAATCGGTGGATCGGATGCATTCCACCATGTCCTTGAAATGAACCACGCAGAGTGCGGTGGCCGGAGGACGCGGCTCAATTTTCACCCTGGCCTGATGCACTGCCGCAAGCGTGCCTTCCGAACCGACGATGAGTTTGGAAAGATTGAATTTCCCGTTTCGAATGAATTCGTCGAGGTTGTAGCCGCTGACTCGACGCATGATCTTTGGAAAGCGTCGTTCAATTTCATCACGCTGCGTATGGACGATTTCTGCAATGCGGCCCTCAAGACCGCCTCGGCGCTGAGCTTCATCGAACGTCATCTGTCCGAAAGTCCGTCCTTCGCCCGAAGCGAGAACGACATCTGTGGAAAGAATGTGATCGATGGTCTTTCCATAAAGAATGGAATGAGAGCCGGCGGAATTATTGCCCATCATGCCACCCAAAGTGGCGCGATTGGCGGTGGAGGTATCGGGTCCGAATAGAAAACCCATTGGCCGAAGATGCAGGTTCAATTGCTCCTGTACAACTCCGGGTTCCACGAGGGCCCAGTGTTCCTCTCGATTGACCTCCAGCACTTTGTTGAGATATTTCGACATGTCGATCACGACAGCATCGCAAACGGTTTGTCCGGCCAGGCTGGTTCCTGCACCTCTCGGAAGAACCGGTACCTTGAAGTCGCGGGCCACTTCCATGGTGGCGAAAACGTCTTCATGCGTGCGTGGAATCACGACACCGATCGGTTTTATTTCGTAAATGCTCGCGTCGGTGCTGTAGAGAAAGCGCGAGGCCTCATCGAAGCGGACTTCACCGGAAATTCGCTTCTTTAAAGCCTGGTAGAGATCATCGTTCATTGGTTATTCCAGATATTTAACAAGTGGGCTCGCCTGGGAGAGCAAACTCCCCTCCTGAGTCAGGAGGGGTGGCGCGAAGCGCCGGGGTGGTTCCAAAGCGAACCTTGAAAGATTGCGCCTTGGAACCACCCCTCGCGGGATCCGCTTCGCGATCCCGCTGCCCTCCTTACTAAGGAGGGCAAATTCCTTACTTGCAAGTTCTTCGATCACCTCTTGCTACTCCGCCCAGTCCGCTGTGAAGATATCGATATCGCCTTCCTTGGCGCCATGACGGCTGGAAGCCCATACGAGTTTTTTCCCATCGGGGCTGAACATGGGAAACGCGTCGAATCCCTCATCGAAGGTGATTTGTTGAAGGCCTGAGCCGTCTCGATTGATGAGATACAGATCGAAATTCGGTATTCCCTGAGCCTTGTTGTTCACATCGGACGAAAAAACGATCTGCCTGCCGTTCGGAAGGAAGTACGGAGCGAAGTTGGCGGCGCCATTGGAAGTGAGTTGCTTCTTTTGGGTGCCGTCGGTTTTCATGATCATGATTTCCATCCTGCTGGGCATGACCAGATCTCTTGCCAGCAGATCTTTGTATGTTTTTACTTCCTCGGGCGTCTTCGGCCGGTTTGCTCTCCAGACAATCCATTGGCCGTCCTGCGAATAAAATGCGCCTCCGTCGTAGCCCAGGTCATTGGTCAGTCGCCGCGGATTGGAACCATCGATATTCATCTCATAGAGGTCAATATCGCCATCACGCACGGACGTGAAAATGATTTTCTTTCCGTCCGGAGATATCGTTCCCTCGGCGTCGTAACCCGGGGTTGCGGTCAGGCGTTTCATATCGGTTCCATCGGGATTTGCCGAGAAGAT
>Ga0097621_100003169_pt1 | contig 11301 bp, 9 predicted proteins | sample KBSMisM72_FD_73165 | JGI IMG/M metagenome (GOLD analysis project Ga0097621, IMG submission 73165) | Miscanthus rhizosphere microbial communities from Kellogg Biological Station, Michigan, USA - KBS Miscanthus M7-2 (version 2) (version 2) | ecosystem: Host-associated > Plants > Roots >... | reverse complement strand
GGCCGGACGGGATCGGGTTCACGCGCCGCCAGCAGCCACACGGCGGCGATTGCCGCGAACGACACGACGGTGGACGCGTTGTTCGCGCAGTCCGGGGTGATCCGCGCCGACACGATCGACGAGATGTTCGACATCGCGTCGTGTCTGGATTTGCAGCCGCTGCCGCCGGGACGCCGCGTCGCGATTCTGACCAACGCCGGTGGACCGGGCATTCTTGCCGCGGACGCGTGCGAAGCCTCGGGGCTCGTGCTCGCGCAGTTCTCGGCGGACACGCACGACACGCTCGCCGCGGCGTTGCCCGCGATGGCGAGCGTGGGCAATCCCATCGACATGATTGCGTCGGCTGGTCCCGAGCAGTACGCGCGGGCGATTCAGACGCTGATGACCGCGCCCGAGGTCGACTCGCTCATCGTCCTGTTCACGCCCGTCGATCTCACCACGGCACCCGCCATCATGAAATCGATCCGCGACGGCGTCGCGGCTGGACGCCAGGCCGGCGCGACGAAGACGCCGGTGCTGTCGTGCGTGATGGCCGAACCCGGCCGTCCCGCGCCGCTCGACGCCGACGGCGAACGGCTGCCCGCGTTCGCGTTTCCGGAGAATGCCGCCCGCGCGCTCGGCCGCGCGTCGGCCTATGCCGAATGGCGCGCGCAGCCGCCGGAGCTTTACTGGGGATTTGACGACACCGACGGCGGCACCGCGAGGGCTGTCTGCCGCACCGCCGCGGAACGTGGAGCCGGCTGGCTGACAAACGATGAGGTTCGCCAGGTGCTGGCGGCGTACAGGTTGCCGGCGACAAAGAGTGTGATGACCGGTTCAGCCGACGACGCCGTTGCTGCCGCGCGCGAAATCGGATTTCCTGTTGCGCTCAAGATCAGCGCGCCCACCGTCACGCACAAGACCGACGTCGGCGGCGTGCGGCTCGATGTGCCCGATGAGTCGTCCGTGCGCCAGGTGTTCGCCGACCTGACGGCCAAAGTGCCTGGCGCTCACGTGGTGGTGCAACAGATGATCACCGGCGGCGTCGAGACGATGATGGGCATCGTGCAGGATCGGTTGTTCGGTCCGCTGGTCGCGTTTGGTCTCGGCGGCATCCACGTCGAGATCCTGAAAGACGTCCGCGTGCGGCTCGCGCCGCTGACCGATCGCGACGTCGACGACCTGCTCCACGGCATCAGGGGCTTTCCATTGCTGCAAGGCTATCGCGGCCACGCGCCCGCCGATGTGAGCGCGCTGCGCGACACGCTGCTGCGGCTGTCGCGACTGGCCGACGAAGTACCGGAGATTGCGGAGCTTGATTTGAATCCGGTGATGGCGCTGGCTCCGGGTCAGGGATGCCGGATCGTGGATGCGCGGATTCGAGTGGAAGCGGCGGCGCGTCCTTTCGAGCACCGCCACTCCCGCGATCGGACGTAACCCATTCAGGCGCTGCGTCGACGCTTGAGTCGCGATCTTCCCGCGAACATCGCCAGTCCGCTCGCGCCGAGCAGCAGCGTCGCCGGCTCGGGTACTGCGGGTGGTGGATCCGTGAACTCGGTGTCGACGAATCCTTCGACGATCAGGTGAAACGGATCGCCGACGCCGACGTTGTTGGCCGCGGTGTTGCTGACCACAACCAGAAGGTTATGGCCGGCCGGGACGACGACTTGGAAGAAGTCTGGATCGCCCGGAAACGGATTCCCCGAAAAGCCTGCATCTCCGAGCCAGTTGGTGTTGAACCCCAGGTTCGGAGCACCGCCTGAATTCGGCAGGTAGGCGGTGTCGTAAGCCGAGAAGAAAATGTTGCCGGAGTTCGAGTCGACCTCGATCTGAATGAACGGCGCGATTCCCACGTTGACCAGGAACGTGTGATAGCGATAGGTCGTTGTCGGATTGATGACGCCTGGGAACGCCTCGCCTCCGGTCCAGTCTTGCGGAAGTCCGTTTCGACTCAAACGTCCGAGCTGGGTCGGATCGGTAAGACTCAGTGCTCCGTTGAGATCGAGGATGGTCGTGGCCCTGGCGGGCGCGGCGCTGAGCAACATCAGCACTGCCATCGCGGCCAATTTCGAAAGGGTTCTCATAACGCGTCTCCTGCTCGTAACGAGAAAAGTGTCCGCGGTGCGGGCTCAGTGATTCAGCGCATATTGGACGGCCGGCACGGCCATCGCAACGCCGTAGCCCGAGTCACGATCGATTCCTGGAGCCATCGAATCGAGGGCCGTGCTCGTGATCGCCGTCAGCACCTGCTGGGGCGTCCAGCCGGGTCGCACAGACAACACAAGGGCAGCGATTCCGGCGGCATGTGGCGCAGCCGCCGACGTGCCGAAGAACGGCAGAAACCCCGGAGTCTTCGAACTCGTACCGTCCGCCGCGGCGATGTCTGGCTTGATCAGCGTCGTGCCGCCGTTGGTCGCGAACAGGAGATTGCCTGGCGTGATCGGCGTCCCGTCCGGGTTGAAAAAGATCTTGCGAGGCCCATCGGAGCTGAAAACCTCGTTCGGATTTGCGGCGCCAGTGAAGGGCTTCGTGCCGGTCTTGGCGCTGTTCCAGTACGTGGCCGCTGTGGACACGGTGTTCGCGCCGGCGTTGTGCCCAAATGTCGAACCGGCAGTTGCCCGCGACAACCGTCCGCCGATCGTGTCCACTCGAATCGCGCGTGTCGCGCCGGAAAAGAGCACGACCACGATCCGATCGCCGACCGCCGGACAGTAACCGCTCGCGCTCGCCGTGCCGCAATTGACGCCTTGCCTCACGAACTCATAGGGATCCTGCGTGCCGTTCTGAACACCAGCCGAGAACCCCTTCACGGTCGTGCCGGTGCTGTTCAGGATGAACAGGTCGTAATCGTTGGTGCTCGCGGCGAGCGGGTCGGACCATTTCAGGTTGATGAAGTTGGTCAGTCCAGTCAGCACGTTGAAGTTCTGTGGAGACGCGACGGTTCCGAAGTTGTGCACCGTTCCCTCGGAAATCGGCGGACCGGCAGGTCCGTTGGGCAAGAAGTCTCCCTCCCACACGCCCGACGTGCCGAACGTGAGACTGCCGGAGTTCGCCGCGGAAGAAAAGTAGATCGCGCCGTTGGCCGTGACCTGATTGATCGCTCGCGCGATCGGTCCATCCTGAAACGCGCCCTCGTTGAAGTACGTCACGTCGTCGACGATGACGTTCGCGCCGGCGGCCTGCAGCGCGACGATGTTGCTGGCGAAGCTCGACACGCTGGTGAACGCCGTCGCGAAAATCAGATTCGCTCCCGGCGCGATGTCGTGAACGATCTCCATCATCGCGGTCCCCTCGTCGGTGCCGTTTGACGGGCCGTCCTGGCCGGGCAGGGAATGCGTCCCGGCAGGCAAGTCGCCAGAGGCGACCAACGCAGCGATGCGGGCTGCCGACGCGCTGTCCGAAAGGACGCCCACCGTCACACCCGCGCCGGTGATGCCTGTTTTCACCACGAGGTTCGCGGCATGCGCGATATACCCCTGACTGGTCAGCGCGCCCGCATTCAGTCGCGCCTGCACAGCGGACTGGATCGTCGTGACGTCGTCGCGCGCGGCGATGGTCTCGAGTGCTCCCAGCGGCAGCGTCGCGCGGATCATCCCGAGTGATTCGGATTGATCCAGGACCGCACCGTTCGCGGACGTGATCGCATCCAGCAACGAGTCCGACACCGTCCCGGAAATATCGACGGTGACGCTCGTCACCAGATCGATCGTCTCGATTCCCGGCACATCGGACACCGACGTGAACGCGAGGTCGCCATTGGCTTTCTTCGCGGTAAACACGAGGCCCGATTCAATCTTCTGCTGCGCAGGAGAGAGCCCCCGCTTGATCGCGCTGATATCCGCAATCTGCTGGAGAGCGGAATCGGCGATGTCTTGCGCCTGCTGTGCGACCGCATGGTTGGACAAGAGCGCGATCAGCGCAGCGAGTACGGCTGCGGACGCAGCTGCCACGGTCCACTTCGAAGAAGTGTGCTTCATCGATTGCCCTCCAGAATATCGGCAGAGTGTATCGAAGAAGAATCACGGCGCCGCGAGTTTTTGTTTATGTCGGTTTGTCTTCCTGGGGACGGAATTGTTCGTTCGCCGTCAAAGCGGCGGCGCGCCATTGCGAGCGCCGCCGCTTCGGCAATCGCGCCTGAGGGCTCAGGCCACTTTCACATCGATTGCCTTCGGCTTCGCGTTGACGGCCTTCGGCAGCCGGACGTTCAGAACGCCGTCCTTGAACTCTGCCTTCACGTTTGGCCCGTCAACTTCGGTCGGCAGCGTGAAGTGGCGCACGAATTTCCCGTACGCCCGCTCGACCTTGTGGAACCGTTTCCCTTTTTCCTCCTTCTCTTTCGTTCGCTCGCCTTCGACTGTAAGCACGCCGTCTTCGAGTTCGACCTTGACGTCCTCCTTCTTGACGTCCGGCAGATCGGCCTTGAGGATGAACTCGTGGTCCGTTTCCTGGATGTCGACAGCGGGCGACCATCCACCAAACAGGCTTTCATCCGACAACCGGGCCCGAAGGCCTTCCAGCTCACGGAACGGATCCCATCTGACGAGGTTCATAAAAAGCCTCCTTTTGTGGTTCTAACAGGGTCAAACTGCAAGAAGCCGTCCTGACGGATTTCCGTCACCGCCGCCCGCGACGCCGCGCACAGCAGACGGGTACGACGTATGCGTATCAACAAGATAGAGGGGGAGCGCCATGAATCTCTCGACGTCGATGATGGGACTTCGACTGGCCCACCCTTTCGTGGCCGGAGCCTCGCCGCTCGGCCGCGAACTCGATAACGTCAAACGGCTGGAGGACGCGGGCGCCGCCGCCGTCGTGCTGCCGTCGATGTTCGAGGAGCAGGTGACGATGGCGGCCGAAGGACGCATCCGCCACCACGACGTCTTCGAAGCGCGCGGCGCCGTCACGCTGCAGCATTTCCCCTCGAGCGAGGAATACGCGTTCACGCCGGACGAGTATGCGGAGCACGTCGCCCGCGTGCGGAAGACCGTGGCGATTCCCGTCATCGGCTCGCTGAACGGCACGACGTCGGAAGCGTGGCTCACGTTTTCGCGTCTGATCGAGCAGGCGGGCGCGAACGGCCTCGAACTGAACGTCTACGAAGTGGTCGCCGATCCAAAGATGTCTGGCGCCGCAATCGAACATCAGATCGTGCAGCTGGCCGGCGAGATGAAGCGGCTTCTGACGATTCCCGTCGCCATCAAGCTGTCGCCGTTTTTTGCCTCGCTCGGAAACGTGGTCGGCCGGCTCGACGAAGCCGGCGCGAGCGCGGTGGTGCTCTTCAACCGTTTCTATCAACCCGACATCGACGTCGAGAGTTTGAAAACGGTCATCGACGCGCGGCTGTCGACGAGCGACGAACTGCTCTTGCGGCTCCGCTGGCTCGCCATTCTGCACGGCCGCGTGAAACTGTCGCTCATCGCGTCGGGCGGTGTCGCCACGCCCACCGACGGCATCAAAGCCATTCTCGCCGGCGCCAATGCCGTGCAGGTGGCGTCCACGCTGCTGCGTCACGGCACGTCGTACCTCGGCGTGCTTCGCGACGGCCTGGCCGAATGGATGGAGCGTCACGCGTTTTCGTCCCTGGACGAGGTGCGCGGCCGCATGAGCCTGCGCGACGTCGCGGATCCGTCCGCGTTCGAACGCGCGCACTACCTTCGGACGCTGAACAGTTGGAAGGTCGACAAACTATGAAAATGCGATCGATTGTGTGCGGCGTGGACTTCTCGAGCGGCTCGAGAAAAGCGCTGCGTGTGGCCGTCGAACTCGCACGGGCGAATCGCAGCGCGCTCACGGTGCTGTTCTCGGAAGACCCGACCCTCGTCGCCGCAGCGAAGGCCGCGGGCGATCCGCGGGCGACCAGAGCGTCCGCGACACTGGCACTCGAACGCTTCGTCGCACGGACGACGCGGACACATCCGCTGCGCGGCCTCCAGGCCGTCGTGACAGAAGGCACACCGGCCGACGACATCCTGAAGGCCGCGGGCCGCCGCCGGGCCGACCTGATCGTGCTGGGCACGCGCGGTGCCGGGAACGTCGCACGCCTGCTGCTCGGTTCCACCGCGCAGCGGGTTCTTCGGCGTGCGCGCGTGCCGGTGCTGACGGTGCCATCGGGAGCAGCGTCATGAAGATCGTGAGGATTGCGGGCGGGTTCGCGTTAATCGCGCTGGGGGCGGTGATGCTCGTGACTCCGGGCCCAGGCTGGCTGTCGATTGCCGCCGGCATGGCCCTGCTCGCGAAAGACTACGAGTGGGCACGCCGCTGGCTCGACCGGCTGCGCGAGAACGGCCGCAGGCTCACTCAACATTTTGGCAAGAGTTGACGGAGGTGGCGTCATGAGAACCCCTCGACGTTCGCCGTTGCGTGCAGCGATCGAACGGGCGTTGCTCGCCCGCGATCGCCGCGAAATCGCCTCGCTCGAACGGTTGATGAAGGCGTTGAAGGTGAAGGAGACGCCGACGAGGACACGGAAGCGTCATGCCTGACAATCAGCGGCGGCTCGTCGAAACGTTGCGCCTGCCCTTCGTCGAAACGCACATCTCGTACGTGCTGTTCGACCGCGGCTATGCGTACAAGATCAAGAAGGCCGTCCGCTTTCCGTTTCTCGATTTCACGACCCTCGCCGCACGCGAGTTCTTCTGCCGCGAGGAGCTGCGGCTGAATCGCCGGCTCGCCCCATCCATTTACCTCGACGTCGTGCCGATTGCCGGAACGCCCGACGCACCAGCGATCGATCCGTCAGGCGGACATCTCCCGGGCCCAGCACTCGAGTACGCAGTGAAGATGCGCGCGTTCGATCAGGACAGACTGCTGTCGCGCCTCATCGCGCGCGACGAGCTGACCACCGAACATGTCGAGGAATTGGCGGCCGAAGTCGCCGCGTTTCACGAACGTACCGCCCGCACTGCCCCCGGCACGCCGTACGGCGAGCCGGGCGGCATCCTCACCGACGCCCGCGAAAACTTCGTCGCGATGGAGACGGCGGACATCGACGCCGCCGACAGGGCCGAACTCCGGGAGCTCTCGGCCTGGAGTGAAAGCGAAGGAACGCGCCGTACGCCCGCCTTCGTCGCGCGCAAGGCCGACGGGTACGTCCGCGAGTGCCACGGCGACCTGCATCTCGGCAACATCGCGGTGGTGGACGATGCGGTCACCCTGTTCGACTGCATCGAGTTCAACCCGGCCATGCGCTGGATTGACGTCATGAGCGACGTCGCCTTCCTCGTGATGGATCTTCGCGATCGCCGTCGTCCGGATCTGGCCGCGAGGCTCCTCAACGCCTATCTCACGAAGACCGGCGACTACGAAGGACTCGACGTCCTGCCGTTCTACACGGTGTACCGTGCGCTGGTTCGGGCGAAGATCGCGTGCCTTCGCCTCGCGCAGACGACGGGCGACATACGGACGGCGCTGACGGCGGAATTCCACGCGTACGTGGATTTGGCGCGACGCGAGACGACGCGGACGGCGCCATCGGTCATCATCACGCACGGAGTCTCAGGGTCGGGGAAAAGCACGCGCGCGCAAGCGCTCGCCGAGAACGGCGCCATCGCAATTCGCTCCGACGTCGAGCGCAAGCGGCTCGCCGGGTTGGACGTGGGTGCGCGCAGCGAATCACCCGTCGGCGGCGGGCTGTACGCATCCGACGTCGATCGCCGGACGTACGATCGCCTCGCCCAGCTCGCCCGAGTCATCGTCCGCTCCGGCTACACGGTCGTCGTGGACGCCGCGTTCCTCAAACGCTGGCAGCGCGATCTGCTTCGAGCCGTCGCGTCGGAACTGGGCGTGCGCTTCGTGATTGCCGACTGTTCCGCGCCGCCGTCGGTCCTGCGCGAGCGCGTCGTGCGGAGGCTCGAACGCGAACGCGACGCGTCAGAAGCGACGCTCGATGTCCTCGCGAGTCAATTGGCGACGGAAGAGCCGTTGGGGCCGGACGAGAGGCACCTGAGCACATAGTCCTTGGTACTTAGTACTTGGTGCTTAAGTCCGTCCTTAGTCCTAAGTCCGTCCCTGGTCCTCGGTTCGAGGACTATGGACTATGGACCTGGGACGGACCAAGAACTAAGTACCAAGCACCAAGGACCGTCTACGAGACCCTGGGTCCCAGAAACGCTCCAAATGCGACCGCGATGATCAGCGCGAATGCCAGCCCCAGCGTGCAGACGCCGATTGCGCGCCAGGTGCTCCGATAATCGAGCGCCTGTCGGACGGCGACCACCATCGCAACCAGCATCCACACGGTCGTCAACGCAAACACTGGCAGCGCGAGATCCGGGACGACGCCGAAGACGCGCAATAGGCCTGGCGCCGCCGAGAACCCGATCGTGCGCAGCAGCTCGCCGACGTCCACGCGCGTCTCGGGCTCCGGCAAGAGACGTCCGCCGATTTCGAACACCAGCAGCGCCCACGCCGCCCAGGCGATCAGCGAGACGGCCGACCAGAAAAACACGCCTGCGACGAGCGGCGTGCCCTCTCGAACGAGTCCCGTCGCTCCGATGCCGCCAGCCAGGCTCGACGCGAGCACGACCACGAACGCCTGAGCCGTCGCCGTGCGATCGGCTTCGACCTCTTCATATGTTGCGACGTCCAGGACGGACGCGCCCATCAGCCGGTGCGGGAAGGTCGTCATACACGCCTCCTACGGCTGATCAACAGCAAAACCCGTGCGCAGGTGTATTTACCCGTGAAGGACGTACACGTCTTTTCGCGTGCGGCGGAGGAAGCGCTGCTGTTCGAGCCGATCGATGACCGCGTCGCACGTCAGCACGTCAATACCCAGAAAACGCTGCATCTGCGACTTGGTCAGTTGAAGGCCTGGCATTTCGCGATACTCGGTCTGCACAAGCTCGATGAATCGATCCACACGTGGTTCCAACGACACCATATCCTGGTGCCTGAGCAAGGCGTATGCCGGACAGAACCTCGATTTTGTTCGAAAAACCGTGTATCAGTTCTATGCGCGCGCTGGAATTTCGTGAGTCGCTGGGGAATTTCCCGTGCGAGCGTGACGGGCAATGAGCGCCATCTTGGCCACCTGAACCAGCGCCAGATAGCCCACGGTGGCGACGGCGACGAACGCGCCGTACTTGCTCGGCGGAACGACGAACCCCAGCGGCCCGGCAAGAGGTGTCAGCGGAAGCATGGCGCCAATCGCGACGATGGCGATCGTCGTCAGCGTCAGCGCGCGGCTTGGCCGGCTGGTGAGCGGATTGCCGGTCGTCCTGATCACAAACAGCACGAGCGTTTGCGTCGCGAGCGACTCGACAAACCAGCCCGTATGGAACAGCGGTTCACCGGCCCTGAACACGTGCAACAGCACGTAGAACGTCAGGAAGTCGAAAACCGAGCTGACCGGCCCGATGAAGATCATGAAGTTGCGGATGAGACCAATGTCCCAGCGTTGCGGACGGCTCAAGTACTCGCGATCCACGTTGTCGGACGGGATGGTGATTTGCGCGAGATCGTACAGAAAGCTGTTCAACAGGATCTGCGTGGGCAGCATCGGAAGAAACGGCAGGAACCCCGACGCGGCCGCCATGCTGAACATGTTGCCGAAGTTCGAGCTCGTGCCCATCAGCAGGTACTTCATCATGTTGCCCGACGCACGCCGGCCTTCGATGATGCCGCGATGAAGCACGTCGAGTCCGGGCCGACGGAGAATGACGTCCGCCGCGGCGCGCGCGACGTCGGTCGCGCTCATCACCGAGATGCCGACATCGGCCGTGTGCAGTGAGGGCGCGTCGTTGATCCCGTCGCCCAGGAAGCCGACCACGTGCCCGCGCCGCTTGAGCGCGAGGATGATGCGGCTCTTCTGCGCCGGCGACACCCGCGCGAACACCGACGCCTCCTCGACGACATGCGCCAGCGCGTCGTCGTGCATCTTCGCGATCTCGTCGCCAGTGACGACGCGGCCCGGTCCGAAATTCACCTTCGCGCAGGCGTGGCGCGCCGCTCCGTCGCTGTCGCCGGTCAGAATCTTGATCGCGACGCCGTCCGCTTCGAGCTGCGTGATGATCGACGCCACGCCCGGAAGAATGGGATCGGAGAACGCGAGAAAGCCGGCGAGCACCAGGTCGGTCTCGTCGTCCTTGCTATAGGCGTGTCGCACCGGGAGCGTGCGATAGGCAACGGCGATGACCCGTAGTCCGTCGGCCGTCAGCTGCTGATAGCGCGCGAGCGCCGCGGCGCGGTCGGCGTCGCTCATCGCGCGGATGCCCGCCGCGACTTCGACCGCGATCGACCGCTCGAGAATCGGCTCAGGCGCCCCCTTCGTGATGAGCAGCGTGTCGGCGGCGTTCCCGGGCTGGACGGCAATCGACAGACGGCGCCGGTCGAAGTCGAACGGCAGCTCGTCGAGTTTCTTGTACGCGCTGACGTCACACTCGCGATGCCGCAGCACGGCCGCATCGAGCGGACTGCGGATGCCCGTCTCGAGCCGACTGTTGACGTACGCGAGCGTGAAGACACGGTCGGATGCCGCGCCATCGGCGTCGATCGCCTGCTCGAGCGTCAGCTCGCCGCTCGTCAGCGTGCCGGTCTTGTCGCTGCAGAGGACGTCGATGCTGCCGAAGTTCTGAATCGCGGGCAGACGCTTGACGATGACCTGCTCGCGCGCCATTCGCACGGCGCCTTTGGTCAGGGCGATCGACGCGATCACCGGCAGAAACTCAGGCGTCAGCCCTACGCCGAGTGCTACCGCAAACAGCAGCGACTCGAACGGGTCGCGCCGCAGCGCGAGGCTGATCGTCAGGATGAAAAGCACGAGAATGAGCGTCGTTTTCAGAATCAAGACGCTGAAGCGATGCAGGCCGTGCTCGAACTCCGTCTCGGGCGGCCGCGCCGTGAGGCGCTCGGCGATGCCGCCGAACTGCGTGCGCGGACCTGTTGCCGTGGCCAGCGCCGTCGCCGTTCCGCTGATCACCGACGTCCCCAGAAGCACGACGTCGGGGGCATGTTTGTCGACGGGAAGCGATTCCCCCGTCAACGCCGCCTGTTGCACGCTCAGGTCGCGAGCGTCGATCAGCTCGGCGTCCGCGGGAACCAGATCGCCGGCGGAGAGACGGAACACGTCGCCGGGCACGACGGCACGAAGCGGGATCTCTTGCCACCGTTCGTCGCGCAGCACCGTCGCGGTCGGCATGACCGACGCGTTGAGCGCCTCGGCCGCCTGGTTCGATCGAAACGTCTGCCAGAAATTGAGGCCAACACCCAGGACGACGATCGTGACGATGATGCCGGCGTCGGCCTGTTGGCCGAGCAGCGACGACATGAGCGCCGCGACCAGCAGGATGAGCACGAGCGGGCTGGCGAATAGCCGGACGAGCT
>Ga0097621_100003168_pt1 | contig 11303 bp, 10 predicted proteins | sample KBSMisM72_FD_73165 | JGI IMG/M metagenome (GOLD analysis project Ga0097621, IMG submission 73165) | Miscanthus rhizosphere microbial communities from Kellogg Biological Station, Michigan, USA - KBS Miscanthus M7-2 (version 2) (version 2) | ecosystem: Host-associated > Plants > Roots >... | reverse complement strand
AAACGATTTCTCAGCACAACGACCGTTTCTTCAGGCCACGCAGACCTGATTGCGGCCGCCGGCCTTCGCTCGATAGAGCGCGGCGTCTGCGGCCCTGAATAACCACTCACCTGCCTCGACGTCTCGGCTCGGCACGACCCGCAAGGCGGTTCCGCGAGCGAAGGATGCACAGGCCACGCCCACGCTGATCGAAAGTGTCCCGGCCGCAAACGCATTTCCCGACAGCACCGGAGCACAGTCATGGACGGCCTGGCGCAGATCGTCGGCAACCCCCTGGACCTGCGACAACGGGCACCGCGGCACCGCAACCACGAACTCGTCACCCCCGTAGCGGCAGGCAATGGCATCGGACGGGAGCTGCTTCGCGATCAGATGGCCGACGGTCCGGACAGCCTCGGCGCCCGTCAGATGCCCGTACCGGTCGTTCAGGCCCTTGAGGTGGTCCACGTCGAGCACGAGCAACGCAAGCGAGGTGCGCGACTCGCCGGAGGCGCGCACCATCACCTCGAGCCGCGCTTCAAACGACCGCAGATTGTGAAGACCCGTCAGATCGTCCGTCATCGCGAGCCGGCGCAAGCTGGCCGCGTCCTGCGTCAGCTTCGCCGTGATCGTCCCCACCGCGAGGAACAACGCGACCTGGACGAGATCGGCTTCGCCGTACCTGAAGGTGAGCAGCTGCGGGTTCGCCACGTGATACAAGACGATCGCCGACGCGCCCGCGGCAATGCCCTCGGTCATTCCAAACCTGACCGCTGCGAGGATGATCGGCAGATAGTAGAGGTGCTGGACCGGCGTGGACCCGGTTTGCCGGTCGAGCGCAAACACGAGCAGCAAGGCGCCCACCACGAGCGCACCCGCCGCCGCCGGCGATCCCAGGCGTGGCGACACGAATCCGCCGTCGCCTGCTGTGGTCAGACGCATGGGCGGACCGCGATCACAGGCCTGGCAGCCGCCGCCGCTGGCGGACCGCGGCGCTCGTCACCAGCGCGTCGCCGGGACGAACCGGCCCGCTGAGCAGCTCGGTCCACTGGTTGTCCGCGAGGCCGACGTGCACCGCAATCGGCGTGAACCGCCTCCCGTCGTACTCCCAGACATTGCGCGATTGCGTGTTGGCGTCGCTGGCATGGGCGGCGGCATCCACGACCGAGGACTCGTTTTCCCCAAGCATCCGCAGCGCCTCCGGTGTGGGCCGAAATGCGATCGCGCCATTCGGAATGCGGACGGCGCGTTCCCGGCGCGCGCCATCGAGCACGACCGCGGCCGTCATCCCGGGCCGCAGCCGCTGATCCGGGTTGTCGACGTCGATGATGCCGGTGTAGCTGACGACGGTGGCGACGACGGTCGAGGCCTGCGCCGCCGTCGAGGGCGCGACCGCGGTGCTCGTGGCCGTCTGCTCGGCCACCGGCTGCAGGCGCAGTTGCCTGACGGTTCCGTGAAACATCTCGTCTGGAAACGCCTCGACCTCGAACGTCGCCGGCTCACCCGGCGTCAAGCCATCGACGTCCGATTCGTCGACGTCCACCTGCACCTGCACGTGCGCCAGCGGCGATGCGATCCGGAACAGGAGCGGCGCCTGAATCGCGGCAGCCACGGTCTGTCCGACGTCGAACTCCCGATCGATGACGATGCCGTCGATCGGCGACTGGATGATCGTGTGCGCCAGGTTCGCAGACGCCTGATCGACGCCCGCCCGGGCCTGGTCGATCGCGGCCCTGGCATCGCTGACTTGCGCCTGGCCCGAACCCACGTCGGCGCTCGCTTCGTTCAGCGCGATCCCGGCAGCGTCGAGATCGGCCGCCGGCATCAGCTGGCCCGCCGCCAGTTCCCTGGCTCGCGCCAGTTTGGTCCGCGCGTCGGCTTCGGCCGTCCGAAACCCTGCCAGGTTCGCTTCCGCCTGACCAAGAGTCGCCTGCGCCTGCTGCAGGTTGCCCCGGGCCTCGTCCAGCGCCGCCTGATAGAGCCCGGGATCGAGCCGCGCGATCACCTGGCCGGCGCGGACGATCGAGTCGAAATCGGCGTCCAGCGACTGCACGATCCCGGACACCTGCGCTCCGACCGCCACCGTGATCACCGGCTGCACGGTGCCGGTGGCGACGATGCGACGGGTGATGGTCCCCGTAGTCGCCGGCGCGTATTCGACCTGGAGTTCGGGGGTCGAACGAAGTGCCCAGGCGGCGACCGCGGCTCCGGCAACCGCGGTCCCGCTCACCATCATCCCCAGCCATTTCGTCGAGCGCGTCATGGCGGAGCCGTCAGAAGCGGTAACCGAATCCGAAGGTCATCCCGTTCGTGACGAGCGGCGTGGCGCTGAGCGTCGTGTCCGCCGCAATCCGCGAGTAGCGATAAGCCGCGTCGACGACCCAGTGCGGCGCGACAGGAATCTGGGCGCCGCCGCCGAAGGTGAACATCGGCGCGGTGCTCGCCGGCGGATCGGTGTAAGTGCCGGTCGAGATGAGGGCCGAGGTCACGTCCGCACCGACGTTGGGCGTGGACCCATCGGGCAGGGCGCCGCTCGAGAACGTGAACTGAGCCGACGGGTTCAGGCGTGCGACACCGACGCTGCCGAGGACATACGGCAGGACCCTGCGCCCGGCCGGCACTTCAACCCGCACGCCGCCGGTCGTGTACCACGCGGGAAGATTTCCTCCGCCGATCACGCTGAGCCCCTGATTCGCGGACAGCGCGGCGGTCGCCGCGTCGATAGTGGGTTGAAGATCCGCCTGCAGGTTGCCGAACCGGCCGCCGTTGCCGAAGATCATGACATGCGGCGCGATCCGGACACCGCCCTCGACCATCACGTTGCCGGTCGTCGTGCCCAGCGAACTGGCGAAGCCGCCGAGCCCGGTGATGAACCCTTTCGCGTCCGGTCCGCCGCCCTCCTGGGCGAATAGCGGTGCTGCGGTCAACATGGTCGCCACGACTGCCGTCATCAACGTTCTCATTGCGTCCTCCTGCGTGCCGATGCAACGCCTTGCATCGCGCTCGCGATGTCGCCGCGCTTCACGCGGCTTTGATTGAACATCGCGAGAGGCTGCACGTGCGATGCCACGCCGGCTCGATGCAAATCGCTGCGTGGATCGTCTCTTCCATCGCTTTCATTCGTGTCACTCGAGGCATTTGTGCGGGGCGCCGATGCGAAACGCCCCATCACATCGATACCCCTTCTCAGTGAACCAGGCCCGTGGGGTTGAACCGGTACCCAACCCAGGGTTCGGTGACGATGTAGCGCGGCTGCGACGGGTTGGACTCGAGCTTCTTGCGCAGCTGCCCTACGTAGACGCGGAGGTATTCGGGCTGATCGCCTGACGTCTCACCCCAGACGGCCCCGAGCAAGGTACGGTGCGCGAGCACACGGTTCGGGTGCCGGGCCATGAACACCAGCAGGTCGAATTCCTTCGGCGTCAGGCGGATCGGCTGGCCGTTGACCCTGACGCGGCGGTCGTTGAAGTCGATGTGAAACTCACCGACGCCGAGCGCCGACGACTCCGGCGTCGCTCCGCTTCGCCTGACCGCGACCCGCACCCGGGCGAGCAGCGTTTCGGCGCTGAACGGCTTCGCGAGGTAGTCGTCGGCCCCTGAATCGAGCGCGCCGATTTCCGATCGTCCGTCGCTGTTGCCGGACACGACGATGATCGGCACCTGCGAGATCTCGCGAACCCGTTGACAGAGATCAATCCCGTCCACGAGGGGTATTTTGGTGTCGGCGATGACGACTGCCGGGCACCAGAGGCGGACGCTCGAGATCGCCGAGTCGGCGTCGGTCGTGGTCCGGACGTCGTACCCACGGGCCGCCAGCATGCTGATGACCGGTTTCGAGGCCTGAAGATCGTCGTTGACGACTAGCACACGTGAGCTCATCGCAGTCCCCTCTCGTTCTTTCCGAACACATGAATGGATTCGACGGCCTTCGTGCCGCCGGACTCCGAATAGCGGATCCTCGCGCGATACCCGGCCAGCTTCTCGAGCTTCGACGGTTCGATCGTGTGCCAGCCCTGGCGAATGCGCGCCGTGGCTGCGAGCGGAACCTGCACGGTGCCGTTCGAGGTCGACAGGGACAGGATCCCGGCCGACGCGTCGTACTTGTCGATCGTGCCGTCCATCCTCAACGTCGTCGCCGAAGCGAAGGGCCCTGAAAGTGCGGCATCGGCTTGCGCGGACGCCCTGGCGCCAGAGACCATCGCGGCGGACATCAACAGAACCGAAAGCCCTTTCCTCATGACCGCCTCGTGCTGGCGTGAACCGGACGCTTATGTGCAGTGTCAAACGCCATGCCGACCGGGACAACTACGTTACAATCCGATAAACGACTGGATCTGCGAGAGTTGCATTGACACCGATGTCGCAGCGCCCACCTGGATGAACCTGCATATCCGCCCCACTGTGGCGAAATGGCTTCAGGACCTCTCGCTGGGCACGCGGCTCTCGTTCCTGATCGGGCTCATCGTGTTCGGGGTGGTGACGAGCGTCTCGTACCTGGAAGTCCGGTCGTACGAGGACCACATCGACAGCGACCTCGTCGACACGGCTCGACTCGCCGCGCGATCGGCCGCCGACGAGCTCGCGGAGTGGCCGCTCCCGCTCGATCCGCTCGATATTCGTGATTCGCTGCACGATCTGATCGAAGCCGATCCGGTGGTCGACTCCATCTCGGTCATCGAGGCCGGCGAGAGCGGACTCCCGCGCGTGTTCACGAGCACGTCAACCGAAGAACGGACGGAGCTCCTCGATCTCGCCGGACGAGCCATCGCGACGAAGGCGCTCACCAGCCTGCGAAGCAGCGCGCTGGTGATGTTCGCGTTGCCGGTGCCTCGACGCGAACGCTACGCCGTGGCGGTCACCGTCGGCCTGGAGAGCCTCGCGCAGGCGCGCACGCACGAACTTCGTGTCGCCCTCGGGTTCGCCGTTCCGACCATCGTGCTCGTGACCATCCTCGTCCACCTGACGGTCCGCCGGCTCGTGGGCCAGCCGCTCAACGCCATTCTGGGAGTGATGAACGCGACAGCCGAAGGCGATCTGCGCGCGCGGACGACGATGACGCGCCGCGACGAGCTCGGCCTGATCGCGGGCGGATTGAACACGATGCTGGATCAGCTGGAGCGGTTCAACCGATCCCTGCACGATCGCATCGAAGAAGCCACCCGCGACCTGTCGCTGCGCAATACGCAGCTGGCGGCCAGCCAGAACGAACTGTTCGCCCTTCGGGAATCGCTCGCTCATGCCGAGCGGGTGGCCGCGCTGGGCCAGGTCGCCGCGAATGTCGCCCACGAGGCCGGCACGCCGCTGAACCTGGTCTCGGGGTACGTTCAGATGATCCGCGACGATCCCGAGACGGATGAGCGGATCCGTTCGCGGTTGCGGACCGTCGATGCGCAAATCCAGCAGGTCACGCGCGTGCTCAGGACCATGCTCGACCACGCGCGCCGGCCGTCGGCGTTCACGCTCGTGGCGGTCGCCGACATCGTCGAGCGGGTCCGTGAGGTCGCGCAGCCGCAGCTGTCGCGCTCGCATATTCGACTGGACGTCTCGGTGGGCGAGGACTTGCCGGCGGTCAGGGCCGATGCCACACAACTGGAGATGGCGTTGCTGAACCTCGTCACGAATGCACTCGATGCGATGCCCGGCGGCGGCACGCTGTCGATCGCCGCGCGGGCCCGGCCGGACGGCGTCCGCATCGAGGTCGCCGACACGGGCTACGGCATCGCACCCGACGTGATCGATCGGCTGTTCGAATCGTGGGTCACGACGAAGCCGGCCGGGCAGGGCACCGGGCTCGGCCTCGCGATCGTGCGGGACGTCGTGCGTGCGCATGGCGGGTCGATCTCGGCCTCCAACCAGTCCAGGGGGGCGCTGTTCGTCATCGACCTCCCGTCAGCCGGCGCGGCGGGGAGACGGTCGTGACCGCCACGCGCCGCATCCTCCTCGTCGATGATGATCCGGTGACCTGCACGTTTTTGGCGGAGCTGCTGGCGGCCCCGGACAGGCAATTCGTCTCGGCGCAGGATCCGGAGACGGCGATCGCCACGATGCGCGACGGCTCGTTCGACCTGCTGATCTCGGACATCAACCTGAACGCGCCGCATTCGGGACTCGATCTCCTGCGCCGGTTCACGTCCGAACAAGGCAGCCCGGTGCTGCTGATCAGCGGGTTTGGCACGCTCGAAACCGCGATCGAGGCCGTCCGCGCCGGCGCGTTCGACTACATCAGCAAGCCGTTCGACATCGCCGACGTCCGGCGCATCGTCGATCGCGCCCTCGAGCAGGGCGCCCACCGGGAACGGGCGGCCGAGATGCCGGCCAGCCCGCCCGGAAGCCTCATCGGGCGCACCGCGCCGATGCTGGACGTCTATAAGCAGGTCGCCCACGCGGCTGACTCGTCGGCCCCGGTGCTCATCATCGGCGAAAGCGGCGTCGGCAAGGAGCTCGTGGCCCGGGCGATTCACCACCACGGCGCCCGCGCCAGGGAGCCGTTCGTGGCGATCAATTGCGGCGCGATTGCGGACACGCTGCTCGAATCGGAGCTGTTCGGCCATCAGCGCGGGGCATTTACCGGTGCCGTGGCGGACCACAAGGGCGTGTTCGAGCAAGCCGGCACGGGCACCGTCCTGCTCGATGAGATCGGCGACACGACGCCGGCCCTGCAGGTACGCCTGTTGCGGGTGCTCGAGGAAGGCGAGGTGCGGCCGGTCGGGGCCAACCGGTCGCTGAAGGTGTCGCCGCGCATCGTCGCCGCCACCAACGTTCCCCTGGAGCAGGCGGTCGCGGAGAATCGCTTCCGGCAGGATCTGTACTACCGGTTGAGCGTCATCGTGATCCGGGTGCCGCCGCTTCGAGAGCGGCGCGCGGACATCCCGCTGCTCATCGGCAGCTTCTTCGAGGATGCGTGCGCCCGCGCCGGGAAGAAGCACGTATTGTCGGCCGAAGCGCTCGACGCGCTGATGCGGCACCCCTGGCCGGGCAACGTGCGCGAACTGCGGAACACCATCGAGCGGCTCGTCGTGTCCAGCCGTGGAACGGTCATCGAAGCGTCAGACCTGGCCGGCCCGGATCCCGCCACTCAGCCGCGTCAGGACGAACCGTCGTTTTCGAACCTGACCACGCTCGACGATCTCGAACGGCGCTACCTGCTCCACGTCCTCGACGCCGCGAACGGCAATCGCACCCGCGCCGCCGAGATTCTCGGCATCGACCGGCGGACGTTGTATCGAATGGCCGAACGGTTCGGTATCGATCTCAAGGAATAGCGCGTGCGAAGGAAACCGCGGTGTTGATCAGGGACTCTGTCTGAAGCGCTGCGATGTTTCAACGTGAACGGCCGGCGTCCTGGCCGGCCTCGATGTCATTACGGCAGAGACGAGCAGCGCCGCGCAGACGGCCGAGACGGCGCCGACGAGCGTAAACCCGTATGCCCAGCCCGCTCGTGCCCACGGCCAGGTACGCGGGCTGCGCCAGTCGCGTCCGAACGAGTCGTCCAGCAGCTTCAGGAAGTCGTCGGTGATCGGCTTCGGCGCCGCCGCACTCCACAAATCCCAGAGCAGCCATGCCCCGACGGCGACCAGCAGCAGGCCGCACCAGGCGTCGAACACGACACTCAGCGCTCCCGCTTTGTAGGCGACGCGTTCGCAGGGCTGAACGATGGGCGGAGCGGCGTAGCAGTTCGTGAAATCGAACACGGTGACGATGTTGTCGGGAGCGCTGGCGATGAGCCGCGAGCCGAAGCCCATCGCGGCGCAGACGAGCATGCCCATCCAGATTTCCCACACGGCCAGCCTGACCCAGTCCTGCATCGAATCCGGCGGGATGGTCAGTGGGCGCCGCCTCATCCTCTGCCCCATCTCCTTCGCGGGCGGTCCTCGAGAGGCGCGGCGCCAGGTTCCTCGATCGTAATCACTTTGTTGGCGCCACGAGTTCCCCACGGCGGGGGTGTGCCGTTGCCGACCCGGATCGTGATAACCGGAAACGGCGGCGCCTCTTTCGGCCACGGCGTTCGGCAGTCGCTGACGATGACCAACAGGTCGATCGGTTCGATCTTGCGCTCGACAAACGCGCGCAGCCCGACACCGATGTCGGTGCCACCGCCGCCATATAACTCGATCGGCGTGCTCGCGAACGCCTTCCTCGTCTCGTGGACGGCCGCGTCGCAGCACACGACGACCACGTCCGCGCCGTATCCGAGCTGGCGGGTCAGGCCTCCCAGCTCCGCGACAGCTCTCGCCAGCTGCATGTCCTCCATCGAGCCGGATGTGTCGATCAGGAAACCCGGTCTCGGCTTTGGCTGGTAGAAACTGGCCATGATGAACTCGCCGTAGCAGGCCTGCCGGCGGTGCGGCCGCCTGTAGGTACGGTCATAACGGCCGATCGTGCTGTCGCGCAAGGCCCGTCGCACCGCATGGCGGAGCGTGGCCATGTAGTCCACCTTCGGCGCGAGCGTCGCGTGGGCCCAGCGCCGCCAGCCGAGCGGGACGTCGCCGTCGTAGCGAGACTCCTCGATGCGGCGCGCGACCTCGCGCCGCACGAGCTCGGCCTTGATCTTGTCAACGCCCGGCACCCCACCCTCGGCCCCGTCGTCGGCGGGCAGCTCCCAGAATCGCCGCTCGCCGTGCGCGCCGGAGCCGCAGTCCACCGATTGCCGGTCACGCTCAGCCTCCGCGTACTTGTTCGACGGTGGCGGAGCCGGCAGGAGCCTGTAGTAGCTCTCGGCGTTGTTACCGCTCTGCAGTCCGAACTTGCCGGGCAGCGGCGGATCTCCCGGCAGCGGCAGTCCTTCGGCCTGCAGATCGTCGTTGATCTCGCAGTCGCCGGCGGTGTTCCAGCGCCGGTGGTCATTGATGCCTGCGGCCTTCTTGCGTTCCTCGTGGTCACGCAGGAGATGGCTCACCTCGTGGATGAGCAGGCTCGCGTTCTGCTCGACGGTGTGCGCCGCGACCCAGGCGTCGTTGTAGTACAGCCGCCAGTGTGAATCGACGGCCATGCTGCCAATCTGATCGGTTTCGACCGGTACGAGGCTGAAGAGCGCCGGCGCGAAGTAGCTGCGCTGATGCGCCGCCCGCACGCGCGCCGCCTGCAGCTCGCGCGAATACCCGTCCGTCTTCGAGTCGGCGCTGCGAAACAGATCGGAAAGCCTGATGCCCACGTCATTCTCTCGGAACCAGCTTCGCCATTTTCATCAGCTCGTAGAACGGACGGCACTCCTCGGGCAGCTTGATCGGGCCTTCCGGACGATTCCTCTTGTCGCACAGCGTGCGCGCCGCCGCCGCAGGAATGTCTGCGTTCTTCCTGCACGCGACGCCCAGGGCAATCATCGCCGCTTCCCATCGCTCCGGCGTCTTGTGGTTCAGGACGGCGCCCGCGAGCGAGTAGCAGATCGCATACGCGCGATCGACACGATCGGGCAGCACGAACCGGCGCGGATCTTTCAGGATGTCCTCGGGATCCGGCAGGTTCAACGTCTCCCGGTACTCGAGGAACGGCAGGGCCTGGTCGCCCACGAGGCCGGCGAGTGCGGGCCCCTGAAGCAGACGATTGCCCGGCGACACGGCTTCGATGGCCGCGAGCAGCCGGGACGCCAGATACCAGGTGCGGCCCGATGGCCACGGGCCGCTCCGCCGGGCCGGATCGTCAGGCGGCGCCATCCAGGCATCACGGCCCGCGGCCCTCACGTACGCCGCGATCATCGCGCGCTGGTAATGATGATGCTTCTGCAGGTAATCGGCCGGCAGGATGGGCAGATCGCTGGGCGCCGGAAAGTCGCTCAGCATCATGTCGCACCACGTCTCGTGGTCCATCGGAAATTCGCCGTGCCACAGGCGGTTCGCCATGGGCGGCTGAATCTCCTGTCCGCCGGCAGCCCACTCGACGGCGTTGCTGGCGCACAGGTAGACGACGCCGCCTTTCCCCGGCTCGTAGTCGGGCAGCGAGAGCTCGCCGCAGACGTTCTCCGTCAGCAGGCGCAACATCGCCGCCTGTGTCGTCGGCGGGACGGTGGTGAGCTCGTCCAGGAAGACCACCACCATGTAGCCGTCCCCGGCGAGGCGTTGCGCGTCGCGCGCCCACGCCATCGGCAGCAGCCGCACGCCGTCGGGCGTCGAGACAGGGAAGCCGCCGAAGTCCTGCGGCTCGCGAATGGAGCCGATCAGGATGAACACCTTGCACTTGAGTCCCGCCTGCGCGAATCCCGCTTCGAGACTCTTGGTGAACTCGGTCTTTCCGACACCGGGAAAGCCGGTCATGTGCATCGGGATGCGAGCCTGCAGGCCGATCGCGATCAGTTGGACGAAGTGACTGAATTCCATGTCCGGGCTGTTAGACACCCGAATTGCGTTTACGGAATCGCTCGTAGGCGCCAGAGCGATCTATTGCACGGAAAACACGTACACGGCGCCGCCGGTCGGCACCGGCGGATATTCGCCCGGCACGAGACGATTGAGCGCGGCCTGGGTGCCCAGCACGTCCCCGCCCCACCCGGATTCGACGGCGATGTACTGTTTGCCATCAATCAGGAACGTGGCAGGGGGAGCGAGCACGCCGGAGTTCAAGGCGTCGGATTCCCAGAGAACTTTTCCCGTGGCCGCGTCGAAGGCGTGCAGCTTGCGGTCCGCCGTGCCGCCGCTGATCACCAGGTTGCCCCCCGTCGTCAGGATCGATCCCCAGTTGGGCGACTTCGCGAAGTTGTGTTTCCACGCGAGCCTGCCCGTGTCGACGTTCCACGCCTGCACTTCGCCGAAGTGGTCGGCGCCGGGCGCCATCGACGAGCCGAAGCCCGACACGCCGCCGAAGTTGCGGCCCGGTTCGTATGTCACCGGCACGCCGATGGTTTCGCCGCACAGGTTGTTGGTGGCCGGGATGTAGATCATTCGCGTCTTCGGGCTGTACGCGATCGGCGGCCAGTTCTTCCCGCCATGGGCGTCCGGACAATACGAAGCGCTCTTCCCGGTTCCGGGTTTACGAGCGAGATCGACCTCGGGCCGCCCCGTCTTCGGGTCGAGGCTCTTGAACACGTTCTGATACACGTACGGCTTGCCTTCGACGAACGTGATCGCGCCGCCTGCCCCGAGCGGAGTCGAGGGGCGTTCGAGAAACCAGAGATAGCCGTTGCGCGCGACGTCGATGAGCCCTTTGACCGTGCGGCCGTTACGTTTGTAGTCGACGAGGATCGGCGGCGACACCTCGTCCCAGTCCCATGCGTCGTTCTGGTGATACTGGAAGTGGCCTTTCAGGGCGCCCGTCGTGACGTCGAGCGCGATCACCGACGTCGTGTACAGGTTGTCGCCAGGACGCTGATCTCCCATCCAGGGTCCGCCGTTGCC
>Ga0097621_100003167_pt1 | contig 11304 bp, 9 predicted proteins | sample KBSMisM72_FD_73165 | JGI IMG/M metagenome (GOLD analysis project Ga0097621, IMG submission 73165) | Miscanthus rhizosphere microbial communities from Kellogg Biological Station, Michigan, USA - KBS Miscanthus M7-2 (version 2) (version 2) | ecosystem: Host-associated > Plants > Roots >... | reverse complement strand
TCAACTCCGCTCGACGACGCGCTCCAGCTTTTTGCTCAAAATCCAGGAGAGGCCGAGAAATACCACCAGCATCACGACGCCGATGCCCGAAGAAGCGTCGCTCATGAGCTTCTCGGAGACTTGGCCGAAGGCATAGCCCGCTAAGACGACAGTGCAGGACCATAGCCCCGCGGCGAAAAAATTGAGTGCCAGGAAAGTGGACCAGGGCAGGCGCGACATTCCGTATGCAAAGCCCGCGATGCCGCGAATTCCGTGCGGGAAGCGGTGAAATAGGATCATCAGGACGTAATGACGGTCAGCCAGCCGGGCTGCGATCTGCACGGCGCGATCAAGTGTTGGAAAGGACCCAAGCAAGCGGGCGCCATAACGCCGCCCGATCCAAAAGCGGACCACATCGCCGGCGAAGCTGCCGAACCAGCAGACCATGATGAGTGTGGCTAACTGCAGCGCGCCAGAATGCGCAGCGTAGCCCGCAAATAAGGCGAGCAGCAGACTGTGCGAGGCCGCATAGGCGAACATGATGCTGTAGGCTGCATCGCCGTGTTGGCGAATGAGATCGAGGAATGAGGAGAGGTCGGTCGGAAATAGCAATGGGGCCCCACAGGTGTCCTGATGCGAACGTGTCAGCATATCCATTTTGCGTCCGCTATTGGGGGCAATGCTGACATCGCGCGGATTTGTCGCTGTGTCGCCTTGACCGAAGCGGACATTTCGACCGGAAGCGAGACGGGCTTGAATGGTCCCACAAGAACGGGCTTGGCTGCCGGCCGCTGGTGAGCTGCGCCTGATATAGTCCCGAATGATCGCCTCGTATTGAGTCGGTAACGTCGAATCTGGGCCGACCGCCTGAGCAATGGACCTGATCAACACCATCTCCGTCTGGCTGCTGCCGCTGCTGTTTGCCATCACATTCCATGAGGCAGCGCATGCCTATGTCGCGCGTTTTCTGGGCGACCCCACGGCGTCGCAGTTGGGCCGTGTCAGCCTCAATCCGATCCGGCACATCGACCCGTTCGGCACGGTTCTTCTGCCCGGGCTGCTCTTGTTCGCACACTCGCCGTTTTTGTTCGGATACGCAAAGCCGGTGCCGGTCAATTTTCGCGCCTTGCGCAACCCCCGCATGGGAATGGTCCTGGTTGCAGCAGCCGGGCCGGCAATGAACATTGCTTTGGCCATTGCCGCCGCCTTGAGTTTTCACCTCGTTGCCTATCTGCCGCCGGCCGTTGCGCAATGGACTGCGCTCAATCTGAAGAACGCCGTGGTCATCAACGCGGTCCTGGCCGTGTTCAATCTGTTTCCGCTGCCGCCGCTGGATGGCGGGCGCATTGCGGTGGGGTTGCTTCCCACTGCGCTCGGGCGCTGGCTGGCACGGCTCGAGCCTTACGGCATGATGATCCTGATCGGATTGATCATGTGCTGCCGCTGCTGGGCGGGCAACTCGGCGTCGACCTTGGATTTGTGTCCCACGCCATCACCGCCGCGACCAGCGCCATCATCGGGATCATCCTGCAGATCACGGCAAACGTGTAACGTCGCAGACTGCGCGTGCTCCGACGACGCGGTATTCCGGTAAACCAGCCGGACGGTCGTTGAACAGCGAGCTGAACTTTGTGATGATGTGTTCGGCGACTATTCGCGGGCCGGACTGGGGGTTGACCTGTGATAAGTGCTGATCAGTCATCCGCAATAGATTCAGATCCCGAAGCGGCCGACGATGTCGATGAGGCGGCCCTTGCGTCGGTGCTGCGCACCGTGCCGCTTGGTGCGGCGGTCTTGGCAGGATCGACCGTTGCCCTGCTCGTCATCGGCTATCTAATCGTATATCTGCTCGTCTTCATCCCGCGCGGCATTGTGGGCTGATCACATGTCCGACGCTCGACATGAAGTGGATGAGCGTTGGATACTGAGAACCGAATTGCTCTGGGCCTTTGGCGTTGGCGTCTTTATTGCCGCGGCCTTGGGTATGATTTTGTTCACGGCGCTGACTATCAGCGTGAACCCGCCGAGCAATGTCGAGCGCATCGACCCCAAGGCGCTGCATCTTTCGGGGGAGTTTGCCGAGCATAATCTGGGCACGACGGTCTCGGGCGACGGCACGGTGATTGTCCGCGCAATCGCTACACAGTTCATGTTTGTGCCGCAATGCATTGCCGTCCCAGCCAACAGACGGGTCACGCTCCGTTTTGCTTCGCCAGATGTGATCCATGGACTGCTGATCACCGGCACCAACGTTAACACCATGGTAATCCCCGGCTTCGTGGCACAGGTGCATACCGAATTCACCCGCACCGGCGACCTCCTGATGCCTTGTCATGAATATTGCGGGCAGGGGCACAGCGAGATGTGGGCAACGGTGCAGGTTCTGCCCGAGAATCGTTTCAAGCCGGGTTCCGACGGGAGGGTTTCCTGTGCGCAACGTTGACCGGCTTTGCCTTGCACATTTCTGGGTGGCGTTCGGAGCGTTCCTGTTCGCCTGCCTGATCGGCACTTGGCAAATGTGGGTGCGCAGTCCGTTGGGGGCGAATATCGGCACGCCCGGACAGTATTTCATGTCGGTGACGGCGCATGGCGTCTCAATGGCCTATGTGCTCACAACATTTTTTATCATGGGCTTTGGCTATTTCGTCGCTGTGACGGCACTCAATCGTCCGTTGCCAGGACGGCTGTGGGCCTGGGCGGCTTTTTGGATCGCGCTTCTGGGCGTCGTCGTGACAATTATCCCCATCGGTCTTGGCAAGGCTTCCGTTCTCTTTACTTTCTATCCACCGCTCACCGCGAGCGCATGGTTCTATATCGGACTTGTGCTCGTCGTCGCCGGATCCTGGATCTGGTGCGTCTTGATGCTGGTCGCGATGAGCGCTTGGAAACGCGAACACCCAGGCCAACCGGTCCCGTTGGCGATGTTCGCCACCGTGGCGAATGCGGTGATGTGGCTATGGACCACGATCGGCGTCGCGGTACAGCTCGTGTTTCAGGTCATCCCTGCGGCGCTCGGGCTTGTTCAGACAATCGACGTCGGCCTGGCGCGAACCCTGTTTTCATGGACCCTGCATGCCATCGTGTATTTCTGGCTGATCCCGGCTTACATTGCATTCTATACCATGGTGCCGCGCGCAGCCGGTGGCCGGCTCTACAGCGACACGATGGGTCGGCTCACCTTTATCTTGTTTCTCATCTACAGCCTGCCGGTGGGCATGCATCATTTGCTGATGGACCCCCAGCACGGCAACGCGATGAAATTCGTTCAGGTGCTGTTGACCGCCTTTGTGGCTGTTCCAACTCTGCTCACGATCTTCACGATCACGGCCTCGCTTGAGATCGCCGGTCGTCTGCGTGGAGGACGCGGCCTGTTCGGCTGGATCGCGGCGCTTCCCTGGGAGCGTCCGATGGTCCTCGCCACAGGTCTTGGATTTGTCATGCTGGGTTTCGGCGGTTTCGGCGGCATCATCAACATGGGCTATGGGATGAATGCGATGGTCCACAACACGTCGTGGGTGACCGCGCATTTCCATCTGATATTCGGCGGATCCGTGGTGATCATGTATTTTGCAATCGCCTATGAAATTTGGCCCCGCCTTACCGGCCGCGATCACATGTCGCTCGCGCCTTTGCGGATGCAGCTTTGGCTTTGGTTCGTCGGCATGATGGTGATGACGCTGCCCTGGCACTGGCTTGGGCTTCAGGGCCAATGGCGCCGGGTCGCGAACTTCAATTACGCTGATCCTATTATTGCGGGCTGGGGTCCATGGGTTGTGGTCTCATTGGTCGGCGGCTTCGTCCTTCTGATCTCCGCACTTCTGTTCGTCCGTAACCTTGCCGTTCTTCATCGCGGAACGGTGGTCGCGGTGCCTCGTGCTCTCTATGCAGTCGCCGTGCACCCGCCAAAGCGCGTGCCCGCTGCGTTGAATGGCTTCGGTCTCTGGAATGTGCTGGTGCTGGTGCTGATGGTGCTTGCTTATGGCTTTCCCATCGCTCAGTTCCTGATTGAACCATCGCCGTCAGCGATCGTGCACAGGGTGCGATGACGATGTCACAGTCACACGAACGCACTCCGTCCGACCCGCACGTTCTCGATCAGCCATGGCGCCTATGGGCGACCGTGGCCGTCATGAGCACCGTGCTGATGGGAATCCTTCTGGGTGTGGTGGTCATTCCGGTTGTCCAGGGCCGGGGCGCTGGCCTTGACGCCTTCACCGCCATCTGCCGGGCGCTTGGCCTACTGCCAGGCTCGCCCGCGCAGCCGCAACCGCTGGACAGGACGCCGCCGACTCCCGTGTCACAGGTCGTCTGGACACCGGATGTGCTGCAGATTCTGGCTCGCGCCGATATCGCCAAAGGGCGCGCAAAGGTGCAGGAGGTTTGCATCGCCTGTCACGGCGAGGCAGGCGTTTCTCCTTCACCGGATTTTCCGCATCTGGCCGGACAGTCGGGAGCTGCGATCTATAAACAACTTCACGATTACCGGACCGGTAGCCGGGTCCATCCGCAGATGACGGATGTTGCGAAGGCGCTCGACGAGTCGACCATCCCCGATGTTGCGGCCTATTACGCCGGACAGCCCCAACGCAATCTAAATCCAGTGACCCTCGCGGAATCGCCGCGTGCGATCGTAAATCTCATTGAACTGGGCGATCCGAGCCGCAACATCCCGCCATGTGCGGCCTGCCATCGTGCTGGCGCGGGAGGTCCCATCGAAGCACCTGTGCTTGCGGAACAGCACGCCGAGTATCTTATTCAGCAATTGAAGCTCTATGCGTCCGGCCAGCGCCGCAATGATGTTTACGCACGGATGCGACTGATCGCGTCACGCCTCATAGAGGAAGAGATGAAAGGGCTTGCCGCGTATTATCGCGCCGGGTTCAGGTAGTTTGCGTGTCGCGCACCTAGCTCGTCTGTAAAGTTCAAAATTTGGATGCGGGCCCGCGCTCGCCGCCATCCGGGCGTTGGCCCGGGGGCCGCGCTCCGGGCCGCAACTTTTCGCGAATAGCCTGGAACGTGACGTACAGCGCCGGTATGGCGAAAATGCCGATGAATGAGGCGAATATCATGCCGCCGAAGACGGGCGTCCCCACGTTTCGGCGCGCCAACTCGGACGCTCCTGTCGCAATAACGAGGGGAAAGAGTCCGAAAATGAACGCAAAGGAGGTCATCATCACCGGCCGGAACCGCAGCCGTGCCGCCTCTCTTGCCGCTTCATGCAGATCAACGCCTTTTTCCCGCTGCTCCTTCGCGAACTCAACAATCAGGATTCCATTCTTGGCCGCGAGACCGATCAGCACAATCATGCCGATTTGCCCATAGAGGTCGAGCGTGAGGCCGGCAATAACCATCGCTGCAAATGACCCAAGCAGGCCGACCGCCACGGACAACAGGACGGGAACCGGTATCGTCCAGCTTTCGTAAAGTCCGACCAGGAACAGGTAAGCAAACAGAACGGCGAAGCCGAGAATGATCGCCGTCTTGCCCTCGGCGCGCTTTTCCTGAAACGCTGTATCTGTCCACGCTCCGGCGTAACCCTGCGGCAGGGTTTTCGCGGCGACCTCTTCCATGGCTTGTAGGGCCTGACCTGAAGAAACGCCCGGTGCAGGACTGCCTTGAATGGTCACCGCTCGCCGGTTGTTGTAACGGATCAGTCCCGGGGGCCCCACAACGACGCGTGCTTCTGCCAGGCTTCGCATCGGGATCATTTTTCCGTCGGCGCTTCGGACGTTGATCCGGTAAATATCCTCGATTTTTGCCCGGTCGCTTGCTTCGGCCTGGACCTGAACCTGCCAGGTGCGGCCGAACAAGTTCATGTTGTTGACGAAGTAGCCGCCAAGCGAGGCCTGCAAGGCCTGAAAAACCGAGTTCAGGGGGACGCCGAGGATTTGTGCTTTGTCGCGGTCAATGTCGAGAAAGATCGAGGGATTGGTCGCCGAGTAGGTTGAGAACACACGGCTCAATTTTGGATTCTCGTTTGCTGCGACGATGAGGCCCCGCAAGGCCTGCGCCAGTTCTTTCGGGTCACCGCCGCGCAGGTCCTGCAACACGTAGGTGAAACCACCGCCGCTGCCGAGGCCGAGGATCGGCGGGGGCGCTAGCGGCGTTACCAAGCCGCCTTCAATTTGTTTGAATTCTTCGGTGAGCCGGGCGATTACCGCGCGAACGCCCAATGCGCGGTCCGTACGTTCTCCAAAAGGCTTGAGGGTAACGACCTGAAAGCCGGCATTCGGTTGCGAAAAATTGTCGATAAAGTTCAGTCCGACGACCGAGGTGATATCCTCGACCGCTTTTTCCTTGCGCACGATGTCTTCGGCCTGCTTGAGGACTTCGGTCGTGCGCGCAACAGCGGCGCCTCCGGGCATTTGGGCTACGACGAAGAATGCGCCCTGGTCGTCCTCCGGCAAAAAGCCAGTCGGAGTGATCCGCGAAAGGCCGGCAATTCCGGCGGCGCTGACGCCGACCAGGACCAGCCCGATGATCGAGATGCGTAAAAGCCGCCCAACCACCGTGCCATAGCCGTCGCGCACAGTGTCGATCGAACGCATCACTTTTCCCATGATGCCGCCGCGCGGCCCATGATGAGGCCGCAGCAGGACGCCGCAGAGCGCGGGCGACAGCGTGAGTGCGTTGATCGCCGAAAGGAACATTGAAACCGCGACTGTCACCGCGAATTGCCGGAACAGCTCGCCGGAAATGCCGGGGATGAATGCAACAGGCACGAACACGGAAAGCAGAACCAGCGTGATCGCGATGATCGGCGCGGTGATTTCTCCCATCGCCTTCTTGGTTGCTTCGCCGGGCGTGAGCTCGGGATTCTCCTCCATCACGCGTTCGACGTTTTCCACGACGACGATCGCATCGTCGACCACGATGCCGATGGCGAGCACAATGGCCAGCAGTGAAACGGAGTTCGCGGAATAGCCGACAGCCAGGAGCGCAATGAATGTGCCGATAAGGCTCACCGGCACCGCCAGGGTCGGAATGAGCGTGGCGCGCACGCTGCCGAGGAAAAGAAAGACAACGATCACGACAAGAATGAAGGCTTCGATGAGCGTCTTTTGAACCTCGTGGATGGTGTCTTTCACGAAAACCGTTGGGTCGTAGGTAATCTTCCAGGCCAGATCTTCCGGAAAGTTTTTCTGCAGTTCCTCGATGCGCCCGCGAACCGCATTCAGAGTGGCAATGGCGTTGGCCCCCGGCGTTTGATAGATCGCGATGGTGGCAGCGGGATTCCCGTTGAACCGGGTCTCCCGGTCGAGATTTGCCGCGCCCAGGTCTACTCGTGCAACGTCCCGAAGCCGCAGCACCGAGCCATCCGGATTGGTACGGATAACTATGTTTTCGAAGTCCGGGACCGTGCTGAGCCGGCCTTTGGTCTGGATATTGAGTTGGAGCTGCTGCTCATTTGAAATCGGACGAGCGCCGATGCGGCCCACGGCTGCCTGAACGTTCTGCGACTGGATTGCGTTGATGATGTCAGCGGTCGTGAGGTTGAGGCCCGTCAGCCGGTCGGTCTGCACCCAAGCCCGCATCGAGTACTCTTGTGGGCCCCAGAGCGCCGCGTCGCCGACGCCCGGCGTGCTCTTGATCTGGTCGAGTAGGTTTATGGTGACGTAGTTCGAAAGGAACAACGGATCATGGGAGTGCTTCGGTGAATAGACTGCGATCGCCGCAAGCAGCGCCGATGACTTTTTCTTGACCGTGACACCCTGGCGCTGCACTTCCGGTGGCAGGCTTGAAAGTGCAACCTGCACCCGATTATTGACATTGACGGCATTGATATCGGGATTGGTGCCGAGCTCAAAAGAAACAACAAGCGAATAGCTTCCGTCGTCGCCGCTGATACTCTTCATGTACATCATTTGGTCGACGCCGATGACCTGAGCCTCGATGGGCTGGGCAACGGTCGCGTCCACAATGGCGCCGGAAGCGCCTGGATATACTGCTGTGACGGAAACCTGGGGCGGGACGATATCGGGGTATTGCGCGATCGGGATCGAGAGGAGAGCCAAAGCCCCCGCAATCGTTGTTACGACGGCGATGACGATTGCGAGCCTCGGCCGATCGACGAAGACGGATGACAGCACCGATAAACTCCGATCAACCGGCCGGAGCTACCGGGGTGGCGCGCACCGGTGTGCCGGGCCGGATGCTTTGCAAGCCCTGTACGATGACCAGTTCTCCGCCAGTAAGACCGGAGTTGATCACAATGCCCGTGCCGCTTTCGGCTCCGGGCTTGACCCGCCGTATCGCCGCTTTCCCGTCCGCAACAATGAAAACGTAAATACCTTCTTGGTCGGCTATCAACGCCGATTGCGGTATTACGATCTTTTGCTCAGGAGTTCCGACTTCAATAACGACAGTCACCAGTTGTCCATCGACCAATCTTCCGTTCGGATTCGGCATGGTCGCCCGCGCGGTAATCGTGTCGGTCGCGCGATCAACGGTCACATCGACAAAATTTATTTCGCCAACCTGGTCGTAGATTGTGCCGTCAGAAAAGCGCAACTTGACCTTCAGACTCTTGACGTCGACCCCTTTGCCGGACTTCCGGACGTTCAAAAATTCACGCTGACTGACGGGAAAGGTCACATACATCGGATCCTGGCTCACAATTGTCGTCAGCACGCCCGTGCTAGAGCTTACAGCGTTGCCTTTCGTGACGTTGGTGCGGCTGACTTTTCCCGAAATAGGGGAGATGATGTCTGTGTAGCCGAGATTGATCTGCGCTGTTTGCAGATTGGCTTCTGCTTCCAGAATTGCTGCTTGAGCCTGCTGATCGGCCGCCAGCGCCTGATCTCTTGCAACGACGGTCCCCGAGCTTGTTTTGAGCAGATCTTCGGCGCGTTTAAGTTGAATTTCCGTCAAGGTCCTCGCCGCCTTGGCGCGCTCGAGTGCCCCTTGCGCCTGCTTGACGGCGGCTTCGAACGATCCTCTTTCGATCCGGTACAACGGCGCGCCTTCTTTGACGGCATCGCCTTCCCTGAACAAGATCTCCTCAAGGAATCCGGTAATCCGCGGTTTCACTTCGACGCGATTGATCGCTTCTACGCGGCCGACAAATTCAAAGCTTGGGGTCGTGGCTTTGCTTTCGGCGACTACGGTGCCGACCGGAACGGCTGCGGGAGGGGTTTGCTGGCCATGCGCGGAAGACGCAATCCCAAAGGTACAAAAGAGCGCGAAAACAACGGAGCGCATCGTGTCCTCCCTTTGGCTGGGCGTGACTACTTTAACTATCGTCCTCTCAATGAAAAGCTCTATTGCCCTTAGGGAAACGCGAAAATGTCGTCGGGCAAAGGCGCGCTTGGCAATATAGCGATCCACCGTTACCGTCATGTCGGAATTGTTGAGGGGAAGTGACGTTTTGTCGAACACCGCAATGGCGGCGCAACCTGTCCGTGTCGCCGCTCCACTGAGACCCGGGTACGTCCTCGCGGCGGCCGCCGCCTTCGCGGCGATGATCGCCGCGATCCTGAGCCCGAGCCTCTGGTTTCTGAATTTCGTGCACGTCATGACGGGGGCGCTGTGGACCGGGATCGACCTGTTCATGGGCTTTGTCATCGGCCCCATTTTACGCGGTGTATCACTTGAAACCCGCCGCGCCATCATCTCCGGGCTGATCCCACGCACGCTGATCCTGATGCCGACTCTGTCGATCGTGACCTCGACGGCCGGTTGGTTTCTGGCCGTGCGGATGGGATTCCTTGATCTCGGCTATCCGGAATTCTGGTGGGTGATCGCCGCGCTTGCGATCGTCACCGTGCTTACGGTGCAGGGTCTCGGCTATCTATTGCCGGCGAACTTGCGCCTTTATTTCGAGATTCAGAAGCCGCAGCCGGACGGCGAGAAGATCGGACGATGGATGAAAACTTACGTGCGCGTCGTGGCGGTGCAGGGCATCATGCAAGTTGCCATCATCGTCGTTATGGCGCGCTTTGCCACGGGGTTCTAGGTCGCATGCGGGCCGGTGTTTCAAGAATCAATCCCAATCCGTTCACGACGCGGCCTGAGATCGAGGGCACGTTCGGCGTCGTCACCAGCACGCACTGGATCGCGACAGCGGTCGGCATGGCCACGCTCGAGAAGGGTGGCAATGCCTTCGATGCAGCCGTCGCAACCGCATTCGTGCTGCAGGTGGTCGAGCCGCATCTCAATGGCCCGGGCGGCGACGTTCCGGTCATTCTCCACGATGTGAAGCGCGGCAAGCCCGAAGTCATCTGCGGGCAGGGGCCGGCACCTGCAGCGGCGACAATCGCGCGCTTCACCGAGCTTGGTCTCGACATCGTGCCGGGTACCGGGCTGCTCGCCGCCTGCGTGCCGGGCATGTTTGACACCTGGATGTTGCTGTTGCGCGACTACGGAACGATGCGTCCGTCCGATGTGCTGACGCCGGCGATTTCCTACGCGCGCAACGGTCATCCGATCGTCGAGCGCGCCAGCGCAACAATCGCGACCGTGGAAGAACTTTTCCGCGATCACTGGCCGACATCCGCAGCCGTCTATCTGCCGGACGGGAATGTGCCCCCGCCGGGCTCGATGTTTGCCAACCGCACGCTGGCCGACACTTATGAACGGATCGTGCGCGAGGCGGCGAATGCCGGCGGCGATCGCGTGAAGCAAATCGAGCGGGCGCGGCAGGTGTGGTCGCAAGGATTTGTTGCAGAGGCAATCGACAGGTTCTGCCGTACGCAGAAGGTGATCGATGTCACCGGTGCGCCGCATGGCGGCTTGCTCACGGGTGCGGATATGGCGCGCTGGCAGGCGCATGTCGAAGCGCCGCTGACTTACGACTACGGCCGCTACACTGTCTGCAAGGCCGGCGTCTGGAGCCAGGGACCGGTGCTGCTGCAGCAGCTCGCATTGCTGCGGGGCTACGACCTCGACGGCATGGACCCAATCGGGCCGCAATTCATCCACCTTCAGGTCGAGTGCGCCAAGCTCGCCTTTGCAGACCGCGAGGCGTTTTATGGAGATCCCGATTTCGTGAAAGTGCCGATCGACACGCTACTGTCGGAAAAATACAACGCCGAGCGCCGCAAGCTGATCTCAAACAAGGCCTCTATGGATCTGCGCCCGGGCTCGCTTACAGGATTCGGCGGCGCGATTCAGATCCGGCGCGAGGACGGCCCGCGCGCCGCCGTCGGCTCGCTCGGCGCCGGCGAGCCGACCGTCGGCCGTGTGGGCGAGGTGATCGGCGACACCGTGCACTTCGACATTGTCGATCAGGCCGGCAACATGGTGTCATCGACGCCGTCGGGTGGATGGTTGCAGTCGTCGCCGGTCATCCCGGAGCTAGGCTTCTGCCTCGGCACCCGCGCGCAG
>Ga0097621_100003166_pt1 | contig 11305 bp, 15 predicted proteins | sample KBSMisM72_FD_73165 | JGI IMG/M metagenome (GOLD analysis project Ga0097621, IMG submission 73165) | Miscanthus rhizosphere microbial communities from Kellogg Biological Station, Michigan, USA - KBS Miscanthus M7-2 (version 2) (version 2) | ecosystem: Host-associated > Plants > Roots >... | reverse complement strand
ATCGCCCGGTTCCACGCGTCGCCGACCGGAATCACCTTCGCGCCCGCGCCTGCAGCGGCTTTGTCGTACGCGGACCGCACGTCCTTCCCCATCGCCTCGATCGGCTGTCCGGCCCACGCACCTTTAGCCGGGTAGGTCTCGTCGGCGCGCGACCATGTGGCCGTCAGGTACAGCTCGACGCCGGGATTGCGGGTCTTGAGAAAGTCGGCCAGTTGCTTGCTGGTCGCGATCAGCTTCGCCGGGTCTCGCGGTTTCTCCTGGTCCAGCGTGCTGTAGCCGTGAGCCACGACCTTGTCCCAGCCGCGCCGGCCGATCACGCCAAGCTTGTTTTCCAGGTGGAAATCGATGCCGACGCCTCCGCGGGTTTCGAGCGCCACGTCGTAGTCGAGCCCGGCCTGCTGGGTGAACGACTTGAACAGGGCCGGGACTCCGCCAATGCCCTCGTTGTTCAGGTCGGCAACGGTGTCGCTGCGGTAGAACCTGACGGCCGACCCCGAACCGAACGTAAAGCTGTTGCCGACGAAGAGCACGCTCTGGCCCGCCGCCTGTCCCGTGCCCGCGAGCGCCACGACCAGAGCGCCAACCAGTGCCGATGTCAGTTTCATCAGAGTCCGCCCTTTCGAAATCCGGTTTTCACCATTGCGCCGTACGTGGCGTCGGGTCTTTAGACCCGACGACTATAGCGGCCCTGCGCGGGCAGGCCTTCTTCGATCGGCCGCACTTCGATCGTACCGAAGCGGGCTGACGGCCACGCGGCCGCGATGCGCAGGGCCTCGTCGGCATCGGCCGCTTCGATCAGGAAGTAGCCGCCAAGCTGCTCTTTGGTCTCGGCGAACGGGCCGTCGGTGATCGACGACCGGCCACTCCTGACGCGCACGGTTGACGCGGTCGCCGCGCTTTGGAGCGGCCGCGCGTCGATCAGGTGTCCCCGCAATCGAAGGCCGTCAACATACTCGAGCGTTTCCTCTCGCAGCGCATGCCATTCCGCCTGCGTCAGCCCATCCAGCACGGCCTGTTCCTCGTAGGCCAGACACAGAAACTTCATTTTCCCTCCGCAGGCATCACCCATGATGTCTCTCCTCACGAGCCAGCCAATGCAACCAGCCGCGCGACGATCGCTTCGACGTGAAGCTGTGTCGTGTCGAGCGCTGGAACGCCACCGACGATATCGCCCCTCACCAGCAGCGGCAACTCCGTCCCGCCGAGCACGACGGCGTCCACACCTTGGTCGCGCTTCAGGCCGGCCACGATCTCGTTGACACGCTGCCTCGTGTCGTCGAGAAAGACGCCTTCCAGCAGTTCGGTCACGTACTTGTCGTGCAGCCACGCCTTCTCGACTGGCGGGGGCGTGACGACCTCGACGGCGTAACGCGAGAAGACCGATGGATAGAACGGCGCATCCATTGTGAAGATCGTTCCAAGCAGCCCGACGCGCGAATAACCGCGGCGTCTCGCTTCCTGCGCGCAGATTTCGACGATGCTGATCAATGGGAGCGAGGAGCGCGCAGCCAGGTCGTCGAACACCAGGTGCGGCGTGTTCGCAGTCAGCGCCGCGAAGTCGACGTCGGCGCCTTCCAGCCGTTTCAGCGATGCCATGAGGTAGCCAATCAACCCGGCGCGATCGTCGCGGCTCAACCGCAGGGTCTGCTGGGCGTCAATGCTGTCGATCACGATTGACGGCGTGCCTGTCAGGTCCTTCCGCTTCCACCCGTCGATGACGCGCCGGTAGTAGTCAATCGTCGATTCGGGTCCGAGCCCGCCAACGAGCCCAACTCTTGCCATGGTGGCATCTTCTCATTTCAAGGAAGGGCACGCGCACGGACGAGGATTGCCGAACATGAATCAGAGCACGCGCCGGCAGCGCGGGCGGCAGAGACACGGGATACCGGCCAGCCCGTCGGTGTTGTAGTCGTAGGTCAACTCCTCGCCTTTCCTGATCCGGCGCGCCGCCAGGATCCAGATGGTCCGGCCGACCACGTCGGTGTAACAGTTCGGATCGCAGGCGTGATTGACATAGCGGGCGACGTTTCCGCCGACGGCGGCATCCCGCGCGAGGCGATCGTCGATGGTGAAGATCCAGATCCGCTGCCGCGGAAGATAGCGCTGTTCCCGGCGCCACGCCTCGGCCTGCGAGATGAGCTGCCCTTTGTATTCGACGATGCGCGTGTCTTCGGCGATCGTCTGGCCTGCGTAGACGCCCCAGCCGGAGATGGCCGACTGGCGGCGCACGATGGATGGCAATTCAGTCAGGCTCAGACCTCCTGCGCCCCGGAGATGTCGTAGGCGAAGAACCTCTGCTCGATCAGCCCGCACCGCCGTTCCACCTCCAGCCACGGTTCGATGTGCGGCGCACGAAGGTGCCGCTGGAGTGTGTCGTGGTCGGGCCACAACTCGACAAAGCGAAGGAGGCCTGGTTCGAACAGATCTTCGGCCACCTCATACGCAATGCAGCCGTCGAGACGACGGGTCGCGTCGACGAGCACGGTCAGGTGCGGCCTGACCTCGGCCATCCGATCAGGAGGAAATCGGGCCGTTCCAATGACGGCAACCCTGAGCTGCATCGAGAACATGCCGTCTGTGTTGAGCTCTCGATCACACGTCCGCGTCTGCTACGCACCCGGCGCGCGGTACGGCGCCGACTTCTTACACGCGGCGTCGATTTCCTCTGGTGTGATGAGCGGGATCGTCGTCGCGCGAACCGCCCCGGATGCGTTGACAGCCAGACTGACGGCGAGCCCTGATGCCGCATCGGGTACATCGATGATCAGGTACGCATCATCCTCGCCGTAGGCGTAGTAGAACGCTTCGATCTTTCCGCCGAGTCCCTCCATCAACTTCTGGACTGCTGCGCGTCTTCCAGTTCCGCCTTCCTTCAACAATCCGCGGGTTCCCTCGGGAGAGTACGACACCTTGGTCAGGAATTTCGGCATTGCGGTGTCCCCTTTCAATGGGGCTCACGGACGGACATCATGCCCGTGCGCGAGGCGACATCATCGCACAGACCTGGCCGGCTTCAGGGGGTGGGAATTTCAGCAGGAACTCGGATGCGTCAGGCGTCGACAGGGATGTCAAAGTGAAGGACGTCTTCGCGAACTCCAAGCTTGCCATAGAGAGCGATCGCTGCATCGTCGCCCAGGTCGGCCTGCACGAAGATGACGTACGCTCCGCGGGCGCTTGCTATCGACCGAAGCATCTGAATCAGCGCCGTCGCGATCCCCTCGCGCCGGTGCATCTCCGCGACCGCCAGATCGTAGATGTAGATCTCGCTGCGGTGCTGCTCGAACTTCCTCAACTCGTACGCCGCAAGGCCGCCAACGACCCGCCCGTCCTTGAGTGCAGCGAGCGCAATGAAATAGTCGCTGCCGAGCAACCCCCGAAGGTAGCCGGCGCCCGGGCGATTCCCGTCGTAGGTGGCGGCTTCGTTGAAGGCCGCACCGAAGGTCGACAGGAGGCCTTCCATCAGCGGCAGGTCGTCGGGTGTGAGATGGCGAATGCTGACGTCTGATGAAGCAGACATAGGCAACTCCGCTCATGCCTCCGAGAACTGGATGATCACCTTGATGTCGTCCGGCTGACGCTGAAGGGCTCGCATGAAACCCTCGGGCCCTTCGGACCTCGTGATGAGCCGGGCGAGCCATGCGCGATCGGCTCGCGCCAGCACCTGCGCTGCCCTGTACCAGTGTCGCCTGTTCGCGTTCACGCTGCCGACGACGACGTTGTTCTGGAGCACCATGGCCGCGGCCACATCCGCGGCGAAGCCCGTCGTGCGGCCTCCGCTGCCGACGCCCGTGAGGCAGACGACTCCGCCGCACGCGACCGCCTGGAGGCAGTCAGAAATGACCTGGCCGACGCCGGTGCACTCGACGATGACGTCGGGCTTGAAACCGACATCCGTCGCGCGTCCGCTGTGGTACGTGGCTCCAAGGGCGCGCACGAGCTCGGGCTTATCGCCCGACTCCATGCGGTCCAGCACGTGCACGTCCAGGCCGTGCTGCCGGCCGATCAGTGCCGCCAGCAGGCCGATGGGTCCCGCGCCGGTGACGAGCACGTTGCTCGGCTCCCAGTAGGCCCGGTGCCCGACTGCAACCACCTGCTCCCAGGCCTTGGTGACGACCGTGGTGGGTTCGAGCAGCACGCCGAGGAGACCGAGCGAGCGGTCCACCTTCATCGCGTACTCCGGCTCGATTCGCCATCGTTCGGACATGAAGCCGTCGATCTGCTTGATGCCGCGCTCCGTGTACTGGCCGTTGCGGCACATGTCCCATTCACCCACGGCGCAGTTGGGACAGGGCACCGGATCGGGACGCCGCACGATCCCGACGACCAGGTCTCCTTTCTGCAAGCCGCCGGTCGGGCCCGGGTCGAGTACCCGGCCGAGCGATTCGTGCCCGAGCACCAGCCGGCTCTGGCCCGGAGGCGCCCATCCGTACTTGCCGTCGATGATCTCGACATCCGTACCGCAGACGCCGACCGCGACGGCTTCGACCAGCATCGACCCGCCGCGCACGTCTGGTTCGGGTATGTCCTCGAGGCGGGCGCTCCCCGCCTTGTGTGGTTCGACGGTGATGGCCTTCATGTGCGCGCGTTTCTCATGGTTGTCACTTCGCCGCGTTGGCGCCCCGGGCGCGCATCCTGATGCCATAGAGACCGGTGCTCGCCGTGATGAAGAGCGTCATACGGTCCTTGCCACCGAAGGCGACGTTGGCGGTCCACTTCTCGTCGGGTATCCGGATGTGATCGATCTGCCGGCCATGCGCGTCGAACACCATCACGCCGTCCCCAGTCAGGTAGAGATTGCCCTGATCGTCCAGCGTCATTCCGTCGGAGCCCTGCTCGACGACGAGGGTCTTGCCGGACAGGCTCCCGTCAGGCGCGATGGCGTACCGGAAGGTCTGGTTCGCCTTGATGTCCGACACGAACAAGCTCCTGCCGTCTGGCGTGCCGATGATGCCATTCGGCTTTGTCAGGTCCTCGGTCACCCGCACGAGCCGCTGGCGGTCGGCGGACAGGAAGTACACGTGCTGCCCGTCCTGGGGCATCGCATCGTAGGTCCACCAGGGTCGCGGATAGAACGGATCGGTGAAGTAGAGCGCGCCGTCGGGCCGGACCCAGACATCGTTGGGGCCGTTCAGGGCCCTGCTGCCGTACGTGTCGATCAGCACCGTGGACCGGCCGTCCGGCGCGATGGACCACAGGGCGGTCTTCTCGTCGGCGCAGGCGATCAGGTCGCCTCCGGGCGCGAAGTACATGCCGTTGGCGCGGCCCGCGGGCTGGAGAAACGTGGACAGCCGGCCGGCCGTGCTCCATTTCAGGATGCGGTCGTTCGGCTGATCGGTGAACAGCACGTTCCCTTCCCGATCGCACGTCGGTCCCTCGGTAAACGCGAATCCGCCAGCCAGCTTCTCGACGGTCGCGTCAGGCGCAACCATGCGTTCTTCGGAACTCCATGCCATCGTGAGCCTCCCCGGCACTTTACCCCACGACCGCAATGGCGAAGCCGCCCCAGGCGCGGCGGCCGCCGGTTTCCGCGCCCAGCGTGCGCTGCTCGGCGAGCGAGAGTCCGCATAACCGGAGCAGTTCGGCCAGCCGCTCGCTCGAAGGCGGAGTGCTGTCGACGCCGAACTTCAGCGGCTCCCCGCCGGCGCGCAGCGACGCCCGCACGGTGCGCATGAACAGTGACCGCGACTCGAGCAACTCCGTCGTGACGTAGTCGAAGGCGACGACGCTGCCATGGGCGGTGCTGGCGATCTTGCGCAGCGTGGCCTCGATGGCTGCCCGTTCCAGGTAGGGAGTGACTCCCTCCCACAGGAAGAGGGCTGGCCTGGCGGTATCGAAGCCGGCCTCCACGAGCCGGACCAGCCAGTCCTCCCTCTCGAAGTCGGCAGGCACGAATCTCACGTCGCCCGGATCGACCTCCGCCTTTCGCAGCACCTCCTGCGCGATCGCGAGCGTCCCCGGAGTGTCCACCTCGAAGGATCGGATTGGCGTTCCTTCGGGCAAACGAAATGCGCGCGTGTCGAAACCCGCGCCCAGGATGACGAACTGCGGGACGCCGGCCAGGTATCGATCGACGACGGAGTCGTAGAAGGTCTGACGGGCGGATGCCTGATTCTGAAGCGTAATCTCACCGTCGAACGGGTACCGGAACGTCCGGGGCACGTAGCCACTCACACGATGAGCGAGCAGCATCGGGCCGAATACAAGACGCACAGCGAGCGGCGAGACGCCGGGCACCACCATGAGCAGCCGGTGCGCCGGCTCATCGCGCCGAATGCCGAGCCGATGCTGTAACCAGCGGGCCGAGAGCGGTCCCTGCGCGGTCCTCGACACGCCCGACGCGCGCCCTGCGTAGGCCCTGGCGATCCAGAGCACGTAGCCAGCCACGGTCACGGGCAGCAGCACCAGGCAAATGAAGAAGAAGATGAATGGCGCGAGGACACCGGGCGACGAGGCGGCCCTGCGGTCGAAGTCACTCATGACGATCCGTCGTCATGTGCTCGGATAACCAACGCACAATCTCGCCGGCGTTCTGGTCTGGCGGAAAGACTGGATAGAAGACCTTCGCGATCCGGGCATCGCGGCTGACGAGCGTCAATCGCTTGATGAACACCATCCCGGCGATGTCAAAGGTAGGAAGGCGGAGCGCGGTGGCAAATTCCAGGGCTGAGTCGCTCAGGAGTTCGAACGGCAGATGCAACCGCTCGACCGCTTCCCTCTGGTACTCCGTGTCCTGGGTGCTCAAGCCGAAGACCCTGCTGCCGAGTTCCTGCAGTTCACGATGATGATCCCGAAACGCACACGACTGCGGAGTGCAGCCTCTGGCGCCCGGGATCTCATTCCATCCGGGCAGAGGATCGACGTCCGGGCGGCCGGTCCTCGGATAGCAATAGACAACCAGCGGGCCGCTCGCGGCTGCCAGGTCGACGAGCCGGCCTGAGGTGGAGCGGAGGGCAATCGAAGGCAAGCGCATCCCGGTCAGGTGATCGCAGGCGCCGTCATCGACCGGCGTTGGTAACCCTCCCGGCAGGCTGTACAAATCGTCGCTTCGCGTCATGCGGCCAGAGCGTATCGCGGATTTCGGATCAGCATGATGACCGCTCCAGGCGGGGCGACCTCACTGCGCTACGCGGCCCTTCACTGCGTTGGCGCGAGCGTGACAGACGATGTGGCCGTCGGCCTCAACCGAAAGGAGCGCTCGCATTCGCGCTTCAAGAACGGAGAGATCCTCGCGCGGCATCGCGGCGAGTTTCGGGCCGACGCTCGACCCGCCGAGGATGGTCGTCCAATAGTCGTCGAAGCCGGCGAAGGTCCGTTGCACGACGATGTCACGGGTTTCGGCACCGTCGAGGCCGGCACCGGCCCACAACTCGACCATCGCGTCCAACCGGGACGCGTCTGAGCTTGGCGGCTCAGGGACGTCCACACCGAGCGCACGGATTTCGGCCAGCAACGCCGCGTACGGGAAACCGCCACCGGCCATGTCCCAGGCGTAAGCGCACACAATGCCGCCCGGGCAGACCACTCGCCGCATTTCGGCAACGCCCCGTGCCGGATCCGGAACGAAGAAAATCACGAGCGGCATGACCGCCACGTCGAACACGTCGTCCGGGAATGGCTGTGCCATCGCGTCGCCCTGGCGAAATTGCGCGATGCTTGCGGCCGCTCGCGTGCGGGCGTAAGCAAGCTGTCCTTCAGACGGGTCTATGCCGTGGACCGAGGCCGGTGCACAGCGATCGACGATCATCTCGGTAAATGCCCCGCTGCCGCAGCCGACATCCAGCCATCGCAGGCCCGGTGCTGGAGCAAGCCAGTCGAGGAACGTGTCACCCGCAAGCTGGCTCCACTTCCCCATGAAGCGTTCGTAGGCCGCTCCATCGTTGAAGCGAATCTGGTTGGTGACCATTGAGTCAGAATCCATAGAGCCTCGCCGGGTTGGTGACCAGGATTGTCTGCCGCGTGGCGGCATCCGGAACCCACCGCGCGAGTTGATTGAGGATCATTCCATCGTCCACGCGGCGGAGCGGGGCGAGGTCGGTTGCCTTGCGGCCCGGCACCTGCGCCGAGTCAGGGTGCGGCCAGTTCGTGGCCCAGAGAATCCGTTCGGCATTGGCCGATACCAGCGCACGAGCGAGGACTCCCACGTCTGCATAGGCCGGTGCGTCCGTCGACACCAGGTAGGGCGCAGAGATCTTCACATACGCGCGGCCCGCGCGCACCAGACGCACGAGTGCGTCGAAGCCGGGCTGCGCCGGTCCCAACGACGCCTGCGCGCTCCCGAAGTGATCGAACACGAGCGGCATCGGCGCGGCCATGACGAGATCCTCGAGGCTCGCGATGACCGGCAGACGCGTGAACATCTGGATGTGCCAGCCGCGCGCGCGGATCCGCTCGACGGCATGCTGGAAACCGCGCCGCGCAATCGAAGGATCGGCGATACCACCAGTTTCCAGGTTGAGACGGATGCCGCGGATACCGGCCGTGTGCCACTCGTCGAGCGACCGCTCCGGCGTGGCGTCGTCGATGACGCAGACGCCGCGTGCCCTGGCACCAAGTCGAGCAAGCGCATCCACCGTGCACGAGTTGTCAGTCCCATAGACACTGGGCTGCACGATGACCACGCGAGGGGTGCGCAGTGCCCCATGCAGCCGCTCCATCTCCGCAATCGATGCCGGCTCCGGCGTATAGGTTCGTACCGAGGAGTACGGGAAGCGGGCCGGATCGAAGATGTGCGTGTGACAGTCGCACGCGTTGGCCGGCACGTCGAAGTTCACCGGCGTGGCTGGCTGCGACGCCTCGGCGAAAACAGAGATCGGCCTTGTCGCGATCGCTGCCGCGGCGGCCGCCGCGCCACTCAGCACCGCGCGTCTCGTGATCATGGTGTGCCTCTTCTGCTGGATCTGGCAAACGGCAATTCTGACCCCAGACTCACCCGCCATGCCGGGACAACATGTCCTGAATGAACTGGGTCCAGACTGCATCCGGCCGCCAGACCGAGTCCATCAGCGCGAACGCCTCGTCGCTGGACTGCCCGAGCTTCAGCGCGTTGTACAGCCCCAGAAACGCCGAGACGCGATAGTTCGCCCCGCAATGGACCAGGAGAGGCTGCCCGCGATGGGCATCCATCGCGGAGAAGAACGCCAGCAGGTCCGCTTCGGTCGGCGCACTGAACTGAACGGGTATGTGCACGTAGGTCATTCCCAGCGATTCGACGCAGCCACGCTCGTCCTCGAGGGAGTAGCGCGGGTCGTCGTGCAAGGCAAGATTGACGACGACTTCGACGCCGGCCGCACGCGCCGATGCAAGCTGCGATTCGGTGGGCTGGCCCGACGTGTAGAGCGTCTCGCCGACCTTTCGGAAGTTCCGAGCTTCAGTGAAGTCCATTGGGTCGAGTCAGGTTAGCACTGGAGAGTCCCGCGGGTCTGACCAGCCTCCGCCAAGGCTTCGGCGGTCCGCCGGAGCGTCCGCGAAGGCGGAAGACCCGCGGCTACGTACGACCTGAGTTTCTGAAGACCCGCGGCTACGTACGACTCGGGCGCCAGAAGCCCAGCGCGGTGCCGAGCGTCGCGGCCTGCACCGCGATGACCAGGAGGACGCACGCAGTCCAGCCGCCTGTCTCCCAGAACAGCGACGGCAGCGACCCGCCGAGCGTGCCGCCGACATAGTACGCAGACGAATACAGGCCCACGGCCAGGCCGCGGTCTTCGCGCGTCACGACGCCGATGTAGCTGCTCGCGGTCGCCTGCGCGATGAACACGCCGCTCCCCACCAGCGCCAGGCCGGCGGCAATGAGGAGCAACGGCGATGTGAGCGTCAACGCCGCGCCAACGCTCCCGACTCCCATGCCGATCGCGAGACCGGCCCGATGGCCGTACAGGTCGACGCACCGTCCGGCCAGCGGCGTCACTGCCGCACCGACGAGATACACCACGAACAGATACCCAAGCGCCGCGGTGCTCAGCGAGTACGGAGGTGCTTCGAGGTGGAAGGTCACATAGGTAAACATCGCGACCTGCGAGAACAGCACGCAGAAGCCGACGACGTTCGTGGCGAAGAGACGTCCGTTGGTGAGCAGACGCAGCGCCGACCGCCCATGACTGCCTCTCGACGTCGGCATCTGCTCCTGAGGGGATGCCGGCGTCTCTGCCGGGAGCAGGCGGCCGATCGCGATCGCCGCGGCAACGTTCACAAGGCCGAGCACCACGAATGCGAGCTTCCACCCGAAGGACTCCGCGAGGAACCCGACCAGCACGCGCCCGCAAAACCCGCCCGTGACGGTGCCCGACACGTATGCCGCGGTCGCACGACCCGCGTACCACGCCGGATATTGCTCGTGTATGTACGCGATCGTGATCGCGAAGATTCCCGGCGTGACGAGCCCTTGCACGAACCGCCAGAAGATGAACTGGTTCAGGCCGGAGGAAGTGGCGCACAGCAGCGTCGCCGCAGCAAGGATGAACGCCGACCCCGCGATCACGCGCTTGCGCCCCGCAAGGTCTGCCACCCGACCGACGATGGGCGCGGCGATCGCGACGCCAATGGTCGCCGCGGTGATCGTGAGGCTCACCTTGAAATGCGAGGCCCCGAACACCCGCATCAGCAGCGGAAGAAGCGGCTGCGTCGCGTAGAGATCGAGAAAAGCGGTGAAGCCGGCGAGGACGACGGGAAAGACTGGCGGACGATGACGCACTGTCTACGGCTTGGCGGTCGTGACCTGCGACATCAGGACCATCCACGTGTCGCTCTCTCGAGTCCACACCTCCAGCACCCACAGCCCGCCGCTGAAAAACCGCGCGACAACAACATCGCCCCTGCGCTCATTCTGCTCGCGTGAACGCGGGACGTAGGGCTTCGGCGTCTGTGCCCGCAGGTTGGCCAGGCGTTCGGCCCGTGTCATGAACGACCCATCCTGCTGGACCGTAGTGAACGTCGGGGCCGTGTACTTTTCCCACTGCGCGGAATCCACGGCATAGAAGGCCCTGTCGCGTCATCCCATCTTCTGCATCGACGAGAGGAACTCGGCGTTCGATTTCGTCTTCCCCATCTTGTCGAGCAGCAGTTCCATCGCTTCGACCTGCGAGAGCGGGTTGAGCACCTTCCGCAGCACCCAGATGCGATTCAGATCCTCTCGCGCGATGAGGAGTTCTTCCTTGCGCGTGCCGCTCTTCTGGATGTCGATGGCCGGAAACACACGCTTGTCCACCAGCTTGCGATCGAGGTGGATTTCCATGTTGCCGGTGCCCTTGAACTCCTCGAAGATCACGTCGTCCATGCGCGAGCCGGTGTCGACCAGCGCCGTGGCCATGAT
>Ga0097621_100003164_pt1 | contig 11307 bp, 9 predicted proteins | sample KBSMisM72_FD_73165 | JGI IMG/M metagenome (GOLD analysis project Ga0097621, IMG submission 73165) | Miscanthus rhizosphere microbial communities from Kellogg Biological Station, Michigan, USA - KBS Miscanthus M7-2 (version 2) (version 2) | ecosystem: Host-associated > Plants > Roots >... | reverse complement strand
AGCACCGTAATGACCACGCCGGCGCTCAGGATCGCGCGCGGTACGGTCCGCCTCGCGTCCTCGATCTCCTCGCCCATCGTCGATCCGCTCTCCACGCCGCCGAAGGCGAAGGCGATCGTGGACCAGAAGATGATGTCCTTGATGTGCATGCTGGGCACGAGCGCGCGTCCGGTGAGCGGCGTTTCCGATCCAAACCGGGTCCATGCGACGGCGCCCAGAACCATCAGCAGCACCGCGGGGATCCAACCGGCGACGGCGCCGACGTTGTTCAGCCACTTCCCGACGTTCAAACCGACCACGTTCATCGTCACGGCGAGGGCAAGGCCTGCCATGGAAACGCCAATGAAGTACGTGCTGTTCGAGGACAACGGTTGCCAGGCCGGTCCGCCCATGAAGAGTGCGTTGGCGGCCGCGTAGTACAGCAGGCCGGGGAGGTACGGCAGGTTCGAGCCCCAGTAGGTCCAGCCGGTAATGAACGCCGCGAACGGGCCGAAGGCGCGCTTGCTCCAGACGTAGGGACCGCCTTCTTCCGGATAGCGCGACGACAGCTCGAGCACGCAGAACACGAGCGGCACGAAGAACCCGAGCGCGGCGATCACCCAGACGACGAGCGCGCTCGGTCCGGCGGCCGCTCCCACGGCGACCCATCGCAGGCTGAAGCCGGTGACGACGTAGTAGAGCAGAAGATCGCGAAAGCCCAGCACGCGCCGCAACTGCGGCGGGTTGGGCGTCACCGGTACAACGCCGCCGCGTTGTCGTGCAGGTAACCGCGCGCGATGGCGATGGCCTGCGGCTCGGTGATCTCACGCGCGGCCACCATCTCGGCGAGCGCCGCGGCCGCGGCGGTGCGGGCGTTGTGGACGCCGAACCAGTAGAGCTCCTCGGCGCCGATCTGCTCGTTGATCGGAAACGCGTCGGAGCCGAACGTCACCTTGCCTGGATTGATCTCGAACCAGCGCTTCAGCACATCCTTGAACTGATTCGGGTACATCAGGAAGCTGCCGGTCGCCGACGAGTCGAGCCAGACGTTCTTCATCAGCGAGATGAGAATCGCCTGCTGATCGAACGGGTAGCCGCCGTGGATCAGGACGAAGGTCGTCGACAGGTAGCGCGGATCGCGCAGCACCGGCTCGAGGTTGAGCACGCTCGCGCCGGCAACGCTGAAGTAGTCGCCTGCACCGGCGGCGCTGTGGATATGAACGGCCAGATGCAGCCGGCCGCACTCGGTCAGCACGTGCCGGAACACGAGGTCCTGAAAGGCCTTGTACTCGGCGGCGCTGGGAATACCGTTCTGTTTGTAGCGGTTGTAAATGGTCTCCACGGCGTCGCGTGGCGGATCGTCGAACACGAAGGACCGGAAATACGCGATCTCGAATTTCGCGGCGATCGCACCGCGACGTTGATGGTCCTCGAGCACGCGCGTGACGAATGCCAGGTAGCCGGACAGGTCCGACGGCGGCGAGGTCAGCCCGGCCTGCTGCCGGAACCGCTGCACCAGCTTCGTCTGATTGGGCATGAACGCGGCCTGGTCCGTGTTCCTTGCCGCGAGGCCGCTGTTGTCGAACGGGAACAGCACCGGGTCGATATAGAACACCCAGCGGAAACGGGCCGGATCGAGGTCGGCCGACATCGTAATCCGGTTGGCCACCGACGTCTCGATGCCCAGCTTGTCGAGGATCGCGTTGAAATACTTCGGGCCCGGATGCAGTTTCTTCAGCTGCGCCCGGCTGATCGCGCCAAACAGCGCCTTGTCGGCGGCCGCCCAATCCGGATTTCCCGGAGAGAGCCGCAGCGGCATCGCGCCCTCGGGCACGGGCGCCGGGTCCACTTCCTGATCGTCGGCGAACCCGGGATGCGCGTGATGATCGAAAATCTTGATGCGGGAGATTTGCGTCAACAGCCGCTGGTAGATCACCTGCGCTTCCGGCGCGACCAGCGGGCGCGACTGCGCCTCCGCGAACGGCGCGGCAAGGCCGAGCGCGGCCAGCAGGGCGAGTGCCGCGATCGCGTTCCTCACTTGGCGTCCGTGTGCGGCTTCGGCAGCGGTTTTCGCGGGAGCATCGCGTCGCGCATCGCCGCGTGGTACGCGAAGCTCGCCAGAATCGCGGATGCCTGTTTCAGATCGTCCGGCACGGCCTCCTCGTAGAGATCCAGGTTCGAGTGGTGCGCCTTGGATTCGTAGTTCAGCGGATCCTGGATGAACTGGAAGCCGGGCAGGCCGATCGCGTCGAAGGGCATGTGGTCGGTCCCTCCGGTATTCAGCGTCGTCAGCGTAGACGCGCCCAAATAGTGGAACGGCCGAAGCCACGCGTCGAAGATCGGCCGGACCGCCTCGTTTCCCTGCAGATTCACGCCGCGAATGCGGCCGCTGCCGTTGTCGAGGTTGAAGTACGCCGACAGCTTCGCGTGCTCCGGCTTCAGCTCGACGGTCTTCAGCGTGCCGAAGTGGCGCTCGACATAGCCGACGGATCCGAAATAGTCCTGCTCTTCGCCGGTCCACAGCGCCACGCGAATCGTCCGGCGCGGCTGCACGCCGATCGCCTTGAGGATCCGCATTGCCTCCAGCGCGACGGCGACGCCGGCGCCGTTGTCGGTCGCGCCTGTGCCTGAGTGCCATGAGTCGAGGTGGCCGCCGAGCATCACCACTTCCGATCTCAACACCGGATCCGTGCCCGGCAGCTCGGCGACGACGTTGAACCCGTCCACGCGGTCGGTCATCCGGACCGCGAGCGCGAGGGCGATCTTCACCGGCTGTTTGCGATCGAGCATCCGGACGATGCGTCCGTAGTGCTCGCGGGAGATGACAAAGCCGGGATAGGCGGGATGCCAGACGTGATCGTAGAAGCCGTCGGTGCGGACGTCCTCGCCGATCGCGCTCGGCGTCACGAGCGCCGCGGCGCCTTCCTTGGCAAAGAATTCGTAAACGTCGCGCTGTTTCTCGATCGCCTTCTGAAACTCGTCCTCTTCGTCCCAGTACGACTTGGGCGCACCCGGGAAGGCGGATGCGGCCGGATCGACCTGGCCTTCCTGTTTCTTGAGCTCCTCCTCGGTCAGCCGCTTCGCTTCCGGCTGGAAGCCGATGTCGGCCGGGTCGGGACGCCCGTTCATCACGATGACGCCGCGCAGCTTGCCGCGGTACTTCTCGAAATCGTCCTTCGACTTCACGTCCACGACGAGGGGCGTGCCGGTAAGCGGCGAGGCGAGTGCGGGAGACCACGCGCGCGGGTAGCCGGTAATCCGCATGTACTGCGGCTCGGTCATCTCGATCGAGAAACGGTCGATCGACCAGCCGCGGCTGTTGGTGCCGTTCGGCTCGAGCGCGGCGTTCGCCAGGCCCCAGCGCGTCAGCTGATCGCGCGCCCACTCGGCCGCCTGCCGCAGCGTGGGCGATCCCGTCAACCGCGGGCCGTAGACATCGGCAATCCAGCTGAGGGTATCCATCACGGCGGATCGCTGGAAGGCTTCGCCTTTGATCTGCGCGACGACGGTCTCGTTGACCGCCTCCTGAGCGGACACGGATAGCGAGACAGCCAGGGCCATCCCCAGTGCGATGGCGGAGCGCCGAGGCGTGGTCCTCAGTTTCATCGGGCGGATTCTACGTGGGTGGAGGTTCGGCGCGCCAGCGGCGATCGATCAGCACGAACCGAGTCTCGAGCGGCGGGTCGTCGCCGGGGGGATCGGGGTGCAGCGGATCGCCGGGGAGCAACAGCATGCGGTGGCCGTCCTGCTCGATCGCTTTCGGCATGCGGCGGATCACCGTACGCCGCCGTGCCCAGGCCAGCGCGTCCTTCACCGACTCGAACGGCTCGAGCTCGCGCAGCGTGCTCCAGGTCGGCGGCGGCAGGACGATCTCGTCACGTTTCGCCTGCGCGATCGCCTCGCTGGGGCGCGCCCAGAGGCTGTGCGTGGTTTCGGTATCGTCGTGCGCCGGCGTCTGGTGCGGCGGGATGCGTGTCATGAAGAAACGCGTGTCGAACTGGCGCGTGTCCACCGGCGGCGTCACCCAGTGCGCGAACAGCACGATCGCATCCAACGCCAGCCGCAGGCCCTCGCGCTCGATCACGGATCGCAGTGTCCGCTGGCCCTCGTGCACCCGCTCGCGATCCTGCTTGAGCCGCTCGTGATCTTCGGCGCCGGCGAGCGATACGTAGTCGCCGCCGGGGTGCCTCGCGAGCAGCACGCCGGCTTCCTCGAAGAGCTCGCGGGCGGCGGCCACGTGATACGCGAGGGCGTCGGCGGACGGCAGGCTCTCGAGCTGGCGGGCGGCGTGCTCCAGACCGTCGCACCAGGTGTCGTCGGCGTCGCGGTCGGCGGCATCGACGCGGCCGCCGGGGAACACGTGCGCGCCGCCCATGAACGCCGTGCCTTCATGACGGCGGACCATGAACACCTCCGGCCCGGCCGGACCGTCGCGGAGCACCACGACCGTGGCGGCGGGACGCGGGTTTGCAACGATTGGGTCGGAGGCGCCGGTAGTCACCGCGCACAATATTAGTTGATGGCGCGCTCGACCTCAGGCATGGACAAGAACGGCCAGATTGCCGCGCTGCTGCGCGACTTCGCGGCGATCCAGAAGTCGAAGCAGAGCATGTGGGGCTACAAGCGCGCCGCGTCGGCCATTCTCGCGCTCGAGCAGCCGATCGAGACGCTGCTCAAGCCCGACGGCACGCTTCAGAAAATCGCCAACATCGGCCCTTCGTCGACGCGGATCATCCTCGAGGTGCTTCGGACCGGCACGTCGCCCACCATCGAACAGGCGATCGCCGAAAGCGACAAGGCGACGGACGTCGAGCGCCGCCGCGGTCTGCGCGATCATTTCCTGAGCCGCGCCCAGGTGCTCGCCGCCCTGGGGGACGAAACGCTGAGAGGCCCGCGCGTCGAGGACTACCACGGCGATCTGCAGATGCACTCGACCTGGAGCGACGGCAGCCAGACCCTCGAGGACATCATCGAGACGGGCATCAACCTTGGCTACCGGTTCTGCGCCGTGACCGATCACTCCTACGGGCTGAAGATCGCCGGCGGCGTGACGATGGCGGAGCTGGCGCAGCAGCACAAGGAGATCGACAAGCTGAACCGGAAGTATCGCGGCTCGTTTCGCCTGCTCAAGGGCATCGAAGCGAACATCCGCGCCGACGGCACGATCGACATGGAGCCGCACGAGCTCGCGTTGCTGGACATCGTCGTCGCGGCGCCGCATTCGGTGCTGCGGTCACCCGACGATCAGACCGCGCGGATGGTCAACGCCGTCTCGACGCGCGGCGTCCACATCCTCGGCCATCCCCGCGGCCGGATGATCGGATCGCGTCCGGGGGTGTCGGCCAGGTGGGATCGGGTGTTCGAGGCCGCGGCGAAGTCGCAGGTCGCGATCGAGATCGACGGCGACCCCTCGCGCCAGGATCTGGACTACGACATCGCGCGGCGGGCGGTCCGCGCCGGCTGTCTCTTTGCGCTCGACAGCGACGCGCACTCGACCGGCGAGCTGGCGCCGTACGCGTCCACCGCGATCGCGCACGCCCGCCTCGCCGGCGTCCCCACCGATCGCATCGTCAATTGCTGGTCGTTGGAGCGGCTGCTCGAATGGGCGGTCCGACGGCAGGCCTGAAACTGCGGTCGGACTTGCACAGAAGCTCAGGAGGTCAAGAGACTCTTTTTCAAAACGACGACTCCTGCTCTTCTGGGCTTCTGTGAAAGGACACCGTACGCGTTCGCGGCTACAACCAGAGCGATCGCCCGGTGATCTCACGGTGATTGAGGCCGGCGGCGCGATCGAGCTTGGCGACGATCGGCGGCAGCTCGGTTCTCAGCCGCCACTCGTCGGCGCGGCCGCCGGCAGCTTCGAACACACCACGCCAGCGATTCCACCAGCGCGCGACGAAGCCGGCGAGCGGCTCGACGATCAGGACGCGATCGCCCTGCGCGCCGCGCTCCACCAGCCGCGAGAGCAGCCCATCGCGCTCCGCATCGCCCATCTCGTTCATCGCGAACGCCGCGAGGATCGACACGGGCGACTTCGGAAGCGTCGCGCTCGCGATGTCTCCCTGTCGCAATGTTGCGGGAATGCCGAACGCGCGATAGGTCACCGCGGCTTCACCAATCGCCCACGGATGGCGATCGATCCCGACCAGGCGCGGCGGCTTCGCGCACGCGGCCGCCCAGGCGGCGCCGGATGCACCGGTACCGCAGCCGAGATCGAGCAGGGTCTGGACGTCGGCGGACGCCCCCGGCAGGTTCTCGACGATGTGCGCGATCAGGAGGTAGTGCAGCGGGCCGTAGAAAAGCGCAAAGGCCGCGCGCTTCCCGGCGCCGGACAACGCCGCGCCGTCAGCGATCTTCTGCCGTCGCTCGACATAGGTGGACGACAACGCGCGCAACGAGCGGGAGACTTCGCGGAACGTCAGTTCCGTGAAGTGCTTCGCTTCGAGCGCGGCAATCCAGTTGGCGAATCGGTCGTCGGATGGGCTCACGTGTATGAGGCGGGGCCGTGCCCCGCCTCATACGTGATCCTACATGCAGGACTTGGAAACCATCTTGACCGATTTCACCCCGAGATAGTGCATCCCGGGCATGTCGCCCTTCATCTCAGTTGTCGACTTTTCTTTCTCGCCGCCGCTCGTGCCGGTCGTCGATTCGACCTTGACCTTGCCGTCGCCGCGATCGGCCGCCTTGCCCTTGATTTCCATCCGATGTCCAACGTGCTTGGACAGATCATCGTCGGTGACCAACGCGTATTTCATCGCGCCGCTGGTCGTCGTGAGCATGTAGCCGCCGCCGGGATTCGTCGCCAGGCAGCCGGTGATGGTGACGTCCTTGCCGTCCTTGACGTCAACTTTGGTTTTCGTTTTTGTCTCGGTCGTGCCACTTTGCGCACCCAGCCCGACCGCACAAATCGCCGCCAGACAGAACGCCGTGCCAATAGTTTTCATGGAGCCTCCGATACATTTCATGCGAGTGCCATGCCGTGCAAAGCTCGACGGGAACCCATCGGTATCAACCTTGCTTCCTGTTGAGTCGCGTCTTATTTGCGTTAATGGAGGATTTCCGATGAAGTCACGCCACACATGCCTCGTTTTGCTGCTCGTCGCGTTGATGATGGGCCCGTCATCTGCGTTCGCCGGGCAACAGCACCTGGTCCCGTCCAGCCAGCTCGCGACGACGGTCGCGGACGGCGCAGCGAAACAGGACACGGATCGGGCGACAATTCGCGAAGCGCTCGAACGTCCTGAAGTCCAGGCCGTCGCATCAAAGCTCGGCCTTGATCTGGACCGAGCCACCGCGGCGATCGACACGATGTCGGGATCGGACCTCGAGAAGGCTGCTCAATCCGCGCAACAGGTGAACGACCAGCTCGTGGGCGGAGCGTCCTCCGTCGTGATTTCAACGACGACGATCATCATCATCCTGCTGCTGGTCATCATCCTCATCGTCGCGCTGAAATAGCGCACCCGTCAGGCACCAGACCATCCATGCTCACCACGCTGGCCGCCGCGCTGTCGCTCGCCGCGTCATTGGCGCTCGACGTGCCGTACCTTCCGCAGACCGACGCCCTGTGCGGCGGCGCGGCGGCGGCCATGGTGTTCCGCTATTGGGGCGATGCACACGCCGACGCGCAGCAGTTCGCGTCGCTGGTCGATCGCCGGGCCGGCGGCATCGCCAACGACGTGCTGACGGCGGCGGTCGCGGCGCGCGGCTGGCGGACCTCGCGCGCCGGCGGCTCACTTGCCGCGCTCGGCGCGCGGGTTCGCGATGGCCAGCCGGTGATCGTCCTCCTGCCGGACCGCGGCGATCGGTATCACTACGTCGTCGTCACCGCCGCACGCGAGGACGCCATCGTCGTGCACGATCCCGCATGGGGACCGTCGCGAACCATCCGCGCGCCGGACTTCGAGCGCGAATGGAAGAAGGCCGGCTACTGGTCGCTGGTGATCCTTCCTTCTGTCCCGGCGATGACCACGGCCGGACCCACGGATGCAGGGCGGGTCCTGTTGGACCCGCCGGGTGCGATCGACGCGTGCGACGCGAGACTTAATCGCGCGCTCGATGAGATCCGCACGCGCGGCCTCGATCAGGCCGATGACCTGCTGGGCGCGGTCCGCGCGGAGTGCCCGGCGTCGGCGGGGCCGCTCCGCGAGTTGAGCGGCGTGCGCTTCGCGCAGCGCCGCTGGAGCGACGCCGCGGCGCTCGCACGTGAGGCGCTCATTCGCGACTCGCACGACGCCTACGCGCTCGACGTGCTCGGTTCCAGCCTCTTCATGCTGGGCGACGATCTCGGTGCGCTGCGGGCGTGGAATCAGATCGGCAAGCCCCGCGTGAACCGCGTGCGGATCGAAGGACTGCATCACACTCGCTACCAGACCGTCGGCGAGGTCATGGCGATACAGCCGAACATGCTGCTGACGGCGGACCTGTTCGATCGCGCACGGCGCCGCCTGGGTGAGATGCCGGATCATGCGGTCACGCGTCTGGCGGTCAAGCCCGAGACCGACGGGTTCGCCATGGTGGACGTCGTGGTCCTGGAGCTCTCCGCGGTGCCGCATGGTGCGGTGGAATGGGCGGGCACGGTCGTCCGCACCGTGGCCAATCGCGAGATCGACATCTCGGTGCCGGGCGTCACCGGACAGGGCGAGATGTGGTCGGCGAGCTGGCGATGGTGGCACAACCGGCCCGGCGTCGGCGTCGGGTTCGCCGCGCCGCGTCCGCACGGGTTGCCGGGTGTCTGGCGGTTTGAAGGCACGTGGCAGTCGGACACCTATGGCGGCGCCCTGGATTCAGAAATCGTCGAGTCGAGGACGCACGGCGGGTTGACGGTCAGCGACTGGCTGCCGCACCGTCTGCGCTATACGGTGTCGACCGGATTGGATGGGTGGAGCGGCGGCCGAAAGGCTGTGTCGATCGGTGCGGGGCTCGAGCACGACGCGTTCAGCGATCGGCTGAGGCTGTCGATCGATGCGACGCAGTGGGCGCCGCTGGCCGACGGTTCCGCGTTTCGTTCGATCGCCGCGGGCGCGAGCGCGCGATCGTCAGCCGGCACTACCGGGTGGGTCACGCGCGGCGCGATTGGCGTCCAGCGGGTCAGCGACCAGGCGCCGATCGCGCTCTGGCCGGGCGCCGGCGAGGGTCAGGTCCGCGCGCCGCTTCTCCGCGCCCATCCGTTGCTGAGCGACGGCATCATCGACCTCACCCCTTCGTCGGCCTTCGGCCGGTCGCTCGTCTTCGGCAGCGCCGAAGTGCAGCGCTGGCTTGAGAAGCCGACGCTCGCTCGGCTCGGCCTTGCCGCGTTCACCGACATCGCGCGCGCGTCGCGGCAGTTTGTCGACAGAGCCACGCCGGTGCAAGTCGACGTGGGCCTGGGCCTTCGGATCAAGATTCCGGGCACGCCCGGGGTCCTGCGCGCCGACGTCGCGCACGGCGTTCGCGACGGCGCGAACGCGCTGACGTTCGGTTGGCTGTTCTAGCTTCGATGCTGTGGGACAGGGCTCGTGGCCAGCTCATCGACCCCGCCGATTTTCTGGTCGATCCCCTTCTGGACGGAGCCTCCGACTAGCAGCGCCGACATCAGCCGGGCGGCGGCGATCCATGAGATCGGTCGGCTCTCGACCCGCACGCGGCCTGCGGCGATTGCGTTGCAGATCGCGTCCGGATCCCGTTCCGCATCGACGAGCGAGTAGGTGGTGCCCAGCTGCGACAGCCGGTGGACGTCGCAGTTGCCGACGACCGGCTTGCCGTACCGCGCCGCGAAGCGTTCGCCGGCGCGATTGAAATCGATCCCCCGGATGAACATGGCGTTGCGCTCGACCGCATCGAACAGATCGGCGTGCCGCTCCAGGGCGCCGCGCAGGCAGGACTGCGTCGGAAAAAACGGATGCGGCGCGATGACCAGCCCGGAGGCGCGCCGCTTGAGCGCGGCGAGGTCGGCGAAGCTTCGCACCTGCTCGGTGCCGCTTTTGTAATTCAGGAGCAGGACGTGGCGCCCTTCGACCGTCCGCTCGACGCCGGGGATCAGGACGATGCCCCGCTCCGCGGCGTATGGGAGAAAGCGCCGCAGGTCCAGCTGGTGCTCGTGCAGGGTAATCGCCAGCGCATCGTATCCAAGCCCGGCCGCGTGGTCGATCAATTCAAATGTCGTGTACGGAATCGCATCGACCGGATCGTCGGCGGTGTGGGTGTGCAGCTCGATCTTCAGCATCTCTTTGCGACTCTACTTCAGGAACGGTACCATCGGGTTCTGCGGGGAAACGCGGCGATCCGAGTGACATATGCTTCACAAAATGGGCAAAAGTCAGCGCGTCGCGGTATTTGGCATGCTCGCGGCGGCGGTCGTCGCCGCCCTGCACGCGGCGCGCGGACCGATTGAATGGACCGCCTACGCTGGTGACGCCGGCGGCTCGAAATACTCGCCGGCCGATCAGATCACGCCAGGGAATGTCGCCACGCTCACGCCCATCTGGACCTATCGCACTGGCGACTACGGCGTCGGCCGCGCGCAGGCGCGCGACGAAACGACACCGATTTTCGTGGACGGCCTGCTCTACATCTCGACGCCGTTCGGCGGCGTGCGTGCGATCGACGGCGCGACCGGGCGCGAGCGCTGGGCGTTCGACGCCGAGCTGGATCTGGGCGGCGACTACGGCGATTTTACGAATCGCGGCGTGTCGACCTGGCTCGACCCGGCGGCCGCGGCGTCCGCCGCCTGCCGGCGGCGCATCTTCGTGGCGCCGGTCGATGCGCGCCTGATCGCGCTCGATGCACGTACGGGCGCGCCGTGCGCCGATTTCGGCGAGCGCGGCCAGGTTCATCTCGATCGCGGGCTGTTGAACGCTCCCGCCTACAGGGGCGAATACTCCATCACCTCTCCGCCGGCGATCGTCAATGGCCTGGTGGTCGTGGGCTCGTCGGTCTCAGACGGCACGCGCGCCGCGTCGCCGAACGGCATCGTGCGCGCGTTCGACGCGCGCACCGGCGTGATGAAATGGACCTGGGATCCGGTGCCTCGCGAGGCGTCGGAGCCGGGCTACGACAGCTGGCGCGGCCCTGCGGCGCGCGCGACGGGTGCGGCCAACGCGTGGTCGATCATCAGCGTGGACGCCGCGCGCGATCTCGTGTTCGTCCCGGTCGGCAGCGCCAGCCCGGACTTCTACGGCGGCGAGCGCCTCGGCCAGAATCTCTTCGCGAACGCCATCGTCGCGCTCCGCGCGTCAACCGGAAAACCGGTCTGGCATTTTCAGGCGGTCCATCACGACCTGTGGGACTACGACATCCCGGCGCAGCCGGCGCTTTTCACGCTGCGCCGCGATGGACGCGAGATCC
>Ga0097621_100003161_pt1 | contig 11309 bp, 9 predicted proteins | sample KBSMisM72_FD_73165 | JGI IMG/M metagenome (GOLD analysis project Ga0097621, IMG submission 73165) | Miscanthus rhizosphere microbial communities from Kellogg Biological Station, Michigan, USA - KBS Miscanthus M7-2 (version 2) (version 2) | ecosystem: Host-associated > Plants > Roots >... | reverse complement strand
CGATCGCCGCACATATTCCGCCAATAACGAGGGGCGCTCCTGCGACCGCTATCCAGCCGTGGCCGCGGTCCTGCCTCCCAAAACCATAAGCGTGCCAAACGGACCTCGGCTCGCCGGCTACCTCTGCATCGAGTTCGCGTCCCTCAAGTTTCTTAAGATCAATCTTCATGACGCTTGTCCAAGTACATCTGTCCTCTTGGGACGGTGTCAATTCGGCGCAAGCGGCCTAACTTGCCAACTCTAAGTTGTCAGTACCCCAAACATGATCGACCCATACTGGATATATTTACTCATGACGCAAATCAGCCGTAGACTAGATGCACATGATGCTGATCCACACGAGTTTTATTATGACGGATAACTGTTCATCAATCCAAATTGGATTATTCGGAACAATTCCCAACAGAATGCATGCCTATCTTTGAATACCCTTTCGGCGAAGCCCGGCGAAGGCTCAACAGTAAGAAGGGTGCGCACCCAATGAGTGCGGCCCCCTTCTTTAGATTCGGTGCGCTGATAGCTCCTACTGCGCGGCCAACTCCAGCATTGCAAGAGGCCTAATGCTGCGATCTGTGCTTCCAACCGTTTCGGACATAAGCTCAAGCCTCGCTTAGGGGCTCGAAGCTTAGTTAGTCTTGTCAGCGGCTCCCCGCCCACTGGGAGCGGCCGGATGAAAAGAGCCCTGCATCTTCCAACCAAGTTGGCGGAGGCAGGGCTCAGTTTGCTGCTTTACCATCGATGACTGTCCACTGCTGCGTCGAATAGGTCGGAATGGCAGCTTTCCACCCAAAGCAGACATTCAAGTTGCGACAAAACCCACCGCCCACAAGGGCTCCAAGCAGCTCGCCAGGCACACCAGGGACATAATCGGACGCGCTAACGGGTTAGTACGGGGATGTTCGGCTAGACCCCGGCAATCCTCTCGTGATGTGCCCCCTTCAAAATCGCAGAACGACGCGAGCATAAAGCTCGAAGAACTAACCGCGAAGTTCCTCGCTGCCACTGGTCACGGGCTGATCGGGTAACTTTTAATCAGTAGGTCGCTGGTTCGAATCCAGCTGGGCTCACCAGCCCCAACATCAGCGGCTGAAGTAATCCAGTACCTTTCGCCCCTTGCGAACGGTGCGCTTCGCCACCTCCGGAACGTACTCGGCGACAGCCTGTCGCCTGACGTTGCGCCGGGCGAAGTCGATATCGGCGCGGTTGTCCTCCTCGAGCCATGCCTTGCAGCCCTGCCGGTTGATCTGCCTGTGCGCGATCATCGGACCCGAGCTTCCGAGGCAATAGGTGCACGATTTCAGTGGCTCCTTGCTCTTCACGCGCGCCGCGATCTCGTCACCGAGGCGGGCGTTGCCATGGATTCGAATGCCGTCGACTTCGGGCCCCGGGAAATCGATGCCGGCCATTCGCAACCGTGCTTGCGTGAAGGGCGCCACGGAGCAGCGGAAAAACATCCCGTCGTAAATGGCAAAGCACGAATATTCGTTGGCCATCTTGCACTGGCTGAAAATGCGCTTGACCAGATCCTCGTCCTCGACCCGGTTGTTGATGCAGCTCCGGTTGAATTCGGTGATCGTGGGACGCAAGTCGAGGAGAATGCCATGTTCCTCGCATTTGGCGGCTATTGTTTCGTCCAACATGCGCCGGCGGATCCCCGGATACGTGGAGATCCAGAGGATGTCCGTAAGCGCCCAGAATTCGTCCGGCATCGTGTGAAGCAGCATGCCATTCGTATAGATTTTGATTTTGTCGCCGACGCCGATGTCCCGGGCGATCTTCATGAAATCGATCAATTGCGGATGAAGCAGCGGCTCACCCCCCACCAATCTGAATTCCTCGACGTGCACGGCCTGCGCAAAGACCCGAACATCGCGCTCATAATCCTCAAGCGAAGCGAATTTCTTGGCCATCAGCGGCGAGGCATGGTCGCACTGGTAGCAGCTGAGGTTACAATGCTCGGTCAGATTATATTCGACGCCGAACAGCCTGACCTTTTGGCGCATGCTGACGGGCGCATTCATCGCGGGTTCCTCGGAAGCCTACCAACCAGTGCCCTATCCCCCTGATCTAGTGCAGTAAAGGCAATCAGGCCTAACTCGACATCGAGGAGATGGCTGTTTTTTGACCAAGCTTTGGCCCAAGCGAGCAGCGTGACGCGATCTCCATCCTTTTCCGTCATCGTTCCAACCTATCAGCGCCGGGAGATGGTGTGCGAAGCCGTGCGCGCGCTTTGCGGGCTCTCCTATGATGGACCGATTGAGATCATCGTTGTCGTAGACGGATCGACCGATGGGAGTGCGGACGCACTGGCGAAGGTAGATTGCGCGCTGCCGCTGCGAGTGATCGAGGAGGAAAACCGAGGTCAGGGCGCAGCGCGAAATCGAGGCGCAGCGGAGGCCACCGGTGAAATCCTGTTGTTCCTCGACGATGACATGATCTGCGAGCCCGACCTTGTTCAACAGCACGCGCGACTTCACGCCGAGGGTGCAGACGTCGTCACGGGGGAAATCCCGATTCACGAGAATTCAAGCCGCGGCCTGGTCACGGATCGGCTGGCTAAGGCCGCTTCATATTCGAGGGCTGGACGAGGTTCCGCGTTCGAAGTCTACAGCGGCAATCTCTCGATCCAGAAAGCCGTGTTTCGGGAAATAGGCGGTTTCGACGAGGACTTGCGAGCTGGAGAAGATCTGGAACTCGGCATTCGGCTGATCGACCGCTTCGATGTCAGACACAACGGTGCGGCCATCGCCCGGCAAATGAACCTGATCGGCCCTACCGAGCATATGAAACGCGCACGCCAGCTGGCGGCGGCGGACCTGCAGCTAATGACCAAGCATCCGCAAATCACCGCGGAGCTGCTGACACACAGGGGAGCACCTGCCGCGGGCGCGATGCCTGCCGGGTTCAGGCTTGGCCGAGTCCCCTTTCTATCGTCGCTCGCTGCCGCCGCAGCTTCCGGGCTGGTTGAGATCACCCAGCGGAGCCCCCTCCGATCCAACCGGTTTATCTCGCGGTTCTACTTCACGGCCCGGTCGGGCCTGTACTGGTCGGCATTCCGGACGGCCGCCGGAAAAGCGATCCTCCGCGCCCAAGGGCACGGCTAGTCTCGGGCAGCTTCAGTCATTACCCTCAGAGCGCGATGGTTCTGCGGCATTTTGAGAGGGTGGGATCCGCCGCTGCGCGGCGCGCCCGCAGTGGGATGCGGAAGGTGGCGGCTCGGGCCTCAGGGGCCACCCGTCCGGTGATCCTGATGTACCACCGCATTGCGCAGGAGACCTTCGATCCATGGGCTCTCGCAGTGGCTCCGGCCAAGTTCGACGAACAGCTCGCTTGGCTCGCAAAGCACCGCACTTTGCTTCCCCTCCCGGAATTCGCGAAGCTACATGATCGCGGCGAGCTTCCCGATGAGGCGGTCGCGGTGACTTTCGACGACGGCTATGCGTGCACCGCGAGAGTGGCGGCGCCGCTGCTCGACCGGCACGGCGTACCGGCGACGATCTTCCTCCCCGCCGGCCTGATTGGGCGAACCCACCGTTTCTGGTGGGACAAACTGGGCGAGATCGTGCTGAATCACCCCGGGACGAGCATCCATGCCCGCGGCCGCTGGTTTGAGCTGGGCGAAAGGCAGGATCGCGATGCCATCTGGCCTGGCGACAATCGGAAACGCACGCCGCGCCAACAGAGCTTCTATGCCCTCTGGGCAGAACTCCAGCCTTTGCCGCTCCGTGAGATCGAGCAAGGCCTGACGGAGTTGCTGACTCAATATCCTGCAGCAATCGAGGACGATCGTCAGCGTCTAATGACGACTGAAGAGCTCCTTTCAATCCGCTCAGATAAGATCCAGTTTGGGTCTCATGCATTGAGCCACGTTTCCCTTTCCAGTCTCAGCGCTGCCGAGAAGTCGCAGGAAATCCGCAGCGGTGTGGCCGCGTGCGAGGAGTTGACGGGCAGCCGTCCGGAGACCTTCGCCTATCCGTTTGGTGACTTCGATCGTGAGTCCGAAAGTCTCGTTGCCGAGGCCGGATTCACCTGCGCCTGCACCGTCGAGCCGCGTGCGGTAGCTGCGGATGATGACCTATTCGCCCTGCCGCGCATCAAGGTCGGCAACTGGACCGGTCGCCAACTTCGGCAGGCGCTTGCGGACGTCAGCTATCGGCGCGACGAAGCATGACCCAAGGGGCCCGGCCGCTCGTCTCAATCCTCTTGCCGGCTTACAACGCGGAAGCGACGCTCGCTGAAACACTGCAGTCGGCGCTCGCCAGCTCCTATTCCAACCTGGAGATTGTGCTCGTTGACGACGGGTCTACCGATGCAACGGCGGCGATCGCCGAAACTTTCGCGGGTCATGATCAGCGCGTCCACGTGTTCCGACAGGAGCACCGCGGTGTCTCGGCCGCTTTGAACTTTGGTCTCGGCAAGGTCCGCGGAGAGTTCGTGGCGCGGCTTGATGCGGACGATTTGTGGCATCATTCGAAGCTTGGGAAGCAGGCCGAGTTGCTTACAGCCGATCCGGCACTGGCCCTGGTCTACACCTTTGTTCGGTACGTCGACGGGAACGGCCGTATCGTCCGGGATGCTCAGCCTCAGCGGCTTGCGGGGCGAGCACTGTGCCAATGTCTCTATGAAGGCATCATTGGAGGAGGCAGCTCGGTCGTCGTCCGCCGCTCTATCCTGAACGCCGCTGGCGGCTACGACGAACGGCTTTCGGTCTGGGAGGACTTAATTCTACACGTGAAGGTCGCGGCGGCCGCCCCCGTCGCCTTCGTTCCGGAATATCTGACGGCTTACCGCCTACGACAGGGCACCTCGTCTGGCGACCTAAAGCGGTCGCTCCAGAACTGGCGGCTCGCGAAAAGGCTTGTCGAAACGGGCTTACCCCAAGTGCCGGCATTCGCCCGCCGTTGGAGTCACGCCCGACGCCTGCTCGAGCTCAGCGAGGGATTTGCGCTTAATAGGCGTTACGGGACTTGCGCCAAGCTCCTAGCCGAATGCGTCGCATCGGACCCGGTGCGAACATCGGCCTTTCTCGCCTATCGGCTGCATCGCCGACTCAGCCGCAATCGCCATCCGTTGAATCAGAAAGGCCCGCTCTTCAGAGATGCTGCGGTGACGAAGAACTACAGCCTAAGCCCGTTCGACGCCGGTCTCGAGGGACATCGGCTCCGGTCTCTTGATGAATCACGCGATCGACTGCTTCAGTCGATCGACCTCGATCTCACGGCGCCCCCTCTATCCACAGACGCTGGAGGAATGAGCCCTCAGGCGGGTATTGCGCCTTAATATCGCGGATACATTCGTTCCACAGGTGGATCCCGACCGTTTCGGTGGTCACCATCTGCTCGAGATCGAGACTCGGATCGATGATCCACCCCGCCCGCTCCCAGGGCACGGGGTAGAAAGCTGTCGGCGGCAAAGCGAACGCGGACAACCCGAACTTGGCCGCAGCGGCCGTGAGGGCCGCAGGCCCTGTCGTGCCCCATGGCATTGCACCGACGTCGACGGCGCCTCCCAGCCATTTCCGCAGGTGCGACGTCAGCCGATACCTAGGAGGAAGCCAGGCCGGCACTGTGCCTTCGAACGGAGCAAGGAGCTCCTGCAGGGTCGGCGAACTAGCCGGCAGCCGCAAGACGGCATTGTTGATAACGCCTGGTCGCTCCTCCCCGAACAGATGCTCGACCTCTTCGTCGAGCGGACGAAGGAGATACATGTCCGTGTCGATCCAGGTCCCGGCGCCGCGTTTCAGCAGCTCATACCGAAACCAGTCGGAGAAGGGCGCGACGCTTCCGCGCCGATGCCGAACGACTGCGCTTTCCGGCAGGATCAGCGAGGCGTCTTGCACCTCGACCCCCTCCGGAATTCCTATCGGCTCGCTGTAACAGTAAAGAGTCAGCCTATGACCCTGACGAAGGACCGATTTCAGACACGCTCTCTCGAGAGCCCCCAGGCTGCCTCCGATCCACAGGGTTGCGCACTGAAGCATCTCAGACGAACGGCTATGCGCGCCATGGCTGCCAGTCCAGTCAAGGATGATGCGCAGTTCGCGCTAGAACCGATGCACGCCTCGTGAGGGATCGTGGTCGCTCAGACCCGACGCTGTGGACCTTGCTTCCACAGGTCTATCGGTTTCTCTCTCCTAAGAGAAAGCGGCATCTGTACCTGCTCCTTGTACTCATGATCCTGGGTGCAGTCGCGGAACTGGCGACTCTCGGGTCGCTCCTGCCCTTTCTGTCGCTGCTCGCGGGCGTAGAGCAACCCGCGCGGGTTCCCTCATTTGTGCGCCTGTTCGTAGCGGCGGGAGCGACAACGCCACGTGAGCAGATTTGGCTGGCCGCAATGCTGTTCGCCACGATTGCGCTGGTCGCCGGCGCTATTCGCCTGATGCTGAACTGGTCGACCCAGATGTTCACCTCACTCCTTGGGCAGGAACTGAGCTGGGAGGTGCAGCGGCGCATCCTGATGCAGCCCTATACCTACCACCTGTCCCATAATTCGAGCGAGGCCGTGGCTGCCATAGATACGGTCCACGTGCTGGTCATCAACGTGCTGGTGCAGCTAATTTATGCGACGGCAGCCGGGTTCATCGCTTTGGCGATCATCGCGGCGTTGATTTACGTGGACCCAGTCACTGCAAGCATCGCAGCAGCGACGTTTACGCTTCTCTACGTTGTGGTTTCCGCAGTGTCGCGGCCTCGGCTTGCAAGAAATTCGGAGGCGCTCGCCAACGCGTATAACGAACGGGTTCGGATCGTCCAGGAAAGCATTGGTGGCATTCGTGATGTCATCATCGACGGCGCTCAGCGGCTGTACCTCGACGGGTTTGCGAAAGTCAGCAGGCGATACGGACTTGCCACCGCAACAACCTCCTTCATCGCCGCAGCGCCGCGCTTCATCATCGAGGCGACCGGCATGGCCGCGATCGCGCTCGTCGCCCTGCTCATTTCGGATCGGGAAGGCGGTTTGGCCTACGCGCTTCCGCTGCTCGGCGCCGTGGCTCTGGGCGCTCAGCGCCTGCTGCCGCTGCTGCAGCAGGTCTATCATGGCTGGGCGAGCATTTCCGGCCATCGCTCGACCGTTTCCGAAGTGCTCCAGCTTCTCCGCTTGCCAATTCCGCAGGATCGTCACGTATCTTCGACGGAGCTCTTGCCTTTGGTCGACAAGATCTCGGTTGAGCGCGTCAGCTTTACCTATCCGGGCGGCAGGGAGCCCGTCCTCGACGGTGTCACGCTGGAGATTCCCCGCGGATGCATCGCGGGCGTGGTCGGCACGACCGGAAGCGGAAAGAGCACTCTAGCGGACTTGGTCATGGGGCTGATCGAACCGACCGAAGGCCGAATCACCGTTGATGGCGTGCCGCTCACAGGGACGGCGCGGCGGCGCTGGCAGCAGAGTATCTCCCATGTGCCGCAAGCGATTTTTCTCGCGGACGCCAGCATCGAGCGGAACATCGCCTTCGGAGTCCCGCCAGAACAGATCGACCATGCTCGCGTTCGATCCGCGGCAGCGGCAGCCCAGCTGCACGATTTCGTGGCTTCCGTCGCAGACGGCTACGACACCAGCGTCGGGGAGCGTGGCATTCGCCTTTCCGGGGGCCAGCGTCAGCGGCTGGGCATCGCGCGAGCGATCTACAAGCAATCGCCTGTGCTGGTGCTGGATGAAGCGACCAGCGCATTGGACGAGGCGACCGAAGCAGCAGTGATGGCCTCGCTGCAAGCCCTCGCCGAGGAAGGGCGAACGACCTTCATCATAGCGCACCGCCTCTCGACGCTCTCGCACTGCGATCTTCTTGTTCGCCTGGATGAGGGGCGGATCGTTGATTCTGGCAATTATGGCGAAGTTGTGGGTTTTCCGTCTCGCAATCGCTAATCTGATCGGGCTTTGAGCATTTCTCGACTTTCCAATAAGCGTGCCCTACCTTCGATAGCCAAACTGCAATCGGGACCAGAATGTTAGCTGCTGCCGAGAGTCCAAGGGTAAGCGTCGTGATGCCGGTTCACAACGCGCTGCCCTACCTAGATGCGGCGGTCGAGAGCATTCTCGGGCAGACGTTGCAGAGCTTCGAATTCGTCATTCTGGACGATGCCTCGACCGACGGCTCGACCGAGCGCTTGCGCGATTGGGCCAAGCGGGACCCGCGAATTCGTTTGATCGAGGAAAAGCGCAATCTCGGCCCGGCGCTAAGCTCTCAACGCGTCGCCTGCGCTGCCACCGCCCCGGTCATCGCGCGCATGGATGCGGATGACATTTCCTACCCGCGGCGCCTCGAAGAGCAGCTCGAGGTCCTGGACCGCTTCAGCGAGACGGGTGTCGTCGGGGGGTTGTACGACATCATCGACGCCGCTGGTCGCAGGATTCGTGGGCCAGAAGCGTGGCGACTCGTGCACCCTGCATCAGTTCCGCCGTTCGGCAACGGACCGCTGATGTATCGGCGGGAAGTCTTCGATGAGGTCGGCGGATACCGCCGCCAATGTGAGTTCTGGGAAGATCATGACCTCATCATACGAATGGGCTCGATTTCAAAGATCATGATCCTGCCTCACGCGGTGTACCAGGTTCGCCAGTCGCCGGTCAGCACCCGCTTCGCGTCCGAGCAACGCCGCGTCGAGCGTGCTCTGGATCTGATGTACAGGTGTCGCCAACGACTGGAGCAGCACCGACCTTACGACGACCTTCTCGATGCACCCGTCGACGACGAAGCCAAGATCGATCCGCGCGTGTTCATTTCCGCCGGATCAATGGCTTTGTGGTCCGGAGGCAAGCCCAGACTGTTCCGACGCTTGCTTCAAAGAGCAGATCTCCGCCTCGATTTCCGAAGTGTGAGTGCGCTCGTCTGGGCCGGCTGGGCGTCGGTCGATCCGAGAACACTGCGAATCTTCATTCGTTCGCTGCTACTCGCTCGGCGAATGCGCGCCTCCTTCGCGGTGCGAACTGCCGGTCCGGTGACATGGGCAGCGCCCACCGTCACCTCCCGCGATGTGAAGAACATCCGGAACCCGGAACCCTCGGACGCTCGCCGGCCGATGCAGACTAGAAGTCCTATGCAGGCCCGCTCGGCGCAAAGCGCTCAGATCGCCGCAGAATAGTCTCCGAACTGATCAGTTCACGACGAGGTGGCGTGTCGGCCTTAGATCATTCGGGTCGCGCCGTTCCGCCGGGCGCCGATCGATCAGCAATGCCAGGCACATGGCGAAAGTCGCGCTGATAGCCGCTGTTCGCAGCGGGAAATCCACCAGGCTGTGAAGCAGGACGACCGCGGACCCGATTGAAGCGGCTCGAACGAATGGTCCGCCGCCGCCCGTTCGCCATCCACCCCTCGCGGCAGCCAGCCACCAGGCAATGAATGCCGCAATGAGGACGGCGCCCAGAACACCGAGTTCGAGCACCAGCTCGGCGTAGTCGTTATGGGCGTGAATCACATATTCGGGCGTAACCCTGTCAGGGCTCTCGTACAGCCGATAGACTTGGCGGAAGGATCCAAGCCCCGACCCCAGCGGCATTGTTTCGCTAATCGCCTTTGCGGTCGTCTTCAGAATCTCCTCGCGCGATTGGACCGAGCTGCTCGCATCCTGCCCGACCCGCGAGCTGCCGATCGAAGTCGATGCCAGCACGACCACGGCCGCCAACATTCCAAGCCCGGCAACGACCGCCAAGGGCACCCGCAGGTTGCGGGATGCAGGCGCAAAGATCAGCACGCTCCCGGCAATCGCTGGGAGTGCAAGCGCGTAACCGGCCAGCGAATGATTTAGGCTAATGCCGACGAGAATCAGCACTGTGGCTCCGCCGAGAATGGCGATTAGCGACGAATATCGTTGGATGTTGCGGCTCCTGCCCGCAGCAGCGAGCGCCGCAACGAATGGCAAGGCTACGACCAGCAGATCCGCCATATGGTTGGCATTGGCAAAGAAGCCGACAGCCACGCCACGATTGGTCCTTTCATAGAGATACCAGGGCGAATTCGGCCCCGAAGCCGCAACCTGCAAGGAGCCAAGCATGACCGAGGCCATCACGCCGGCCAGCAGCGCCGCTGCAAGCCAGCTCGCCCTGAAGGCTCCAAGCCGGAGGATCGCGCAGATCATGGCAAGTGGCGGGATGACCGCGAGTAAGGTGTCAAACGTAGCGTAAGGTGTGAGAGAAGTCGAAAGCCAGGGTACCGGCTGGTCGAGTATCGGGTAGCCGTCCGCAATCCGCGCTCGCACGCCTGTCGACCACAGCGATGGGGGCAGGGGCACCAGCTGAAGCAGGACAACAGCGAGACCCGCCAGCAATATCAGCAGCAGGGCTCTGGCGCCCTTCGGTAGCGGCTCGTCCGCTGTTGAAGCCGCGGCCCAGGCGATGATCCCAAGGCCGGCCAGCTGAAGCAGCATGTTCTGCAAAACGCCTTGGGCACTTCCGCCAAGCACGAGGCAGGCGAGTAAGTATAGCGGCGCAACGGCACTTTTGGCTGCGCTAGGCACCGCGTCCTCCCCTCACAAGCGAAAGTCCAGCGATGGAGACATCGACCTGTTGGGCCATGTCTGCGGAAACCCCGGAAAGCCTGAGCCATTGAGCCTGGCATCCAGCGGGAACATTGAACTGCCAGCCACGGGTGGCAGCCGCGTCCAGGGTGATCGAGGACAGCGGCTGCGGGGCTTTGTCGCACCAGATTGACCAGGTCAGCGAATGGGCGCGGGCCGGATCACCAAGCAACCGCATCGACACATTGTACGCCCCAGGTGGAAGCAGCAGCAATTGGCTGGCCAGGGTCCCGTCCTCATCCCCATAGAACAGAACGTGAAGCCGGGCGCCTTTCTGTCGCTCGGCCAGTCCGACGGTCGAGCTGGTGAGCTGCCAGTTGAACGGCGGCGGAGTGGTTGGGTCGGCAAACTCCAGGTCGTGGACGAGTTCACCGGGCCGAAGCCTGCTTCCAACAAACCCCGCCGCGGCCGCCCGCGCCTTCGGATAATCGCCAGCCTGAACCAGCGTGTTGATGACCATCAGCCGCCACTGCTGGTTCTCAGTGTGTGTTGGGCTCGCCAGCGCCAATGCGGCCGGCACTGTTCGCCCGTCGGATGCGAGAGCCACTAGCACACGGTTTTCGAGACCAGAATTGGACTCAAACAACTTGCGAAGGGCGGGCCAATTCGCTTGGTTGGCCGCATATTGCGCGACATATGGTGCGGCAGCGCTGCCGCCGTCGGGCGACAGCCGGGCTAGGGCCGCAACCTCCCGGAGGCCGTGCGTGACGTCGCCAGATCGGAAATAGCGATCCGCGAGGAAGTAAGCGGCAGGAAGCGAGCGCGGATCGCGCCACTGCGCCGCCTCGAATGCTCGTT
>Ga0097621_100003158_pt1 | contig 11315 bp, 10 predicted proteins | sample KBSMisM72_FD_73165 | JGI IMG/M metagenome (GOLD analysis project Ga0097621, IMG submission 73165) | Miscanthus rhizosphere microbial communities from Kellogg Biological Station, Michigan, USA - KBS Miscanthus M7-2 (version 2) (version 2) | ecosystem: Host-associated > Plants > Roots >... | reverse complement strand
CCACCACAGATCATTGCTAACGCCAACTTGGCAGCGATTAAAAGTGGCGGCCATGAGAGAACAGACACGAGTTGATCTCCAATGTTAAGCCTGCAAATTGTTAAGCCTGCTAATCAGGCCGACGATTCAGCCCGCGGACTCGAGCGTCGATTCAGCCCGCGGAGCGGGCGCCGGCGTAAAGCCTGGGGCGCAAGCCCCAGGTAACGGTCATCATAATTTTCAAGAGCCCGCGACAGCGGGCGAAAGCACCGCGTCTTGTTTGATAGTTCGAACCACTCGATTGAATTGCTGCCGCCCGGTGCGCGGGCTCGAACCATTTCCCGCGACGTTCCTGGGGCTTGCGCCCCAGACTTTATGCTTAACGCCCGCTTCGCGGGCTGAAAACCCGCCGTGTGCTATGGGTTCGGCGTATCACGCAGCGTTGCCCCCTGACTCTTAGCTCCCTTGATCTGTTGATAACGCTGCAAAATCGAAGTTACGTAAGCGCGCGTGGACGGTATGTCGATCCGCTTAATGAACTCAGCTGACGTCAGTGCTCTTCCGTCTTCGCCTACTTTGTTCCATTCAACCGCTCGACTTGGCCCTGCATTATAGGCCGCAACCATTCGGGCCTCCGCATCAGGACTGTCCCGGAACTGTTCGTGGATTTTCTCGAGATACCAACATCCTATTTGAATATTGTGTTCAGGGTCGCGCAAAAAACTCTGAGGGTCTATAGCCATTTGTCGCTCGAACTCTCGCATGCCTGTTTCTGTGGCCCACTCACGCGCGACTGTCGGAGTGACTTGCATTAAACCAATCTCTCCCGCCTGTCCAACTTTCCACGGACTGAAATAGGTCTCTTCGTAGATTATGCTCCAGACAAGATCTGGATCCACTCGGTAGATCGCGGCTTGCTGCGTAATTAGCGCATCATAGCGGTGAGTCCAATAGCTGTTCAGGAAATATGCGGCGAGAATTATCGTGAGGGCCAGGAGAGCAACAACCAGAGCGCGTTTCATTAAGATTGGCAAAGACGTCAGTAACCTTCATCGACTCACTGACTAGTTTCTCCTCTTCAATCCTGCCCAGAAGCTACCGAGCGAGTAAGCGCAATCGACGCCTTCATAACGTGAGCGCAGTGCATGTTCATCCAGGACATGTCCCTGGAGCCACACTTCAGCGTCGAGTGATGCGCCTACTTTCAACTCGTCGCCACGAAGCGCGCGTTTATTAACCAGCACTTCAAGCTTGATGCGCTCAAGATCGAGATGAATCCAAAACAGTTCTCCACCGGTGAGAGGATTTCTTAACGGCTTGAAAGCGATGACTTGACCCGACAAGCTCCAATCATTTTCATGAGCGGCCCGCGCCGGCGCAGCTTTTTCAAGTGGCGTCCAACGAGTCTTGGTTTTAGTTCTCCTGACGCGCGCGCGGTAGGCGAGGCCACAAAGCCCGATGTGTAACTCCTGTGCGCGAAAACCTGAAGGCCCTACTTCCGTGAGGTTTTGCAGTTCAAAAAGAACTTCACAATCTGTGCCTTCGCGAAAACCATGAATCACGGCTTCGCCCTCTTCGTCGTATTCAGTCAGTGCCCAGGGTGTGATCGTCTGAATATAGCGGGCGCGAAATCCTGGCCGGCAATCTGCGTAGAAAACATCACCGCTCCCTGATTCATACAGCACTGTCCAAACTTCCAATCCTTCACCAAGCTTCCAGCAGCGCCCATGCAGTACAGCACCACGACGATTCAGTTGAGTAGGCTCACCTTGATCGCCCGCACGTTCAGCCAAATAGTTGAATGCCTTTTCGCTTGAAACTTCTAAACCGATTGTTTCGAAAGTAGGATTCATGATGCAGCTACGATCTCGTCCTTGTTGTATTCCTTGCAGTTCGTTTTTGCCCGGTGCGCGTATTATTGCGCGGCGCGCTTTCTCTGTCTACGTTTTGTTGACTTGCCGTTGCTGCTTTCTGCTTTGGGTGCTCTTGTCTTGAATCCACGAATCACTCTTTCAGGACCATATTGAGGTTTAGATCCTGATCGGACCATCTCGGTAAAGAGGTCGACATCATAGTCAGCTTCACGCGACATCTCTTCGCGGATCGCGTGGAGCACTTCGAGGAATTTAGGGCGGCGGTACATAAGAGGTGGACTTGGGTCTTTGTGCTTTGTGCTTTGACCTACTTAACTTTCTCCGTTGCTTCTGAAACCAAAAATTCCGGAGTCACGATCATCGGAACGAAGAATCCGGCGGCTGTATTAAACAATCGAATGCGCGCTTGTCTGCGAACGTTGGCCAGGTGTCCAAAATTCCAGGTGACGAGATAGTCGATCTTGTGAAACGAAGCGATAGCAACGTGCAGAGCATCGGCGATGTACTTCCGATGAAAAATTCCTCGCGAGATATAACCCTCCGCAAGAATTGCCGCTTCCTCTGTTAGATCGACTTGCTCGAGGCCACTTAAAAGTTTCAGATATGAAGTTCGATGCGGCTCTTTCAACCTGCTCAACTCTGCGGCAACAAGTGGCGACACCACGGCGCGATAGTCAGGCATCTCGTGCTCCCACCAGCGAATTGTCAGATCACGCCGGAAAGGCTCACCATTATCCAGGTAAGCACCGATGATAGAAGTTTCGAGATAAAGGTTCTGCTTCATGGAGTCGACAACACGTCCGGGCTGCTTACCTCGGCTCTTGGTTTCTGCCCGAGTGGCTCCAAACGAATTGAACCACGAGCGAAGTCAAAGTAGACATGGAAATTTTTCAGAAAGTTTCCTCCGAGGATTCCGCTTTGTGTGAACCCAGCTGTCTCGTTCACCGGCTCAAGGTCGAGAACTGCCGCATTAATCTTCTCTAACTTTGATAATCCCAAGCTTAGTCTCGGCAACTGTAGAAGCTTAACATCTTCTGTCACCCCGGCGGCCCCATAAACTCTCATCTTCGATGGTCGCAAGAGATCGAGAAGCTGTTCTTCCTGCGACAACTTTTCCGAAACGACTGTAATACTTGCCGCGGTATCGATAATGAAATTAAGTGTCTTATCGAAACCTTCCAGGCCGACCTCACCACTTAGGAATCCACTCGACGTCGTGCGAAGTGGTACTTCAATCGTTCCGTCATTCGGGGTAAGCGGCAACAACGACTGTGCACTTTCACCACGACGCAACATCGTCCAGGATTCAACCGCGTCAGACTGATTCTGCTTCAGAAGTGATACCTTCCGAGTTCCGTAATCGATCGAGGCCAGGAACTTAGACACTACAGACAACCCTAAATAACCATCAACCGGAATGTTCGTGTCGAAGAATCTCCTGATATAGACCGGAACGTTATCCACCCCAACGTCGCCAATCTCGATCGAATTAAGATAGCCGTAAACAATTTCAAACTTGCCACCACCACCAACTGCTCGAGCCATTCCGCCCCGAGCCACTGGTTTCAACCCGAGTTTCTTTGCAGTCTGTTCAGACAAAACTGACATCCCAGATCCCGTATCCAGTACAAACTTGAATGGTTGCTTCTCGCCGTTAATTCTTACGCTGATGATCGGACGGTTGTCGAAGGATTCGAACGGTACTGTAGTACGAACTCCAGCTGACGGAACATAAAGCGAGCCTTGTCTCCCCAGGTATCTAAGGAAATCAATCAGGCCAACGATACGGGCACGTCTATCGACATCTGTTTTTGGAGCAATGAACAAAAACCGTTCATAGGCATCAGCCGCCTCTTTGTACTTTTCATTTCTCGCAGCTGCTTGTCCAAGATTGAAAACGTAATCAGGTTCGTCAGGATCAAGACTAACTGCTTTACGAAGACCTGATAGTGCTGTCCCAATTCGGTTCTCATAAAAGTCCACCATCGCCAAACCGGAGATTGCCAGCGCTTCGCGTTCATCAAGTGAAAGTGCGGTACGAAATTCTTCGATAGATAAGCGAAACTCGCCGGCGCCCAGAATTGAGGCACCCAATATGGCATGTGCTCGCGCCGAAAGTGGATCCAACATAATGACACGCGCAGCGTTGTCGTAAGCGCCCTGCAGATTTCGTTGCTTGAAGAGAGAGAAACTCAGGCCGAGTCGGGCTTCAGTGTCGCGTGCATCCTTCCCGAGTATTTCGCGAAAGATCTTTTCGGCAGTGGTGTAGTCGCCCTTCTTCAGGGCCTTCATTCCTTTGGTGTGAGCCTTAGTCGAAGCGAAGGCGGTTGAACTAACGAAGAAAACGACAAAGGCGGCCACACAGCAGGCCGCCAATCTGCGAAATCCCGAGTTTGTTTGAGACTGCATAAGTCACCTTCTAAGTGAGCTAATCATAACCTTGACTGCAAATCTTTCCTTCATCTTATTTGAGGATCTCACCTGTCTTCATAGACCAAAGAACCAGATCCAGTTCATCACAGTTGACCTTAATGTATTTGGCAAACTGGAGTAACTGTTGTTCGACCTCAAGGTATCGCTTCCTGTTTGTCGGAGGTTTGGACGAGTCGACCACACCAACTTCCGCCAAACACTTCATTACGTGCTTATCAAGGATTGCGTGGCCTTTTACGCCTATATTTCGCAGGAAATGGCTCGCTTCTTTATAACCCAGTCCCTTTATTTGTTTCTCTTGAGCAAGCCAATCGCGGCGCTCAAAGGGATCGGAGAAACTGCGTAAACGCTTACGCAGCGCCATATCAAATTCTGCTCGGAAATAGGCTCTTGTGGTAACAATGTAACGAGGCCGAGCGACGGGGAAACGATGGGCGCCGGCTTCTTTCAAGGCCAGGGTCATCTCTTCGGGTTCACCTTCAAGCAGTAGCGACCTCACTGCGTTGACAGAATTAAGACCCATTCGAGCAGATGCGCCAGCTGTAAAAATACAGAAGGCAAGTTCTTCCCAAAGTCGGGCGTCAGTTCCCTTACGCCAAACTTCGTCAAACTCACTGAGCTTCTTTTTTATCTCTCGTCTTCTCGCTCGGTGAGTAGCAACCACTCTTTCAACTGTGACCGGTTCTTGATTGCGTTGCACTGTAGTTTGTCAATGACGCGATTCTATGAGCGGGCTAGAAACATTGTCAACGAGTTCATCCTGAACAGCCTTTAGTCACCAGATAGGACAACTTGTCGTCAGAGAGTGGTTATTGACAATCGGGACTTTGGTCTTGCTGCACGTGGCCTGGAGTCGGTACCACAACGCACGCATCCCAAAATCAAGACCCAAGGCCAAAGACCTCCGAAAAAAAACCTTTCCCCCAACTGTTCCCTTCTTCGCTATTATGTCTACACAGGGTCCCGACCTACCCTGGAGCGCTTGAACATCCCCGTTCGGCGCGGGCGCATCGAATGTGCTCTCCCCTCACGAAATCCCCGAAGATGATTGCAAACTGCTGTTATTAAGGACCGGATGCAGAGACAAGCAACACAGCTAATTATTTCTTTCGTTAGATTGATCGCCTGCTTGTCGCTGTCGGTCTCAATCAGCCTGGCTCAGCAATCCCAACCTCCGGCAAATGCAACCCAGCAGCAACCGCAAAGCGTACCGTCGCCATCGCCGTCTCCAGATACTGAAGATGTACGCCCACTCTATGGACTTCAGGGTGTACTCGTTGAAACCCTCTCGGGCAAAGTCGTTGCTTCACAGTTTGAAGAGCAACAGTTCAATCCTGCGTCGGCGGTCAAACTCGCCACTGCGCTGGTTGCCCTCCGAACACTCGGACCTCAGCACAGGTTTGCTACCGGGGTTTGGACAGATGGCGTTCTGGACAAAACAACGGGCACGATTAACGGCAACCTGTACATCTCCGGCAGCGATCCCTCGTTTCACTACGAACACGCAGTTCTACTCGCTCATGAGTTGAATTCCCTCGGAATCACCAAGGTATCTGGTGACCTTATCGTCTCTCCAAGCTTCACGATGAACTTTAATTCGTCCGTGCTCGGCACAGGAGTACAGCTCTACGACACTCTTAATTCAACACTTCGATACGCTGAAGCAATCAGGGCCTGGGAATACGAGCGAACCCTCTTGAAAGATCAGACCAGTTTGCAAACAAATCCAAGTGTTGCCGTTGCCGGCAAATTCGTTGTTGGCGCAGTCGCACCAAACGCAAAACTTCTTCTGACGCAGAAATCCAGTCGGCTGGTAGACATATTGAAGGTTCTGTTGTGCTACTCCAACAACTTCATGGCTGCACGTATTGGCGATACGCTGGGAGGGCCAGAATCGGTTCGTCAACAATTGATTTCGCTTCTCGGCATTTCACCTGATCAACTGAAACTGGCTTCGTCGAGTGGCCTCGGTGTCAACCGCGTCTCGCCACGAGTGATGATGAAAATCTACAGGGCACTTCGACTCGAACTACAGAAGAACCACTTGTCACCGTCTGACATTCTGCCAGTGGCGGGAATCGATCCTGGAACACTTCAGGAACGATTCGCCGGTCCGACCTGGAAAGGCAGCGTAATCGCAAAAACTGGAACACTCGCGCACACCGATGGAGGCGCAAGCGCCCTGGTGGGCCAGATGAGAGCGGCAAACGGCGAGGTTCTGCTCTTTGTGATTTTCAACCAACGAGGCAGCGTTGTTCGGTTCAGAGAAAATCAGGACTATCTCGTTATGTTGATTCAAAACAGCCGGGGTGGCCCAAAGCCGTTCGACTACAAGCCCCTGACGTTGATGATGCAGTTGTCGAATACGGAAAGTACGGTTGGCAGCGAAGAGTTTGAGCCGAAAAGCAAAGGGCAATAAAGATCTCAGATTTAAGATCTCAGACGCTACGCCTTTCCCCATCTGAGATCTTCGATTTGAGATTTGAGATCTTCGAACTGAGATCCTTCCTTCGGTCTGAGATTCGAAATTCCCAATTCAAAAATTTGCGCCCCGCCGATCCGAGGATCGTCGGGGCGCTTTACCGTCCAAACTGCGCGCGGCGTGCGGCACCACACAGCAGCGGACGATTCCTTGAAGGAGCAATAAGCAGCTTGGCTTGTTAGCCGCTTACTCTCTAAAGAAAGTGCAAACCAAGGTGATCTTCCGCAGAACCGGATAACTTTCTTGCTGTTTGCGCCTGAGTACTCTGCGCGGTCCAATAGGTAATCCACTTCCCACACCGTCACCTTAAGTAACTACTCCAGACCAAAACCAAAGATTGCCCGCAAGAACCAGCCCCTTTTTGCTCGCGATTGTTGCTGGCATGGTCATTGCTCCTTGAGCGGCAGGGGCTCTTCGCGAATTTCCCCAAGTTACCCGCTACGGAGGAGAGATGACCGCCACAAAGACAGTGTCAATAGCAAACGGTTCCAGATCCGAAACCGGCTTTACCCTGATGCAATTGCTCATCGTGGTCGCCGTCGTCGGTATCGTCTCCGCCGCGGCAGTCCTGGGAATCGCCTCAGCTAAGCAACGCATCCGGCTGACCAACTCTTCCCGGCTCCTGGCCAGCTACCTCGAAAAAGCGCGCGTTGATTCGGTCCGTCGGCATCCGCAAAACTCGGACGACATGTCCGGACTGACAATGCTCAACAGCAACACCTATCGCGTGAAGATGGACTTTGACGGCGATGGAGTCATGGAGACAAAAGATTTCTCGCTCGACTCAGGGGTTGTATTTGCAACTGATCCCATCTCATTGATTTTCGATTGGCGCGGTCGCTTAGTTGATCTTCCGATAACAGAAATCAAAGTCAGTATTGCAATGCAGTGGGGCACAGATCCTAACGATCAGCGCATCGTGGACGTCACACGTTCCGGCGACGTTACGATCGATAGCGACGTCTATCTCGACGACGTACCAAACGTTAACGTGAATGTAGGTGGACTAACCGGCATTGACTCTGGTTCAACTCTTAACGGCAATAACACAGCAACGCCAACCCCTACGCCTGAGCCTTCGCCAACGCCGACGCCAACGCCGACACCAACTCCAACACCAACGCCAACTCCAACGCCAACTCCAACTCCAACGCCAACTCCAACGCCAACACCGACGCCAGATCCAAATGGGACGCCAACGCCGACACCAACTCCAACGCCGATACCAAGTCCTAGTCCGATTCCTTCCCCAACGCCGTGTTTGGTCACGGTGACGACGAATCCGAACCCGCTTTCGATTCATAAGAACGGGGGATCGGGCACGATCGGCTTCTCGATCAATCCGTCGGGCGCGGTCACTCTCGCGAGTACTCCAGCGAGCAACCTGTCAGTAACAGGCTCCGGAACATCTTTCACAGTTGAATCATTGAACAACACGCGTGGCAGCTTCACGCTCACCTTCACGACGCCGTGCGGTTCGCAAAACGTCACGGTAACCGTCGTAAACTAGATTCTTAAGTTGAGGAGAAAACGATGGACGAGCAGAAAAGATCATCTGACAAGAGAGAGCAGCAAAAAGGATTCACGTTGATCGAAACGGCGATGGCTCTTTTGGTGATGATGATTGGCGGACTTGGGATTTGCGCGGTCTTCGCTTACGCAATTAAGAACAATACAGGTGCGCGCGATCGTGCAGCGGCACTAGCTGTGGCCCAACAACAGATGGAGACCTATCGAAATCTGCAATTTACCGATCCGGCCCTGACTGCCAATTCACTCAATCCTACACAGGTTACGGTGACGAGTGCCGAGCGAACGTACACAGTTAGGACAGTCATCACCGACACAACCTCGTCGCTGAAGACGATTCAAATCCAGGTCACACCGCAGCTGAGCGATGCGGCGTGGTCAAACGGCACCGTACAAGTCACAGTACAACGATCGACATTCGCCCTTGGTTCATACACTGGCGGTTTGTAAGAAGGATTGATTAGCAATGAATCAAAACCATAAATCGCAACAGGGTTTTTCACTGATCGAATTGATCATCGCGATGACAGTGACCATCGTCATTGCGGGTATCGCGAGTTCGCTCCTCGCGCAATCGTTTCGGCTGAGAGCGCGGGAAGACATTCGTTCGGACGCTGTTGCCGACGCACAACGCGCGCTCAATATCGTTTCCAGGGAGATCGCTAACTCAGGCTTTGGACTAATCGATAATGGCCTCGTTCCGGGCGACACCAATAGTGGCTCAATTCGTTTCCGAGCGAATCTGAATGCTTATACGCGTGATGCTTATGGTAACTCGGTCTCAGGCGCAAATGGGGTCCTGGATAAGGATGAGGACATCAAGTACACGATGTACAACGACGACGCCGCGAATCGTCACTACCTCGTTCGATACGACTCAATACTTGGAGCAGTAGACCAACGCAACGGCACAACCGTGCTTGCCAACCGATTAGACACCTTTAACCTTCAGTTCTTTGATGGCTCAGGAAACACGCTTGATGTAGTAACCAATCCCGATGCTGTCATTAGTTGCTGGAAAGTCAGAATCACGGTCGGCGTAGTTCTCCCGGCTGAAGGCCAACCAGGCTCACCGGGCTATCAACCGCCATCGACAATCAACCTTGTTTCTGACGTTGTATTGAGAAACTCAAGTCAGAACACTTACTAACTCGAAGACGAGATGAGGTACACAACCATGGAATGCCGGAAAGTTAACGTCGAAAACCGTCGTGGTGAAAAGGGTGCGGCGCTTGTCACCAGTATTCTCATTTCAACTCTACTGCTTGCAGTCGCTGGTACAGTGATTCTTACTAGCGGCATGTCAGCGACAACTTCAATCGACGCTACTTCGGAACTGCAAGCCTACTATGGTGCGGAAAGTGGACTCGAAGCGGCATTGAATGCGATTCGCGGTCACGTGGCACCAACTGGTCTTCCCAACGGTACGAAAATCGGTTTTCGCACCGCGGTGGATCCCAATAAGTCGAATAGGAATAGCGACCATTCCACTCAGGCAAGATTATCTGCCTGGCTGGACTACGGTAACGGCGGTAATGGCGACCGCGTAACCCCTGCCGGCGCCAACTTTTCGTACAGCGTCGTCGTGAGCGATCCGGACGATCCAAACGGAACGAAGCGAGCTGCGGATGCTACGTATGTTCCCAACCGACTCCAGGTTCAATCCGCAGGCTACGGCCCCAGGGGTTCAATCAAACGAATGGAAATGATCGTGCAAAAGAATTCGTTCGACTTTGAGCCCAATGCCATGCTCATGATGAGAGGTTCCGAAGATGGATCGGTAGCGCAAATGACTTTCGACATTGGCGATAGTGCAGCCAAATTTTATACCGGTCACGACAACGCGACGGGTGCCGTTGGGTTACCTGCTTTCGGAGTTACCAATGGAACTGATCTGAGCGTAGCGAACGACGCAATTACCAAAGGCAGCACAGTTGAAGACGTAGAGACTGCGCAAGTTGCGCTAGGCAGTCTCCCAGGTTGGTTACAAGATGCCAACTCTGCTCGTACATTCTTGAATGACATGCAGGCGGTGGCGCGGAGCATGGGTCGCTATTATCCGACTTTCAGTGGGATGGCAGGCAGCGAGGCCGATCCCAAGTTCACTTTCGTCAATGGCAACTGCACGCTTGATGGCGGTGCGGGACTGTTAATCGTCGGTGGTGATCTAATCATGAACGGCAACCCAGATTTCAAGGGGGTGGTCCTCGTTCTTGGTGGCGGATCGATTAATCGAAATGGCGGTGGTAACGGAAACATCTACGGCACGATCTACGTCGCAAAGTTTGCGCGTTCATGGCCTGCTAGCGAAAATGCTCAGCCGCATGGTTTCCAAGCTCCAATATTTAATACTAGCGGCGGCGGCACTGCTGACCTGCGTTATGACTCAGAGTGGGTACAGAAAGCAAAGGACGCGCTCGGAACCATCGTTCGGGATGTTCGTGAATACTGATCCTTGGAGTGCGGTGGCCTGGCACCGCTTTGGTATCGAATCAGCAACTTATTAAAGCGGTGCCAGGCCACCGCACTCCAAGGAGTCGTCCTATTGGTTCGCTGGTCTTTCCTTCCTCCAACTCTGCTTTAGATTCGACTCTACAAATCAAAGGCCCGTTTCCAAAGTACTTGCGCTTCGACTGGCTTGGCAGGAGCGTCGATGCCCATGGCGAGGTTGGCACGGCGGCGCTAGTCACCTTCACCACTCCACGAGGAACAAGCATCGTAAAGGTCGATTCAAGCAGCAAACCTCAAGTTGTTTACGGCGAGGAGCAGTGAAGCTAGGTTTTAGGGTCTGGGTAGTGATGTAGTCAGTACCACAACGCGGTAGCGTGCGGCTCCGTTTTTGGTTGTCATCCCCTGAGCCACACGCTACCGCGTTGTGGTACTGACTACATCGCCACCCCAGACGCCAAGACCCAAGTCCAAAGCCCAAAGACCCAAGTCCTCTAGCATCTGTTAGTATGAGTCGGCGCTTGGACGCATACGTACACTGGTTCAAGTCCGCACCCGAGATGGCAGAC
>Ga0097621_100003157_pt1 | contig 11316 bp, 10 predicted proteins | sample KBSMisM72_FD_73165 | JGI IMG/M metagenome (GOLD analysis project Ga0097621, IMG submission 73165) | Miscanthus rhizosphere microbial communities from Kellogg Biological Station, Michigan, USA - KBS Miscanthus M7-2 (version 2) (version 2) | ecosystem: Host-associated > Plants > Roots >... | reverse complement strand
AGTCGAATAAGGAATGTAGACGACGTTATCGCGTGAGAAGCCGAATATCGATCCCAAAGGTTCTAACACGCCAAGAACGAGGTACGGCCGGCCGTCAATGCGGATCTCCTGGCCGACGGCTCTGTCGGCGGGTGCATCATTGAACAGGTTCTTCAGCATGTCGGGACCGATCACGCAGATCTCACGGCCCGAAGCGCCCTCGCTTTCGGTCCAAATGCGTCCGACATTGATCGACACACCATCGATATCAAACATCGAGAGCGGATCGACACCGCGTATCCGTACGTTCTCTGCTTTTTGATCGTTGTACTTGACGGTCTCGATTGCATTCGCGGCGATGCCGACGCGCCAGCACGCCGTACACGTGCGCTGAATAGCTTCCGCATCTTCGTGTAGAACGTCTTTGCGGCGATTGGATCTTATGAACTCTTCGCGCGATTTGATGATCTGTGGGTTCTTCGAAACGGTGAAGACGGTTGAACCCTGTGAAGAGAAAGTCTGCGCGACTGTTTGATCGAGACCCTTGATAATGGTGACGACTGCGATCACGGCAGTGACGCCGACAATGATGCCCATCAACGTCAGCGCCGTACGCAGTTTGTTAGCGCGGAGACTGGCAGTGGCGACGCGGAATGCTTCCCAGATCGCCGCTAGTTGTAAACCACGAAGAAGCACAGCTTTAGTACTTTGTTCTTTGTACTTTGATCTTTGTTCTTCGCAGCCCGCGCATATCAAAGAACAAAGTACAAAGTACTAAGCACAAAGATCTACTTGATCCGTTCGTCTTTCTCGATCAGGCCGTCGCGAATCGAGACAACGCGGTGAGCACGTGCGGCAATGTCGTGTTCGTGCGTGACGACGATAATCGTGTTGCCCTCTGAGTGCAGGCGTTCGAAGAGATCCATGATCTCCATGCTGGTGTGCGAGTCGAGTGCGCCCGTGGGTTCGTCGGCCAGCAGAATTGACGGGTGGTTCACAAGGGCGCGAGCAATCGCAACGCGCTGGCGTTGACCGCCTGATAGCTCGTTGGGCTTATGTGTCATGCGTTCCGTCAGGTCTACCGAACTAAGCGCCTTTTTCGCCATCTCATGTCGCTGCGCAGCGCCGATGCCGCCGTAGATCAACGGCAACTCGACGTTGTGAAGCGCAGTGGCGCGTGCGAGTAGATTGAACGTCTGAAAAACGAAACCGACTTCCTGATTCCGAATACGTGCAAGCTCGTCGTCGTCCATCTCAGAGACGTTCTTGCCGTTCAGCCAGTATTCACCCTGGGTTGGCGTATCGAGACAGCCGATCAGATTCATCAGCGTTGATTTGCCGGACCCGGATGGACCAATGATCGCGATGTACTCGCCACGCGGAATGTCAAACGAGACGCCGTGCAGCGCGTGCACGGACTCGGTTCCCATCTGGTAAGTCTTCCAGATGTTTCGCATCGAGATGAGCATCCTCGGGTCGTGCCCGTTCACCTCGGCACGCGGCGTGATGACACTCTCAGGGGGAGTAAGCGTAAGCGTAGCGTCACTCATCTAGGAGGCCTCGTTTCCGTTTGCGTTACCCGGCTTCTTGGTTTGACGTTTGATAGTCATGCCGTCCTTCAACGTCTTCAAGACGCGACTGGGCCCACGCACGATCTCCATTTTTTCATGGACACCACTTGTGACTTCGATGTCGGCTTCACCGGTGATGCCAGTGGTCACTTCGATAAATCTGACTTTGTTACCTTCGACAATGAAAACACCCTTTTGAGCCTTTGGCTTCTCACCACCCGGCGATGCAGCCGGGACGCTGCCCGAAACTGTTGCTGAAGGCGAAGCACTCGCATTCGCCGCTTTCTCGACGATTGCTTCGAGCGGCACGGCGAGGACATTGGTCTTCGTGTTAGTCGTAATCGTGGTCGTCGAGCTCATACCCGGACGAAGCGCGTTCTGAACATCTTGCGGCAGATCCCTCAGCTCGAGGGTGACCTTGAACTCTTTGGCTTCCTGAACGTTGACCCGGTTCGACAAGCCTCCGGTGGTGTCAGACTTCGAGACCGCCAAAGGATTCTTTTGGGTGACGACGGCTTTGATTTCCTTGTCGCCCAGAGCGTCAACTTTGACCTTGGCCTCCTGGCCTACCTGTACATTGTTGATTTCCGTCTCGTCGACGTTCACTTCAACGTTGATCTGCGACATGTCGGCGATAGTCATTAACGGAGTCGATGATAGAGCGGATACGGCATACTCTCCAACGCGCGTCGGAATGTCGGCGATGACGCCGGTGAGAGGCGACAACTGCGTTGCCTTAGAGCGCTGGCTCTGCTGACCACGCAGCATGGCCGATTGTTGACTGGCGCGCATCTCGGACGACTTGATGCTCGTTTGGGCTTCTTTCACTGCGATGCGTTGTTGATTCGCGCGCTCCTGGGCCTCTTTAACGGCGATGTTTTGCGCTTCGAGATTGGCCTTGGCTGTTTCGAGGGCAATCTTGGCGGTTTCAAAACGGTCGCGAGCAGTATCGTACTCGAGTCTGGAAGCGACGCCCGCCTCGATGAGCTCCGTGTACCGTTTGAGCTCTCGTTGCGCCGTGTTGAGATCGACCTGAGCCCGATCAACACTGGTCTTTAAGGCCACAGCCTGTTGGCGGGCAGATGCGACTGACGCCTCTGCGACGATCAGTGACTGCTGGGCTGAAGTCACGGCGTTACGGGCATTTTGCACGTCGTTAAGTGATGCCTGAGTGGCTGCCCATTGAGCCTCCTGGCTTGACTGTAACTGCGTGGGATCGAGTCGGACCAGTGGCTTACCCTTGGTGACCATATCGCCCGGCTGCACGTAAATCTCCTCGATTCGTCCGGCTACCTCACTGGTCAGTTTGATGTATCGAATTGGACGCACTTCGCCAGACGCGGTCACGGTTTGCTTCAACTCGGGCCTGGTTTCAAGCTTAACCGTCACTACTTCGGGTTCTTCTTTGCGGGTGGCGATAACGCTGACGACGACCACGATGAGAACTACGGCTGCCACTATCGCACCGATAATAATCTTCTTCTTCCGACTCAATGCCATTCTTATAGATTCCTTTTGAAAATAGGGGCCTTAAATTCCGAAGTAGCTTCTACGTGGAAACTTATCAAACAGTTTCATCTTAGAGCAAACCGCTCCGAAGCCATACTTCAAACGCCAAACCACGAGATTTATTAACAGTTAACAGCTATAAAGAGGGACAAAAACCAGAAAACGATTTAGACGGAATATAATGGCTTTTGTTCCTTGCCGGGCCTTACTATGATGCGTTGGCGCGGCAATAGCGTTTCGCGCTAAAATGATTTGCTTTTTTGACGTTATGATTACGTGCGACAGGTGCAAAACTGAAAATCTCGACGGCTCGCAGTATTGCGACGAATGTGGCGCGCCTTTGAGACCAAATGGCCGTCCGAACCCGGTGCAGCAGCACAAGCCGGGACACGGAAACAACGGCAATCATGCTCCGTCGCCGAGCGCCGCGGAGTTGGCCGCCGGCCGCGTCTCCGCCGGCTTGAGTTTTTCAGCCTTACGAACAACTGCTAAACCGCATGCCCGCCTGGTTATCGAGAAGGGCCGCTCGACCGGAAAGCAGTTCATGTTGAGTGATGTGGAGTCTCAGATCGGCCGCTGGGATGCCGATGGTGGGATCTTCCCGGACGTCGATCTGGACACGGACGATCCGGAAGCAAAGGTTTCGAGGCGTCACGCACGAATCACTCTTAGCAACGGCCAGTATTTTGTTGAGGATCTCGGATCGACCAACGGTACGTTTATCAATCGCGGCAAGAGATTACCCCCTGGTCAGCGTCAGGCTCTCTGTGATGGTGACGAGATCATCGTTGGCAAGACATTTCTCCGCTTCCACATATTGAAGTAGGACTGGTATTCGTTAACAAATGTCTGAGTGTAGTTCATGTGGCGCGCATGTATCGCCCGGTGAGCACTTCTGTGGCAATTGCGGCGCGCAATTAGCCCCCAGTTCGACGGAGCTGCGGACTGTATCTGCCACGCTCGGCGACCAGAACGATCTGCCTGCGCGTGAAGGCCGCGAATGGGCCACGACACTCGATCCCGAAGAATCACCAATCAAACCGGACAATTCCATTCACGAAACTTCTTCATCAGACGCAGCCGCTCCGGCCGAGGCACACGAGCCATCCGGAAGTCTCGAGACGACCTATGTCGCACCGGAAAGCGTCGAGCCTTTACCACCGATATCTTCCGACTCGCTGGGTGGTTCGTTTACGGATAACGTCGAAGCACCCGGAACCTCGTCTCCGGAAAAGGGCACGACCGGCGGCCATCGTCCAGCAGTAAAACAGCTCGCCTCGAACACGGTATTGAACGGTCGCTACGAGATCGTTCGGCGCATCGGTGGCGGCGGCATGGGCGCGGTTTATCTCGCGAAGGATCGCAATCTCGGCGACGCGCCGCGCGCAGTCAAGGAGATGGTGGAGTCGCATCTCGATCCGGGGCAGCATGAAAAAGCGATTGGCGATTTCAAACGCGAGTCGCTGCTGTTGACGGCGCTTGAACATCCCTCGATCCCGACGATCTACGATTACTTCTACGACGATGCTTTGAGTCGCTTCTATCTCGTCATGAAGTACATCTCGGGTGGGGATCTCGCCTCGAGAATGCGCGCGGCCATCGGCGGCCGAATCGACGAAAAGACAGTTACCGATTGGGGTATGCAGGTCGCCGATGTGCTGGACTACCTGCACTCGCGACCAAAGCCGATCATCTATCGCGACCTTAAACCGGCAAACCTGATGATCGACGGCAACACGGGTCGAGTGATGCTGATCGACTTCGGCATCGCTCGCTGGGTGACGCAGCAGGAGAAGGGCGTGACTGCGGTCGGAACGATGGGTTATGCGCCGCCCGAACTCTTCAGCGGCCGCGTGCAGCCGGCGTCAGACATCTACAGTCTCGGCGCCACGATGTTTCATTTGTTGACGGGTTCCGATCCGCAGGACAATCCGCTTCTGATCTTTGACTTCTCGAAGAACCCGAGACCGCGTCAGATCTCGCCGTCAATCTCGAGTGAGATGGAACACATCCTGATGCGAACGGTCGAGTACAAGCCGGAGGACCGTTACCGCACGGCGGGCGAATTGCGAAACGAGCTAGCGAATCATCTCGAGAAATTGATGTCTGGAAGAGTGAGTTACGGAATGCCCGCGCCGGCATTGGGTCAGGAAACGGTCCAGGTGCAGACGGTGTACTGCGGCTTCTGCGGCGGGCGTATTGCTGCCGACGACGTCTTTTGCGCTCACTGTGGCGCGCGACAACCGCTCGCAGGTGTCGGATCGAGTGCAATGCTGCACGCCGTCAGACCGACAGCGAAACTCGTTGTTGCCGGAACCACCGAACTCGACGCCTCGTTCATTCTCCAGAAAGATAGCAACCTGCTGGGTCGCACCGATCCGCATTCAAACATCTTTCCCGAGATCGACCTTTCGAGGTTCGATCCGGAAACGAAAGTTTCGCGTCGACATGCACGCATCTGGCTCGAGGGCGAAACATTTCTCGTAGAAGATCTCGGTTCAGTGAACGGGACCGTAATCAACGACTCGGTGCGGCTCGCGCCCCGCCAACCACGCGTACTCGACAGCGGTGATAAGCTGCGCGTGGGCGAAACTACTTTGCATTTTTTAGTTGGCTGAAATCATTGCCGATTTCCAATGCCAATTGCCAATTTGGAATTTCTGCAACGTGCACGCTTCAAATTGGCAATTGGCAATCGGAAATTGGCAATTGTTTGAGAGAACCATTTCGATTTTAAGATGACTGCTGCCCAAGGTTTGCCGCACTCCCAGGCGAAGAGCCGCGCCGCCAGACATGGCGGTCAACGCCTCAGAGCCCCATTCCCTCTCCGTTGTGGCGCACTGCTAATCGACTACATCGCGCTCGTTTCCCTGGTCGTACTGGGCACCCTCGTCGCCCGCATGCTCGGCGGTGGCGGACGCGCGGCGGGTAATTCTGCCGAAACTGCCGGAATTCTGCTTGCCATTCTCATGGCGCTTTTGAATCTGGCTGTGCTTCCGGCTTTCACGGGATTAACGCTCGGCAAGTGGGCGACCGGCTTGCGCATCGAGCGAAGTGACGGTGGACACATCGGTATCGGGCGCGCATTGTTGCGACATTTCATTGGTTATCCACTCTCATTCGCGCTATTCGGTCTCGGTTTTTTAATCGCTGCAGTGTCCGTGCATGGCAGAGGTTTGCACGATATGATAGCCGGCACTGTTGTCGTTCGTGAGGGTTCTATCTAGTTGATGCCACCGCTCGTCTGCGGAAACTTCGTTAAAAATGACAGAGCTAATAGTTAAATACCCCGACCGCACCCCCGACCATTTTCCACTCGGCCGGCTTCGCATAACTATCGGCCGTTCCGCTCGAAACGATCTCTGTATTCCGGATCCGTTCGCCTCTCGCGTGCACGCTGAGGTGCGTCGCGAAGGTGATGAGTATGTGCTCCAGGATCTCGGCTCGGCGAATGGCACGCTCTACAACGGCGCCACTGTCGAAGGTGTGGTCCATCTAACCGCCGGTGGTCGCATTCAGATCGGTGAAACGGAAATCGTCTTTGACGATGGCACGTTCAACTCCGGTCTCGGTGCGACGATGATCACCGACAACTCATCCGAAGCACTTCCGGAAGCGACGATTGCGCTTGCCTCAGGCGACCGGACCACTTCCGGTCTGCTCGAAGCGATTGAAGGTGCACGCACACAACCGGAAGAGATCGCGTCTTCGGTAACAACCGTCACGCCGAAAGCGAAGCACGGCGACTTGCTCGCGCTCATCAGCAAGGTGGGAATTACCCTGCTCGCGTCGGCGACGCTGAATGAAACCCTCGAGCAGATCGTCTCGCTTGTGTTTGAAGCGGTGCCTGCGGATCGCTGTCTGATCATGATGCGCGACGAGGGTAGTGAAGATTTGCGCGTAGCTGTCGCGCGATTGCGAGACAGAGTCGGTGAAGTGGGCGAGATTCGCGTTTCTCGCAACGTGCTCGACGAAGTAGTGATCCGTGGTAAGTCAGTGCTGACGTCAGACGCTCAACACGATCCGCGTTTTGCGAGCGGCACGATGGTGCTGCAGGGTGTGAGATCCGTGTTGGCAGTTCCACTCGGTGTTACGGATAAAGTGTTTGGAATCATCTATGCCGACTCGCCGATCGCCGAAGGCCGTTTTACGGAAGATCACCTCAAGGTTTTGACGACGCTAGCGTCAGTCGCTGCGATCCGTGTCGAGAATGCGCGTCTCATTGAAGCCAGACTCGAGCGCGAACGTCTCGAACGTGAACTGGCCCTCGCGAGCGAGATTCAGCAACGCTTCCAACCGACTGCACCGCCGCACGTCAATGGTTACGAGCTGCAGGGAATCAGTTTCCCGTGTTACGAGATCGGCGGCGACTACTACGACTTTATCGAGCGTGAAGACGGCCGGCTGGTAATCGCGCTTGGCGACGTGTCGGGTAAGGGAACTGCCGCGGCGCTCTTGATGTCGTCGCTACACGCTGCGATTCACGCGCAGTCAGCATCGCACGATTCGCTCGTCGCGACGATCTCGGCAGTCAACCGCTATCTCGCCGACAACATTCCCTCGAACCGCTTTGTGACTCTGTTTTATGCGGAGCTCGATCCGGAATCGGGAGCCCTCTCGTTCTTGAATGCGGGGCATAATCCGCCGTTGATTGTTCATTCGGCCGGCACTGTCGAACAACTCGCATCGGGCGGTCTGCCGCTTGGGATCAAACCCGATGCCGAGTATCGCGAAGGGCGTACCCAATTGCAGCAGGGCGACGTGCTCGTCATCTACTCCGATGGTGTCACAGAAGCTGTCAGTCCCACTGGTGAAGAGTTTGGCGCGACGCGGTTGTACGAAGTTGTCTCACGCAACATCGAAGCGTCGGCCGCGGGGATACGCGATCGCATCGAGTCGTCGTTGACGAAGTTCGCGCAGGGAACCAGCGCGGCGGACGACATCACCCTCGTGATTGTTAAGAGACAGCCCTAGAAATTGCCGATTTCCAATTTCCAATTGGAAATCGGCAATCGGCAATCTAGCTCTCTTTCGCTTCACTCACCACGTGCAATAAGGCACCGACTGCCATAATAATTACCCCGATCTTCGAGAGTGGGGCGTGGAGACCTTGCAGGTACGGTTCGTAAAAGAACCCAATCGTAAACAGTAGTGGCGCGATCGTGATCAGCGCCGAGCCGAGTATCTGCAGGGCACGCCGCCACGTTTGTGCGCGATAAGCGAAGTAGCTGCCGAGTCCCAGGTGCAGCAACCCTGACATCAAAATAAAGATGTGACGCGTGCGATAGAGCATTCTTGGACCATCGGGCGTGTACCTCAGGTGTTCGTGAAATCGATCCATGTACTGGCCCGTCAACAGGAAGACGACCAGCACGACCACGCCGAAGATCAGGTGAAATCTTTTCATGAGGTTTATGGATCCAGATACTGACATCGGCGGTCCGCTGCACAAGTTTCCCGTCACGAACCACTCCGCGATCGCCAACGCTCGGAGCGACGATCAAGTCACCCGGCAGCGTGCTTTAGATGTCATTCTTACCAGCTATTGGAAGCCTGTCTACAAATATATTCGCCTCAAATGGCAGGCAAATAACGAAGACGCAAAAGATCTAACCCAGGCGTTCTTTGCCAACGCTTTCGAGAAGGACCATTTTGCACGTTATGACGCAGGCAAGGCCAGCTTTCAAACATTTCTCAGGACCTGTCTCGATGGTTTTGTTGCGAACGAGCAAAAAGCGGGAAGTCGTCTGAAACGCGGTGGCGATAAAGACCATTACTCACTCGACTTCGCCGGTGCTGAGGACGAACTCGCTTCGCATGCGGTGTCGTCAACATTAAATCCTGAAGATTACTTCCATCGCGAATGGGTACGCTGGATGTTCACTCTGGCCGTCGACGCATTTCGTCAGTGGTGCCTCGATGCGGATCGAATGGTGCACTTTCAACTCTTCGAACGATACGACCTCAACGACGACGATCGCGAAGTCTCATATGCATCACTCGGACAGGAATTCGGACTCGAACCGGCAACAGTCAACAATTACTTAGCCGCCGCGCGACGTGACTTCCGTCGCATTGTTTTGGAAAAACTGCGCGAGATCACAGCGTCTGACGAAGAGTTTCGGACCGAAGCTCGTTCATTGCTGGGAGTCGATGTGAAATGAAGTGGTTCTCGGATGAAAAACTGAATCGCCTGCGCACGATCGTCAACGAGCCTGATTTCAGCTCGACGAAGTACACGTTCGTGAAAGTGCTCGGACGCGGTGGTATGGGGGCGGTTTACCTGGTCGAAGATCGCGAGCTCAACCGGCTGGTCGCAGTCAAGGTTCTCAACACGCCCGACATCACGGAGGATCTGCGCCGCCGCATGATCCGTGAAGCGCAGATCATCGCCGGCCTTGAACATCCCGGAATCGTTCCAGTTCACGATGTCGGTACGCTTCCCGACGGCCGGATCTTTTATGCGATGAAGTTTGTGCGCGGGCTACGGCTGGATGAGTATGCGGCACAGGGCGCGTCACAGCGGGATCGTCTGCGGAAGTTTCAGGCTGTTTGCGATGCTGTTGCCTTCGCACACGCGCACGGCGTGATTCACCGCGATCTGAAACCGCAGAACATCATGATCGGATCGTTCGGCGAAGTGCTCGTGCTCGATTGGGGTGTCGCGAAAGTCGGGCCACAGATGAACGCGGATCTTTTTCACGGATTGATCGATGAGTATCACGACACGTCACATGGCACAGTGATTGGCACCCGCGATTACATGTCGCCTGAACAAGCCCGCGGCGAGATCGACCAAATTGACGAACGCGCCGACGTCTATTCACTGGGTGCGGTGCTCCGGTTTCTGCTCGACGACAAAGCGACGAAGGCTGCCAAAGCGATCCGCTCGAAAGCAATGGCGCACGCGCCGGAGAGTCGCTATGCAACCGCGGCTGAACTATCGGCCGATATTGGGCGTTTGCTCGATGCCGAGCCGGTTTTGGCCTATCGCGAGAATGCGGTCGAGAAAGCCAGCCGCTGGGTTGGAAAGAATCGTTTCCTGGTGTTGTTGGTCCTCGCTTACCTGTTGATGCGAATTTTTCTGATTTTTACCTCTCGACCTTAAAGGTTTCTCGGCAGACGTTTAATAGAACAGTAGCAAGCAATAGAAAAGGAGAAAGCAACATGTCCAAGCCCCTAATTGGAGTGATTCTGGGCGCCGTCCTTGGCGCCATCGATGGTCTAACCGCCTGGTTTACTCCTGCCGTTAGACCTGAAATCGGCAGCATTGTTGTCGGTTCGACTATCAAAGGAATAATTGCCGGAATCGCCATCGGGTTTTTTGCGAGGAAGTTTAAGTCGCTGCCGATCGGGATCCTGTTTGGCTCGATCGTGGGCGCATTGCTGGCGCTTCCGATAGCGCTGATGCAGGGCGCCTACTACTTTCAGATCATCCTGCCGGGCACGCTCGTCGGCTTGATCGTCGGTTTCGCCACGCAGAAGTATGGAGCGTCAACGGCAACCGCTCACTAAACAAGTATCCACAGATTACGCAGATTATCTGTGTAATCTGTGGATGGTTTTAATCGCTTGGTTTGCCTTGCAGCAAGGCTTCCGCTTTGAGTGTCTGTGGGCCGTTCTCGGTGCAGAGCGCGAACGAGGAGCCTTCGTACATTGTCACTCCGGCGTACTCTCCCTTTGCATTGAGAATGTAGAAGTTGATGCCGAAGTTTGGCAGCCCTCTGCTGTTCAGAAGTCTCTTCTCCACCGTGTTGTTCTTGATTCGATTCAACACCTCCATGCCCGCGTCTTTCGGATTCGCGCCGCGTCGCATCTCTTCGATAATCACGAACGAACATAGATTGAAGAGGTTCGCTTCGCCGCGTCCCGTCGAACCGGCAGCTCCTACTGCGCCGTCGACATAAAGCCCGGCGCCGAGAATCGGTGAATCGCCCAAACGTCCCGGGATCTTCCATGCCAGTCCACTTGTCGTAGTGACGCCGCAGATTTCGCCACGCGAATTAATGCCGTCGCAATTGATCGTTCCGTGCAGGTTCTCTTCGCGCAGCTTTCCTTCCGCGAGCATTTCGAGCGCGACACGGTGTCCGGCTTCGGCGCGTTTCTTCGGATCGAGATAGTGTCCGGGATCTGACCGGCGCTTCCACTCCAACCACTGCTTGCGCGAGTTCTCGGTATTGAGATCGTCTTCGATCTTGAATCCCATGTTGCGTGCGAAGTCCTGCGCGCCCTTGCCGACGATGAGATGGTGATCGGT
>Ga0097621_100003154_pt1 | contig 11320 bp, 7 predicted proteins | sample KBSMisM72_FD_73165 | JGI IMG/M metagenome (GOLD analysis project Ga0097621, IMG submission 73165) | Miscanthus rhizosphere microbial communities from Kellogg Biological Station, Michigan, USA - KBS Miscanthus M7-2 (version 2) (version 2) | ecosystem: Host-associated > Plants > Roots >... | reverse complement strand
GTGCAGCGTGGCGTAGGTGTCCTTCCACTCGTCGTAGGGCAAGGACGGCCACTGTTCGTTTTCGGTCACCATGATCGTGCTCCGGATTATGCCAGAATGACGGCATGCGCAAGATGATCCTCGCCCTCGCCCTCATCGCATTGACCGTCTCCGCCGGCGCGCAATCCCGCGACCGCGCGCAGACGCCCGACAAGTACAAGTGGAATCTCGCGGACATCTATCCGACCGACGCGGCGTGGCGCGCCGCGAAGGACAAGCTCGCGGCCGACCTGCCGAAGCTGCGCCAGTTCCAGGGCAAGCTGGCTTCGACGGGCGCCGTGCTGGCCGACGCGCTCGACCTGCAGGCGAACTACTCCAAGACGCTCGCGCGCCTCTACAGCTACGCGAGCATGCAGGCCGATCAGGATACGCGCGACTCCACGCACGAAGGCATGCGTCAGGAGATGAACCAGCTCGCCGCCGCGCTCGGCGCGGAGTCCTCGTACATCGAGCCCGAGCTGCTGAAGAGCCCGGAGGAAAAGATCAAGGCGTTCGTCCCGGCCGAGCCGAGGCTCAAGGTGTATGCCTTCTATCTTTCCGACGTCTATCGCCGCGCGCCGCACACGTTGAGCGACGTGGAGGAAAAGCTGCTCGCCGACGCCGGCCCGCTCGCCGGCAATCCGGGCAGCCTGTTCAACATTCTCTCGAACGCCGATTTTCCCTACCCCACGGTGACGCTGAGCACCGGCAAGAGCGTCAAGCTCGATCAGGCGGCCTACGGCGAGCTGCGGGCGCTGCCGAACCGCGCCGATCGCGAGAAGGTGATGTCGGCCTTCTTCGGATCGCTCGGCTCGTTCGGCCGCACGTTCGGCACGTCGATGAGCGGCGAGGTCCTGAAGGTTCAGTTCTTTTCGAAGGCACGGAAGTATCCCTCCGCGGTCGAGTCGCAGCTCGACGGACCGAACATTCCGGTGTCCGTCTACACCCGGCTCGTCGACGGCGTGAACAAGAACCTGCCGGCGTTCCATCGCTACCTGAAGCTGCGCGCCCGGATGATGAAGATCGACAAGCTGCACTATTACGATCTCTACGCGCCGCTGGTTTCGTCGGTCGATCTGAAATACACGCCGGGCGAGGCGCAGAAGCTGGTCCTCGCGGCGGTGGCGCCGCTCGGCACCGACTACCAGGCGACGATCGGCCGCGCCTTCGACAGCCGCTGGATCGATCTCTATCCGAACGAAGGCAAGGCCTCCGGCGCCTACTCGGATGGCGGCGCCTACGACGTGCATCCGTACATGCTGATCAACTACAACGGCCAGTACACCGACGTCAGCACGCTGGCCCACGAGCTCGGCCACACGATGCAGAGCTACTACTCGAACAAGACGCAGCCGTATCCGCTGGCCGGCTACCCGATCTTCGTCGCGGAAGTGGCGTCCACGTTCAACGAGTCGCTGCTGATCGACTACATGCTCGGCCAGATCAAAGACGACGACACGCGGTTGTCGCTGCTCGGGAACTACCTCGAGAACATCAAGGGCACGGTCTTCCGGCAGACCCAGTTCGCTGAATTCGAGCTGCGGATGCACGAGATGGCGCAGAAGGGCGAGCCGATCACCGGCGACGCGCTCTCGAAGGTGTACCTGGAGATCACCAAGAAGTACTACGGCCACGACCAGGGCGTGTGCGTGGTCGACCCCTACATCGCGCACGAGTGGAGCTACATCCCGCACTTCTACCGCGACTTCTACGTCTTCCAGTACGCGACGTCGTTCACCGCTTCCTCCGCGCTCGCCGAGAAGGTGAAGGCGGGCGACCAGGAGGCGAAGAAGCGCTACCTCGCCTTCCTCTCGGCCGGCGGCTCGAAGTATCCGGTGGATTTGCTGAAGGACGCCGGCGTCGACATGACCACCGACGAGCCGCTCGATCTGACGATCAAGCTGATGAACCGGGTCATGGACGACATGGAAAAGATCCTGGCGAAGAAGACGCGCTGAAGATCACCACGAAATACACGAAACTGCGAGCCTCCGTCTGCACGAAGCTCACGAAAACGATCAAACGTTTCTTCTTTCGTGTCTTTCGTGCCGACCGTGTTTGTTTCGTGCCTTTCGTGGTTAGTGCGTCAGCAGCGGCTGGATCAGGTCGACCAGGCCGCTCCAGATGATTGCGACGCCGACGCACAGCAGGATGAAGGACGACAGCCGCAGGAACACCGCCGTGCCGGTCTCGCCCAGGTAGGCAATCAGCTTCGACGCGAAGCGGTAGCTGAGGAACACGGTCAGCGACACGATGACGACGCCGACCAGGCCGGCCGCGAGCTCCGCCGCGGTCCGTGCGCCGCCGCTCTGCGCCTTCGCGCCGAGGGTGATCGCCACCGAGATCGAGCCGGGGCCCACCGTCAGCGGAAACGTCAGCGGATAGAATGCCCGCCGCGCCACCTCGCGCTCCCACGCCTCGACCGGGCCCGGCGCGCTGTTCGCCTGTTCGTCGTTGTTCAGCAGGCGCCAGCCGTTGGCGGTCACCAGCAGGCCGCCGGCGACCCGCACGATCGGCAGCGACACGCCGAAGATCCGCAGGACGTAGGTGCCGATGAGCATCGCCGCGGTCAGCAGCAGGAACGCATGGCGGCCCACCGCGATCGCCAGCTTGCGCCGCGCGGTTCCCGGCAGGTCGGCGGTCATCGACAGGAAGATCGGCGCCGACCCGAGCGGGTTCACGATCGGCAGCAGCGCCGCCAGCGTGAAGAGCACCGCGTTGGCGTAGTCGAAGAGCTCGCGCTTCATGCCGTGAACATTCTAGGCCTTCTTCGTGCTATCGTCGGACCCGGCCTAAGCGCGGCGCAACCCGCTGCGCACGGGGGAACCAGGCACCAGGGGCGAATCGGTCTCCGACCGTAGGACATTCCGAGTCCAAGCCCGTCAGCTAACCCCGTCGGCGTTACACGGAATGCCCATGACGCTTCTCCTTTCGGAGCGCGCGGATGTCTGAAGACACCGCGTTCTCGCTGAAACGTTTTCTCGTCGGCCAGCCGATCCCCTCGCATCTCGCGCATCACGAACGCCTGTCCCGGGTCACGGGTCTGGCCGTCCTGTCCTCCGACGCGCTCTCGTCGGTGGCCTACGCGACCGACTTCATTCTCGCCACGCTGGTGGTTGCGGGCCTCGGCGCCTTCGTCTACGCGATCCCGATCAGCCTGGTCATCGCCACGCTGCTGGCGATCGTCGCCTTCTCGTACCGGCAGACGATTCACGCCTACCCCACCGGCGGCGGCGCCTACATCGTCGCGAAGGAGAACATCGGCGACAACGCGGGGCTGATCGCCGCGGCATCGCTCCTCGTCGACTACACGCTGACCGTCGCGGTCAGCATCTCGGCCGGGGTGCTGGCGATCACGTCGGCCTTTCCCGGTCTCCATCCGTATCGCGTCGAGATGTGTCTCGCATTCCTCGCGATCCTGACGGTCGGCAACCTGCGCGGCATCCGCGAATCGGGCCAAATCTTCGCGGTGCCCACCTACTTCTTCGTCTTCAGCGTGGTCGTGCTGCTGGCCGCCGGACTGGTTCGCTATCTCACCGGTACGATCGTCCCCGTCATCGTCCCGCTGCCGCCGGAAGCCGGCCATCAGCCATTGACGACGTTTCTGCTGCTGACCGCGTTCGCCAACGGCTGCACCGCGATGACCGGCGTCGAGGCCGTCTCGAACGGCGTTCCTGCATTCCGGCCGCCGGAAGCGAAGAACGCATCGGCGACGCTCATCACGATGGCGACGCTGGCGATCGTGATGTTCGTCGGCATCACGGTCCTGGCGCACGCCTACAAGGTGGTGCCGAACGCCGCCGAGTCGGGGATCTCACAGCTTGGCCGGGCGATCTTCGGCGGCCCGAACGTGCTCTACTACCTGCTCCAGGCCGGCACCACGCTGATCCTCGTGCTGGCGGCCAACACCGCCTACGCCGACTTCCCTCGGCTGGCGTCGATCGTGTCGCGCGATCGGTATCTGCCGCGCCAGTTCATGAACCAGGGCGACCGGCTCGCCTTCTCGAACGGCATCCTGGTCCTCTCGGTGTTCGCCGGCGTCCTGATCGTGGCGTTCCGCGGCGACACGCAGTCGCTGCTGCCGCTCTACATGATCGGCGTCTTCGTCTCGTTCACGCTGTCGCAGGCCGGCATGGTGATCCATTGGCGCCGGACCCGGGAAGCCGGCTGGAAGACGAGCGCGCTCATCAACGGGTTCGGCGCGGTGGTGACCGGCGTCGTGCTGATCATCGTGGCGGTGACGAAGACCTTTGAAGGCGCGTGGATCGTCCTGCTGCTGATTCCGCTGATCGTGATGGTGTTCAAGGCGACCTACCGGCACTACCAGCACGTCGCCGCCGACCTCACGTTGAAGGGGTACGAGCCGCAGGCGCGGGTCCACAACATCGTGTTGATTCCGATCGGGGGCCTCCAGCGGGCGGTAGTCGAGGCGCTGCGCTACGCCGAAACGCTCTCGGACGATGTCCGCGCGATCTACGTCGACGTGAACGCCGCGCAGACCGAACAGCTGCGCAAGGACTGGGCGGCGTGGGGCGGCCGCGTCGAGCTCGTCGTCCTGCCCTCGCCGTTCCGCTCGCTGATGGAGCCGTTGCTGGAGTACATCGAGCAGGCGTCGGCGGAAAAAGCGAACGACTACGTCACGGTGATTCTGCCGGAGTTCGTGCCGGCGCGCTGGTGGCAGCACCTGCTGCACAACCAGACGTCGCTCCTCATCAAGGGCGCGCTGCTCTTCCGGCCGAACATCGTCGTCACCAGCGTGCCGTTCCACCTCTCGAAGTAGGAGGACTGGAGGGTAAGGAGTCAACGGGGACGGAGGGCACGGAGGTAGCGGGAACGGAGGGCGCGGAGGAAACCGAGGTTACAGGAGGAGCAGAGAAGCGGAGGACGAGCGTAGCGGTGCTCGCGCGGCCGCGCTCGCCGAGCTGCTCCGTTCTTGCTCTGCTTCTCCGTTCCTCCTGTGAACTCAGCGCCCTCCGTGTCCTCTGCTCCCGTTTCCTCCGTCCCCTCCGCTCCCGTTCGGCTATCCGTCTTCCCAGCGCGCGGCGACGTCGAGATCCTCTCGCGACACGTCGCGCACGGTCAGGCGGCCTTCGTCCGGCGCTTTGCCTTCGCCCCACACGTAGGCGGACAGCAGACGCTCCGCCTGCGATCGCCAAAAGGCGCCGCCGGGCTCGAGGCGACGGTGCGTCAGCCTGGCCACCCGCTCGACCGCGTCGGGATCGATGGCGACCGTCACCGTGCGCTCGGCGCCGTCGGCGACGTGCCTCACACGAAAGACGTGTTCGATCGACGTGGGCGGTGGCGCATCCGGCGACCGGAGAATCTGGAATCCGTTCATGGTCAGGACCGCGATGTCGAACGATGGCGAGGCGGGCGGCGACGCCGCCTTGACTGCGCGCACCGGCTTGCCGGCCACCGCCGCGGCGGTGGCACTGCGCAGCGCCTCCGGGGTCATCGGCTTGCGCAGGAAGTCGGTCGCGCCAAGGCGCATCGCATCGACCGCCAGCTCGATCGACGCGTACGCGGTCACCATCACGACGCACGCCGCGGGCGCCCGTTTCTTGATCTGCTGCAGCGTGTCCAGGCCGTCGAGTCCCGGCATCCGCTGGTCGAGCAGGACCGCGTTGTACTCGTGTCCGTCGCCAAAGCGGTCGAGGCCTGCCTGGCCATCCGCAGCCTCGTCCACCTGATAGCCGGCCGCTTCGAGCGTCAGCCGCATCATCTGGCGGATGTGCGGCTCGTCATCGATGATCAGGAGCCTCATGAACCCTGCCTCTCATCGGCGATTGGTACCGTGAACGTGAAGGTCGAGCCGCGGCCCGGCTCGGACTGGACGCTCAGACGGCCGCCATGTCCCTCGACGATCCGTCGCGAAATGGTCAGCCCGAGGCCGGCGCCGCCGCCCGAGGCGTGCGGCACCTGCACGAACGGTTCAAAGATGGTGGAGAGATACTCGCGCGGGATTCCAGTGCCGGTATCGGCCACCGAGATCGCGACTTCGTCATCACGACGCACGGCGGCCACGGTGATCGCGCCGCCTTCCGGCGTCGCACGCATCGCGTTGGTGACCAGGTTTCCGATCACGCGCTCGATCTGGCCGCGATCCACGGCGACCTGGGGCAGGTCGGGCGGGACGTCCACTTCGAGCCGTGCGCCCTTCGCCTCGACCTGCAACCGGAGCGGGTCGACGGCCTCGCTCACCAGCTTGCCCGGCCGCATCGGCGCCACCTGCGGCGTCACGGCTCCCGACTCGATCTTCGACAGATCCAGCAGCTCTCGCATCAGGCGATCGAGTCTCGTCGTATCTTCACGGCACACCTGGAGAATGTCCCGCTGCCGCTCGTCCAGGGACTCGGGCGCGCCCTCGAGCAGCAGATGAATTCCCATCTGCACGCTGGTCAGCGGCGTCCGCAGCTCGTGCGATGCCGCGGCGATGAACTCGGATTTCAGGCGGCTCACTTCACTCAGGTGCGTCACGTCTTCCAGCAGGGTGACGACACCGGCCAGCCGGCCGTCGGCGTCTTTCATCGGCGTCGAGCGGATCCGGAACGCGCGGCGGGCGCCGTCGATGGCCCAGGGCAGCGTCGCAGCGGCGTCCTCGGACGCGGCCGGGGTCTGCGACCGCAGCACGTCGGCGACCGATTGCGCGATACTGGCGTCGCGGGTCACCGCCGCGATCGGCTTGCCGAGCGCGCCGGCCTTGGCGCCGAACAGACGCTCGGCCGCCGGATTGACGCGCGTGACCAGCCCGGCTTCGTCGGCGACGATGACCGGGTCGAACAGCGAATCGATCACCGCCTCGGTCGTCTGCTGCGCCACGAGCAGCTTGCCCATGTCGGACCGGCGCAATTCGCGGAGTCGATCGGCCATCCGATTGAAGCTGGCCGCGAGCGTACCGATCTCGTCGGCCGACCGGACGGGGACCGCGGGCGTATCGAGATCTCCGGCCGCGAGCCGCTTCGTCGCCGCGGTGAGCTGGGCGACCGGGCCCACGATCGCCTTCGACAGGCTGAGCTCGATCGCGACGCCCGCCAACATCAGGACGGTCGCCAGCGCCAGCGTCACGAAGAACCAGCGCCGCGCGATCCGCGAGGCGGCGTCCGCCTTCCGCCGCATCGCTTCCTGATTCAGGCGCAGCAAGCGATCCGATGCGGCGCGCACCTCGTTGAACTGCGGCTCGAGCGACCGGAAGTAAGTGGCGGAGCGATCGGCTGAGGCCGTCGCGAACGCGTCGAAGCGACGGTAGTACTCGTCGCGGCCTTGCCGGATGGCCTCGACCGCCTCGCGCTCCCCTGGCTCGGTGATGTTCGCCGCGGCGGTCGCAAGAGCCGCATCGAATCGCGCGCGGTGTTCCGCTGCCTGGCGGCGGGCGCGGTCCTGCTGGCCCATCAGGTCGAACAGCGCGGCGGAATCCTGCCGTTCCAGGCTCTCCTTCATGTCCTGGGCGGCGACCACCGAGTCGTAGTTCTCGGCGATGATGCGGCCCGACACGGCGCTCATCTGGTTGAGCGTGCGCGCGCTCCATGCTCCGAGAAGACCGAGCGCCAGGACGAAGCCGGCGTAGCCGAAGAGGAGCTTGTTTCGCAGTGTCATCGGCGTCTACCCACTGCTCCCATCGTCGTCGGACGCGCGGTCGTTGCGGACCGGCACGATCTGGACGGTCGCGTCGCGGACGTCGCGCAGGAATCGATCGACAATCGAGCCGCGCACCGCGAGGTCCCAGCGCGACCTCGCCGACTGGCCGAAGACCACATGGGTGATGCCTTCGCGTTTCGCGAAGTCCACCAGCAGGTCGGCCACCCGCGCGCCCTTGAGTTTCACGACCTTGGCGCCGAGCTGCTTCGCGAAACGAATGTTGTCGCCCAGCGCAACGTGATCTTCCGGCTTGATGCGGCCCGGCTCTTCTTTCGGCGTCTCGACGTAGACCGCGAACCAGTCCGTGGCGAGGCGGCCGGCAATCCGCGAGCCGACGCGCAGCAGGTTCTTGGCGCTGCCGCGGGACGCCATGGCGACCATGACCTTCTCTGGAATGACCGGCTGGTCGAGACCTTCGCGAGTGCGGTATTCCTGCGCCTTGCCGGCCTGGTCGGAGGCGAGCTGGCGCAGCGCCAGCTCGCGCAACGCGGTCAGGTTGCCTTTGCGAAAGAAGTTGCTGAGCGCCTGCTCGATCTTGGCGGCATCATAGATCTTGCCCTGGCGCAGTCGGGTGCGAAGCGTCTCGACCGAGACGTCGACGTTGACGACCTCGTCTGCCCTCTTGAGGACCCAGTCTGGAATCGTCTCCCGCACCCGCACCCCGGTCGTGGACGCGATCGCGTCGTTCAACGACTCGATGTGCTGGATGTTGACCGCGGTGATGATGCTGATGCCGGCGTCGAGCAGATCGAGCACGTCCTGATAGCGCTTCTCGTGGGCCGATCCAGGGGCGTTGGTATGGGCCAGCTCGTCGACGACGGCGATTTGCGGCCGGCGCACCTTGATCGCGTCGACGTCGGCCTCCTTGAGCGTCACGCCGCGGTATCCGATCTCGCGCAACGGCACCTGTTCGAGATCGCCGATGAGGGCGAGCGTGTCCGCGCGCCCGTGAGGCTCGATGAAGCCGATGACCACGTCGAGTCCCTGCCGCTTCAGCTCGTGGGCGTCTTCCAGCATCTTGTACGACTTGCCGACGCCGGGTGCGGCGCCGATGTACACACGCAGCCGTGCACGTCCCTCTTCCCGGACACGTGCCAGCAGCGACTCGGCGGCAGACGGTGGCGTTTCGGGCATCGGCGACTACTTTTTCATCGGGTGCAGTTCATCGAGCGCGAGGTTCAGCTCCAAGACATTGACGACGGGCTCGCCCAGGAATCCGAACTGCCGCCCTGCCGAATGGATCTCCACGAGGCGCTGGATCTCCGCCTCGGGCACGCCACGCTCCCGCGCCACGCGCGGCGACTGGAAGGCTGCGTTCGCCGGCGAGATGTGCGGATCCAGGCCGGACGCGGATGAGGTCACGAGGTCTATGGGAACCGGCACTCCCGGGTTCTCTTTGTTCGCGCCCTTCACGCCGGCCCCGACTGCGTCGATGAGCTTCTTGTTCGTCGGCCCGAGGTTCGTGCCGCCGGAGTTCGCCGCATCGTAGCCCGTGCCCGCCGCCGAGGGCCGCGCGCGGAAATAGCCGGGCGACGAGAACCCTTGACCGATGATCCGCGAGCCAATCACGGTCCCGTTCCGTTCGATCAGCTGGCCGTTCGCCTTGTCGGGAAACAGCACCTGCGCCAGGCCGGTAATGGTCAGCGGGTAGACCACGCCGAGCAGCAGCGTGGTGACGATGGTCATGAGCACGGCAACGATGAGGTTCCTGGTGATGTTCATGGGGTCTCCTGCTCGGCTAAAGCCTTCGCGCTCCGAATCGTCGGGGCTGCATCAGCCAGCCCTCGGAGCGCGAAGGCTTTAGCCGAGCGTCTCACGCCAGCCTGAGCGCCGTGATGACCACGTCGATGAGCTTGATCCCGATGAACGGGACGACGATTCCGCCGGCGCCGTAGATGAGGAGGTTGCGCCGCAGCAGCGCCTCGGCGCTCATCGCGCGGTACCGGATGCCGCGCAGCGCCAGCGGCACCAGCGCGACGATGATCAGCGCGTTGAAGATCACCGCCGACAGGATCGCCGACTGCGGCGTCTTGAGGCCCATGACGTTCAACGTCATCAGCACCGGGAACGCCACCGCGAACATCGCGGGGATGATCGCGAAATACTTCGCCACGTCGTTCGCAATCGAAAAGGTGGTCAGCGCGCCGCGGGTCATCAGCAGCTGCTTCCCGATCTCGACGATGTCGAGCAGCTTGGTCGGGCTCGAGTCGAGATCGATCATGTTGCCCGCCTCTTTCGCCGCCTGGGTGCCGGTGTTCATCGCGACGCCGACGTCGGCCTGCGCCAGCGCCGGCGCATCGTTGGTGCCGTCTCCCGTCATGGCGACCAGCTTGCCGTCCTTCTGCTCCTTCTTGATCAGCGCCATCTTGTCTTCCGGCGTCGCCTCCGCGAGGAAGTCGTCGACGCCCGCCTCGTTGGCGATCGACGCGGCGGTGAGCGGGTTGTCGCCGGTGATCATCACGGTCCGGATCCCCATGGCGCGGAGCTGGGTGAACCGTTCGCGGATGCCGCCCTTGACGATGTCCTTGAGGTGAATGACGCCGAGCGGACGTGTCCGGTCGGCCACGACGAGCGGCGTGCCGCCGGCGCGCGCAATTCGATCGACGACCGCCCGGAGATCCGGCGAAGACGAACCGCCGTTGGCCGCGACGTAGCGCTCGATCGAGTCCGCAGCGCCCTTGCGGACTTGCCGGCCGTCGAGATCGACGCCGGACATCCTCGTCTGCGCCGTGAATGGGACAAAGACCGCGCCGTGCTCCGCGAGGTCTCGGCCGCGAAGCCCGTATCGCTCCTTGGCCAGCACCACGATCGATCGGCCTTCGGGCGTCTCGTCGGCCAGCGATGAGAGCTGCGCGGCGTCGGCGATCTCCGCCTCCGTCACGCCCGGCAAGGGAATGAACTCGGTTGCCTGCCGGTTGCCGAGCGTAATCGTGCCGGTCTTGTCGAGCAGCAGCGTGTGCACGTCGCCGGCGGCCTCGACCGCCCGGCCCGACATCGCCAGCACGTTGCGCTGGACGAGCCGGTCCATCCCGGCGATGCCGATCGCCGACAACAGGCCGCCGATGGTGGTCGGGATCAGGCAGACCAGCAGCGACACCAGCACGAACAACGACTGCGGCGCGCCGGAGTACATCGCGAACGGCTGGAGCGTGACCACCGCGAGCAGGAAGATGATCGTCAGCCCCGCAAGCAGGATGTTGAGCGCGATCTCGTTCGGCGTCTTCTGGCGCTCCGCTCCTTCGACGAGCGCAATCATCCGATCGATGAAGGTGTGGCCGGGATCCGCCGTGATGCGGATCTTGATCCAGTCCGACAGGACGCGCGTGCCGCCGGTGACCGCGGTCCGATCGCCGCCCGATTCGCGGATGACGGGCGCCGACTCTCCGGTGATCGCCGACTCGTCGACCGACGCCACGCCTTCGATGATCTCGCCGTCCGACGGGATGAACTCACCCGCCTTCACCATCACCACGTCGTCTTTACGGAGCGCGGTCGCCGGCACCGTTTCGGCGCGTCCATCCGGCAGCAGGCGGTTCGCCGTGGTCTCGGTGCGCGCCTTGCGCAGCGTGTCCGCCTGTGCCTTCCCCCGCCCTTCCGCCATCGCCTCGGCGAAGTTGGCGAAGAGCACCGTGAGCCAGAGCCAGAACGTGATCTGCAGCTCGAAGCC
>Ga0097621_100003152_pt1 | contig 11324 bp, 8 predicted proteins | sample KBSMisM72_FD_73165 | JGI IMG/M metagenome (GOLD analysis project Ga0097621, IMG submission 73165) | Miscanthus rhizosphere microbial communities from Kellogg Biological Station, Michigan, USA - KBS Miscanthus M7-2 (version 2) (version 2) | ecosystem: Host-associated > Plants > Roots >... | reverse complement strand
AGGGCTTGGCCTCGTCAGCATGAAGGAGCGGCTGAAAGTGCTGAATGGAACGCTTTCGATCAAATCCTCTCACCTTGGCAGCACAATTCACGCTCAAATTCCTGCTCAGCAGGCGGCCCATGGCAACGCACGTACATAGATCCTCTTCAAGTTCGGAAGAGAACTGTGAGAGAGTAGGAAGGCTATGGCGACATAACTGCTTCCGCGACTGAATAGGTCAAGCTCGCTTCGTCCAGTTTAGCTCGCTGCTAATGCACGAACGGACTTCGCTTGGTGAATGGAACGAGGGTCATTGATTCAAATCCGACGGGTACAACCTGGGGGAATGCGCATATAGCTCGATGGGAATTGGCCTGCCATCCAGGCATGATGGATCGCGCCGAGGAAAGCTTACGGTCTCGTTTGACGCAACCGACCGAAGGGGACCACCGGGGAAGGCTAGATCAAGGTCAACGACAAGCCAGAGGAGACTTTAATCCATTTTCCATGGACTCCTCTCAGTTTTCGGGATTTCAGCCGTCTGAATTAAGAGGAGAACCCGCATGCGCCTGACAAAAGCACCGGTCACCATTGCCCTGATCCTGTTCGCCGGTCTGGCTCCAGCGTGGGTGAATAGCTGTCCACGCAACGTTTGACAAAGCTTTTGGCCATCTTTCAGTAAGGAGAAAAATGAAGTTCGGTCACGGAACGGCATCAAATACGAGAAGTACCGCCGGATCGAAAGTAAAGCCATTGTCGAAGATACGGCGGAGGGCTACGCCGGCCATTATGAAGTACCGGATCTTGGGTATGTTATCGATTTTCACAGCACGAACGCTGCCCTTTCGGCCAATGGCGTCGAACCTGGGCGCGAAGACGGAAACACTGCGCCACGTCCATTTCATTTGACCGATATCGAGGTCAAGGAAGGGCTCTTAACGGCGCACAGAGTGTATGACGATGACGGATCGATACAGCCCTTGAAGGGGTTTTCATTCATCTTACCGAATTTAATAGCAAGACCGACCCAGGAAAGACTTCCGATGGATTCGGAATTGCAGATGATACGCTGAATTTGCATGGCGTGATATTTTCACGGTTGTTCTTCCAAAGGAGAGAGTTTTGAGTTGTCTTCGACACGTTGCCAACGGAATCGTAGCCCAAACGTAAGTCACTCTGGTCCAACTGAAGGCGGCGGGGAAGTGTCCTGCAGTGATCCAAACCTTTCGATCTACGGTCTTCACAATTAGTATTTTCGGACCCTTCCATCTGTCATCTTTGACGGTAGGCCTATCAGCTTCTGCCGAGGTAAGTTCTATTCACCCTTCAAAGTAATTGAGCTGAATCCTTTAAGGGGAGGCCACCGGGGATCGTGCAAACTTCACCGCACGATCCCTGATCTGGAACATGAGCATTGGTTACAACGAGCTACCCTGCGCTTCGAAAGGTGTTCAACACTGGCGTGAACTATACCTGGCTGCTTTGGCTGAAGCAGACATGCAAATACTTCCATCCCGCATCATCGCAGCGGAAAGAGCATTGTATGTTCGAACACTAGAGTTACTGGCAATTTCGGAGCAAAGTAGCCCAGAAAGCGAAGCTCTGGACAATTGCCTCGAGGCTTTATGCGTGCTGCGCGAGAGCTTCATTCGGTCGCTCTAATTGTATTCATCTTTAGCAGACGAGCCGTAAAGGGCGAAAACCAAGCGAAAACCAATGAGAGATCGACCTGCCAGGTTTGGGCCGCCACGCTCGCGGGAACGGGCAATGCCTATGGAGAATGGGGACGACGAGGGAAAGCGAAGGAAGTTAGATCGAATTTCGCGCGGAAAAAATAAATGCCCGCCGGGATGACGAGGATGAGTGCCTTACGGGCTCAATAAAGGGCATCGGCACGCTCACCGATCCCCACGCCAGTCCTGGTTTCGACCCATTTATCGGGCCATGCTGCGAAATTATTCTCTCTCCGTCATGCGTCATACGAACACGACGGCGACGATTCACACAATAGCGTGATTTCCGGCACCAGTCGGCTGATCAGACAGTCCTTGGGCACGAAGGCGTCGATCACGTTCAAAACTTGCCCAGGAACATCCACCGTTCCGGACAGCATGATGATTGGCGCTAATGGCCTGAGCCGTCTCATGGCAATTGCAAACTCTTGTCCGTTCATTTCAGGCATGCAGTAGTCCACGATTACAACGTCAAACGAACGGAGGCCAGCTAGTTCCAGTCCTTCGCGGCCACTGGACGCGGTCACGACGGTGTACCCGAAGGTTTCGAGAAAAGCCTTTTCGCATTCCAGCACATCTTGGTTGTCGTCGATACAAAGCACTGCGATCTTTGGGAGCGGCTTAGCATCTGAAGGGGTCACAATTCACCTCCAAACTAAGGCTAAGCATTCAGTCTTAAACGCACGACTGTAAAAAGAACCAGTCAGAACGTTGAAAGAAAGAGGAGGCCCGCCGAACCACCACAACCTGCACTAGACTCCTCGCCAAGCGCAGCCAAACGGCACGCCAGCACCACCAGCGCACGGCTAGGATTCCAAGCTCTTAGTAAAACGACTAGTCTCCGCCCTTGGTGTCAGATTGTAAGCCCCACTAAGCCACAGATTGCTTGAATCTGGAGGATCGCCAATGAAGTCAAAGCGTGCCGGGCTATCCGTCAGGGTCAGCACGTCGGAGCAGTAGCCCAGTTTGAGCGATCCCTGATTGGGGAACCGATACCTGCCTGAACCCGAGCGCCCTCAGAAGGATGCGCAACTAGGACGGCGTCTCTTTCAGAAACTTGGCGGAACAATTTGCCGTATCGATTTGGACCGCACACAGATTGTGTCAACAAACAAAAGGCCCCTAGAACTAGGCTCCTTGCGTAGCGAGCCGCCGCTCTAACGACCAGTTCCTTTTTTCGTAAAGGAATAAACCAGGCTGCGAGTTCGGTTGGAGAATACGCCTCGCCTACGTTCAAGACTCAATCCATAGCCTAGCGAGTGACTTGGGAAGTTTGCGTACTGGTAAAAATACTAGTTCAAGCGTAATGCCTGTCGGCAGGCACCGCTGTAATCAAGCGTCGTGTCCTTTCACCCGTTTTCATACAAGTATCGCGTGAGTTGCTTTCACATTTTTCAAGCGGGAACATCAGGCAGTCATTTCGATTCCTTTGTTGAGAGACACGAAGCATTCCAGCGCAAGATCGGATAGCCGCCGTGCCGAAGTTTTCCCAAAGCTATAAGTTCAAGGATTTTCTTCGAGGGTTCAGAAAGTTGCATAGTCTTGGCAGATTTCAAAGGCATTTATAGCCTCATCAATCTACAAGATTGAGTGCTCGACCCGAGTTACTCATACCGAAGCGCCACAATGGGATCGACGTGCGCTGCCCGACGAGCTGGAACGTAGCAAGAAAGAAGCGCAACCGTCGTCAGAAGAATTGCAACACCCACAATGGTCGTTGGGTCAATGAAGGCGACTCCGAACAGTAGGCTCTTCATGAACCACGTTACGGCCGTGGCTGCAATCGCTCCTATCGCGAGACCAAGGACAACGAGTTTTGCAGAATCCTTTACCACGAAACCCACTACTTCGCTCGGCTGCGCGCCGAGTGCCATCCGGATACCGATCTCGCGGGTTCTCTGTGCGACAGAATAATGGAGAATACCAAAGATACCAATACCAGCAAGCAGTAAAGCTACGAGCGAGAATAGGGTGAGAAGCGTGGTCTGAAAACGACGGGGCGAGAGTTGTTCCGAGAATTGTTGTTCCATCGTTGACACCGATGAAAGGATTGCACTGTGATCGATCTCGCGAACAATCGAAGGGAGTAGTTGCGCGAGGACTTCGGGGGTGCCGCTGAATCGGACAATGAGGTCCGAGGTTCTGTATCCATCAATCGCCTGTGTGCATGGCTCGTAGACGTGCGGAATAGGTCCTCGTTCAAGTCCGCTACGGCGCATATCCCGAACAATCCCAACTACTGTAAGCCAATCGTCGCTCTTTCCGCGTGGGTCCTGGCCTTTGAACCTCTTGCCTATCGCATCCTCACTGGGCCAGTAACGACGAGCCATACTCTCATCGATAATCGCAACTAACGGGGAATTCGGACCGTCCTGCGTGGTGAAATAGCGGCCACGCAATAACTGCCCTCCCATAGCTTGAAAATAATCTTCACGAACGGCCGCCCAGCGCAACGGAGTCCACTGTTCCTTGGCCTCTGCAGTGCGGCCTTCCACACTTCGCAGGCCAAGATTGTAGAGATTCCCTACATCGAACAAGCTATCGACTGCGCCGGCGGTTTGCACACCTGGAAGCTCCCGAACGCGTTCGAGCACCGTGTTGTACAAATCATCCGTCCGCTCGGGGGTAGCCCCGGGGACGCTGATATTCATGGTCACGATCTGTCGAGGCTCAAACCCGGGATCAACCGACTGCACTGCCCGAAAACTACGAATCAGCAGACCAGCACCGGTGAGCAAGATCGTTGCGACTGCGAACTCCGCAACCACAAGGAAACTATGCGTGCGTTTCAACATCATGCTGGCTGCGATTCCCCTGCCGACTGAGGGGAGTGGTCCCATCGTTCCTGAGATCTTCCATGCTGGAACAAGCCCAAAAAGTACAGCCGCGAGGAATGAGATTCCCAAGGTAAAGCCGAGAACCCCACCGTCCACGGTGGCCTCTTGGAGTCTCGGAATATCGGAAGGCGCGAGCGCAACCAGGCTGCTAACGCCCAAGGGGACAAGTATCAGACCTAGACACCCGGAAAACGTGGCGAGGAGCAGGCTTTCTGTAAAGAGCTGGCGAACAAGTCGGCCACGGTTCGCCCCTAATGCAGCACGAACCGCGATCTCGCGATCTCGGCTTGCGCCGCGAGCAAGGAGTAGATTTGCCACATTACTGCATGCAATGAGCAACACGAATCCCACGGCCGTGAAAAGCACAATGAATCCCAGCCTTGTGTTCCCGCTGAGAGTCACTCGAAGTGGCAGGAGCCTGACCGCCTCACCGTGTTTTGGATCGTTGTCCGCCTGTCGGAGCCGGGCAAAAAGGGTGCCTAGCTCTGCCTGGGCCTGCCCCAGATCAACTCCTCGTTTTAGACGGCCAATAGCTTGCCACCTTTGGTAGAACCCACCCGAGTTGAGGGGGTTGGTAGTCCTGAGGGCCGGATCTCCCCAAAAATGATTGGTCGTAATGGGCGCCCAAAATTGCTGATCTCTCGCGGGAAATCGGAATGTCGCCGGCATAACACCGATAATCTGAAAACTGAAACCATCGATCTGCAACGTCTGCCCGATGACTTCGAGCGAGGCCCCGAACTCCTTCATCCAAAGACCGTGGCTCAGTACGACGACACGATCTTTGCGCTGCTCCTCATGCTCAGTAAAAACGCGACCAAGAATCGGTGGCACTCCCATCAGAGAAAACAGATTTGCAGAGGTAAATGCGCCCTGAATGGATAGAGGTCCGGTCGCGCTGGCTAGCGTCACACGCGAAAATCCGCTGTCACGGTAGTACGTGGCAATGTCTTGGAGGGTCTGACTTGCTGACTTCAGATATTCGAAATCCTTGTAGAGGAAGCCCCCGTTTTCCAAATCATGGGAGTCGGCGAGGAGAACGAGCCTGCCAGGATCTTGGTACGGGAAAGGGCGGAGAACAACAGCTTCGATCACGCTAAAAATAGAAGTATTTGCACCGATTCCAATCGCGAGGGTGATGACTGCTATCGCGGTGAATCCGGGAGATCTAACCAATGAACGCAAACCGAAGCGGATATCCTGGAACACTGAACCCATAGGGTTCCTCGGCAATTCCTCAGATGGCTTACTTGCTAATCACGTGGAGCACACAGACTGCCGGTCCGGCTACTGTAACTTACTGACTACAAAGGGAACGTAACCGGGAACTGACTAATAGTGTTCATATTTGGAAGAGGCTGTCCAAAGCCGGACAATCAGACGGATAGCCGATTTACTTGCAAATACCCAGACTGGAGGACCTAGTCGCCTCTCGGGACACTGTTCCGAACAAAGCCCCAAACCGCCCGAAAAAGTGAACCTTTTGGGCGAACGGGAGCAGGTTAGGGCGAGCCTTGCTGAATCTATAACTTAGACCAAATCAGGCCCTTTTCGGGCTAATTGAGCCACCTATGCTGTCTTAAGGGCGTGTGCTTTCAGAAACGTCCGCGATTCTCCGCCTATCGTTATTCTAATGTCTTTAAAACCAGTAGTTATCTTCCTGTCGCATTCGCTTCGAGCGTTTCTAACCAACGAGCTCTACACTATCGTCTCCTGATAGACTTCGGCCATCGTCAATGCGCGCCATCGACTGAATGGGGGAAGTATGCCGATTCGAGCGCTTTTGATCGTGTTTATATGTTTGGGTGCGGCACAACCCCAAAGCGTAAATATCCCCGATACGCCCTGCGGCCATACGCTGAAAGCTTGGCTCGAAGCCTTCAACAGCGGCGAGCGCGCCACGGAAGAAAAATACCTTAAGACCTATGATCCCGAGCGCTCGCTTGACGAGGAAATGAGATTCCGTGGCATGACTGGAGGCTTCATCCTTACGCAGATCCTCACCAGCGATCCGCAACGCATCGAGTTCATGGTCAAGGAACGTAATAGCGACACCATCGCCATCGGCAAAATGGAGGTCAAAGCCGGCGAGCCTCCCAAAGTGGCCAATTTCGGCCTAAGTGCCATTCCCCCGGGAACCAAAGCCGCTGACCTCAGCTTCAAAATTGACGCTACCACGCGCGCTAAAGTGATCGACGGAGCCGTCGCTGCCCTGAACGAGTCGTACGTCTTCCCCGATATTGCCAAAAAGATGGAAGAAGTCGTTCGAGCACATCAAAAGAAGGGCGACTATGATGCCATCTCCGACGGCGACGACTTCGCTAAGCGCCTAACCGACGAGTTTCAGGCCATCAGCCACGATAGGCATCTGCATGTTATGTTCAGCCCCGGGGCATTGCCCGATTTCGACAACCAGAAGCCCGACGCAAAGGCTGACGCCGAACAACGCAAACAGATGGAGCGAATGAATTGCGGCTTCAAAAAAGCAGAAATTCTGGAAGGTAACGTCGGCTATTTGAAATTCGATTTTTTTGCCGACCCTGGCGTCTGCGGTCCCACGGTGGTCGCCGCAATGAATTTTCTGGCCAACGTCGACGCAATCATCTTCGATCTACGGGAAAATGGTGGTGGTGATCCTAAGATGGTCGCTTTCGTCTCGTCCTACCTCTTTGCAGAACGTACACATCTGAATGATCTCTGGACCCGAAAGGGGGACGTCACCGAGCAGTACTGGACCGACCCTTATGTTCCTGGGAAACGCTTGGACGGCAAACCGGCCTTCGTACTTACCTCCAAGAACACTTTTTCCGGCGGAGAAGAGTTCACGAACAATTTAAAGGTGTTGAAGCGCGCCACGATCGTTGGCGAAACCACCGGAGGTGGTGCCCATCCCGTGCGTGGTCATCGAATTACCGAGCATTTCGGTATCGGCGTGCCCTTCGCCCGCGCCATAAACCCCGTCACTCATACTAATTGGGAAGGCGCCGGCGTCGAACCCGACGTTAAGGTCGATGCCTCACAAGCACTTGAGCAAGCAATCAGCCGGGCGAGAAAACCTTAAGGTCAGCGCAAATAGAAAACAACGAAAACGGCGGAGCTGTCTACCCGACGAGATATCCGCGCTTGGCAACTGCGCGCTGACATACCGTTCGCGGGATATCCAAGGCTTTCGCGACAATCGCTCCACGAAGCTCCGCCGACCGCAAATCGCGAATCTTTTCGGGATCGACCGGGGTTCGCGGTCGACCGGACCGTTTGCCCCGCTTCGTCCCAGCTCTCATCCCCGCTCGAACGCGCTCGCTGATAAGAGACCGTTCGAATTCCGCTGCCGCCGCTAAAACGTGGAACTGGAGCTTTCCGCTCGGCGTGGTGAAATCCAGGCTGTCCCGGAGCGAAATAAACGCCACGCCTACGGCCTCTAGATCGGCTAGGGCGTTGACGAGGTGGCGGAGCGACCTCCCGAAGCGATCTATCTTCCAAACCATGATCGTGTCGAACTTTCGGGGCGGGCGTCGGCTAGGAGCCGCTGTAAGGCGGGACGGGAGTCTTCGCCCCGCTAATCGTGTCCTGATACCCCCCACGACCGTCAACGCGCGCCTTTTGCAATAGGCACGAAGCTCGTCCTCCTGCATCGAAGCATTCTGATCGGCTGTACTAATTCGTGCGTACACAGCGACATTCATAGCCGGAAGCATACTCTCGATTGTTTGGCTGCCAAAGGCTGGAACTCGTTTAGTCCAGCGTCAGGACTTCGCTCGGCGGGATCGAGGACAACATTCCGTGCAGATCGTGTTCAGGGATGCGCGGACTTTGTCGATCCACCTTCCTCCTACCGGGGATAGTCGTAATGGGCCTAAGGACACACCAAGCTGGCATATCCCGACTTAGCGGATCGCGACGATAATGTTCCAAGGCGTGGTCGGCTCAGGGCGCTCCACGCGCACGTCGGTAAAGCCTGCGCTAGTCAGCGCGATGATCACACTCTCGGGAGTTCGCGAGGTGAAGATGTCGATTGGCATGCCTAGGCGGTCCATTCGCTCCTTGGGGAGGAATCCGACAACCACACGGCCACCGGGCGAGAGCACGCGATGGATCTCCAAGAAGCCGGCGTCGAGCGAGCTCCAGAAATAAACCGTATTGACGGTGCATACTTTTCCGAAGGAGGACACGTCGAAGGGCAGCGCCTCCACCGTGCCTTGGCGAAACTCTGCGCGACCTGACGAGATGGCATCCGAAAAGATCGCCTTGGCTCTATTGACCATGTCTAGGGATCGGTCGACACCGCCCACGAACCCGGCCTGCTTGATCAGGAGCGGCAGGGTAACGCCACCGCCGAACCCGATTTCCAAAACACGATCCGACGAGGTGAGATTGAGCTGCTGAACGGCGAACGCGTTCAGCTTGGCGTTGTGTCGATTCATCAGCCGCCCCATGATTCGACCCACGAAACCAGTCGGGTGCGAGAGCTGTCGAGCAATGAATCGAGGCGGCATCGTCAACGAAAACTTTAGCGAATGGTGGGTGTCGGAGGCAAGGAGCCAATGAGGGCTCTCTTTAAAACATCCCTACCCCTTCGTTGGGTGGTGACGTCGGTCGCTATTCGGATGGGAAATCATCTCCCGTCGTTGGTTTTTCTTACTTTTTGCAATGACTTCTTCGTGACTCATGGCGCGGCGAATAGGCTGCATAATGCGGCGGTTTCTTGGGGGGGATGGCTGGCAGCCCGTGATCGGAAAGTTGTTTCCGCTACTGCCAGGATGCTCCATCCATGAACACCTCCTGCGCGCTGATTGGGTCGCGGATTAAAACTGAGCTTTGCCCGCAAGGCATTGACTCACCGCAGCTTGGCTCACTAACATGGTCGCCCACGGACCGGCTTTCTCCTTGTGATTAGCCAGAGCATTTCGCACTACCGCATCCTCTACCGAGAAAAAGCGTGGCAACCTTACTGCCCGCAACAAATATGGAATGCGCGTGATGGACCGTGTTGCAAAAGAGACGGGCGGCCAACATATTGATGCAGCAACCACCGACCCTACGACTTACTTCCATCAGACCGCCGAAGAACTTCGATCTTCATACGAGCTGGCATACTATCCCTCGAACCCAATCCGAGACAACACATTCCGAAAGATCGCGATCCGACCGAAACAGACAGGGGTAACCGTACGCTCCCGAACTTCTTACGATCAGCAGAATGATCCCACAAACTTGCTTTGCGTCCGTGCCCGTGCGCGTCGTGGTCGAGATCGCTGCTTCCGCCGTCAGCGGATAAGGGCTCCCCGGCGTTTTGATTTGAGTGGGAGGGCGGTCTTAAAAATGCGGCCGACGTTAGGTCGAGCGTATGGAACTGAGCAAGTGAGGTCGGAGAAGGTAACTGTTGTTAACAGGCATCTCTAACAATGTCGGCGCCTTCTAGTTGGTGAATTTAGGTGGGGATTTTCGCTGGGCTCGTCGAACGAATGTTGCGAGCAGCCTTCTGGGACTGCCCGTTGTCGGCACATACCTGGCTCCGTGTGGATTTCTTCCGTATTGCGACCATACGTCCAGGATCAGGATTGCGGTGCGCAGTGCTGCCCCCGTTGCCGTACTACTGTGAACATCGTGACTAGGAGCGCGTCGATTATTGGGAGGCGTCAGGTAGGGATCTGTCCTCAGCTCGTTGACGGCGAAATTCCTGCGGGGTGAGCCCGTTCCAGCGTTTGAACGCCCGGTGGAACGCAGGAGGCTCGGAGTAGCCCAGCAGGTATGCGACTTCTCCTATGGAAAGTCTGGGGTCTTGCAAGTAACGCGTAGCAGCCTCGCGTCGCGTGGAATCGAGGAGTTCCTGGTAGCTCGTACCAGCGGCTGAGAGGCGACGCTGAAGTGATCGAGCAGACGTCGCCAGAGAGCGCGCCACACTATGAATTTCCGTCTCTCCTTGCGGGATGCGCAACATGATCGCACGGCGAATCTCTACTGTCGCATCATTGTCTGCCGGCAAGCGGGCAATGATTTCCTCAGCGTGTCGTTCAAGCACCCCGCGTAGAACCGGATCGCGCCGTCGCATGGGGAGCAGCCAAGCATCGCGGGAGAGAGCGAACCCGTTCCAGTTCTGCCCGCCCAGGACTGGGCATCGAAGAACTCGCTGCATTTCATCAACATCATCCGGGCGATGAGTGAAACTTACGCACACGGCACTTAGCCGGTTTTCTGTTTCCTCGCGCAAGTGCAGAACAACGAGGGAAACCCCGAATTCAAATGTGAGGGAATCACGGCTGCCATGAAAGATCACTCGGACGGGATCTTCGTCCTCTCGGACCTCCAGCGCATAAGGGGCATCGTTGAGTCGGAAATAGCGAGAAAGCTGCTTGACGCCCTGTGCGGCAGTTTCGCAGGTGACAATCAGATAGTCGAGAAGCGGGAATGCGCCGACCGGCGTCTCTGCCGCCAGCTTCATTCCCAAATTCCTCAGAGGCCGGATTCGCATGGCATAGGCAAACATGCCTCCAATCGCTTTGCAGGGAACCCGGGCATCTGGATCGTCCGAGTTGGAAAAATCCACACCGGCTGCTGCCATCAGCGCACGCTTGTCATAACCGAGTCGGCCCAACGCGTCAAGGAAAACGCGGGCGGTGTGATCGGGATCGGTGAATCCGCTGTTTCCTCCGCCCCTGGGAAGTTTGGCGCCATTTGTCAACTCTTTGGCAGGTGCGGTCATTGTGTGGCGAGGAGCTTCTGCTGCATTCTGCCACGCAGGAGGGCCGGTCTCAAGCAACAATTTTTCGCAATTTGC
>Ga0097621_100003149_pt1 | contig 11326 bp, 8 predicted proteins | sample KBSMisM72_FD_73165 | JGI IMG/M metagenome (GOLD analysis project Ga0097621, IMG submission 73165) | Miscanthus rhizosphere microbial communities from Kellogg Biological Station, Michigan, USA - KBS Miscanthus M7-2 (version 2) (version 2) | ecosystem: Host-associated > Plants > Roots >... | reverse complement strand
ATGCGGACCGAATGCCTGACCCGAATCGTGGAATTACTCAATTTATTGTCGGCACCGGAGGCAAGAATCTAAAAAGCTTCTGGCGCAAACAGGCCAACAGCGTGGTCCGAATCGGACAGTCATTCGGCGTGTTGGAACTGGAGTTGCTTGAAACAAGTTACACATGGAAATTTGTCTCCGAGCACGGTCAGGTGCTCGACAGCGGCACCGCGGAGTGCCATCCGAAAGCCTCATGAATGCCAAAAGGAGGGTTGTGAAAAAAAATCGATACCGACTTTCTGGGGAGCGATATTGCAGATTCTTTCCGTATTTCCGAGTTGCGATGACGTTTATGTCGATTTGCGGACTGCCGTGTATGGGTCAAGAAACTCGGACGGAAGAAATCGAGCAGCAGCAGAAAAACAAAGCCGCCACTGCCAAACCCGATGAGACGGGCAAGGTCGAGAAGGCGCTCACATGGTTTGAAGATGGCCACACTGTGGAGCGGCTCACCGCCGGCTATCACGGGTTGAACGTGCGCCTCGGCGGTCTGGTCCAAGGCAGCGGTTTCGCTCTAGGTCCGGAATATCGCCTGCGAACTAAATATTTAGGAGGGAACACTCTAGTGGCAGGCGCGCAACTGTCTACTAAACTGTATCAGAAATATTACACCCGGTGGGCGATGCCGAATCTAGCGGGTGGGCACATTTTCTTTGACTTCAACGGCGCACACCGAAACTACTCTCAGATTGATTATTTTGGACCAGGGCCGCATTCTTCGAAAAATAATCGCACCGACTATCGCCTGGAAGACACCACCGTCGACGCTTCTTTAGGCGTCAAACCAGTGAAGAAACTGAATCTGGGCGGCTCGGCCGGATACGTATGGATGAATATCGGTCCCGGGACCTCAGACGAGTTCCCGTCGACCGATAAGATATTTCCTCCAAACATCACACCTGGGATTGATAGTCAGACGAATTTTCTCCGCTATGGCCCTTACGCGCGGTTTGATTACCTCGATAACCCTGAAACCCCGGCCAACGGCGGCCTCTATACCTTCGAGTACACCTGGTACCAGGATCAGAAGTTGAACCTCCACAATTTTCGCCGCATTGACGCGGAGATCCAGCAGTACTTTGGGTTTTTCGCGGACACGCGTGTAATCGCGCTGCGGGCGAAGGCAACGCTCACTGACGCAGATCGCGGTCAGACCGTCCCCTTTTATATGCAGTCGATTCTGGGCGGTTCGGAAGACCTGCGTGGGTTCCTCCCTTTTCGCTTTTATGACAACAACAGCTTTCTCCTAAATGCGGAATACCGGTGGCATGTGTTGAGTGTTATGGACATGGCAGTCTTCGCAGATGGCGGCAAAGTTTTCCCCCGCCGAGGCGAGCTGAACTTCAGTCATCTGGAGGGTGATGGAGGAATAGGATTCCGCTTCAATTATCAAGGACGGCCGTTCATGCGCATTGATATTGCGGGCAGTCGAGAAGGCTTTCGGTTCTGGTTCAAATTCAACGACATTTTTGTCCGGCATCCCGTAGGTACAGCTAGTGCTCAACCAATCTTCTAGAGGATCGTAATGAAAGAGACACTCCTTAACTTTGCGCTGCTCCTAGCGATGATCACTCCACTCACGGCGGCGGACAAATTTTATTCCGACGATCCGCTGCAGCATGAGCCACCTCCCCGTGATGCGGCCGGTGTCAAGGGGCGCAAGCTGAACGACTATTACGACTTGGTAGAGAACTCCTTCAAGAAGCGGGGTCAGCGCAATTCCGCGAAGGTTACAATCCGCGCCGGAGGCGTCAACACCTTGGGTGAGCCGATGGACGGGGCGTGGTACACACACCGCCACTATTTCAATACGATGACCCTGGAACAACTGCAATTGGGCGCCAACGGCAAGAACCCACCAGCGACAGATGGCCCTTGGACCGTGGTTTCCGCCAAAAGCGAAGGTATCAGTCCTGGCTTTGTGATGACGGATTCGAAGAACGACAAGTATTTCGTGAAATTCGATCCCATTGCGTATCCCGAACTTGCCACCGGGGCGGAGATGATCTCGGCTCGCTTCCTGTATGCTCTGGGCTACCACGTCCCCGACTACTACTTGATTCGCTTTATTCCGCAAAAACTAGCTCTGGCGAAGGACGTCGAGTTCCGCGATTCTGCGGGGCGCAAACGAGCGATGACGCGGCAGGACCTGGACGATTTATTGGCCAAAGTTCCCAAAACCACCGACGGGCAGATTCGGGGCATTGTCAGCCTGCAGATCGCAGGAAAGCCCGTGGGACCGTTTAAATATTTCGGGACTCGCGGCGACGATCCCAACGATATCGTTCCCCATGAACATCGGCGCGAACTTCGGGGCCTCGGTATTTTTGCCGCTTGGCTGGACCACAACGATTCGCGGTCCATCAACACCCTAGACACGCTGGTTCAAGGGGATGGATCGACTTACATTCGCCATCACCTGATTGACTTCGGATCGACCCTTGGAAGTCTCAGCACGTCGGCGAAGACTGCGCGTTCCGGCGGCGAGTATTATCTCGATTTTAAAGCTGCCCCCAAACAGATTGGTACGCTGGGTTTCGCCGTACCGTACTGGGCACATGCGCACTATCCGGGTTATCCGTCCGTTGGAGGTTTTGAAGCGGAGACCTTCGAGCCGGACAAGTGGGTGCCCGACTATCCAAATCCCGCTTTCCTAAATCGCTTGCCCGATGACGAATTCTGGGCCGCCAAGCAAATTATGGCCTTCACTGACGAGCAAGTTCGGGCCATCGTCAAAATCGCCCAGTTTTCCGATCCTTCGGCCGAACGCTTCGTTGGCGATGCGTTGATCACTCGCCGCGACAAGATCGGAAGGGTTTTCCTCACGCGCGTCTTACCACTCGACCGCTTTGCCGTAGAGAATGGGCAGATCGTCTTCCACGATCTGGGGCAGGAACATGGCATCGGAGCCGAAGGCGGCTTGCATGTTACCTGGTCTCGCTTCGACAACAAGACGGGCGAAAGGACGCCGATTGCCACCGCTCAGGATTTTCATGTGCCGGTCGCTGGAACCGGCAGTTCCTACCTGGCCGCAAATATCTGGCGAGGGGACGATACGGCGAAAGCGGTCACGGTCTTTCTCAGACTGACAGGCACGCAGGCGGAAGTGGTGGGTGTGGATCGCACTTGGTAGCAGTGTCACCTGGATGACAGAAAGGAATAACACGGTGACACATCACACTGAACATCCGTCAGTTCAGTCTTTTCCTGTCTTTCGCACTGCGCAAGGACCACAAAAAAATTGGCTTGAAAGGGTACTGTCTGTTTTCGCGGACGTGCGCGCTGGTGAAGGCCGCGTGGTAATAGCCTTGACCACGAACCTGGCGCTGTTGCTGGCTTCGTACTATCTCCTGAAGACGGTGCGCGAAGCTCTCATTCTCACCGAGGGAGGGGCCGAGGTGAAGAGCTACTCCGCTGCTGCGCAGGCCGTTCTTTTGGTTTTTATTGTCCCCGCCTATGGCGCCTTCGCCTCAAGGGTATCTCGGTTGAAGCTAATCGCATGGGTAATGGTGTTCTTCATCGTGCAACTGCTTGCCTTTTACTTCGCGGGACAAGCAGGATTGCGTGAAGGCATCGTCTTCTTCATATGGGTTGGAATTTTCAATGTTTTCGTAATCGCCCAGTTTTGGGCTTTCGCCAATGACCTGTTCGGCGAAGCACAGGGCAAGAGGTTGTTTCCGTTGGTCGGGGTCGGTGGCTCTTTGGGTGCGGTCATCGGCGCATGGGCCGCCGCCGAACTCCTTAAGCTCATGGGGACCCACGGCTTATTGCTGACTGCCGCTGCTGGCGTCGGCATTTGCATTGGATTGACCGCAGTCGCAAATCGTTGGACCGTTCATCTTGACAAGGAAAAGGAGGCGACCAAGGCAGAAACTCCGCTCGGAAAAGAAGGCGGGTTCGAGCTGATATTTCGTGACCGATATCTTCTGCTTGTTGCCATCCTGACTGTCCTCCTGAACGTAGTAAACAGCTCGGGCGAATTCCTGCTTAGCAAACTCGTTGTGCAGCAAGCGCACCAGTTGTACGGCCCGGGCGCCGAGATGGCGCGAAAAGCCTTCGTGGGCCAGTTCTACGCACACTTCTTTGGATGGGTAAATCTGATTGGACTCGTGTTGCAAACGGTGTTCGTTTCCCGCATCTTCCGCTACATCGGAGTTCGGGGTTCCCTTTTCTTACTGCCCAGCATTGCATTGACGGGATATTCGCTAATCCTTATCTATCCCGCGTTACGGGCGGTACGCCTGATAAAGATCCTTGAAAATAGTACAGACTACTCGGTGCAGAATACCGCGCGGCAGGCTTTGTTTCTTCCGACAAGTCGCGAAGCGAAATACAAGGCGAAAGAGGCAGTGGATACATTCTTCGTTCGCATCGGCGACGTGTTACTGGCAGGCATCGTCTTTGTGGGAACCAAGCTGGCCTTTTCGATCTCAGGCTTTGCTGCAATCAGCGTAGTGCTCACGCTGATCTGGCTTTTCGTGACGGTTGCCATTTATCGCGAACACAAGCGGCGAATTCCGGACATAGCCTAGCGCGCTAGTCGTTGTTTTTAGCTATGGGTGCGGACGCCACGTTAGCCAACATCTTCAATGAGATCAGCTCTCGAGCACCGATTAGTCGGCTGGCGACATCCTTGGTCGGCGTTCCAGTCGCAGGCGCGCTCGTGGCTATGGTTTCGAAGACACTCTGCATTCGGTGAAGGGATGGCGGAAGCACGCTGTCCAAATATTCCAACGCCAGTCCGCGCAACTGACGATCGTCCGTGTGCAAAGCCTGGAATGCAACCTTGAGTGGCTCTCGAGGCAGAATAAGGGCGAGCAGGCTGAACAAGTATTCCCAGCTCAAATTGGCGTGTTCTCGCAACTGGGCATCGAGGAAGAGGAACTGTTCGGTGCTCTGCCGGGGATCAAGCAGGTGCCGGCTTTCCCAAACCTGACGGCCAACTGCTAGCTCACGCTCAATAATGGCAAACACCCTGTCCCGTTCCGGCTTGTATTCCGGTTTTCGTTGCAGAATTACGTCGAGCGCCCGCGCGCACTGAAAGCGCACTTCGAATCTGGAATCTTCCATAGCTCCCATCAACCCCTCGACGGCGCGATGGTCCTCCGAGTACGCTAATGCTCGCGGGATTCGACGCCGAATCGCGAAATCTCGTTCCTGATCCAGCAGTGCATCGACGAGTTGCCCCGTGATCTGTCCAACATTGGCGCTCAATGTCCGCAACACGTTCGGGGCAATCTCGTCCCACGCGAGAAGTACGATCAACTGCGCCGCTAAAAGCGCGTCGAGGCGCTCAGCGCTCGACAAAGTGCGGCGAATTATTTCGGGATTGCCCGATCGAAGGTCCGCCAGTCTCTGCAGGATGGGATCGGTAAGGTTGGCTACTGACTCTTGACTGATCGTGGCCGGTGCGCCAGGGCTTTCGGGCTGCCTCGCCACGGTGTGGTTCACTGTCAGGGTTTTCAATAGTACCGAACGGGTAAGAATATCTGGAGCTTCGGAGACGTCAAGCTCAATGGCTCGATCGATTAACCCCTTTTCGAGGACCTGGACATACAATTTCCCCAACTGTCGGGTGATGAACATACCCACTCCAGCCAAGGTAACGGAAGCAAGCAGTATTCCCTGTATCGCAAACGAGCCACCAATCGCAATGAATACTTGCGAAGCCGAACCCCCGAGCAGGTCTCCCATGCGATCAAATACGACGTCGATCACAGGTTTCGTGGCCCGTTTCTCCCGTACCGACAACGGTGTGTAGAGAAGCTCATAGCCAGCGCGGTAAACCGATCCACGAAAGATGATTTCCAAACCTCGCATCACGACAAGTGCCGGAAATAGCGGAAACAGAAAAACGCCAATGCCGCCGATGCTTACCACGGCTGGAAGGCTCCCAATCCCCCTCACCAGCCCCAGCTTCTCCAGCCATTTACGAGTGATTAGAATCTGTACCAGGAAGGTTAGAACCTGGGCTGCGGTATAGAAGATCGCAAAAAAGCGTAACAATGTCGGCCCACGCCCGATCAACGTAGCCGCTTGCGTTTTGAACACAATGTCGAGCAGCGCCGCAACGGTCGTTCCAACCACCACTAGCCCAGCCAACCATTGCACATACTTCGATTGTCGAAAGAACAACCAGGGCTTCAAACTCTGTCGGCTTTGCTTCGGTTCGCGGCTGGAACGTTGTGGAGTAGCCATCTGCCGGCCCCGACTCACCAGCACGAAACCTATGCCGCCGCACACCAAATGGAGGGCGCTCAGGAACAGCAGTATCCATGTAGGCGGCAACATAACAGCAAACCGCTCCGCCGCAACGCCTCCGAAGATGCCGCCCAACGTTCCCATCCCTGCAATGCGGCCGAAGTATTTCTTGCCGGAGCGCGGATCGAACTGCTCGTTCAGCAGGGACCAGAAACTCGACAGCACAATCGCGCCGAGACCGACGACATGAATGTACATGGCCACGATCATGACCGGGCGGTGAGGGCCAGTGCGGAATCCCCACTCGATAAAGTGCAGAGTTCCACTTGCGAGGAGTGCCCAGGGCACCACCCTTGCCGGCGTCAGTAGCTGCAGAACTCTTGAATTCAGCAGCCCGCCGATGATAGAGATGGCCGATCCGACCGCCACCATGCCCGGAAAATAGCGAGCATCGAATTGCGAGAGGAATAACCCGTCACGAGCCACTTTGCTGGCTACCTGATGCGCCAGCATCAGGCCGGCCATCAGCATGGCGATTTGCGCGAACCCGTGGATCTTGCTTTCGCCGTTCAGTGTGCCAGCGATAACGCCTCCGCAGCACGGGCTTCGTCAGCGGCGAAATAATCAGGCAGGTGTACCCGCCACCAGCGTTCGGCGTCTTCACGGGACCAGCCGGTCGCTTCGGCGGAACCTTCGAGGGCGCGGGCCAACTCCATGGCACTCTGCGGACGCTCTGCGGGGTTCTTGGCCAGGCACCTCATAATGACCTCTTCCAATGCCAGGGGTACCGAAAGCTCAGTTCGCAACGACGGACGGACCGGCTGTTTCTGTACATGTGCCAAAGCGACAGCCAGTGGGGTTGGCTCATCAAACACCGGCTCTCCTGTAAGCAGGAAATAAGCGACGCATCCTAGGCTGTAGAGATCGGCTCGCCGGTCAAAAGGTGCACCGGTCGCCAATTCCGGCGCCATGTAGGCGGGAGTTCCGGCCGCAGTTCCATCCATGGTCAGGCGGGTCCCGCCAGTTTCTTCCGTCTTCACTAAACCAAAATCGAGCACTTTGGCAAAGTCACAATGCAAGCCTAAACGTGCCAGAAAGACATTGCTGGGCTTGATGTCACGGTGGACCAATCCCTGGCCGTGCGCTTCCGCCAAGGAATCACACACGCCCCGCAAAATGTGGACTGCACGCGCTGCCGGCTGGGGCCCAAAGCGCTCGACAAGATCTTCTACGTCAAGTCCTTCCAGCAGTTCCATCGCGTAGTAAAAGCTGCCATCGTCCGACGTACCGAAATCGTGCAATGTTACGGTGTGTGGCGATCGGAGCCGGGCCGTAGCCCGGGCTTCCTGCTCAAATCGTTGTTGGAGCACGTTGGCTTCACGGCCTGGTTTTTGCGTCAGCATTTGCGGGCGGATTAGCTTGATGGCCGCCGCACTGCAAAGTCTGCGGTGTCGCCCCATCCAGACTTCGCCCATCCCGCCCCTGCCTAGCATTTTTATCAGTGAATAGCTACCCATCTCGCGAGCCTGACGGATGTCGATCTCCATCTGGTAAATATCGCGGGACAAGAAATACGCCCATCCCGCCATGAGAAAGGTCGGGATCAACCACTCCACAAGATGACTGGTCTCCCAAGGTTGAGCCTTTCCCAGCCACCGGGTAAGAGCGTAAGCTGCGGGCACGGCGCAGAAAGAGACCATTCCGGCTAATAGCGTGCGCAGTGGAGTGTTGGGCACGAACACTCCGAACACCAGAATCCACATGGCGACCCCGGACACCCCGACCGGCACATGTCCCGGTACGTGGGGCCAAGCAAACTCCAGTGTCGCTAGGCAAAAGGCAACAACCACCTCAAACACCAAACCAAGTTCCAGCACCCTGGCGGGAGGCAAGAATCCGATGCGATGAGTTGCAATGATTGCGAATGATGCCAAAACAAGAATCGCTAGATCTACGCGAAAGATTAATTGCCCTTCAAATGCACGAAGCTCAGGCTCGAGGAAATGACGCGACAGAAAGATCACGACCGCACTCACCACAATGAGAAGCGCCAGCCAGTAGAGGCGGGACGAAATTTTGCGGAGAAGCTCAGTCGGCACACGAGTGGTCCCTCTGATTCTGGAGGCGCCTTGAGGGTCATTGGGAACTGGGCAAACGATGGGCATAAATCTCCAAGACTACGGCTTTCTTCTCCTCTTAGATTTATCGTGGCAGCGACAAGTTGCGCTCTTTCCAACCCTCAGATTCAGCGACAGTTTGGCGCGTGATCCCCTTGGCGATTTCAATATAATAGGGTGAAAAGAAAAAGCAAAGATAGGGAGAAGGTTGGGTGCTTCGAAGCACTCGGGCCGTGGCGATTTTCGCGTGAAGCAATGGAGTTCATAATTTAGAGTGTTTTCGTGAGGTCCCAGTAGGACGGTAGAAAAAAACAGTTTTGCGACGATGGAGGTCCGGCCCAAGAGCGACAAGTTCGGAGTGTATCTTCCTGTAGTTAATAGCCTGGATCGCAGCCCACAGGAATAGACACTGCTAGTGAGCAGAAGGCGTGATGTACTCCGCAGGCACCTGCTTCTTCAGAAACGACAGTACGACGCAAATGCATCGGCAACTCTTGGAACGATAATCGGAGGATGCTCATGTTAAGGAAATCGGCTTTCGCATTTCTGTTCCTTCTCTTTACCGGTCTCATCTCTGGTGCCCAAAAGATCGAAAGCGAACGCCCCAGCCCGCCGGCGCAGGCGCGATGCGAATTTTCTAGCGGAAAAATGATCACTGTGGACTACTCCAGTCCGCGTATGAAAGGCCGCCAGATTTTTGGCGAACTGGTGCCCTATGGAGAAGTGTGGAGGACTGGCGCAAATGAGGCCACCACGTTTGTCGCTAATGAAACTCTTATGACGGTTGGAGGAGTAAACATTCCTGCCGGAAGCTATACGATTTTCACTGTTCCCAACCCTGACAACTGGATACTGATCATCAACAAACATACCAATGAGTGGGGTATTCCCTATAAATACCAATCTGAAGAGTTGGTTCGCGTACCGATGTCCGTTGCGAGAGTCACCTCAACAACTGAAAACTTTACAATTTCATTCGATCCAACTGGAGAAAGCTGCACGATGAACATGGGCTGGGAAAACACGCAAGCATGGGTCGAATTTACCGAAAAGAATACAGATTTGTTTGTTAGTGATTAGCCCCAAGTTGAAAACGCTCCCCACATCATGGAACTCGTTCCGCAGTTTGCCGCGAATTGTGTAACCCAAATTTCCGACTTCTAGGGTCAGTTTTCTGTGGAGCGCCTTCAAACGCTGCCGCCCACGTCCCCTCGATGGAAATCCAACCGAGGTGCAAGGGTCAAACGGATTTTGTTTTATCGGTTCGACGCCGCACTGGCCAGCTAAGCGATTTCGATGAGTCGTCGTTAGGAGTCAGTTTGAAATTGCCGCTACACGGTAATCCCCGTTAATTCAAGGTATTCTTCATCAGATAATTGCAAAGATGCCGCCTGCACATTTTCCTCAAGATGCGCAACCGAAGAAGTCCCGGGGATAGGTAACATAAATGGGGATCGCTTCAGCAGCCACGCTAATGCGATTTGGATAGGTTTCACTTGCCGCGCGTTTGCAATCCTCTCCAGCACCCTCCCGGCCACAGTCCCCGATCCTAGCGGGAACCACGGGATGAACCCCATGTCGCTGCGTTCGCAATAATCAACAACGTAGTCCCACTCACGATCGCCGAAACTGTATCGATTCTGAACCGAAACGATCGGTACGATTTTCCGTGCGCGCTCGATGTGCTCTACGGTGACATTCGACAATGCGATTAGCCGGATCTTTTCTTCTAATTGCATATTGGCCAGTGTCTCTATCGACGCGTCGAGGGGCACCACCGGATCGGGAACGTGCAACTGGTAGACGTCGATCCGATCCAGGCGAAGTCTCTTCAGGCTGCCTTCCACCGCCTCGCGCAAGTGCGCCGGGCTGGCGTCGTGCGTCCACTGGTTCGGTCCAGGGCGACTCCACCCACCCTTCGTCGCGATGACAAGGTCCTTGGGGTAGGGCGCTAGCGCCTCGGCGATCAACTCTTCGCTGACATTGGGACCATAGGAATCCGCCGTGTCAATGAAGTTGACTCCCAACTCGATGGCGCGGCGGAGGACGGCAATTGCTGTTGCAGGATCCTTAGGTTGCCCCCAGATTCCGTCGCCAGTAAGGCGCATGGCCCCGAAGCCGAGGCGGTTGACGGTAAGTTCACCACCTAGGGCAATCGTTCCGCTGATGGCGGCCGACCGAATTGTAGTTTTCTCGCTCATGTTCACCCTCCAAGATCGAGCCCATCAAGCATGGCATCCCAATATGTAAAGTGCAGTGCAGCAAATTCGCCAAGCAACACAGGAATACGACGAGACGAAGACCAGCCATCTAAACAACAGCTGCAAAATGCAATCGGTATCGGCGCGAGACTTGGGCCGATCACGAACTCGTAACTGTTCTGTTGACCTACCAAAAACGTCTAAAAAAATACAAGCAAAAATTTTCTCAGGCCAAAAATGAAAACGGTTCGCTAGGCCCGGGTTCCCCGTAGCCGCGCTGTCCCACCTCCCCCACCCCCTTGGCGCGCATTCCAGAACGGCTCTAATGGATGCGCTTCCAGGACTAAGGTGGCAGATGTTTTCGATTGGATTCTCAATTGGGGGCATCGCAGCCTTTGCGACACTGTAGTGCAGTGGCCGCATTCGAGCGCTATCTGAGCGAAGACGTTACCGTTGTCCTGTGATTTCCCGTTCAGCAGTCAAACATCTTGAAATCCTAGTCAGCGCGCCTTTACGGGCTACTTACCGCACAGAGGTGTATACCGTTTTGTATACCAGAATTGGCGCCAAGCACCGATAGCAAGCGCCAGCAGCATTCCGATAACAAAAAGAAGGCCCGCTGATTCAGCGGGCTTTAGCGGCAAATGCTTGGTAGCGCTAACGGGAATCGAACCCGTGTTTGAAGATTGAGAATCTTCCGTCCTAACCCCTAGACGATAGCGCCACGGTTATCGGCTCGACTTGAAGATTATAACAAGGCTCATGGGG
>Ga0097621_100003148_pt1 | contig 11328 bp, 7 predicted proteins | sample KBSMisM72_FD_73165 | JGI IMG/M metagenome (GOLD analysis project Ga0097621, IMG submission 73165) | Miscanthus rhizosphere microbial communities from Kellogg Biological Station, Michigan, USA - KBS Miscanthus M7-2 (version 2) (version 2) | ecosystem: Host-associated > Plants > Roots >... | reverse complement strand
ATCGGAGGGACGACAAACGGAGCGCGCAACGTTATTTCCGGAAACATTGGCGACGGGGTTCAAATTGCAGACGCTTCAACCGGAAACGTCGTCCAGGGCAACTTTATTGGCGTCAGTGCAGCCGGCACGAGCGCGTTGGGCAATACGGGAAATAGTGTTGGAGGCGTGTCTATTTCGAGTTCTAACAACAACACCATCGGGGGAACAGCAGCAGGTGCCGGCAACGTGTTATCCGGAAACTCCGGAGGCAACGCCTACGGCATCCAAATCAGCGCCTCTTCGGGCACGATGGTGCAGGGAAATCTGATCGGGCTCGACGTGTCGGGGACAGTCAAGATTCCAAACGTCGCCGGCGGCATCATTATTCTTGGTGGCTCTAACAATACGATAGGTGGAACGGCGGTAGGCGCTCGCAATGTGATCTCCGGCAACGACGGCGCGGGCATGATTATTTTGTCAGACATGACTCAGGTACAAGGAAATTTCGTCGGCACCAATCAGTCTGGCACTGCGGCGCTGGGCAACGGAGCTTCAGGAATTCTGATCAATGGAGGCGACAACAACACCATTGGTGGAACTACCAATCCGGACCGCAACGTGATCGCCGGTAATGGCAACGGCGGAGTTCGGATTGCGTTTAGCGCCGACAACAACACGGTCCAAGGCAACTTTATCGGCATCGATGTCACAGGAACAACCGCCCTGGGTAATGGTAACGGCTTTGCCAACGTTTTTATTGAGACTGCGATCAACAATCGTATTGGAGGAACAGCAGCTGGAGCGGGAAACGTAATTGCTTTCAGCCAGGGGCCGGGAATCGGCGTGTCAACTACCAGTACTGGAAATGCGCTTTCCGGTAATTCGATCTTTTCAAACTCGGGTTTGGGAATCGATCTCGGTGTCGATGGCCGAACTGCCAACGACGCTTGCGATGGAGATACTGGCGCGAACAACAAACAAAACTTCCCGGTGCTTACTTCAGCCACCTCGGATGCAACCAATACGACCATTGCTGGAACCTTAAACGCCACAGCCAACACGTTGTATCGTGTCGAGGTTTTTGCCAGTAACTCCTGCGATCCGAGTGGCAACGGAGAAGGCAAGGTGTTTCTCGGATTTGCGAACGTAGCCACTGACGCATCGTGCAGTGGAAGCTTCACGCTCATGGTGCCAAACGCAGCGATCACTGGATCAGTCGTCACCGCAACTGCAACCGATCCGAATGGAAACACTTCTGAGTTTTCTTCGTGTGTTCCCTTGGGAGTACCAGCCACAAATCTAGTTCAATTCAGCGCTCCCACTTTCAACGTGACTGAAGCCTGCACCTCTATCGCACTTACCGTTAACCGCAGCGGCGATACATCAGGCGCGGCAACAGTGAAGTACACGACCGCGGACGGGACTGCCACTGAACGCCGGGACTACATCACCGCAATTGGTACGCTCTCTTTCGCTCCTGGCGAGTCCTCAAAGAATGTCGTCGCGCTCATTAACGACGATTCTTATGTGGAAGGACCCGAGACATTCACTGTCACCTTGAGTAATCCGACCTCAGTCAACCTGGGCGCGACTACAGTTGCCACGGTGCAAATCACCGACAATGCGACTGAACCTGCGACGAACGTCAATGACAACCCGCAGACCTTCGTCTGCCAGCACTATCATGACTTTCTGAACCGCGAACCTGACCCGAGTGGTCTAAATTTCTGGACCAACGAGATCACTTCATGTGGCGCTGACGCTGCATGCATCGAGGTCAAGCGCAACAGTGTGTCGACGGCGTTTTATGTTTCAATCGAGTTTCAGCAAACTGGCTACCTGGTCGAGCGTCTCTACAAAGCTGCTTACGGAGACTTCATTGGACCTTCAACCCTGGGAGGAACGCATTTCCTACCTGTGCCAATTGTGCGTTACAGCGAGTTCCTGCCAGATACTCAGCAGATCGGTAGTGGAGTAATAGTGAACCAGGGGAATTGGCAACAGCAGTTAGAGGACAACAAGAATGCATTCGCTGCCGCGTTTGTGCAGCGAGAACAGTTCGCGGCAGCGTTTCCAGCCTCATTAACACCCGCACAGTTTGTGGATAAGCTTTTCCAGAATACCTTCGTCACGCCATCCACTGCGGCGCGTAACGCAGCAATCAATGAGTTTGGAGGCGCGCCTGATACGAGCAATCTCGCGGCACGGGGACGATCCTTGCGCGACGTTGCTGAGAATTCTACTTTCAATAATCAGGAATTCAATCGCGCGTTCGTGTTGATGCAGTACTTTGGTTATCTACGCCGGAACGCCAACGACGCTCCGGATGGTGACTTTACAGGCTATGATTTCTGGCTGACCAAGCTCAACCAATTTAACGGCAACGTTTTGAATGCCGATATGGTCAAAGCTTTCATAACCTCTGGCGAATATCGCAATCGCTTTGCGCCCTAAAAACACGAAGTCCTATTTGGGTGAGTAAAATAAGAGAGAGGGGCCCGGCTCCTCTCTCTTTCTTATATTTGCGCCTCTTTGTTCCACGTGTTATTTCGGCGGCTGATCGGAGGGTGCTGTGAACGACGAGTACTTCGAAATAGCAAAGACCTTTATGATTCGAATTGTCATGGAGAAGATTCCACGGGCAAAGCGATGGTCCGTATCCAAAGAGTTCAAATCATGGATCGATGGTCTCTCAAAAGAGCAATTTCAAATCTACCTGGATCGACTGAGGTTGTTGACGCGATCGCTCTCAGTCGAAGGGAATCCAGATCAGAATCCAACAAGGGAGACAGGCACATTCATCCTCTTCGGATCTTACTCGCCCACCGAAAGCAACACGATGGAACAGCTTGCTCGCACTGGCGGGGAAGCCACGGCATATTACGCTCTGGCGCTTTGGAGAAGTCTTCAAGTTGAAGAGCTGCAAAAACAATTGAATCGCGGCTAACACTCTCTTGCAGCGGACGCCCCGGTGAGCTGACGTTGCCCGGTATCATCAAATGGGTGTATGAATGGGTAACAAGAGTCTACCGGCGCAGTTTCCAAAGGAATGAAGAAAATGAGAACGAACTGTTTTGTCATTTTCATCGCTCTACTGTTGATGGCTAGCAGCGTCAGTGCCCAGGAAACGGAGATTAGTCGACTCAAGACTCAGACAATCACCCTAAGTCGAAAGGTGTCTCAGGAGGGTAAAGCCTATCCCGCAGCCTGGACTCTGGTGGAGGGCAACCAGAAACGTAGCTACTCGATCGTGTATGGTGGACTTTCACTTGGTGGAGACAGTCAATGGTTGCAGCTTACCGCGTCGCCTAACGGCGGAATGGGCTGGCTCACGGATCTGGGCGAACTGCACTGGACAGAAGTGGAGCAAATGCCCGCCTTGTTTCTTAAGCCTATTCCTCAGGGGATCACCATATCGAATTTTGGAGGAGAGACAATCGTCCTTCCCCAAGGCTTCATAGTTAAGGCCGTCGCTGGCCATATCTATGCGGTGCACATTGAGGATGACCGAACAGAATACCGCGCCATTTTCCGCGTCGAGTCAATTGATTCAGGTGTCGAGTGTAAACTGAGTTGGAAACGCATTCCCTCAAAGTGGGTGCTTGGGACTGCCACCGACCCGCTGGCCAAAGAATCCAAAGCAAAAGAAAACCTCCCAAAAATACTTTTTTCCTATTCAGGACCACCGGCTAAGGAAATACTCACAAAGGTAGCTTCAGTCTACGCCAGCTGCCGCAGCTACTCCGATGAAGGTGTCATTAGTACAGCAGGAGTTGGGTCCTCGGAGCCACACTTTCGCACAACGTTTTCCCGGCCCGATACCCTTGGCTTTGAGTTGTGGCACGGCACCCAGAAACCCTGGGTCATCTGGAAAAAAGGAGACGAGATCAAGAACTGGAAGCCTGACGGTACAGTTGGCAGATCGTCCTCATTCGACAACGCGCTGGTGCAAATGGCGTTCAATTCCCGTGGCGGCTCCCTTCTGATTCCGCCATTGCTTCTTCCCAGCCTCTTCCGGATAAGTGATGCCTTTACCTTGATCGAGGATCCCAGGGTGACGGGCGAAGATAAGGTAGATGGACTTGAGTCATACAGAATTAGAGGTACGTTATCCGGACAGCAAATCGAATTGTGGATCGATAAAACGGACTATCTAATTCGTAAGGTTGTCAGTACAGCAACTCTCGGAAACCAACAGCTTGAATCAACCATCAAGTACAAGCCCAAGCTCAATTCTGATATTCCGTCTGAAAGCCTTACTTTCAAGCCGCCAACAGGCACAGTCAGTTCGGACCCAGAAAACTCGATGCCGCTGAAAGCGCAACCGCTGATTCCTCCTTCAGTGGCTCCGCGTTTGCGCTCGCGAGCATTCGGTTCGAGCCTCTCGCGGAAACCCAACGAAATAGCAATCGATCGCCAACGCTCTGCCGACGAGGATGTTGTTCGGGTAGACACAGATCTAGTCTTGAATGCGGTGCTGGTTCTCGACGCCCAGGGAAAGATCGTAACGGGATTGACCAAAGAAGATTTCATCCTCAAAGAAGATAACAACCTCCAGCAAGTGGCCAGCTTTTCGCTTGGTGACAACAAAAATCTTTCGCGATCGATCGTGCTGATCATCGACTATAGCCCCAGCCAATTACCCTACATCCGAACCAGCATCGAAGCGGCAAAGATCCTCGTCGACAAATTGAATCCCAAAGATCGCATGGCGCTAGTGACAGACGACGTCAAACTCCTGACCGATTTCACGAGCGACAAGCAAGAGTTAAAAGAGAAATTAGACAGTTTGAAAAGCAGTGCGCTTTCCGGGGCTCTCGGAGCAAGCCTTCAATATGATGCGTTGATGGCTACGCTCAACGAATTATTCAACAACGAAGACACTCAGCCAATTGTGATCTTTCAAACTGACGGCGACCAACTGGACTCTCTCAAAGGTGGGAAAGCCCAGTTAGTTCCTTACGCGTTCCCGCGAAAGTACGGGCTCGAAGACATCATGACTGCCAGCGAAAGAGTGCGCGCCACCATCTATCCGGTGATTTCAGGAGTCAAATTTCTGGGTTTTACCGAGGGCGAGTTGCTGGAGCGTGCCCGCCTGGATTGGGTCAAACGTCGAGCTGCCACTATTGAACTGCAGCGAGCTCGAAATTCTCTCCCGTCGAGAAGTGCCCCTACACCCGGCGATGACGCTCTGCAACGAAATGCAGTTTGGTGGTTTCGCTGCCAAACGGCTTTAGCAGGAGTGGCCCAGTCTGCCGGCGCTTGGGCCGAGTTCCTGGAGGAACCTGATCAGGCGGATGAAATTTACACGCGTGTGCTACAAAACATCGAGCGCCGTTACGTGCTTGGTTATTATCCAACCAACCGCACTCGCGATGGGAAGCGAAGGACCGTCAGCGTCGAAGTTCGCAATCACCCTGAATACAAAGTCGTCGGGCGCAAGAGTTACCTGGCGCCCCAAGAATAACGAGATTTGTAAACCAGACTCCCTTTAGTGACGCCCTAAGCAAATAGGGCGCGCTCTTCCGGGACCGCAGGCGTCCTCGCCTGCACTCGTCCCCACTAAGGTCCGCTGAGGCAACGAGTGCAGGCGAGGACGCCTGCGGTCCCAGAAGAGCGCGTCCGTTAGTTCGAGGGGCGTCACTAAAGGGTTACAGTTTATGTTGACAGACTAATCGTTGATGCTTACTTGCATGTTCGCCGAGGCGAACGTATTGAACTGCTGGATGATCGGAAAGCCTGTCGACGGACCACCGAGAAGTTGCGTGAGCGGATCGTCCTCAGTAGTCAAAGTGAGATCGGCGCCACCAATCTTGATGACTGGAACGTTGGTGCTCATCTTCACGATTCCGGTTTTTGTTTGCTGCCACCAGTTGGCTGTGAACGAGCCGGCCGAGTTGGACGACGGAAACACGCTTCCAGATAACTTGAGGGTTGGCTCAAATGGCGCAGGAATTCTGACGCTTAACAAGTTGTTCGCGGACTGATAGTCGTAATTAATAACTGGGACAAGCTCCGCGTCGACGCCAACCTTTCGGAGTTGTGTAGCCAGCTTTGCATTGCTGGTGCTGTACCAGATTGTGTAGTTGTTGATATCGCCGGTGAAGTCAGGTGGAACAATAACGGCGCCGATCTGGACGATTTCTCCAGCCATCGGCTCGTGACCGGCAACGGCAATATTGGTGCACTGCGATGTGCGCACGACGAGCGGCGTCACTGGTTGTCCCTCGCCCGCGAGGATGAATTGATGCGGCACATAGACGCGCGCGCTTGCTGTCGGTACGAGTGTTACGCCGATGCTCTCAACGCAATCGGTAAACTCAACCGGGAAGTTTGCTGAACTATCCGGTGCGCCCGCAGCAGATTGGGCGCGGGCCGGACGTGCGAAGGTGATAACCAACAGCGCGGGCAGGGCCACGCCCAGCGCGAGTCCGCTCAACAATCTCTGGTGTGTGTACATGGCTAACAGTCCCTTTCTTTTACAGATCAAATTAATCTCTTACTTAGCCGCCTTTCGGTTGACTACCGAACACAAAAAGTAGGAATTGGTATCAATTTCAACCGCCACGGGTGACCCGTCCGGCAGCGTCAGAGCAACCAGAGCATCTACCGCAGCTTCCGACTTCGCCGGCAGGTAGCTCGCATAAGCCGCGGCGACCGCATCGTCATTTGCTGGGTCCCCTCCGGTAATAAAGGAATAGGCCGGCACCACCGCAAACACATGCCACAAGGTTCGGAATTCGCCGTGTCCCGGATCCGAGGGAATCGAATCTAGAACGTGATCATGAAAGTCGTCAAACCCAATACCGTCCTCACCGTGGTCGCATGGGTTGCACTGCGGCGGAGCAACGCCCAGCTCTTCCCAGTCAATCGGGTAGACTACTAGATAGAGATCAGCCTGGGCCTGGAGCGGTGCGTGTTGGGGAAGTTCGATGGCGTTGATCGTAACGGTTTTGCCGTTGAAGTAAGCTGGTTCGTAATCTGGTTGATCGGCAGATACGCCGCTGACCAGTAGGAGGCCTAGAATGACCACAACCAGACTCAATACTGGCACTCTGCGGACGAGTCGTGACTGCTTGTTCAGTTTTCTGTTCATGGTTTGTTCCTTTTGGTTGAACCGAATTTAGAGAGATCGCAAAATCACTCTGCATTGCAACAATCTCCTGATGAAAGGTTCTCTATCTTGCATGGTGGAACTCTGCTCACTACAGTTCGGCGAAAACCAGCGGGAAATCCCATCACGAAGTTGACGAATAATTTCTTTTGAGCGATTTTGCTAAGGAATAAATCCTGTTCGACCTCGTGGAGTAACCCCCATTAGATCGACAAAAAAAACCGATCCCCCTCCAGAGGAAATCACCGGCCTGCTTATCGATTGGGGCAAGGGCAATAAGGCCGCGCTTGATAGAGTAATTCCGCTGGTCTACCAGGAACTCAGGCGTTTGGCCCATCGTCAGATGAGGCGAGAACGAAACGGCGACACTTTCCAAACGACGGCTCTGATCAATGAAGCGTACCTGCGATTAGTCGACTATTCGCGAGTGCGCCCACGTGACCGGGCTCATTTCTTTGCAATCGCCGCCCAGGCAATGCGACGTATTCTGATCGAGCGTGCTCGTAGCCGTCGTGCGACGAAGCGCGGTAGCGGGGCGCAAAAGGTTTCGCTGGAGGAGGTCGCGGATATATCTAACGAGCGCGCCGCCGATCTCATAGCACTCGACGAGGCCCTTACTAATCTTGCCCTGATTGACCCACGTAAAGCTCAGATAGTCGAGTTGAAATACTTCGGAGGAATGACGATCGAAGAGGCTGCTGAGGTGCTCGAAGTTTCAACCCCCACAGTAGAACGCGATTGGAAAATGGCCAAGATCTGGCTACACCGGGAAATCAGTAAAACATCGTGAGAAATACAAGCGCGAACGATTGACACCCATCGGACCAAACAAAAATCTGCAATCGGCAATCTGAAATCTGCAATCCCATGACTCCCGAACGCTGGCAACAAATCGAGCAGTTACTCCAAGCGGCGCTTGAATGCGAACCCGCTGAGCGTGACGCGTTGCTTGATCGGGAATGCGCAACCGACCCAGACCTACGCGAAGAAGTGGAGTCGCTGCTCTCGTCGGCCCAGCAGACCAAAGGCTTTCTTAACGATAACGCTGCCGCTGTTGCTGCCGTGTTACTGACCGATGAGCAACCAACGGTGGAGCTACTCCAAGGTCGAATTGGTCCTTACTCAATTCAAAAACAACTCGGGGCCGGTGGAATGGGTGAAGTCTTTCTTGCCGAAGATGTCAGGTTAGGCCGCAAGGTGGCGCTGAAACTGCTCGACCCCTCGATGACCGGCGACGCCCAGTCGCGTCTACGTTTCCTTCGGGAAGCTCGTCTCGCCTCTACGCTCGACCATCCGAACATCTGCACAGTCCACGAAGTCGGCGAGGCCCAGGGGCGTCCGTTTATTGCTATGCAGTACGTCGAAGGTGAAACTTTGAAGCAGATGGTTGATGGGCGACCAATGAGTCTCGAGTCGCTACTTTCGATCAGCCTCCAGGTTGCAGATGCCCTTGCCGCAGCTCACGGTCAAGGAATAATCCACCGCGATATCAAAACCAGAAACATCATCGTCACTCATCGCGGCCAGGCGAAAGTTCTCGACTTTGGACTAGCGAAGCTATTGCACTCGGAAGACGGAAAGTCGGGGACGGACATGACCATGTCGGGGGTGGTGTTAGGCACTCCCGCCTCGATGTCACCGGAACAGGCACGAGGTGAGCGGGTAGACCATCGCAGCGACATCTTCTCGTTTGGTGTTGTCATGTATGAGATGGCGACGGGCCACATTCCATTCGATGGTAAGACGCGCGCCGACGTGATCAGCGCCCTGCTTAGAGAAGCGCAAAAGCCCGCTGCGGAATTGAATAGCGAAATCCCTGCGCGCATGTCGGCGTTGATCGATCGAGCGTTAGCCAAAGACCCTGCGGATCGTTATCAGTCTATGACGGAGATAGTTTCGGACTTGAGGCAAGTAGTAAGTGATGCCGGTGGGTTGGATCGCGTCTTCAGCTCTTCAGAAGATATGACACCGCTAGTTCCTTTCAAGCGACCCGCGGTACTCGGATCGCTAGGTCAGCGGATTCAAACTCGGCCTGCCGCCGTCTTGATAGGGATCATTGTCGTGTTAATAGTTGGAGTGGCGCTTGCACTCTACTTCTCTCGGCACGAACAACCCCTTCCGATCAAATCAATCGCGGTGCTTCCTTTCAAGCCGTTGGTTGCAGAGAGCCGCGATGAAGTGCTTGAGCTGGGCATGGCTGATACGCTGATCAACAAGTTGAGCCACATCAAACAAGTAACTGTTCGATCACTAAGCTCGGTGCGACAGTACACTGACGTGAAGCAGGACCCAGTCGCAGCTGGACGCGAACAGAAAGTTGACGCAGTGCTCGAGGGAAACATACAGAGGTCGGGCGATCAAGTTAGAGTCACAGTGCGACTGGTACGGGTCGCAGACAACGAATCTATCTGGACTGATCAATTCTTTGCGCGCATGACGGACATTTTTGCGGTGCAGGAGTCTATCTCCGAGCGTGTTGCCAGCGCGCTGGCAGTGAAACTGTCGAACGAGGAGAAGAGTCTGCTCACCAAAGGTAATGCGCAAAATCCCGAAGCCTACCGGCTCTACCTGTTGGGGCGCTATCAACTGAACAAGTCGACGGACGATGGCACCAGGAAAGCCCTCGAGAATTTCCAACAGGCGATTGACTCGGATCCAAACTACGCCCTGGCCCACGTCGGATTGGCGGACGCTTACATCGCACAGGCCACTTTCGATGCGCTGCCGCCAAAAGAGACATTCCCAAAAGCGAGGCAAGCGGTGTTGCAAGCTCTGCAATTGGATGAGTATCTAACCGAAGCTCACGTGTCGCTGGCAAACGCCAAGTTCCTTTACGACTGGGATTGGGCAGGGGCAGAAGATGAGTTCAAGCGCGCCATTGAGATCAACGCCGGCTATTCAGACGCCCACCAGATGTATGGCTATTTTCTTTCCTCCAAGGGTCGATCAGAAGAAGCCCTGAGAGAGATGCAACAAGCCCAGGAGCTAGACCCGGTCTCACTTCCGAAAGTCACCGCCGTGGGAGAAGCACTTTTCGATGCGCGAAGGTACGACGAAGCGATTGCGGCATTTCAGAAGGCGCTTGAGATGGATCCTAACTCCGGCTTCGCATACTGGGCGCTTGGTCGAGCGTACACGGAGAAGGGTATGTATGGAGAGGCCATTACTGCATTTCAGAAGTCGATCCCGTTGTCGGGGGATAGCCCGGATGAGTCGGCCTCGCTTGGTTGCGTCTACGCCCGTTCAGATAGGAAAGCCGAGGCGCGAAAGATATTAGAAGAATTAAAGGAGCTATCGAAGAAAAGGTATATCGCTCCGAGCGTAATCGCCGAGCTCTATGTCGCGCTGGGCGATAAAGATCAGGCCTTCGCCTGGTTAGACAAGGCTTACGAAGATCACGACTTTATTCTCACCTTGCTTAAGATCGAGCCGACGTTTGACACCCTGCGGTCTGATCCGAGATTCACAGTTCTGTTGAAGCGCATCGGCTTGGAGACTTAAGAAGGCAGCATTCCCATCACATGGAAGATCGTACCGAATCCCGAGCCTGGCATTCCACCTAACAAGCGCTAACAGTGGACTCGGGTGCGTTGCCGTAGAACATACGCGCTGGATGCCCGGCGCAGGCGAGAGAGATTGCCACTGGATCGTTGGAGCGAATATGCTCACGGTCGGAGGAACAGCACATGGCGACAGATGAAGATATTGAGCGCGTGGCTCAATCTGGTGACGTCGAACGATATCGAGCGACGCCGCTGCGACCAGCGGTATGGATGACGAGCATGCTGGTCTGGGCGACGGTTGTCGCGCTGATCTTGCGGGTGCCGACATGGGCGGCCGTCTTCCTGTGCATCGTCACCGCCATCTCGTTTCTCTCGTTTCTCGTCGGCTTCATCTACTTGTTCGTGAACGACCCAGAGATGCTGAGAGCCGAGCGATACCGAGAACTGAAGCGCCGGGGGTCGTCGCGCAAGGTCGGGAGCGAGCAGACCCGTGAGCTTTCTCATGACACACCAAAGGAGGTGTCGCAATGACATCTAAGTTTCCTGGCGCCGTTCCTGAGATACCGGTAAGAGATATCGATGAGGCGGCGGCTTACTATGAAGGCAGTCTCGGATTCACCGTGGATTGGGTTGGCAAGGAACTTGGACTTGCAGGAGTTTCCAAAGGAGACTGCCGAATCTTCCTGGCGAACTCCGACTATCGAAAGCAATACGGCAACACTGGTCCAGTGT
>Ga0097621_100003146_pt1 | contig 11330 bp, 11 predicted proteins | sample KBSMisM72_FD_73165 | JGI IMG/M metagenome (GOLD analysis project Ga0097621, IMG submission 73165) | Miscanthus rhizosphere microbial communities from Kellogg Biological Station, Michigan, USA - KBS Miscanthus M7-2 (version 2) (version 2) | ecosystem: Host-associated > Plants > Roots >... | reverse complement strand
CAGCGAAGGAGGCAGCAATGGCAAAAACGACACGAGCAGTCCCCGAGGGATTCCACACGGTCACGCCGCAGCTGATTCTCGAGAACACCGCACAAGCCATCGATTGGTACAAACGCGCGCTCGGCGCCGAAGAACTTTCGCGCGCTGCTGGACCGGACGGCAAGATCATCCACGCCGAAATCCGCGTCGGCGACTCACGGCTGATGCTGAACGACGAGATGGGCGGCGGCAAATCGCCGCGTGCGCTCGGCGGCTCGCCGATGTCGCTATGGGTGTACGTCGAAGACTGCGACGCGCTGTTCAATCGCGCGCTCGCGGCGGGCGCGCAGACCACGGGCCCCATGGGGAAGATGGCGGATCAATTCTGGGGCGATCGCTCCGGCACCTTCACCGATCCGTTTGGGTATCGGTGGTCGATTGCGACGCACAAGGAAGATCTCACCCGCGACCAGATGGAAGAGCGCGGCGCTGAGTTCATGAAGAACGCTCCGCAGCCGGCGCACCCCTAGGCGTCACGCGGCCGTCGCGCGACGAAGTAGCGCACGGCGGCCGCGACAATCAGCACAACGACCACAATGCCGAACCGGCCGAGAAACACAGACGCCGGCCGTTCGTAGCGGCCGATGAGCTCAGCCTGTTCGATCACATGGCCTTCCATGGCCTGGCGAAGATCGGCTTCTCGCGAAATGACCGCACCGCGCAGCGTCGTATCGAGCGCGAACAGTTGAAACACGTAACGGTGTTCTCCGCCTGGCGGACACGGCGGGGCGTACCCCGTCGGACCGTTCTCGTTGATGCCGCTCCGTTCGCGCTCGGGAATCGCCGCGGTCTGCGGCGCCAGATTCCAGACGGCCCAGTGCAGATACCGCCCGTCGACCTTGATGCTTTTCGGGACGTCCGGATCGAACACGATCAGCGCGAGGCTCTTCGTGCTGCCTGGTACGCCGCTGAAGCGAAGTTCCGGATTGCTCGAACTGCCGTCGCAGGTGAACTTCGAGGGAATCGATTCGTTCGCGCGGAAGCTGGGGCTGGTGATGTCCACGCTCAGTCTTCCGTCGGCTTCTCCAGGCGTTCGATGACAATGACCTCCACCGGCGCGCGCTCCGAGTCGATCCGCAGGCCGAGTTGCTCGCGGACGGCCGCGAAAATCGACGGCTTGTCTGGCGACGACTGGTCCGGTGACCATTCGAGATCGAAGTCGTAGTTGCCAGTGAGTCCCGTGCGGTCGATGACGATGCGCTCGAGCGAGCTCGTTGCCGCCCGGATGACTGTCGCCGCGTCTACCGCGACGCCGCTCTCATGACCGGGCAAGAAGTGGAGGGCGCATTTGGCGCGCTCCTTCTCGCAGTCAACCGACGAGGTGTGAAGCTGCGGCCCCAGGCGGCCGTCCTGATTTGCCAGCCGCACGACATAAACCGGAAGCTCGCGCGTCTCGCGATGCGCCTTGATCTTGAATCGCTCCTCGAGCAGGGATTGAAGGAGCGCCGGAAGGTTCGCGAACCACTCGGACATCGGCCGCGCGGCAAGATCGCCGCCGACCTTGGCCACGATGTCGTAGCGGTCGGTCGTGGCCCAGCCCGGCGCGCCGATGATTTGTGACGCCAGCAGCGATCGCTGCGCAGTGCCGTACGCCGTCAGCAGCAGGCTCCGCGCCGCGAGGTTCGTCACACGAACCGTCCCGCCGGCCAACCACCGCAGGCCTCCGCCCTCATCGAGTCGCTCGCTGCGCTTGATGCTCGCGACCTCGAACGCAGGGCGCGGTGACGCCTGAGCCGAAAGGCTCGCCGCCACGATAGCCGTCAGCAGAAACCGCATCATCCCTCAGAACATCAAGACAACGCTCAGCGGCCAAGGTTTGGGAATCATCAGCATCATCAGCGCTGCGCCGAGGAGCGCGATGTTCTTCTGGAAATTCACGCGCTGGTTGATGCGCGGCATCATGTCGGTCTCGACCCAATAGTTGTGCATCAGGAACGTGACGGGGATGAGAAAGGCCATGATGCACGCCAATCCGATCCAGACGTGATACCCGAGAATCACGCTCAGCCCGCCGACGATGATTAAGAGGCCCGAGAACACGACCGCGGCCTTCGCAGCAGGTACGCCCTTCGAGCTTACGAACCCCGACATCATGCCGAGATGTTGGAAATGGTTGAGACCGCCAAGAACGAAGAACCCGCCATAGAGGATGCGTCCCAGCACAAACACGTAGTCGAGGTAGCTCATGAGGCCCTCCAGCGCGGCCTATAATATTCTGTTCATCCCAGTGGAGCAGGCCTTCCTGACAGAACTCGCGCGGCTCGTCGGCCGCGACGGCCTCATTGCCGACGCGTCGGATCTCCTGACGTACGAATCTGATGCCCTCGTCCACCTTCGTTCGACGCCTGGCGCCGTCGTCCTGCCAAAGTCGACCGCAGAAGTGCAGGCGGTTGTGCGCCTGTGCCGCCGAAGCGGCGTGCCGTTTGTCGCTCGCGGCAACGGGACTGGGCTGTCTGGGGGCGCGCTGCCGGTGAAGGACGGGATTCTCATCGGCCTGTCGAGAATGAACCGGATTCTCGAAGTCGACATTCCGAACCTCCGGGCGGTCGTCGAGCCAGGCGTGACGAACCTCGCGATTACGCAAAAAGTGGCGCCGTTCGGTTGTTACTACGCGCCCGATCCATCGAGTCAGGTCGTGTGCTCGATCGGCGGCAACATCGCGGAGAACTCCGGCGGCGCGCACTGTCTGAAGTACGGATTCACCGTCCATCACGTCCTTGGCGTCGAAGCCGTCCTGCCGGACGGCGAGATCGTCCACCTTGGAGGCGCGGTCCTCGATCGCCCCGGCCTCGACCTGCTCGGCGTGCTCGTCGGATCGGAAGGGACGCTCGCGGTCGTGACGAAGGCGACCGTACGCCTGCTGCGGCGCGCCGAGAAAGTCATGCTGCTGCTCGCCGGCTTCCCGTCGATCGACGCGGCCGGCGAAGCGGTGTCGTCGATCATCGCGCGCGGCATCGTGCCCGCTGCCGTGGAGATGATGGACCGGCTCACGATTGAAGCCGCCGAAGCGGCCGTGCATCCGAATTTTCCGAAGACCGACGCCGTCCTGATCGTCGAGCTGGACGGACCGTCGTCGGAAGTCGACGAGCTTTTCGCCGTCGTCGAAGGCATCTGCCAGACGTCCGGCGCGACGACGATCGAGGTCGCGCACGATCAGGCGCAGCGCGATCGCATCTGGAAGGGACGAAAAGCGGCGTTCGCGGCGATGGGCCGCGTGTCGCCGAACTACTACGTGCAGGACGGCGTGGTGCCTCGGACCAGGCTGCCGGAAGTCCTGCGGCGCATTCGCGATCTCGAGGCCCGATCGGGCCTGCGGATCGGCAACGTCTTTCATGCCGGCGACGGCAATCTGCACCCGCTGATCTGCTACGACGAGGCGATTCCAGGACAGGCCGAACACGCCGAAAAAGTCGCGGCCGAAATCCTCATGTACTGTATCGAGGCCGGCGGGGCGATCACCGGCGAGCACGGGGTCGGCGTCGACAAGAAGGGATACATGCCGAAGATGTTCGGCGCGGACGATCTCGACACGATGCAGCTCGTACGGTGCGCGTTCGATCCAACCGGCATCTGCAATCCCGGCAAAGTGTTTCCGACGCCGCGGCTCTGCGGCGAAGTCCCGGGCCCGTATCGCGCGCATCCCGTAGAGCGGGCGGGCCTCGCGGAGCGGTTCTGATTCCGATGAGCACGCAGCTCGTCGAACCCCTCGACGCCGCCGGCGCGGCGGCGGCGCTGGGCGACGCCAACGCGACCGGCCGATCGGTGATCGTCCGCGGCGCCGGGACAAAACTCACGCCGCCAGCGTCGGATGTGATGATTTCCACGACGAAGATGACCGCCGGCGTCGATCACGTCGCCGGCGACCTCGTGGCGACGCTGCCCGCAGGCATCTCGCTGGAGACCGCGAACGACATCCTTCGTCGTGAGAAACAATGGCTGCCGCTCGACCCGCCGCGAAGCGACCGCGCGACCATCGGCGGGATCGTCGCGGCCAACGACAGCGGTCCGCGGCGCCACCGGTTCGGCGCTCCCCGCGATCTGATCATCGGCATCGAAATCGCGCTCGTCGACGGGCGCATCGCCAAAGCCGGAGGCCGCGTCGTCAAGAACGTCGCGGGGTACGACCTGTCGAAGTTGATGTGCGGATCGCTCGGGACGCTCGCGGTTGTCACTCGTGCGACGTTCAAGCTGTCGCCGCTGGCGCCGTTCTCGCAGACGCTGGTGGCGACGGGCAGCGATCTCCGACGACTGAGCACGCTGGCGCTGACGCTCGCGAACGCTCCCCCGCTGAGCCCGACAGCAATCGAGCTTCAGTCGCCGCCCCATCGTCTCCTCGTCCGCTTCGAGACCACGGAAAGCGCGGCGGCGGCGCAGGCGAAAATCGCAGCCGGTCTGTGCGAGCAATTCGGTGCGACGACGCATGTCGTGTCCGGCCAGGTCGAAGTCGACGCGTGGCGCGCGCACGAGGGCCGCATCTTCGGCATGCCGGGGACGGTCGTGAAAGTGGCCGTCCTGCCGACGGACGTCGCGGACCTGCTCGCGATCGTTCAGCGGCTGACGTCGGCGGCAGGCGTCGAGTGTGAGCTATCCGGTCGCGCCGCGCTCGGCATCGTGCTCCTGAGGCTGGGAGGAGATCCCGCCGCTCACACGACGATCGTCGGCGAACTCCGCCGGGAGGCCGGTGCCCGTAACGGCTCCGCCGTCGTCGTGTCTGCCGCCGGCAACGACCTGTTCACCACCGCCGACCGATGGGGTTCGGTCGGCGACGCGGAACCGCTCATGCGCGCCGTGAAGGCGCGTTTCGATCCACACCACATCCTGAATGCCGGCCTCACACCGTGGGATTGAATGATGACGTCCGCCTAAAGGCGGACACCAACGAGTTTGCGTCGCTCACGCCGCTCGAGCCGCTCATCGACAAGTGTGTCCACTGCGGCTTCTGCCTGCCGACCTGTCCGAGCTACATCCTGCTCGGAAACGAAATGGACTCGCCGCGCGGCCGCATCTACATGATGAAGGCCGGGACCGAAGGCCGCATGACGATGACCGAGGGTATGGTCGCGCACTTCGACACGTGCCTCGGCTGCATGGCGTGCGAAACCGCGTGTCCGTCAGGTGTCCGCTATGCGCCACTGGTCGAAGAAACCCGCGCGGCCATCGAGCACCACCACACGCGGCCGCTCGGCGAACGGGTGTTCAGGCGCCTGCTGTTCTCTCTGCTCCCCTATCCCACGCGGCTCAGGCTGTTCGCGCTGCCGCTTGCGCTCGTCAACGTGCTGCGCGACCGAAAGGGCGTGCTGTCGCTGCTGCCGCGCAAGCTGCGCAACCTGATCGAGCTCGCGCCTGACGCACGACACGCGCGGAGCGTCTCCGTGCCTGAGCACACCGACGCGATCGGCGCCACGCGTCTGCGCGTCGGGTTCGTGACGGGCTGCGTGCAGCAGGTGTTCTTCGGGCACGTGAACGACGCCACCGTCCGCGTCCTCGCGGCCGAGGGATGCGAGGTCGTCGCTCCCCGGTCGCAAGGGTGTTGCGGTGCGCTTGCGCTTCACTCCGGCCGCGACGAGGACGCCCGCGGCTTCGCGCGAAAGCTAATCGCGTCGTTCGAGCGGACCAACGTGGACCTCGTCGTCGTCAACGCCGCAGGCTGCGGCTCGTCGCTGAAGACGTACGGCGAGCTGTTCAGGAACGACTCGGCGTGGTCGGCACGCGCGAAGGCGTTCGCCGCGAAGGTCCGCGACGTCACGGAGGTTCTGGCGTCGCTCGGCGCGCCGCAGGCGCCACGGCATCGGCTGGACATGCGCGTCGCGTATCACGACGCGTGTCATCTGGGTCATGCACAAGGAATTCGTCAAGAGCCGCGCGATCTGCTCGCGGCCATACCCGGCGTGACGCTCGTGCCCGTCGCGGAAAGCGACATCTGTTGCGGAAGCGCAGGTATCTTCAACCTGGTGCAACCGGAGATGGCGGCGGAACTCGGACGACGAAAGGCCGCTCACATCGCTGCGGCGTCACCGGATATCATCGCCACGACAAATCCAGGGTGTATGCTGCAAATCACCGCCGCGGCGCGGGCGGCCGGAAACGACCGGCCGATTGTGCACGTCGTCGAAATACTCGACGCATCGATTCGAGGCGAAAGAGTCCGCGCCACAATTCCATGATCATCGACCCGTCGACCATTCCTGCGCAGACGATGTATCGCGTGCTGATCGGCGCCGTCGTGCCGCGGCCCATCGCGTTTGTGTCGACGATGTCGGCCGCCGGCGTGCTCAACCTCGCCCCGTTCAGCTTCTTCAACGCCTTCTGCGCCGATCCTCCGGTCGTCGGCTTCTGTCCGGTGTGGCGGACGCCCGCCAAAGACACCATCACCAACGTCCGCGCCACCCGCGAATTCGTCGTCAACATCGTCAGCGAAGAGATTGCCGAAGCGATGAACGTCTGCTCCGCTGAATTCCCGCCCGACGTCGACGAGTTTCAGCAATCGAAGCTGACGCCGATTCCAAGCACGGCGGTCAGGCCGCCTCGCGTGCAGGAATCGAAGATCAGCATGGAGTGCTCGCTGCTGCAGATTGTGGACTTCAGCGAGAAGCCGCACGGCGGGAGCCTCGTGCTCGGACAAATCGTCCGCATGCACGTGGACGACGAACTGATCGACGCGAGCTACAAGATCGACGCCGACAAGCTGCGCGCGATCGGACGCATGGGCGGACCTGAGTACACGCGGACTCGCGACCGCTTCGTCATGATCCGCCCATAACCGTTTACTCGCACGTATTCGCGACGCGCGAGAGCCGCTGGACGTCGAGGTCCCGCTCCGACAGCATGCCGGTGATCGACACGCGTTCGCCGACGTGATTGGCCAGCCGGTTCCGGTTCCGCTGGTCGACGAGTTTCACCGTCGCGGAGTGCTTGGTCAGGAATCCCGTCTTCCAGCTCCTCGACTTCGGCGCGTCCACGCCTTCGGTGTCCTTCAGGCGGAATGCGTCGTCTTTCTGCTCAAGGCAGCCGGTGATGGTGACTTTCTCCGGTGCCTGCGCCGCCGCCGTCGCGGCGTGCGCGGCCGGCTTTGTCGCGGTCGCTTTCGGCGCCGGCTGCGTCTGTGGCGTCGCCACCGGCTGCACCGCCGTTGTCACCGTCTTCGGCGTCGCTTGTTTCGCGGCGAGCACCAGTCCCGCGATGGCGATCAACGCGACGAGCGACACGGCAAAGATCTGCGCGATTTTCGGAGACTTCAACGGCTGTTTCGAACGGACGAACTTCCCCTTCGCGAACCACTTGCTGAACTGCATTGGTGTCTCCCCCTTCGGGAGGGGGGAGCAAAGAGGGTGCCCTGCGTCCTTTCTGGGGGACGGTTCCGCAAACTCGTGTGGGCGTGACAGTTTTGGAGATACCGATTGTGAAATCGGGTTAAGCGCTTACCATCCTGCCGCTTGACCGTCTTTTCTGAAATCCGATCCGGCCCGGTAAGTGCCACCCTGTAGGAGCATCCACTGCACGCCGCCGACGTCGTGCCCGTTGCCTGAACGCACGTCGTGCCCCATGGCGGCGAGCTGCCGGCCGACGAGGCGGAACAGCGGCGACTCGAGCAGCAACTCGTTCGACACCTGCTTGTGGCGGAATCGCGCCATGTCGGCGGCTGCCTGCAGATTGGCGCCGAGATCGAGGACGTCCACGAGAATCTGCTCGTGTCCCTGCGCCTGCATGTCGCCGCCCATCAGCGTGACCGTCATCAGCGGCTGGTTGTCCTTCATCACGAAGCCCGCCGAGAGCGTGTTGTACGGACGCTTGTGCGGTGCGATCGCATTCGGGCTCGTGGGATCGAGCGTGAACAGCCCGCCGCGATTGTGCAGGATGAAGCCATAGCCTGGGACCGTGATGCCGGATCCAAATTCGGAGAAGTTGCTATTCACCCACGACACCATGTTGCCGTCGCTGTCGCCAGCCGAGAGCACGATGGTGTCGCCGTTGCCGTCGCCACGGCCCTTCGGGCCCGTGCGAGAGGCTCGATTTGGATTCACACGTCCGCAGAGTGACGCGGCGTAGGACGCCGACATCAATTTCTCGATCGGCACCGTCGCGAAGTTCGGATCGGCGTTGTAGCGATACAGATCGGCGTACGCCAGCTTCTTCGCTTCGATGAGCAGGTGCCAGTACTTCGGATTGGCCGGCCCAAGGCTCGCAAGCGTCTGGCCTGGCGCCCATTTCGGCACGCACGCGTCGAGGATGCTCAGCGACTCGTTGGCGGCCCAGGCCTGCGAGGGCGGCGGCAACTCCGCGACGTCGACGCCCTGATGACGGGTGACGACTGGCTCGACCCAGTCGCCTTTGTACGCCGAGAGATCGTCGAGCGTCATCGTGCCGCCGAGCGCCTGTGATTTCGCGACGATCGCCGACGCGATGTCGCCGGTGTAGAAGGCCTGCGCGCCGTGCTGCTGCAGCAGTCGCAAGGTGCGGGCGAGGTCCGGATTGCGAAAGACCTGTCCCGCCGTTGGCGGCTTGCCGCCGACGTACCACGTCTTCACCGAATCCCGATCGAGATCTGTGCAGCAGCCGCGCAGCGGCAGCGCTTTGGGCAGAATCCAATCGGCGGCAATGCGTTCCGACACCGGGAATCCGGCGTCCGCGTATTCGATCGCGGGCGCCAGCACTTCTTTGAACGTCAGTTTGCCGAATCGCCGCTGAACGGCGTCCCATCCCCACACGGTGCCCGGTACGGTGACAGGAAGAATTCCGCCCTGCGGCATGCCGGACGACGGTCCCCACGTGGCGCGATCGACCTGATAGCCCAACTCGTTGAGGTGCGCGAGCGTCGCGCCAGACGGCGCCATGCCGCTCGCGTTCAGCACGAACAGCTTGTGCTCTTTGGCCGCGTAGACGATGGCGAACAGATCGCCGCCGATGCCGACCATCATCGGCTCGACGACGTTCAACACCGCGGCTGCAGCGACAGCCGCGTCGATGGCGTTGCCGCCCTGCTGAAGAATTCGAAGCCCGGCTTGCGACGCGAGGGGTTGGCTCGTGACCACCATCCCGCGCCGCGCCATCACTTCACTTCGGCTCTGCGCCAGCCATCCTTCGGCGCGATCCCCACGAACGGCGGTACAAAACGGCGGCGCCGGCGTCGCGGCGCACGACGTCAACGCCGGCGAAGACTGCCCGCGAACGGCGACGCCCGCCGCGGCAGCAACCGCCGCGCAAGCGACGGCGACTACCGCAGCGCTACCGCGCGTCATAGCGCCGCGTCCATCCAGTACGGCCGTTCGTGACAGCGAAGCTGCCGTCGTCGTTCGCGCTCAGTTTGATCCACGCCCCTCGATCGCCTGCACCGAAGTCGAGATTCGCGATGAACGTGTCGGGGAAATTGTCCGACCCGTCGATGAGCGACTTGTGCAACTGCCACACGCCCTCGATTTCCCGGTGCTGCCGCAACGACGTCCAGGTCGGAGGCGATCCGCCCTTGTAGGCGCCGTTGTTGACGATGGCGACGCGCGAACGCAGGGCCCCCAGGACCGGTTCGACGTTCGTGTCGGCGTTGCCGTGATGCGTGACCAGGTAGGCGTCGATCGGACCAATGAGGTTGTTCGGGCACACGAGACTCAGGAGGTTCGGTCCGACGAGATCCCCCAGGTCGAGGAACGTGAACCGGCCGTACCGCAGATGAATGCCGATCGACCGAGGGTTTTCGCGGCTGGCGAATGGCCGCTGCTCGTAGCCGGCACACGCCGCGTTCGGCTCGCCAGCGCCGTCGAGCGCCGTCGTCACCGTTTGGCCATCAGCGCTCATCACACGGACATCCACTCCGAGAAGTCGAAGGCGATCTCCTGGCTTCGGCACGATGTGCGGCGGGGCGTTCTGTCCGCTGCCAGTGCGTGCGGCGCTATAGGCCGTAAACGCCGCGACGACGTCGGCGCTCGTTTCGACGGGCTCGCCGTAATCGATGAACGCGCCGATGGGCACCCGGCGGGCAAGCTCCGCGGCGCCGCCATTGTGGTCTTCGTGCATGTGGGTGATGAGCAGGTAGTCGATGCGCTGCAGATGCGCATCGCGCATCGCCGCCTGAATGCGATCGGGATCGCGGCCGTCGCGTCCCGGGTATCCGGTGTCGATGAGCAGGGACTCACCCGCCGCCGTGACGATGAGCGTCGACTGCCCGCCTTCGACGTCGATGAAATAGATGTCAAGCGTGCGCGCGGCCGCCGCGGACGTGCACGCGAACACGAGCGCGAGCGCGACCGACGCCAAGAAATTCCTCATGAGCGTCGCCATGATACCTATAAACTACGCGCGATGTTGAGACGTGAACGCGCCGGCGTCGTGGTCATCGTCGCTGCGGTCGCCGCCGCGATTTGCCTGCGTGTCCCGGCGACGGCCACAGGCGCCCTTCCTGCGCATCTGACCGATCAGGAGTTCTGGTCGCTGGTCACCGAGGTGTCGGAGCCTGGCGGCACCTTCCGATCCGAAAACCTGCTCTCGAACGAACTGCGGCTGCAATATGTCATTCCGGAGTTGGTTCGCAACACACCGCGCGGGCGCGCCTACATCGGCGTCGGCCCGGAACAGAACTTCACCTACATCGCGGCGGTTCAGCCGGCGATCGCGTTCATCGTCGACATTCGGCGCGGGAACTTGCAGCTGCAGCTAATGTACAAGGCGCTCTTCGAGCTGTCGAGCGATCGCGCCGACTTCGCCGCGCGCCTCTTTTCGCGCAAGGCGCCCGACAGCCTCGGATCGCAGCCCACGGCGAAGCAGATCTTCGAGGCGATCGCGCTGTCGGAATCGAGCGAGGCCGTCTACGAGCGGACGCTGAAGCAGATCGAGACGCAGCTGTCCGGCAGGCACGCCTTCCCGCTCTCGGCTGACGATCTCAAGGGCATCGCTCACGTGCTGCACGCGTTCTACACGTTCGGCCCCGACATCAACTACTCGTCGACCGAGAGCGACGCCGGCGCGGCCACCTCGGGCAACTACCGCCCGACGTACGCGGAGCTGATGACGGCGACGGATGGCGAAGGCCATCCGCGGAGTTATCTCGCCACCGACGAAGCGTTCGCGTTTATTAAAGCGCTCGAGGCAAAGAACCTGATCGTGCCCGTCGTTGGCGATTTCGCCGGCCCGCGAGCGTTGCGCGCAGTCGGCGAGTACCTGAAGGCGCGATCGGCGATCGTGTCGGCCTTCTACGTGTCAAATGTCGAGCAATACCTGCGCGTCTCGCGCGTCTGGGGGTCGTTTTGCGGCAACGCCGCCCGGCTGCCGATCGACGACGCGAGCACGTTCATCCGCGCGGGCCG
>Ga0097621_100003144_pt1 | contig 11332 bp, 8 predicted proteins | sample KBSMisM72_FD_73165 | JGI IMG/M metagenome (GOLD analysis project Ga0097621, IMG submission 73165) | Miscanthus rhizosphere microbial communities from Kellogg Biological Station, Michigan, USA - KBS Miscanthus M7-2 (version 2) (version 2) | ecosystem: Host-associated > Plants > Roots >... | reverse complement strand
CGAACACCAGCAGGCCGGCAATCGCGCCGGCGACGTCGAAGGCGCGCTTGGCGCGCGGGCCGGTTGCCATCTGACTAAATAACTTTATAATGCAAAGACCATGGCGATGCAACGACCGCTTCAGGTCAAGTTCGTGCTGCCGGCCCTCACCGAAGCCACCAGCCCGTTCTGGCGCCCGATCAAATACTCGCTGTTCCCGCCGCTCGGCCTCGCCACCCTCGCCGCCTATCTGTCGCCGGACGACCACGCGGTGATCGTCGACGAACACGTCGAGCGGCTCCGGATCGACGACACGCCCGACCTCGTCGTGATCCAGGTCTATATCACCAACGCCTACCGCGCCTACCGCATCGCCGACCGCTACCGCGCGCGCGGGGTGTTCGTGGCGCTCGGCGGCTTGCACGTGACCTCGCTCCCCGACGAGGCCGCGGCTCATGCGGACGCGATCGTCCTCGGTCCCGGCGAGCAGACCTTCCCTCGATTTCTTGCGGATTTCCGCGCCGGCCGCCGCGTCTCGATCTACCGGTCGTCGGCGGGGCGGACCCTCGATCGGGTGCCGCCGATTCGCCGCGATCTGATCACCCGCCGCAACTATCTCGTCCCCAACTCCATCGTCGTGACGCGAGGGTGTCCGCAGCACTGCGACTTCTGCTACAAGGACGCGTTCTTCTCCGGCGGCCGCACCTTCTATACCCAGACCGTCGACGATGCGCTGGCGGAGATCGATCGGCTGCCGGGGCGGCATCTCTACTTCCTCGACGACCACCTGCTGGGCGACGCGCGATTCGCCGCCGATCTGTTCAGCGGCATGAAGGGCATGAACAGGCTTTTCCAGGGCGCCGCGACCGTGGACTCGATTCTGCGAGGCGATCTGATCGAACGGGCCGCTGAGGCCGGACTGCGAAGCCTGTTCGTCGGCTTCGAGACGCTGACGCCGGGCAATCTGCAGCGCAGCGGCAAGCGGCAGAATCTCGGCCGCGACTACTCGGCGGTCGCCGCCCGCCTGCACAGCCTGGGGATCATGATCAACGGCAGCTTCGTCTTCGGCATGGACGACGACGATGGCGACGTGTTCGGCCGGACGGTGGAATGGGCGATCGCCCACGGCATCACCACCGCGACCTTTCACATTCAGACGCCGTATCCCGGCACCGGACTGCACGCGCGGCTCACGGAGCAGGGACGGATCACGTCGCACGACTGGGATCTGTACGACACGCGCCACGTGGTCTACCGGCCGGCCCGGCTCCATCCGGAGCGGTTGAGGCAGGGCTACGACTGGGCTTATGAGGAGTTCTACCGCTGGTCCTCGATCGCGCGGGCCTCGTGGGCGCACGGATCGCCCAAACATCAGGCGAAGCACTTCGCGTATGCGGCCGGCTGGAAGAAATTCGAAGGCGCCTGGAACCTGGTGATTCGCTCGCGGCAACTCGGACTGATGACCCCCATCCTGGAAGCCGTGCTCTCGAGAGTGACCACAGGCGAGCGCGAGAGTCCTGATCGCGCGACCGCGTCTGCTGCCATAATGCGCACATGACCGTGATCAGCCGACGCCATCTGCTTCTCTCGCTTCCGGGACTCGCGCTCGCGCCGCGCGTGGCCCCGCGGCTCTTCGCGCAGGCCGGCGCGCCGCCGCTGCGCATCCGCGGCATCAATCACATCGGGCTCGCCGTTTCTGATGCGAAGCGCTCGGTTGATTTCTACCAGGCGCTGTTCGGGATGCCGGTCCGCGGCCGTCAGGGATCGATGACCCTGCTGCAGATGGGCGCCGGCCCGCAGTTTCTGGCCATCGCGCCGGTTCAGGGTGGCGCGGCGCCCAGCATCACCCACTACTGCCTCGGCGTCGAAGGCTTCCGCCTGGATGCCGCGCTGGCGGCGCTCGCCGCGCACGGGGTGCAGAAGGCGACCGCAATCGGGCCGATGAAAGCGCTGGTCGAGTCGCGCGGACCGGACATGAACGGTGCGAAGGAAGGCACCGCCGAGTTGAGCTTCGGCGATCCCGACGGGATCGTCTGCCAGCTGCAGGACGCGGGCTACTGCGGCGGCGCCGGCCCGCTCGGCACCGTCTGCGGCGCGCCGGAGCGCGCGCCGAAGGGGCTGCTCGCGCTGCGCGATTACAGCCACCTCACGATCTTCTCGACCGACTCACAGCGGTCGAACAAGTTCTACCAGGATCTGTGCGGCTTCTCGATCCGCTCGTATCAGGGACCGACGGCGCCGACACTCGCCGTCGGCCCGACCGTGCAGTTCCTGATGTTCACCGGCGGCGGCGCGCCCGCACGGGGCGGCGCTCCGGCGGCGCCTCCGCGTCCGGCGACGATTAACCACGCGTGCATGAACATGGACGGGTTCAAGCCGGACGAGATCCTCAAGACCCTGGAGACGGTCGGCATCAAGCCGCGCGAGGCGGCGCAAGGCCCGGTCGGCCCGATGCGGCACTACGTGTCGATGCGGATGGAGAACCGCGGCGGCGCGCCGGAAGGCACGCCCGAGCTCTATTTCACCGATCCCGACGGCCTGCTCATGCAGCTGCAGGACACGAAGTACTGCGGCGGCGGCGGCTATCTCGGCGACGTCTGCAAATAGTCAGTTATCACGAAACGCACGAAACAAAGTCGGCACGAAACACACGAAAAAGAGAGCACCGTTTTCTTTCGTGTTTTTCGTGGCGCTCGATTCCGTTTCGTGGCTTTCGTGATGAGTTGTAGGGGCGGACCCGCGTGTCCGCCCAGGAGGGCCGGCACATGGGCCGGCCCCTACGTTCAACCGGGAGGGCTCGCTGCTACTTCGTCCCGACGATCACCGTCTGCGGGCCCGGCAGCGGATGCCCGCTGACGGTCGCGAATCCCGCCGCCTTGAGCATCGTCGTCAGCTCTGACAGCGGATAGGCGTCGCCTCCCGGGGTGTTGCCGAGCATCTGCATCGCGAACGCCGCCGATTCCGGCGGCGTGATCCGATCCTCGTTCGGCACGAACTCCAGGACGGCGATGCGGCCGCCAGGCTTCAGCGATGCGGCCACCTTGGTCAGCAGCGTCGTGCACGTGGCTGCGTCGAAATGGTGCAGGAAGTTGGTCATCAACGCCACGTCGTAGCCGGTGCCGTAGTCGACCTTGAACGCGTCGCCGGCCAGCGCCGTGTGGCGCGCGGCGACACCCATCTTCGCGGCATTCTCGGTCGCGACCTGCAGCACGCCGGCCCAGTCGACCGCCACAATCTCCGCCTGCGGATTGCGCTGCGCGATGGCGATGCCGAAGATGCCATGGCCGGCGGCGATGTCGAGCACGCGCATCGGTCCCGCGCCCGCCACGCCGAGGATGTCGGCGATCGCCTGCGACGGCGGCATCATCATCGGCACCATCGCGCGGGCGAACTCCTGCCAGACCGGATTTTCATCCGCCACCGTGCTGTCGGCCTTCGCCACCGAACCCCGGCGGACGGTGCCGGTGAGATCGTCGAAGAGGCGGACGACGCTCGGCGAGCCCAGGAATCCGACCACGCTGCCGAAGTACGCAGGCGATCGCTTGCTGAGGAAGACGCTGGAATCGAGCGTCAACTGATAGCGATCGGCGGCCTTGGTGAGGAAGCCGAGGATAGTCAGGTAGTCGCAGAGGATCCGGATGCCGCGCTCGGACGCTTTGCACGCCGTCGCGATGGCCGGCACCGTCTCGGCGCCGTCACCGATGGTAGTGAACAGGTCGAGCTCGATGGCCGCGCGCAGCGCCGCGGTGCGCTGATAGGCCTGCGCGGTGTCGAAGAACAATTGCGGCGACGGCGTGGCAGTGTCAGTGATCATGGTGCGTGGATTATAGTTCGCTCTGAGGAGTCAGCCATGAAAGCACTGATTGCGGGTCTCGCTCTGGCCGTCTGCGTCGGCGTGAGCACGCAGGCGCAGCAGCAGGATTTCAGCCAGGTCCAGATCAAGACGACGAAGCTGTCCGGCAATTTCTACATGCTGGAGGGATCGGGCGGCGCCATCGGCGTCCTGCCGGGACCGGACGGCGTGTTCATGGTGGACACGCAGTTCGCGCCGCTGGGCGACAAGATCGTCGCCGCGATCAAGCAGGTCTCCGACGGCCGCATCCGGTATCTCGTCAACACCCACGTGCATCCCGATCACATCGGCGGCAACGAGAACATCGGCAAACTGGGAGCGACGATCTTCGCGCGCGAAAACCTGCGCGCGCGGATGCTGAAGCCGGCGGCTCAGGCCAACGGCCAGCCGGGCGTTCCGGCGCCGGCGGCCGCGGTCCCGACGGTCACCTACGACGCGCCGCTGACGTTTCACGTCAACGGCGAGGATGTCCGGTTGATTCCGGTTCCAGTCGCGCACACCGACGGAGACACGATGGTCTACTTTCCGAACGCCAACGTGATCATGACGGGCGACTTCTATCGCTCGACCGGCTACCCCAACATCGACCGCGCCAACGGCGGCACGATGAACGGAATGCTCGCCGGCTTCGATGCGATCGTCGCGCTGGCCCGTCCGGACACCAAGATCGTGCCCGGACACGGCGCGGTCGTGGACAAGACCGCGGTCGCCGCGCACAAGGCGATGATGATGGCGGTGCGGGACAAGGTCGCGGTGCTGGTGCGGCAGAACAAGACGCAGGAAGAGGTCATCGCCGCCAAGCCGACCGCGGAGTTCGATTCCAAGGTCACCGGCGCGACGCCCCAGACGGCGGATCGCTTCGTCGGGCAGCTGTACCAGGAGCTAAAGAAGTAGGGGTCAGATCTCGATTTTCGCGTTTCGATGACATCTGGAGACACCTCGCGCGAAACGCGAAAATCGAGATCTGACCCCGTTCGCCGCGGTGTAAACTTTGGCCGATGACGAGGGCTACCTGCGCCTTCTTCGCGGCTGCCGCTGTGCTCGCGACCGTGGCGAGCACGAACGGTCTGGCCCAGCGATCCACGCAATCGCCGGCGCCGAAACCGGCGTCGGCCGCACGCACACCGCAGCGCCCCCCCGCACCGGCCGTCAAGCCGGTCGCCGCGCACACACAAGATCTCAATCCCGTGGTTCGCCGCTACTGCGCCGGGTGCCACAGCGACAAAGGCAAGGCGGGCGGCCTGTCGCTCGCCGCGTTCGACGTGATGCACGGGTCACAGAACGCGGAAGTTGCCGAGAAGGTGATCCGCAAGCTGCAGGCGGGGTTCATGCCGCCGCCGGCGTCCCCGCGGCCCGACGCGGCGACGTATGCCGCGCTCATCGGCGCCCTGGAGACCGACGTCGACACGGCGTCCGCGGTCAAGCCGAACCCTGGCGTCCGCACGTTCCAGCGCCTGAACCGGCCTGAGTACTCGCGCGCCGTCCACGATCTGCTCGCGCTCGACGTCGACGCGGGCAGCTGGCTGCCGCTCGACACCAAGAGCGCGAACTTCGACAACATCGCCGACGCCCAGGCGCTGTCACCAACCCTGCTCGAGGCCTACCTCAACGCGGCGAGCGCGATCAGCCGGATGGCGGTCGGCGATCGCAACGCGCCGGCGGTGGACTCGACCTACAGCAGCCCCGGCTACGTCTCGCAGCATCCATGGGATCATGTCGAGGGCGCGCCGTACGGCACGCGCGGCGGCTCGGTCGTCGAGCACGTCTTTCCCGCCGATGCGGAGTACGTGTTCGAGGTCGACCTGGTGTCCGGCTCCAACGCGCGGTTCGAGGACATCGACATCTCGATCGACGGCGAGCGGGTGGCGCTCATCGAGTACGAGACCGGGCCCGCCGGCGGCGCCGACGGCCGCGGCGCGGTGCCGATGCGCACCGAGCCGATCCTGATCAAGGCAGGGCAGCATCTCGTGGCCGCGGCGTTCGTGCGCAAGATCGAGGGCCCCTACGAGGATCTGATTCGGCCGCACGACTGGTCGTTTGCCGGCGGCGGATCGGGCGGCCCCGGCATCACCACGCTGCCGCACGTGCGCGACCTGATCATCAAGGGACCGTACCGGGCCACCGGGATCTCGGAGACCGCGAGCCGCGAGAAGATTTTCAGCTGCCGGCCGACCAGCGCCGCGGAAGAGCGTCCGTGCGCGCGGCAGATCCTCTCCCGCATCGGCAGCGAGGCCTATCGTCGTCCGATCACGCCGGGCGAGCTCGATCGGTTGACGCCGCTGTTCGACAAGGCCGCGGCCAAGGGCGGCTTCGAAGCCGGAGTCCGCAGCGCGCTCGAAGCGATTCTCGCGAGCCCCTACTTCATCTTCCGCATGGAGAAGGAGCCGGAGCTGGCCAAGCCGGGCGGCACCTATCGCGTCGCCGACCTCGACCTCGCGTCGCGCCTCTCGTTCTTCCTCTGGGGGACGCCGCCCGATCAGGAGCTCCTCGCGCTGGCGAACAAGGGCGCGCTGTCGGTGCCCGCGACGCTGGAGAAGCAGACGCGCCGCATGCTGGCCGATCCCCGCGCCGAGGCGCTCGGCTCGCGCTTTGCGGGGCAGTGGCTGCGGCTGCAGGACATCGACAAGGTCCATCCGGATCCCAACAACTACCCGAACTTCGACGACAACCTCGCGGCCGCGATGCGTCGCGAGACCGAGCTGTTCTTCAACAGCCTGGTGCGCGAGGATCGCAGCGTCCTCGATCTCTATCGCGCGAACTACACCTACGTGAACGATCGGCTGGCGCGCCACTACGGCTTCCCCGGCGTGTCGGGCGACGAGTTCCGCCGCGTCGAGTACCCGGACGACACCCGCCGCGGCCTGCTCGGCCAGGGCAGCGTGCTGGTCCAGACCTCGCTCGCCAACCGCACCTCACCGGTGCTGCGCGGCAAGTGGGTGATGGAAGTGCTGATGGGGACCCCGCCGCCGCCCCCGCCGCCCGACATCCCGACGCTCGAGGAGACGGCCGGCGCCAAGGACGGCAAGATGCTGACGACCCGCGAGCGGATGGAGATGCACCGGGCGAACCCGACCTGCACCTCCTGCCATCGCTTCATGGATCCGATCGGCCTGGCGCTCGACAACTTTGACGTGACCGCGAAGTGGCGTGAACGCGAGAACGGGATGCCGCTCGACACCCGCGGCGACTTCTACGACGGCACGCCCGTGACCCGGCCGTCGGAGCTGACCGCGGCGCTGCTCAAGCGTCCGGTGCCGCTGGTGCGGACGTTCACCGAGAATCTGATGGCCTACGCGATCGGCCGGCGGATGGAATATTTCGACCAGCCCGCGATTCGCGCGATTGCGAAGACGGCCGAAGCCAACCAGTACAAGATGTCTGCGTTCATCCTGGGTGTGATCAAGAGCGACGCGTTTCAGCTGAAGAAGTCCGAGCCGGCGGTCACGCAGTAGACAGGGGCTGGCAGCTGGTAGCTAGGGGCTGGAAATCTTAGATCTGAACTCTGAAATCTGAACTCTCAAGGAGCGCCCGTGAATTACCTCACTCAGAAGCAGTTTCCGCGCCGCGCGTTTCTCCGCGGCGTGGGTGCGACGGTGGCGTTGCCCTTCCTCGACGCGATGGTGCCCGCAGGCCGCAGCCGCGCGGTGGCCGCGACCACCGAGAAGACGCGCCTGATCTGTATCGAAGAGGTGCACGGCCTGGCCGGGTGCAACAACTGGGGCGCGTCGAAGTTCCTGTTCGCGCCCGAGACGACTGGCCGCGATTTCACGCTCGTGCCGGACAACCCGTTGAGCACGCTCGAACCGTTCCGCAAGCAGATGACGATCGTGAGCAACACCGACGCGCGCAACGCCGAGGCGTTCGCCCTGCCGGAAATCGGCGGCGATCACTTCCGCTCGAGCGCGGTGTTCCTCACCCAGTCGCACCCGAAGCAGACGCAGGGCTCGGACCTGTTCGCCGGCACGTCGCTCGATCAGCTCTACGCGAAGCGCGCCGGGCAGACGACCCCGCTGCCCTCGATGCAGTTCTGCATCGAGAACCTGGATCAGGCCGGCGGCTGCACCTACAACTACTCGTGCGCCTACACCGACTCGATCAGCTGGGCGTCGCCGAGCGAGCCGCTGCCGATGATCCGCGACCCGCGCATCGCCTTCGACATGCTGTTCGGCTCGGGCAACACGCCTGAAGAGCGGGCGTCGCGCCGCGAGACGCGCAGCAGCATCCTCGACTGGATCGGCGGCGAGGTCGAGCGCGTCCGCCGCTCGCTGGGCAACGGCGATCGACAGCGCCTCGACAAGTACATGGACAACGTGCGGGAAATCGAGCGCCGCATCCAGGCGGTCGAGGCCCACAACCGCAGCGGCGAGGCCCGCGCCCTGCCCGACGCGCCGGCCGGCGTGCCCGATTCCTTCTCCGAGCACATGAAGCTGCTGTTCGACCTCCAGGTGCTCGCGCTGCAGACCGACATGACCCGCGTCATCTCGTTCAAGATCGGACGCGACGCGCAGAACCGCGTCTTCCCGGAGAGCGGATCGAACCAGCCGTTCCACCCGGCCTCGCACCACGGCAACCGCGAGGACCGGATCATGGAGTTCAACAAGATCTGCAAGTACCGCGTCGGCCAGGTCGCCTACCTGCTCGAGAAACTGCAGAGCACGTCGGACGGCGACGGCAGCCTGCTGGACAAGTCGATGGTGATCTGGGGCTCGCCGATGGCCGATCCCAACATCCACAACCACCGCCGCTGCCCGCTCGCGCTGTTCGGCCACGCCAACGGCGCGCTCAAGGGCGGCGTGCACCTGAAGGCGGAAGACGGCACCCCGATGGCGAACGTCATGCTGTCCGCGATGCAGAAGCTCGGCATGGACGACATCAAGACGTTCGGCGACAGCACCGGGGTCTTCGCGCTGTAACGTCGGTTTCTAACGTAGGGGCCGACCCACGTGTCGGCCCGGGCGGACACATGGGTCCGCCCCTACACATCGAAGGAAACGGTATGAAACGCCTGTTCGGTGTCTCGGTGTGCGGTGCCTTGGCGATGACCGCGTGGCTGGGCGCGGCGCCGTCGCCCTCATCGGTCGCGGATGCAGCGATGAAAGGCGACCGTGACGCCGTTCGCGCGCTGCTGAAGCAGGGCGCCGACGTCAGCGCCGCGAAGGGCGACGGCATGACGGCGCTGCACTTCGCCGCCGAGCGCGGCGACGCCGCGATGACCGAGATGCTCGTCTACGCCGGCGCCAACGTGTCCGCGGTCACGCGCATCGGCCAGTACACGCCGCTGCACATCGCCAGCCGCGGCGGCAACCTGGCCGTGGTGCAGGCGCTGTTGAAGGCGGGCGCGAACGTGTCGGCGCGCACGACGACGAGCGGCGTCACGCCGCTGCATCTGGCCGCTTCGTCGGGCAACGCCGAGGTCGTCGCGCTGCTCCTCGACCATGGCGCCGACGCCGACGCCGGCGAATCCGAGTGGGGCCAGACGCCGCTGATGTTCGCCGCCGCCGACAACCGGGTCGACGCGATTCGCGTGCTGCTCGAGCGCGGCGCCGACGCGACGGTCAAGACCAGGACGATCGACATCGCCCACCAGTCCGCGCTCGATCGCGCGGCCAGCGATCGCCAGAAGAAGGTGCTCGAAGCCTCGGTGCCCAAGGGACAGCAGCCGACGCCGCGGCAGGTGCAGGCGGCGATCGAGGCGTCGCGCGAGCTGTTCGCGTCGGGCAAGATTCCGCCGCCCGAGGAGAAGCCGGCGGCCGGCCGCGGCGGACGCGGCGGCGCCGACGATGCGAACGCAGCCAACAGCTTCAACCCGGAAGAAATCAACCCGCCGGTCTCGAACAAGGGCGGCATGACCGCGCTGCTCCACGCCGCGCGTCAGGGGCACTTCGAAGCGGTCCGCGCGCTGCTCGACGGCGGCGCGCCGATCGACCAGGTCGGCTCGGGCGACGCGACCAGTCCGCTGCTGATGTCGGTGATCAACGGCGAGTTCGACCTGGCCATGTTTTTCATCGAGCGGGGCGCCAACCCGAACCTCGCGGCGGGCGGCAACGGCGCGACCCCGCTCTGGGCTGCGGTCAACACCCAGTGGCAGCCGCGGACCCGCTATCCGCAGCCGCAGGAGATGGAGCAGCAGAAGGCGACCTACCTCGACGTCATGAAGGCGCTGCTCGCCAAGGGCGCCGATCCTGACGCGCGCCTGAAGACGCATCCCTGGTACCTCGTGTACAGCGGCTGCGGCAACCGCAACTGCGGTCTTGCCGATACGGCCGGGTCGACCGCCTTCTGGCGCGCGGCGTACGCGACCGACCTCGAGGCGATGAAGCTGCTCATCGCGCATGGCGCGGACCCCAACATTCCGACGATCGCGCCCAACGTGCCGGTGCGGCGCGGCGGCGGAGGTGCCCCGGCAGGCGCCGGCGGTGCGATCATGCCGACGGCCGACGCGAACCAGCCGAAATTCAACGCCTTGCCGGTGCCCGCCGGCGGCCCCGGCGCGCTCGCGATTCACGCCGCCGCCGGCGTCGAGTACGGCGAAGGCTTCGCCGGCAACGCCCATCGTCACGCCCCGGATGCCTGGATGGCGGTGATGAAGTATCTGGTCGAGGAGCTCCACGCCGACGTCAACGCGCGCGACAACGACGGCTACACGCCGCTGCACCACGCCGCCGCGCGCGGCGACAACGAGATGATCAATTACCTGGTCTCGAAAGGCGCCGACGTCACCGCGGTCGCCCGCAGCGGCCAGACCACAGCCGACATGGCGAACGGTCCGGTGCAGCGGATCTCGCCGTACCCGGCGACCGTGGCGCTGCTCGAGAAGCTGGGATCGAAGAACAGCCACAAATGTGTGTCGTGCTAATTGGTGAGTTGGCGAATTGGTGAGTTGGTGAATATATGGAAGCTGTGATCAACGGCCTGCTGCAGGACTTCGAAAAAGGAAAGATGACGCGGCGGCAGCTGATCCAGAGCCTTGCGCTCGCCGCCGCCGCAGCGGCGCCGGTGGCCACCGTGGGGGCACAGACGGCGTCGACGATCCCGCCGGCGGCCGGTCCCGCGGCGTTCAAGACGGTCTGGCTCGATCACATCTCCTACGCGGTCACCGACTATCGGAAGAGCACCGCGTTTTATCGCGACCTGATGGGCTGGGAGATCCGCAACGACAACGGCAAGAACCAGTGCACGATGAAGATCGGCGACATCGGCGAGATCATCATCCGCAACCGCCGCGATGACGCCGCGCCGGCCGCCGCATCGGCGCAGGCCGCGCCGCCGGCGCCGATTACCGGCGTGATCAACCACGTCTCCTACGGCATCGCCAACTGGAACACCGAAGGCGTGAAAGCGGAGCTGGAGAAGCGGGGCTTGAAGCCGCGCCCCGACATGGTCGGCGACAACTTCAAGAGCTTCCACGTCAAGGATCCCGACGGCTGGGATCTGCAGATCAGCAACGTCACCAAGACGACCCGCGAATAGCTAGAGATCGTCGAGCAGGAACCCTTCCTT
>Ga0097621_100003138_pt1 | contig 11337 bp, 9 predicted proteins | sample KBSMisM72_FD_73165 | JGI IMG/M metagenome (GOLD analysis project Ga0097621, IMG submission 73165) | Miscanthus rhizosphere microbial communities from Kellogg Biological Station, Michigan, USA - KBS Miscanthus M7-2 (version 2) (version 2) | ecosystem: Host-associated > Plants > Roots >... | reverse complement strand
CTCGATTCGAAATTCGTCACGGTGCTCACGCACGTACAGCGAGCAATACTCCGAGCGGTGCCGGGAATCGCCGCGCTCGTGGGAACGGCGCAATGCATCCATCGAATAGATCTCGAAATGCGACCCTGCCGGCAGACCGTCGCAGACGGTCACGTCATTGCCGGCCTCGACGTGGCGGCGCCACACGTCGCCAATCATCTCGAAATAGTAGTACGGCGATTCCGTGGTCACGCGGAACACGTCGGTGGCCTGGCCGGCTTCGCCGCACAGAATCAAACGACTCAACACGTCCTTCTCGCTGCCACGAATGTGCTTGATGCCGTGCTGACGTGCCACCTCGACAAAGGCATCGTTGCCCACGCCCTCGGCGATGCCCAGCACCACCTCGGCGATGGCGCTCTCGCTGCGCGCCAGCTCGATGATGTGGTCGAGCACCGACACGCGGCGCTCGATGTCGAGCAACTGCAGCGGTTTGCCATACAGCCGGCTGCCCGCGATACGACATGCAAATGCAGCTACCAGTCGCCTCATGGCACGTCGTCCTCGTAGAGTGCCGCGCCGGCGGCGACATCGTGGACCAGCTTGCGGCCGATCGCACGCTCGAGTTGCTGCAGCGGATAGCGGCCCTCGGTGAGTACGGCGCGCTTCAGTGTCAGCGCCGTCGCGGGCACCGCCTGGCCGCCGCGCAAGTCGGTGGTGGCCACCACGGACTTGAGCGCGCGCCGGCGGTAGGCGGCCTCATCTGCCGTGAGCTCGAGTGACGGCTGTCCCACCGCTTGCTCGGCGACGCGCACCCGCGCGACGTATTCCCGAAACGCCGCGGGATCGAACGCCGAGATTCCGTCTTCCAGCTCCAGCGGGCGCGCCAGCGTGATGTGTTTTTCCAGTACCGATATTCCGAAGGGCACGGCGAGCACGCCCAGCCATCTCGCCTCGTCGGCCGCGCCATCGGCGTGATCCATCCAACCCACGCGCTGACGTGGGAAGCGCTCGCGCAACTGGCCGAGACGCGCGAGATTGTTGACGCCGATCGGCGTCGGCTCCGCCTGGTAGCCGCCCATGAGCACGATCTTGTCCAGCGGCAATGCGGAGTGCTTGTCGAAGAAGCGGGTCAATTCGTCGGCGCGAATGCCACCCAGCGACAGGTGCACCTCGGGTGCCTTCGTCAGCACTTCGCGCACCAGCTCGTCGTTGAAGAAGTCGGTGGCATGAATCTTCACCACGCGCGCCTTGAGCGTCAGCGCCAGTTGGAGCGAACGCGGACCGAAGACATCGAATGCCAGCCCGATCTTGCGAGCCTCTGCTTCACTGCGCACCGCCTGCCAATCGGCATCGGTCATTTCCAGGGAGCGGAACAGGTCGTAGTAACGATATCCGGGCAGCGCGAGCTCGTCGGCGTACACCAGCTGGAACTTCACGAGGTCGGCTCCGCCGGTCGCTGCCGCCCGCGCCAGCAGCAGCGCCTGCCGGGGGTTTCCTTCGAACCCCTGCGCCGCTTCGGCCAAGATGGTGATGGAAGGTCGCGTCATGAATCGGCTCCGCCGGCGCGCTGGGCCGGCCATAGTTCAGGATGTGAGGCAGAGCTTTGCGATCGATCGAAAGCGGCAAGCTCGTGAAGGACGGCGGCGTCGAGCGGCGGCCGGGTCGCTGCGCGCAACGCCGTCTCGAGCTCCGTGGCATCGCTTACGCCCACCAGCACGACGTCCACGCCCGGCGAATCGAGTGCAAAGCGGATGGCCAGGGTCGGCAGATCGAGGCCGCATTCGCGCGCAATTTTTTCCAGGCCGTCGAGAGTGCCGCGGAGCGTGGCACCGACGGCTCCGGCGCGCATGCGACGCGAAGTCAACAGCCCCTTGCAGAGCACGCTGCGCGCCACGACCTCGATCCGAGGCTTCGCGCCCAGCGCCTGCACCACTGAAGGATTGAGCACGCTGTGCTCGACCTGCAACGCACGCACCCAATCCAGCTCGCTGGCGAACACGGCGTCGGCACTGCCATAGGTCGACACACCGACGCGCGCCGTCAGCCGCTCCGAAACCAGTTGTCCGAGCTCGGTACCGATCGCGGGATCGCGCAGCGCGGCGGTGTCGGCGCTGTGCAGCATCACGGTATCGACGCGCTCCAGCCCCAGCCGCACCAGCGATTCGCGCAATGCCGGCAGCGCGCCGCGTGCGCGCAGCGCTGGTACGGTGATCTTGGTGCACACCCGTACGCCGGCGGAAACCAGCTGCGCGGCCGTCTTGCCTACGACCGACTCGGCATCGCCGTAGCTCGCGGCGGTGTCGACGTAACGGACTCCAGCCGCGACGGCATCGCGCAGCAACGCCACGGCGCTGTCGGTCGAGACGCGTTCCGCACCAATGCCATACGGCAGGCCAAGCGCCGCGGTACCGATACCCAGTTTCGCCAGGCTCGCGCTCATTTGAGCAGCGCCCCGGCCTCGTCGCGCAGCAGTCCGAAGCGAAATGCGTCGAGGCGTTTGCCTTCGAGTTCGTAGTGGCGGCGCAGGGTGCCCTCGATCGTGAATCCCAGCGACAGGAACACCTTCTTCATCGCCTCGTTGCCCATCACCGTACCGGCCGTCACCTTTTGCACTCCCAGGTGATCGAATGCATAGCGGATGGCGAGGGCACAGGCCTCGCGGCCGTAGCCCCGGCCACGGGCGGCGGCCTCGCCGATCAGGATCCCGAGCTCCATGTTGCGGTGGACCGGATCGAATCCCTGCATGGCCAGGTTGCCCACGTGGCGACCGTCGGCGCGCACGACGATCTTGGCGATGAAATTGGGCCGCGTGATCCCCTGCACGTAGCCGCGGACAGTGGCGACGGTCTGGGGAAACTTGCTCCCAAGGAAGCGGAACACCGCCGGGTCGTTGAGCCACGACACGTACTCCGGCGTGACATCGCGCTCAGGATCCAGTGCGTCGAGACGCAGGTTATCGCCGCTGATCATGTGCCTGGCACCCGGGCACGCACCTCGCACAACGTGCGCACCACGTACGCCACGTCCTCGCTCGTCAGCTGCGGATACATGGGGATGGAGTAGCACTCGTCGTAGTAGCGCTTCGCATTTGGCAGTCCCTGCATGACGTCGGCCGGCAAGCGCCTGCGGTAAAAGGTGTTCTGCGGCACCGGACGATAGTGCACCTGCAGTTGAATGTTGCGTTCCAGGCAGGCGGCGAAGAATCGCTTGCGTCCATCGGGCTGGTCGAAGTGGGTCCGCAGCACGTGCAGGTGCCAGGCCGGATTCACGCCGGCCGCCGTGCAGGGCAATTTGAAATCCTCATGTCCGGCGAATGCCGCCGCGTACTCGGCGGCAATGGCGCGACGGCGCTGCAGAAAGTGATCGAGCTTCGCCATCTGCGACAGCCCGAGCGCGCATTGCAGGTCGGATAGGCGGTAGTTGAATCCCAGGTCGGTCATGTCGAGGTGCCAGGGCCCTTCCCATCCCTCCACCTGAGATTCGCCCCGGCGGATCCCATGCGAGCGCAACGACGCAAGGCGGTCGGCCAGTCGCGCATCGTTGGTGAGGATGGCCCCACCCTCGCCCGTGGTGATGTGTTTGACGGGATGAAAACTCAGCACGGTGGCGTCCGCGTGTACACCGTCACCGATGCGCCGGGCGCCGCCGGCGTAAGTCGCACCCAGCGCGTGACAGGCATCGTCCAGCAGTTGCAACTCGTGGCGGTCGGCAATATCGCGCAACGCCGCCCAGTCGGCTGGGTGGCCGGTCATGTCCACGCCAACGATGGCCCGCACGCGCCGTCCCTTCGCTCGCAGGCTGCGAACGGCGTCCTCCGCTCGACTCGGATCGATGGCCAGTGTGTGCGGATCGATGTCGACGAAGTGCGGCTCGGCACCGACGTAGGCCGCGCAATTCGCCGAAGCCACGAAGGTGATCGCCGGCACCAGAACCACGTCGCCCGGCTGCCAGCCCAACCCGAGAGCCGCCAAGTGCAGCGCCGCCGTGCCGTTCGCGCACACCACGGCGTGGCTGGCCCCGCATCGCTCGACCAGCGCGCGTTCCAACCGCTCGACGTACGGCCCCTGCGTGAGCCACGGCGAACGCAACACCTCGAGGATGGCGCGCTCGTCGCTTTCATCAATGCACTGCCGCCCGTAGGTCAGCAGACGTTGTGAGTGCCCCTCCATCTCCGTCGCGGGTCAACCGCCCACGATGAAGCGCGGCTCGGTCGCCGTCGGCAACGGCTCGCCCGCGTCATCCTTGCCCACGCCCGCCACCAGGCGCGCGATCTCGTCATCCTTGAGCCAGTGCGTATTGCGCTCGCTGCTGTAGGTAAAGCCCTCCGGACAGCGCTTGCCCTTGCCGCGCGCCTCGTAGTCCTGGCGGTTCCAGAACGCGTGCGTCGGTTGGATGACGAAATGGTTGTCGAACTCCAGCGTCACGCGTGCGTCGTCCTCGGGAATCATCTGCTCGTGCAGCTTCTCGCCTGGGCGGATGCCGATGACTTCGTGCTGGCAATCCGGACCGATGACGCGTGCGAGATCGGTGACACGAACGCTCGGAATCTTGGGCACGAAGATTTCGCCGCCCAACATGTGCTCGAGGCTCTCGAGGACCAGCGCCACACCCTCGTCCAGCGTGATGAGGAAGCGCGTCATTCGCTCGTCGGTGATCGTGAGCTTGCCAGTGGAGCGCTGTGCGAGGAAGTAAGGGATCACGCTGCCGCGGCTGCCGACGACGTTGCCGTAGCGGACCACCGCGAAGCGCGTGCCGGCATGGCCCACGTACTGGTTGGCGGCGACGAACAGCTTGTCGGCGCACAGTTTCGTCGCTCCGTAGAGATTCACCGGGTTCGCGGCCTTGTCCGTGCTCAGCGCGAGGACGCGTTTGACCTTCCGATCGATGGCGGCATCGATGAGGTTGGCTGACCCGAGGATGTTGGTCTTGATCGGCTCGAGGGGATTGTATTCAGCAGCCGGCACCTGCTTGAGCGCCGCGGCGTGGACCACCACGTCGACACCATCCAACGCCCGATACAGGCGCTCGCGATCGCGCACGTCGCCGAGGAAGAAGCGCAGGTTCGGGTATTGCTCCACGGGAAATGCCTGGCGCATCTCGAACTGCTTGAGCTCGTCGCGGCTGTAGACAATGAGCGTAGTCGGCTGGTAGCGGCTGAGCACGGTGCGCACGAAGCGCTTGCCGAACGAACCCGTACCGCCCGTGACCAGGATGCGCGCGCCGTCGATCGAATTCATCACTGGGACTCCCCGGAGCGCGGCAAATGCAGGATGGTTTCCAAAATCATCTCCAATGGTTAGGTCGATCGATGGGAATTGGGGTTGCGACCGCTGCGGGTCGCCGCGGCGGATATGCCCTGCGCCTTGACCTCGGCCGAAAGGCTCTCGATCTCGGCGCGCAGCGCCGCGTACTCCGCCGTCTTGCGTCGCAGGAAGCGCAGCGTCACGCGCGCCTTGTCTTCGAGGCCGCGCGGCGTCAGCTTGTACATGTAAGCGGACTTGTTGGCGCTGTTGCGGAAGTTGGCTGCCTTGACCAGTCCTTTCTGCACCAGCGCCTGAACACAGAAATTGATCTTGCCCAGACTGAGACCAAGCTCGCGCGCCAACTGCCTCTGGCTGGCCTCGGGATTGGCTTCGAGCAGCTTCAAGAGCCGATATCTAACATCGTCGCTCAGCACTGGTTGGCGGGCCTCGTCTTCCCGGGGGTCCGTTCAATCGTTGAACGGCCGGAATTAGAAGCGGTTTGCAGTCAAATAGTCAACTGCGGGCGGTTGCCAGCGCGACTGGCGCACGCTTTCTCCACAAGAAGGCGGCGATCACGCCCAATCCGAGCCCGATAGTCAGACCCAGGATGGCAATCAAGCTGCGCCGCGGGCGCACGCGTACTTCGGGCGCAACCGCCGGATCGACCACCGCGAAGGCGTATTCGGCGCGGCTGTTCGCCAGCATCAGGGTTTTGGTCTCGTTCTCGATCAGCGAATACATGAGCTTCTGGACTTCCAGCGAAGTTGTCTCGCCTATGCGGTTCTCGAGGTACGCGATGTTGCGGCGGGCGTCGATGAGCGCCTTGTCGCGGATGAGCTCGTTGGCAAGCGCAACGAAGGAATTTGCCCATGCGGCAACCAGCTTCGGGTCGGTCCATTCAACCGAAATGGTGGTGGTACCGCGACGCACATCCTCCTGGACATCGATTACCTGCTCCTTCACCACGCGCACCGTTTTCCAGAGCGACAAGGGCTCGCCCGCCTGCCGGTTGATCGCGGTCTGGAGCTTGTTCTGGACCACGAACTCCTCGACCAGCTGGCGCGAACGCAGCACCGCGGCATGCTCGCGCCCGTTGCTGCCGGCGGCGTTGACGTTGAGTCCGGCGAGGCTCGCGAGTCCGCTCAGCTGACCAGCGAGCGCACCCAGCCCGCCTTGGCCGGTGGTCTCATGAACTTCGACCACCACGACTTCCGCGCGGTAGATGGGAGTGGCAAGCATCGCATAGCAAATGGCGGCAGCGGTGACCAATGCCGCGACTGCGGCGACCAGATACTTTTGCCCCCAGACCACGCGCCAGAGCATGACCACATTGATCTCTGCATCGCCTTCCGTGCCTGACATGTTGAAAGCTCCTTCCAGGCTGATCAGAAGGAGTTGACCGCGGCCGCTGCGATCGCGAGGTTGTAGAGAATCGACGTGATGGCCTGCCACATCGGCAGTGCCGGCATGCGCTCGGTATCGAGCGGCACGACGATGGTATCGCCGGGACGCATTGCCACCTGTCCGCTGCGCCGGAACCAGCCGGCGTTCTCGCTCGAGACGACGCTGCCATCCGCGCGCACGATGTAGATGCGGCCGCGATCCGCCTTACGCGTCATGCCGCCGCTGAGCCCGATGTAGTCGTCGCGCGTGAAATTCTCCCGGTAGAAGTGCGACGTGTTGTTCTGCACTTCGCCAATGACGGTGACTTCCTGCTTTTGCTTGGGAATGAGCAACTGGTCACCCTCGCGCAGCACGATATCGCTCGGTGCGCCGACCGGTGACTTGAGGACACCGTCCAGGTCGATGACCAGTCGTCCCACCGCCCGGGTCGCCTTGAGCTGGGTCAGCAGAGATTGTCCGACCGTGAGCGCCTGTCCCGCCTGACCCTGATTGGCGGCTGCCGCGCGCAGAGCCGCCGACGCCAGGTCGCTCTGCAGCCGCGTCGCCAGGAGATCCAACTGCTCCTGTTCGCGCTCCTTGAGTTCCTTGCGGGTGAAAACCGAACCGTTCGGAAAGGCCAGTGACGTCAGACCGCCCGCGCGATCGAGCACCGAGCGCAACGTCTCGCCGCGCTGGATCGGGTAGATGCCGGGAAAGCGGACCTCGCCTAGCAGCGTGATCTGCTCCTGCTCGCTCCACTCCGGTACTTCCTTGACGTTCAAAAAGTCGAACGGCTGAAGCAGCAGGTCGGCGCTGGCATCACCGCGCAACACGGCCGCGAGGTCGATCTCTACGAGCTGCGTCTGGCGCAAGTCATTGTTGATGCGATAGCGGGTCAGCTCCGCCTTGGCGCCATACGCGGCATCCTGCAGGCCGCCACCGGCGCGCAGCAGGTCGCTCACATGCATGTGCGGCTCGAGCGGATAGTCGCCGCGCGCCTTGATCCGGCCGTCGACTCGCACGATTTCGCTGGGCTGCTCGATGGTCGCCTGGCGCTTCATTTCATCGAGCAGGGGATCCATCAACTGTCGACGGCCAGCCTCGACGTCGAACACGATGAGTCGGTCGCGCGGCATCAATTGGACGTTCTTGGGTGATTCGGGATCGCGCAGCGCAGCCGCGAGGTCCGCCGACAACATCACGACGCGCCTGTCTGGCGGCAGCTCGCGCCGGATGAGGATGTAGCTGAGATCGGCGTTCGGCTTCAGGTCGTCGACCGAGCTGATCACGTCCGTGAGCCGCAAGCCTTCGTGCCAGGCAACCGGCGCCGGATTGAAGACGTGACCTTCGATGGTCACGCCCTTGTCCAAGGTCGGCCGCAGTCGCAGCACCCGCAGGGAATCGCCATTGCGCAGCAGTTCGCTTCTTCCGCTGGCACTGTCGAGTGGCACGTTGACCACCACGCGCGCGCGTTGCTCATTGACGCGGACCAGGGCGGCCCGGCTCGAATCGGCCTCGGGCGTGACGCCGCCCGCCAGCTGCACGATTTCTGCGACGGAAGTATTGCCCTTGAGCTCGTAGATGGCGGGCCGATGGACTTCGCCGTCCACCGCGACGGTCGCGGATATCGGAGGGATGAAGATCACGTCACCGGGCAGTAGTTTGGTATCGTCGCCGGTATCGCCGCGCAGCAGCAGGTCATATAGATCGAACCTGCGGATCACGGCGCCTTGGCGCTTGACCTGGATGTCGCGCAGAGAACCGATCGGCTTGATGCCGCCGGCGGCATATAGAGCGGAAGAGATGGTGGAAAGACCGCTGACGGTGTAGCTGCCGGGCCGGTTCGCCTCACCCATCACGAACACCCGGATGGAGCGGGTATCCCCCATCGAGACGCTGGCGCGGACGCCGATCATCTGCCTGGCGACCCGCTGTTCGAGGTCCATCGCCACGCTTTCGAAATTGCGGCCGCCGACGCTGACGGGCCCGAGCTCCGGAAAGTTTATGCGTCCGTCCCGCCCCACCGTCAGCCGCAGGGTGCGATTCTGCGTGCCGTAGAGTTGAACATTGAGGCGGTCTCCAGCTCCCACGATGTAGTCGGCCGGAACCGGTACGTCGGTCATCGGCGCGAACGTCGACGTGCTGTCCTTGAAGAGGTCGTAGCCGAACGGCTTCAGGCCACCAATGCCCTGCTTGCGTACAGGTAGTTTGGTCAGCTTCACGTCGAGCTTGATGAACGGGAGGGTGGCGGCCAGACGATGCGTCGCCTGCTCCTCGTTCAGGCCCGCCAGCATCATGGGCGCGAAGCCTGGCAGCTGCAGGGCCCCGGCCGTGTCCAGCTGGTAGGGATTTCGCGAACGGACCAGGTCGATGAGCTTCTGGAGAGTGGTCTTCTCCGACTCGTCGAGCACCGGTGCAGGCTCCCCCGGAATGGTGATGGGTGGCTGACCCGGCACGGACGTATCGAGGTGTGCAGGCTTGTCCCGCTTGAAGTCGATGTCGATCAGCAAGGAATCTTCCGGCGCGAGAATTTTTTCGGAATTGCGCAGATCTGAGAGTTCCGTCCGATTCGGCCGGGCCTGTCGAGCGTCGCGCGTCGCCGTAGCGTCGCCACTGTTGTCGGAGGAATCACCAAGCACGGAGCCGCTGAGCCCGAGCTGTTGCATGAGCGCCTGACGGTCTTCCGGGCTCATGCTGCGCAGGAGCTCGAGCTGGTCTGCGGTCGGAGTGGGGATCTGGGCAAGAGCAGGCGCCGTGCCAAACGAGACCAACAATGCTGCGAGAATCGTCAAACGCCTGAACATCAGAATCCCTTTTGCCAAGTCACGAAACCTTGCACACGGGAATTCGAGTCTGGTCTGGTCGGCGGATTTTCATAGCCTATGCCGACGCTGATCCGGCCTGCGCCCAATCCCCGCGAGTAGCGCAATTCTACATTGTGGACGTCCAGCGGCACGTCACTAATTGCGTGCTCGCCGCCATCGCGATTGATCTCGCTCCGGCGCACGGTGAAGCTCAGTGAGTCGCCATTGGGCCGGGTCAACAGCGCAGCCACGGTGTACAGCCGGCTGTCATTGTCCAGCGAAGAACCGATGATCCGTCCTCGATACGCGTAACCCTGCGGGTAGATCTCATTTCGATAGGCGCAGCCAAAGTCAGGCTCTGCTCGCGTGAAGTTGCAGGCTGTGTCGTCGTATTCGGCACGCAGTCGCCAGTCGCCCAGCGGTGACTTGCCCCAGGTCTCGAGACCGAATTGCCCGATGAATTTGGCCGGCAATCCCCCGGCTTCGTCCTCGCCAATCCACTGGGTATAAAAGGCCATTGGCAATGCCCTCCAGGGTGAACGGAGCCTCATGTCGTAGCCTGCCATCTGATTGCCTGGCTGCTGCTCTGACGGCGCTCCATTCGTGGTCTGGTTGTCATGGCCAAATACCATGTCGACGAAAGTGCCCCAGTCACAGGGCCGCCCACCCCCGCACCACTGAGCGGTTCGCGTCAGCCCGAATTCCACCCAGGGCCGCGGCTTGAAATTGACGCGCGCCGCGAAAAAACGCACGTCTTCCACGGGCACGCCACTGGTCTCAGCCCGGCCCATGGCAATGCTGGCTCGCCACGGCCCGATCCAGGCCAACCACTTGCTCTTGAAGGGATCCGTATAGTTTCGCTCCAGCGTCACGCTCGGGATCGGCCGAGCATTGGTTGACAGGATCAGGCTGTTGTCCCAGCCCGGTCCCCACCAGCGCTCCATCAAGCCCGCCGAGAGCATGAAGTTTCCGAAGTTCACCCCCAGGTACGATCCGTCGGCACGGAAATCCTTGCCGTCGTCCGGATCCGCCACGTAGGTACCCTGCAGGTTCAACACCATGTGTTCTGACAGCCAGCTGGCACGCAGCGCCAGCTCGCCCTCCCCGCGCGGCTGATCGGCGAAATCCCGCAGCTCGGACGGCTGGTGGGTTGCGCTGACTCGAATTCCGAGCCCCGAATAACCGCGCGACGACGCCGCACGTGCCAGCCTCTGCACTCTCAGCAGCGCATCAGCCGTAGCCCCGTCCAACTGGCGCGCATCGGTCGCGAGCGCATCGCGTGCAATGTCAGGCCAGGAGATCGGCCAGGTGGTCACCGGACCGTGCAGGATGCCGGCGTCGGCTAACAACAGGATGTCGGAGCGGAGTGCGGCGTCGCCAGGGGCGAGCCACGGATCGGCATGCGCCGCTGCCAGCAACACGCTCGCGATCGCCCACGCGGCCGCGATTCGTCCGGCGCGCAAGCTCACGGCCGGAATTCGTGGCGCCAGCCGATGAAACCATAGACGCTGGTAGTGCGTGTGGCATTCATCGGCTCGATGGCTTCGACTCCGAGATCCGCGGACAGCTGTTCACCGAAGAGACGCCCTTTCCAGCCCAACTCGAGGGCGTGATAGTCGGTGGGCACCGACGCGACGGTGTTGAGGGTGTCGCCGATGATCGAGCGGTCAAGCCTGGAAATGCGCGCTGTCGCGGTCCACGTGGTGCCGTTCGCCGCAGCCAGGGTCCCGCCCAGCGCCCAATTCTCCGCGTCACGATCCGCGGTGTAACCCACCGACCGACCCCGGTATCGATAGCCTTCGACGTTGAACCGCCCCTGGTTGTAAGCGCAGCCGTAATAAGGTCCGCGCTGGGAATTGGCGGAGCAAGTGGTCGATGCGTATTCGAGAAAACCTTGCATCACTCCGTTTGCCGTGACCGGATGC
>Ga0097621_100003131_pt1 | contig 11350 bp, 8 predicted proteins | sample KBSMisM72_FD_73165 | JGI IMG/M metagenome (GOLD analysis project Ga0097621, IMG submission 73165) | Miscanthus rhizosphere microbial communities from Kellogg Biological Station, Michigan, USA - KBS Miscanthus M7-2 (version 2) (version 2) | ecosystem: Host-associated > Plants > Roots >... | reverse complement strand
CCAACTGCTGGTAAGCACCGGTATGATAGGCCCAGCGTTGGCCGGTATCGGTTAGGTATTGCAGGCAACTAATATCCGTACTTTCATTGTCACAGGGTGATGCCGGTTTGTCATCAAAGCCGCTCGTCATGGTAAGTAAGTGTCTCAGCGTGATCACACTTTCTTTTGCAACCGGTGCTGAGGACCAGCCATTACCCAAATAACCGGATACAGGATTGTTGATGTTTACCAAACCTTTTTCCTGTGCAATACCAGTGAGCATACCAATTAAACTTTTGCCAGCGGAAGCCCAGTAATGAATAGAGTCAACAGTATAGTTTCCAAAATATTTTTCCAACACGATCTTTCCATCTTTCAAAATCATGAATGCTTTTGTATTGGTTTGCTCCAGGTAACTGTATAACGAATCAATAGCAGGCTGGCACCATCCTAAGGAGGCTGGAGCAATGGTATCCCAGGTGTTATTGGTTAAAGGAGGAAAATAGAGGGATTGAGATTTTGCCTGGATGGAAACAAAAATAAAAATTGCAGTGGTCCATTTTTTCATCGATGTAAAGTTAGTTTTCCTGGTTTGACTTTACAAAGACAAAAAGTTTAATAAGGCACTGCTGAATTTGTGATTGATAAAATCATTTACTTTGACTATAAATCAAAACCAACTGATTCGCATTTATGAAACAAAATACCCTTTTACTGTTAGTGATTGTATTGCTGTGCAGCGGACTAATATCCTGCCAGAAAGAGATTGTGACTGATATACCCGATCCAGCCCCGGGAAGTGTAAAGCTTAAAACATATATTGAAGATGCACGAAACACGCCGTTCAGTTCCATTGATACTTTTGACATTACTTATGATGTACAGGATCGCATTGTGTCAGTAATAGGAAGGGCCACCGGGCTGAAATTTTTGTATGCTTATCAACAAGCCAGTTATGTAACGGATATCAAAGTGGTGGACCATTTGATTATACAAGATGTATCATTTCTAAACGCAGCAGGGTGGACAGACAGCACTTTTCAAACCAATGATGAAAAAGATTCATCAGCTACCCGGCTCATCTACAATATGAGCGGGCAGGTAGTGGAGGAGCGGCTTTATACTTACACTACCGAAACCGGCAGCATACCGGACGGGAATAGCTATTATGAATATGACGCTAATGGGAATGTGGTGAAATACACTGAGAAAGCAGCAACAGGACAAACCATTGCCGTTACTTCCTACACCTATAACGGTAATCTAAACACTGTTTTTTTAACCCCTACCAGCCGTCCGCTGCCCTATAAAAACTTACCTGTTACAAAAAGTATCTACTATCCCGGTTCTGGTACGGAGTCTTCCACATACGAATACACCTATGATAGTAACAACAATGTAACCAGTGAAAAAGAGACCGGGAGTGACGGCAGCTTTGTAATCAAGAAATACATTTATAATTAGCGGTGATCAGTAAGATTCATTTTCGTTAGGGAAATCCCTGTCTTTTACATCCGCAATATATTGCTTGATAGCACCGGTGACTTGTTCATCCATATTCAAATACCTGCGTAAAAATCTTGGCTTAAATTCTGTGTTGATGCCCAGCATATCATGCATTACCAATACCTGGCCGTCGCAAGCTCCGCCTGCGCCAATTCCGATAGTAGGTATGTGTAAACTTTCACTTACTTCTTTAGCGAGTGTGGCCGGAATCTTTTCCAGCACAATCGCAAAGCAGCCTGCTTCCTGCAGCAGCAATGCATCTTTTCTTAGTTTTTCCGCTTCTGTTTCTTCTGTAGCTCTTACTACGTAAGTACCAAATTTATTGATGGACTGTGGAGTTAATCCCAGGTGCCCCATCACGGGAATGCCTGCACTCACAATCTTCTTTACAGAGTCCAGTACTTCTTCACCGCCTTCTAATTTTACGGTATGGCCGCCGCTCTCTTTCATGATGCGAATAGCGGATGCCAAAGCGATTTCTGAATTGGATTGGTAATAACCGAACGGGATATCAACAACAATCAATGCCCTTTCCCTGGCCCTTACCACGCTTTGTGCATGATAGATCATTTGATCCAGCGTGATCGGGAGCGTAGTAGTATGCCCTGCCATTACATTGCTGGCACTGTCACCCACTAAAATAATGTCGATGCCCGCAGCATCAAAAATTTTTGCAAAGGAAAAATCGTAAGCAGTGATCATGGAGATTTTTTCCCCGGCCGCTTTCATTTTCTGTATGGTGTTGGTGGTAACTTTTTTGTATTCTTTTTCGGGAGCCATAACGATGGTTTTGATGGTGAAAGCGAAGGGAGTAATGGTCCTGCATTAGAATAAAACAATACCCGAAAAAATAATCGCCGCCGTAAATGTAGAAAAGATTTTTAATTACAAAGAAAAACTATAGTAAAACATTCAGTAAATCGCAAAATGAGGAAACTGCTTCACTTTTTATTCACTTCTTCCCAAAGATGTCTTATTAAACCATCAACCAAACCAATTTTAGGCACATAGATTTCCAGAGCGTTGGCCCAACGCATAGTATTGATATAAATGAGTATCGCCGGTACAATCACATCGGCCCTATCTTCTCTTAAGCTATATTTAAGAATGCGGTCCGCTAAGGTGACACTACTTAGTTCTTTATAGTAATCTCTCAGCAGTTCCAGGCTCAATGGTTTGCCGTCTTTCTTTTTGCTCATGGAAAAAACCTTGTTGATGTTGCCACCACTTCCGATTGCCACCACTTCTTTATGTCCCTTGGTAACAGCGCGGATGGTTTCTTTCATTTCATCCCATTCTTTTTCTGTTACCATATTTTTAAGCAGCCTGATGGTGCCAATATTGAAAGATTTTTTATAGATCAAAATATTGTTGCTGAAAAAAGACAGTTCGGTGCTGCCACCGCCTACATCGATATACAGGTAGCTGTGATCTTTATCCATGCTTTCCGCTACATGATTTTCATAAATGAGATTGGCTTCCAGGTCGCCGCTGATGATCTCAATTGGTATCTCTGTCTCCAGCCTCACTTTTCGAATAATATCTCCAGAATTTTTAGCATCCCTCATCGCACTGGTGGCGCATGCTTTTATATGACTTACTTCGTAAGCATTGCATAGGTGTTTAAAAGCTTTCATAGTCTGCAGCATCATACCAAGTCTTTGTTTTGATATAAAACCTTGTTCAAACACATCGAAGCCAAGACGCAATGGTACCCTTACCAGGTTCATTTTATTAAATACAGCATTGCCATTGGCATCCTGCAATACTTCTGTTATCAAAAGTCTTGCTGCGTTACTTCCTATATCTATTGCTGCTAATCTCAATGTTATTTTGTTAGTTGAATAGTTAATAGCTAAAACAATATTTTGCAATCATTCAATTATCAATTGATGAATTGAAATTGGTTTTTACAAATTAACACTAACACCTGAACAAAGATAGGTTTGTAACCAACTTGGTTTCAAAAGAAATAGGGGTTAACTTTTTATGTGGATAATTTGCGGAATAAGTAATTATAGGTTTCCACCTGGGAACGTATCTTTTTTGTATTGCGGGGGTTTACATATTGATTGTCCAGTTCGTTATCAAGCTTACGTGCTTTGATATTATCTGATAACTGTATTTTCAGGATGTCTTTTAATTCCTGTTGAATTTCTTTTTCAAAAATGGGGCAGGCGGCTTCAATGCGGTGATCAAGATTTCTTACCATCCAGTCAGCAGAAGAAATGTATGTTTTTTCTTTACCACCGTTATGAAAGATCAACACCCGCGCATGTTCCAGGTATTCATCTACAATGCTGATGGCCTGTACCGGGATCTTAAATTTTTTGTTTTCTGAACGCATACAAAATATACCTCTTACTACCATCCTGATATCCACCCCTGATCTTGCGGCTTCATATAATTTTGATATCAGTATTTCATCACTGAGTGAATTTATTTTTAAAATGATGGAAGCCGGCTTGCCTGTTTTGGCAGTTTTGATTTCTTTGTCTATCAATGCCAATAACTGCTTTCGCATGTAAACCGGGCTGGGCAATAGCGTTTTGCAGGCTTTTAAGAACGGTTCCCTTCCTCTTGGTTGCTCCAGGTAATGAAAGATGCGGTTTACATCGGCCATGATATTCCGGTCTGATGTAAGCAGGCAATGATCGCCATATATTTTTGCAGTGCTTTCATTTAAGTTGCCGGTGCTTACAAACCCAAAGTGGGTGGTTCGTTTGTTTACCACTTTTTTTATCAGGCAGAGTTTGGCATGTACTTTCATATTGTGTACACCAATCAACACTTTTACCCCGGCCTCTTCCAGTTCTTCTTTCCACTCCAAATTTGCCTCTTCATCAAACCTGGCCCTTAATTCAACTACTGCCGTTACCTGTTTGCCATTACGCACGGCATTGGTAAGGGCATTGATTATTTTAGAACGGCTGGCAAGTCGGTAGCAGGTAATTTTAATATGCGTTACCTGTGGATCGATGGCTGCTTCTCTCAGCAGGTCAATAACACTGTCAAAAGAATGGTAAGGGAAATTAAGCAATACATCTTTTTCCATCACCACATCTGTTACCCGGGTAAAATTTTGAAGCAGGGGATGAACAAAAGGTTTTTTCCGGGTGGCTTTTTGTGAGAAAACCGATTCGGGGAAATTGATAAAGTCTTTAAAATTATGAATACGCCCGCCCGCTATCACGTTGTCTTTTTGTGAAAGACCCAGTCTTTTTATAAGGTAGGTGAGGAGGGATGGTTCAATATCCTTGTCAAAAATGAAACGAACGGGTTTTCCTTTTTTCCTGTTCTTTAATCCCTTTTCAATTTTTTGTATCAGTGACGTAGAAATGTCATTATCAATATCAATTTCTGCGTCCCTGGTTACTTTTACGATATGGGAAGTAAAAGTATCGTATTCAAAAAAAGAAAAAATATGCGGAAGGCAATAACGGATAATATCTTCCAGCAGGATGATGTGTTTTTCATTTTTCCTGGAAGGCAGGATAAGAAATCTTGGTAAACGTCTCGCTGGTACGGATACCAGAGCAAAACGTTTGGGAATGCTTTTATCTTTTTTGGAAAGGGTACACGCCAGGTAAATCGATTTGTCGTTCAATGTAGGAAATGCCTGGATACTCTCTATCATCAGCGGCACCATGTTACTGCGTACTTCTTCATTAAAATAATCCAGTACAAATTTTTTCTGCGTTCTGTTGAGCTGCGTATCATTGATGAAGTATATCTTTTGTTTCTTCAGTTCTCTTAGTATTTCATTCCATACCCGGTCAAATTCTCTTTGTTGCTCCAGCACCTGGTCCTGTATTTGCTCCAGGATCATCCCGGGAGATTGTTCCAGGTGCATGTTGGCCTTTTGACCCATTTCAATCATTCTTTTCAAAGCGGCAACCCGTACCCGGAAAAATTCATCAAGATTATTGGAAAAAATACCGAGGAACTTGATCCGTTCTTTTAACGGAACAGTTTCATCGGCCGCTTCCTGCAAAACCCTGGAGTTAAAAGATAACCAGCTAATATCCCTTGCTATTAATTTTTGATTCTTTATAAGGCTCATGTAAAATATCCATTTTCTTAAACACCGTCAGGTAAAGAAAGTTCACCTGAATAGGTAGAACGATGCTATATTATTTTTTTAAAAGTAACGAATTTGAATAATCGCTCATATTAAATTTTGGATACATAATACCATACTTCAAAAGAAGAAAGTTATGCAGGACGGGTAATAATACTTGATTGCAGCTGTTACACGATCGAAGTATGCATAGGCTTCTTTAGTATTGACTTCTCTTTATTATAATATGGTAACAGTAATAAAGAAATAAAGCCAACTACTAATATGATAGCAAATTGTGCAACCCACTGCAACGTGCCATTGGCATAGCCTAATCCTTCTTCAATATTGTATAATAACATTACCTGCATGATAAACCGCGGGTAAGTACCAATGCCACCAGGTGTGATAATCATGCCAACACTTGCGAATGCCAGTACAGGAAATACCGCAGCAAAAGGCAAATGATCAGTGCCAATGGTTGCGAAGAAGCCCAAATAGGTGCCAACAACATAACAGCACCAGATAAACAAGCTGTGAAGAATAAAGGCCCATTTGTTTTGTAATTTTTTAATACTGCTGATGCCGGTTCTTACGCCGATAAATACTTCTTTTAGTTTTTTTATAACGACGTATTGACTGAATATTCTAAAGATATATTTGAAGATGTAATAGATTGCAATAACACTGGTTATTGTTAATAACAGTTTAATTGCGATAGCCCCCACACTACCAGAAAAAAAATTTTCCTTTAAAGTACTGCTGGCATATTCACCAATGATACCGGCTTGGGTGATCAACGCAATAATAAAAATAATGACGAGGCACATTAGGTCCACTACTCTTTCAATTAAAATAGTACCTACTAATTTGTCCGCGGGTACTTTTTCATATTTACCCAATATGGTGCATTTTAAAACTTCTCCCAGGCGAGGGATCGCAAGATTGGCAAGGTAACCTACCATTACAGCAAAAAATGTATTGAGCAACCTGGGGTTGTAGCCCATTGGCTTCATCAATATTTTCCAGCGCATAGCCCTGCTGAAATGACTGGCTGAAACAATAAAAAATACAGGCAAAAATAAAATATACCTGGCAGATTGCAATGCGGCTTTGCAATCTGCCCAGTTCTTATCATCCATTTTATGAATGCTCCACCATACCAAAAAGACACCCAGGCCCAGGAACAAACAGTATTTTAATACAGAAAGTAATTTCTTCTTCATAGCAACTTGTAAAATACGAACTAAAATTACAATAAGAGGTGCTTAGATGAAACGGTTGAGTTAAATCTGCTTCCATTTTTAAAAACCTGTGCAGCATGATGCTATATTGTTACTACAAAAGAAGGTTGTCAATTAATCGAACTTCGCCGATAAAAGCTGCCGCCAGTGCCACTAAAGGGGTAACACCATCCCAGTGATCTAATAGTTGGAGATTATCTGCAGCTGCTATTTCAATATAATCTACTTTAAAGCTTTCAGCTGTTAATATTGTTATAGCTTTTGTTTTCAATTCACTGATATCACCAGGTTTGATTTCCTGTTTAATCATTTGAAGTGTTTTATAGATCAGTGGTGCCCTGGCACGGTCTGCTTCCGTTAATCTCGTATTCCTGCTGCTCATCGCCAGGCCATCCAATTCCCTTTGGGTGGGTGCAATGATAATGGTGGTATTCACCCCCAGTAATCCAACCAGTTTTTTAATTACCATGCATTGCTGGTAGTCTTTTTGACCAAGAAACAGTTTATTGGGTTGTAAAATGCGAACTAATTTTTCCACCACCTGGCATACCCCCTGGAAATGACCGGGTCTAAAAGCACCATCCAGCACCGTTTCTAAATAGCCCAGTTCATATTTTTTAGGACTTTGTAATCCTTCGGGGTACATTTCTGCAACAGCAGGCAAAAACAATACATCACAACCCGCTTTTTCCAATACATAAATATCCTTGTCCAGCGTGACAGGATATTTATCAAAATCCTTTGGATCATTGAACTGGGTTGGGTTAATAAAGATGCTGCTTACAACAACATCAGCTTCTTTTTTTGCTTTACTCACAAGAGAAATATGTCCTTTGTGAAGTGCGCCCATAGTGGGTACAAAGCCTGTGGTCAACCCATTATTTTGTCGGGTCTGCAGGTATGGCTGAATGTCTCTGATATGTTTAAAGATCATCATATCATAAGGATTTATCGTTGAAAAGCAGTTGGATAGTCATTTACAGAAAAATTATTGTACTTTTGCACACCCAAAGAAAATCCAGACTTATCAATTAACCAAAAGCAAATGTCAACAAAGAAAAGAATTTTATTTATAGCCAACGAGATGTCACCTTACGTTGAGCTTACTGATTTTGCGGATACCATCAACCGGCTGGCAGTAAAAGCCAACGACTCCGGTATGGAAGTAAGGTGTATTATGCCCCGCTTTGGTGTGATTAATGAAAGAAGACACAAGTTACATGAGGTAGTTCGTCTGTCTGGTATTAATGTATCTGTTGGCGGAGATGATTATCCTTTGATGATAAAAGTAGCCTCGCTCCCCAATGCAAGACTACAGGTGTACTTCCTTGATAACGAAGATTTCTTTAAACGCAAAACTGTCTTTCACGAAGAGAACGACAAATGGCATGACGACAACGGCATCAGGACAGCGCTTTTTTGTAAAGGCGCACTGGAAACAGTAAAGAAGTTTGGATGGCCTCCTGATATTATTCATTGCAGTGGCTGGATGACCGGCCTGATACCGATGTTTATTAAGGCGGCTTACAAAAAAGAACCCGTTTTTAATAATTGTAAGGTAGTATATACTATTGGCCAAACCACATTCAAAGAAAAACTGGGTGCTGATTTTTTAAAGCTGATCACCATCAATGATAATGTTACCAAGAAAGAACTGGACTATTTTAAAGATGCCAATAATGTGGCGATGTTCAGGGGAGGAGCAGCTTTTGCTGATGCAGTAACATTTGGTGCTGAGAAAATTGATAAAAAGTTAGTAGATGAATTTAGTAAAATAAAGGGCAAGAAAACATTGCCTTTTAATGCGGAAAGTGATTTAACAGACTATTTACAATTATATGCCGACCTTGCCAAATAGTCAAAATTAACACCCATTTACAAGTAATTTAAATTGATTCTGTGCAAAGAAATTTCCCTGGATTATATATATACGCCATTCTTTTTTTATTAATTTCTGTCGTAAGCTGTACCAAAATTGATTCCACCAACCTCGGAAGTGAACTGATTCCCGCAGTAGACAATGTAACTACTTTTGCCGACACCCTCGAAATCAAGGGTACGCAGGGCACCTTTATTGATTCCACCAGGACTTTTATCAGCGATATGCATGTATTAGGCGGCATTACCAATGATCCGGTTTTTGGTACAACCAAGGCTGAGCTTTTTCTTGAATTAAAACCCACTTTTTACCCCTTTTATTTTGGCTCGTCAGGCGATACCATACATAACCCGGCCGCCGATTCAACTGGATACGATTCAGTAGTATTGTGCCTTGCCACTAAATCATACTACGGGGATACTTTAAAACCGCACAAATTAAAAGTATTCAGGATTAAAAATTCTAATACTGACTTTACCGACAGTTTGTATTTGTTAAACTACAGGCCTGACCAGGGAAATTATGGCGAGGAGTTGGGTAGTGCTACTGTTGATCCAACCCATTTAAGAGATACAATTCATTATCCTGGAAGCGCCGCCACCACTGTTACTAACCAAATAAGGATTAAACTCAGCGATAATTTCCTCGCTTCTTTAGTTGCCAATACAGATACCAGTGCAGATGTAAATGGTATTTACAGGAGCGACGCTAATTTTAGGTCTTTCTTAAAAGGGTTTGCGATTGTAGAAGATGGTACAACACAAGGGAACGGTTTGTTTTATGTAAATATTACAGACCCTGCTACACGCCTGGAAATACATTACAGAAAAAGAAGTAGTACGAGGGTAGTGGATACCTCCTTTTCATCTTTCTATTTTTTCCCGAATATCGATACAGCGATATCAAGATCGCCGCAGGCCAATTACCTGCAAAGAGATTCATCCGGATCTGAACTGGTATCCAGGGAGCCAGATGCATTGTATATCTTATCTACACCGGGTACCTATGCAAAATTGTCGATACCTGCTTTGGATACTTTCAAAAATTGTATTGTTCACAGGGCCGAAATTGTACTGGAACAGGTGCCATCTTCTAATCCTGCTATCGCTGAAGTTGATAAAGTATTGACACCGCCTTACTATATGTATATTGATCTTTATGATACTGGATCCAGTAATCCATTCAAGCCTGTATATTTTGACCTTAATACCGCTTCTTATTATAATCCTGATAACAGTATTTTATTTTTCCCATCACAGGGTATTAACTATAGTTATTTTGGAGGTTACCTCAGGTATAAAGACAACGGTGCCGGTACTTCCATATACTATTATAATTTTAATATATCAAGATATGTCCAGGATATTGTAACCAATCATATCGGCAATTACAAGTTCAGGTTATATGCACCGTCTGAGTTGTATTATTATGGTAAGAAAATAACATTTAGTAACAACCGTGCCAGTGGCCGTATTAAAATTGGAAACGGTAATAACCCGGAATACAAATTGCGAATGCGTATCGTGTATTCTAAAATATAATTTTCACAAAGTGCTCTCATTAAACCGGGAGCACTTTGTTATTTACTTTCACACATATATCTTTGCACCTCAAAATTTAATTATACATGCCTTATTTATTTACATCAGAGTCCGTAAGTGAAGGACACCCCGATAAAGTAGCTGACCAGATCAGTGATGCACTAATAGATAACTTTTTAGCTTTTGATGCTAACAGTAAAGTAGCCTGCGAAACACTGGTTACTACCGGCCAGGTAGTATTGGCAGGAGAGGTAAAAAGCAAGGCCTACCTTGATGTACAGGAAATAGCCCGTGGTGTAATCCGTAAAATTGGGTATACCAAAAGTGAATACATGTTCGAGGCCAATTCATGCGGTATCATTTCAGCTATTCATGAGCAGTCTGCCGATATCAACCAGGGTGTGGACAGGAAGAAAAAAGAAGAACAGGGTGCCGGCGACCAGGGGATGATGTTTGGCTATGCTACCAACGAAACAGATGATTATATGCCGCTGGCTTTAGATTTGGCGCATAAGATACTGATTGAGTTAGCTGTTTTAAGACGAGAAAATAAACAGGTAAAATACCTGCGCCCTGACGCAAAGAGCCAGGTGACATTAGAATATGATGATAACAACCAGCCAGTAAGAATTGATGCGATTGTAGTATCTACACAGCATGATGATTTTGATACAGAAGCAAAGATGCTGGCAAAGATCAAGGAAGATATTGTAAACATTTTGATCCCACGTGTAAAAGCCAAGTATAAGAAATATGCCAAGCTTTTCAACAACGATATTAAATACCATATCAATCCAACAGGAAAGTTTGTGATTGGTGGACCACATGGTGACACGGGCTTAACGGGCCGTAAGATCATTGTAGATACTTATGGTGGTAAAGGTGCTCACGGCGGAGGTGCTTTTAGTGGGAAAGACCCAAGTAAGGTAGATCGTAGTGCTGCTTATGCTACACGCCACATCGCTAAAAACTTAGTGGCAGCAGGTGTTGCCAGCGAAGTACTGGTGCAGGTCTCTTATGCTATTGGTGTGGCTCAGCCAACATCTGTCAATGTAAACACGTATGGTACTGCTAAAGTAGATTTAACTGATGGGCAGATTGGTAAAATTGTAGAAGGATTGTTTGATATGCGTCCTTACTT
>Ga0097621_100003129_pt1 | contig 11355 bp, 11 predicted proteins | sample KBSMisM72_FD_73165 | JGI IMG/M metagenome (GOLD analysis project Ga0097621, IMG submission 73165) | Miscanthus rhizosphere microbial communities from Kellogg Biological Station, Michigan, USA - KBS Miscanthus M7-2 (version 2) (version 2) | ecosystem: Host-associated > Plants > Roots >... | reverse complement strand
GGAGGGGCGGCGGGCGATTATCGCACAATGTTTCGATAATCGCCGTTGACCGCCTCCAAGTAATGTACTAACTTGTCCGTTCGCACCACGACAGATCAACAACGAGTGCATTGGAGGGTATCGTGTCGCGTTGGTCGCACCTCGCTGTAACCCACAGGAACGTACGCCCGCAAGGCCGCGTCACGACGGCCATACCCCGCGGGGCGCCCGGCAGCCCGGCGAGCGGAGGAGCGCAGTCATGATTCGGGGCACGACCACCCTCATCGCGCATTTCGGCGACCCCATCGCGCCGGTGAAGGCGCCGATGATCTACAACCCCTATTTCGACAAGGCGGGAATCGACGCCGTCGTGGTGCCGATGGGCGTCCGCGCCGCCGACTACCCGGTCACGCTGCGCGCCGTGTTCCGCTTCACCAACATCCGCGGGGCGCTGGTGACGATGCCCCACAAGGTGACCACCGTGGGGCTCCTCGACGACTGCAGCACGACGGTCAAGGTGGCCGGCTCGTGCAACGCCGTCCTGCTCCGCGAAGACGGCTCGCTGTACGGCGAGCTCTTCGACGGCGCGGGCTTCGTCCGCGGCGTCGAGCGCAAGGGGTTCGCGCTGCGCGGCAAGCGCTGCCTCGTCGTCGGCACGGGCGGCGTGGGCTCGGCGATCGCCGCCGCGCTGGCCGCGGCGGGCGCGGGCACGATCGCGCTGTTCGATTCCTACGCGGCCGGGCGCGACGCGCTGGCTGCGCGTCTCACCGAGCACTATCCGCTGCTCGAAGTGCGCACGGACACGCGCGACCCCCACGGCTTCGATCTCGTCGTCAACGCGACGCCGCTCGGCATGGATCCCGCCGATCCGCTGCCCGTCGACGTGACGCGGCTCACGCCGGCGACGTTCGTCGGCGAAGTGGTGATGAAGCAGGAGATCACGCCGCTGCTGAAGGCGGCGCGCGAGCGCGGGTGTCCGACCCAGATCGGCACCGACATGCTGTTCGAGCAGATTCCGCTCTATCTCGAGTTCTTCGGTTACGGCCAGGTCACCGCGGACGAGCTTCGCGCCGTGGCGAAGCTCGGCTAGGCGGCCAGGCGGACATGGACCTCGGCCACTTCGCCGTCGACACCGTCACCCTCTCGGGCACGCTCGAGGACAAGCTTCGCGTCACGCGCGACGCGGGCTTCGGCGGGATCGAGATCTGGGCGAAGGACCTGGTGACGCACCCCGGCGGCGTGCCCGGCGCGGTGGCCGCGATTCGCGCGAGCGGCCTGCGCGTCACGAGCTTCCAGCTCCTGAAAGACTACGAGGGCCTCGACGCGCACCTGCACGACTACAAGATCGAAGTCGCCAAGTCGCTGATGGATCTGGTGGAGGCCGTCGGCGCGCCGGTGCTCGTGGTGGCGTCGTCGACGTCGCCTTACGCGACGGGCGACATCGACCGGATCGCCGCCGACCTCGCCAAGCTCGCGATGCTCGCGACGCCGCGCGGCATCCGCATCGCGTACGGCGCGCCCGCCTGGGCCCGCTGGGTCAACGAGTATCCGGTGGTGTGGGAGGCCGTGCGCCGCGCGAACCGGCCGAACCTCGGCATGCTGATCAACGTGTTCCACCTGCTCGCGAAGGGCACGTCGCTCGCGACGCTCGACACCATCCCGGGCGACCGGATTTTCCTCGTCCAGATGGCCGATTATCTCGGCGACCTCCGCGACATCACCGAGACGGCCGACCACCGCCGCGCGTTCCCCAACGAGAGCGCCCATCGCGGCATCATCGCAGACATGCTGCGCAAGGTGCACGCGGCCGGGTATCGCGGCGACTACGTGTTCGAAGTGTTCAACGACGAGTATCTGCACCTCGCGCCCGAAGCCGTGATGGCGCGGGCGCGGAAGGCCGCGCAGTGGGTGGTTGCCGAGACCACCCGCGCCGCGGACGTCCCATGACCAGCTTTCGCATTCGCCGCGAAGTCGCGGCGCGCATTCAACGTCAAAAACCATTGGAGGAAACGATGAAACGAATCTCACGGCTCGCCTTGGCGGCCTTCGCGCTTTCCATCGCCGCCCCGGCGCTGTCGCAGACCGGGCCGGTGCCCATCGTGGGACTGGTCGAGCTGTCGGGCACCGGCACGACCGCCGGCACGAACTTCGACAACGGCGTCAAGCTGGCGGTGAAGGAGATCAACGCCGCCGGCGGCATCCTCGGCCGCAAGATCGAGTACACGTCGCTGGACACGCAATCGCAGCCCAACGTCGCCAAGGGCCTCGCGCAGAAGGCCGTCGACCAGAACGCCTACGTCGTCATGGGCCCGGTGTTCTCGGGCTCGATCATCGTGAGCATGGCCGAAACCAAGCGCGCCGAGATCCCGAACTTCACGGGCGGCGAAGCGGCGAACATCACGACGCAAGGCAACCCGTACATCTTCCGCACGTCGTTCACGCAGTCGACCGCGATGCCGAAGCTCGCGAAGTACATCCAGGACACGGTCAAGGCGAAGAACATCGCGATGATCTGGGTCAACAACGACTTCGGCAAGGGCGGCCGCGACGCGATGCAGAAGGCGCTCGACGCCGTCGGCGTCAAGGTCGTTGCCGACATCCCGACGGATCCGGGCCAGGTCGACTTCTCCGGCGCCGTGCTGAAGGTCAAGCAGGCGAACGCCGACGCCGTGTTCGTGTACACGAACGAGGAGGAATCGGCGCGCGCGCTGCGCGAGCTGAAGAAGCAGGGCTACGACAAGCCGATCATCGGCGAGACCACGCTGACGGGCCAGAAGGTGATCGAGCTCGCCGGCGACTCCGCCAATGGCGCACTCGCGCACGTGGGCCTCACCGTCGACGCGCCGCAGCAGGCGATCAAGGACTTCGACAAGAAATTCCAGGCCGAATACAAGTACAAGAGCGACCACAACGGCATGAAGGGCTACAGCGCCATGTACGTGGTCAAGGCGATTACCGAGAAGACCAAGAAGTTCGACGGCAAGGAATTCGCCAAAGCCATGCACGGCGCGAAGATCTCGGCCAAGGACTATCCCGGCGTGCTGCTCGACGTGTCGTTCGACGCCAACGGCGACCTCGACCGGGAGAGCTTCCTCGTCAAGGTCGAGAACGGCAAGCAGGTGGTCACGGCCACGCTGCCGCCGGCGTCGGCTAAATAGTCGACCGCCGAGGCGAGGCGCCGCCCCGCGCGTTGCGGGGCGGCCGTCGCCGCGTGCCCGGGCGTCCGTTCCGCGCCCCATCCCCCTGCGCATTCGCTCCGACGTAACGCCGCTACCACCCATCGAGGAGAACCGGTCATGGGGGATCTGATCCAGCTCTTGGTCTCGGGCACCGCCACCGGCGCGATCTACGCGCTCGCGGCGCTCGGCTTCACGCTGCTCTGGCAGGCGTCGGGCACGATCAACTTCGCCCAGGGCGAGTTCGTGATGCTGCCTGCGTTCGGCATGTTGTTCTGCATGGGCGTGGGGATGCCGCTGTGGCTCGCGTTCCTGGTCACCTGCGCGGCGTCGATGCTGATCCTCGGCCTCGGCTTCAAGCGGCTGATCGTCGATCCGCTGATCAAGCACGGCGTCATTCCGCTGGTCATTGCCACGCTGGGCCTGTCGATCGGCCTGAAGCAGCTCGTCAAGGCGGGGTACAGCGCCGAGGCCCACCCGTTCCCGAGCCCGTTCCCGTCGGGGCAGTGGTCGATCTTCGGGATCAACGTCTCGTACGCCGACCTGGGCACGCTGGTGCTCGCCGGATTGATCGTGTTCGGACTGCAGACCTTCCTGAACAAGACCGTCACCGGGCGGGCGATGCAGGCGTGCGCGCAGAACACGGACGCCGCCAGGGTGCTCGGCATCGACGTCAAGAAGATGGTGCTGTACGTGTTCCTGATCAACGCGGTGCTCGCCGTCGTCGCGGCGCTGCTCGTCACGCCGACGTATCTCGCCAAGTTCGACATGGGCGACGCCATCGGCCAGAAGGCGTTCTTCGCGGCGATCATCGGCGGCTTCAACCAGACGCGCGGCGCGCTGCTCGGCGGCGTGCTGATCGGCGTTCTCGAGAACGTCGTCGGGTTCTATCTGTCGCCGGCCTACAAGGAAGGCGTCGCGCTGGTGCTGTTCCTGCTGGTGATCCTGTTCCGGCCCGAGGGCCTCCTGGGCAAGACCGAGGAGCGCAAGGTATGACCACCAACCTGCAGAAGCTGGGCCTGCTGGCCGGCGTGATCATCTTCGCGCTGCTGCCGCTTGGCCTCAAGAGCTACGGCGTCTACCTGTGCACGCTGTTCTGCGTGTACCTGATGGCGACGTTCGGCCTCAACCTCACCGTGGGCTACGCCGGCCAGATGTCGCTCGGCCAGGCGGCGTTCCTCGGCATCGGCGCGTACATCGCGGCGATCGGCATGAAGGCGGGATTGCCGTTCATGGTGATGATGCCGCTGGCGGCGATCGCCTGCTTCGCGGTGGGGCTCGCGCTGGGCTTCCCCGCGCTGCGCGTGCAGCACCACTACCTCGCGTTCGCGACGCTCGGATTCAACATCCTGGTCTACCTGGTGATGCGGAACGAGGAGAAGGTCACCGGCGGGACGTTCGGCATCTCCGGCATCCCGCGGCCGTCGCTCTTCGGCTATTCGCTGGAGCCGTCGCTGCCGTTCTTCTGGTTCACGCTGTTCTTCACGCTGCTCGTCATCGGCATGCTCTGGTGGCTGCTGCGCTCGCCGTGGGGACGGGCGTTCGCGGCGCTCCGCGACAACCCGATCCGCGCGGAGAGTCTGGGCGTCAACATCACCGCATACACGCTGCTGGCGTTCGCGATCGGCGCCGCGTGCGCCGGCGTGGCCGGCGCGTTCTTCGCGGCGCTCGTGCAGTTCATCGAGCCGGCACCGTTCCACTTCTCGTGGTCGCTGATGATGCTCCTCGGCGTGATCGTGGGCGGATCCGGACGGTTCCTCGGCCCCGTGCTCGGCACCGTCGTCATCGTCCTGCTGCCGGAATGGCTGCGCTTCATGCAGAACTGGTATCTCGCGGCGTTCGGCTTCGCCGTGGTGGTGCTGATGATCTGGCTGCCGGGCGGCCTGCTGTCGATCCCGGAGAAGTTCGCCCGCAAGGGAGCGGTGAAATGATGCCCTTTCTCGAAGTGAAGGACATGCGCAAGCAGTACGGCGCGATCAAGGCGGTCGACGGCGTCAGCATGAAGGTCGGTCCCGGCGAGATCGTCGGCGTGATCGGGCCCAACGGCTCCGGCAAGACGACGCTCTTCAACAGCATCCTCGGGCAGATCCAGCCCACGTCGGGCAACGTCGAATTCTGCGGCGAGAACATCACCGGCATGTCCCCGCTGGAGCTCTCGCGGCGGGGCGTGGGGCGCACGTTCCAGACGCTCCAGGTGTTCGTGAAGCTGTCGGTGCGGGACAACCTGATCGCCGCCGCCCAGGAGTTCAAGGGCACGCTCGGCTCGCGGCTGTTCGCGAAGAACGACGCCGGCCTCGGCGGCCACGCCGACGAGATGATCGAGCTGTTCCGGCTGAAGCACGTGGCGAAGCTGCCGGCCGGCAGCCTGTCCTACGGCCAGCAGAAGCTGATCGACATCGCGATGGCGTTCATGCCCGCCCCGCGGCTCGTGCTGCTCGACGAGCCTTGCGCCGGCGTCAACCCGAGCCTCGTCGACCAGCTGCGCGAGCTCCTCGTCGAGCTCAACAAGACGCAGGGCGGCAGCTTCGTCGTGATCGAGCACAACATGGACTTCATCATGAAGCTGTGCCCGCACGTCATCTGCATGGTCGAGGGCAAGGTCATGGCGGAAGGGCCGCCGGCCGAAGTCCAGGCGAACCGTCAGGTGCTCGAAGCCTATCTCGGCAACTGACCGACAAACAGGGCGGACAAACGACATGGCCAACGAAAAGATCATCGAGTTCGACAAGGTCGTCGCCGGCTACACGCCGAGCCTCACGATCCTGAACGAGACCACGCTGGACGCGCGCAAGGGGGAGATCTCGCTGCTGATCGGCCCCAACGGCGCCGGTAAATCCACGGTGCTGAAGACGCTGTTCGGCATGCTCGTGCCGCGCTCGGGCGAAGTGCGGTTCGAGGGCAAGTGCGTCAACGGCAAGTCGCAGCGCGAGCTGCTGGCCGACGGCATCGCCTTCGTGCCGCAGGGACGCAACCTGTTCGGCTCGCTGTCGGTAAGGCACAACCTCGAGCTCGGCGGCATCACGCTGCCGCGCGGCGAGCTGCCCGGCCGCATGGAGGAGGCGCTGACCCGGTTTCCGCGGATCAAGGAGCGCATCGACAACCAGGCGTCGACGATGTCCGGTGGCGAGCAGAAGCAGCTCGAGATCGCCCGCGCGCTGCTGCTGCGCCCGCGCGTGCTGCTGATCGACGAGCCGTCGATCGGCCTGTCGCCGAAGCTCGTGCAGGAAGTGATGACGCTGCTCCGCGGGCTCGCCGACGCGGGAACGACGGTGCTGATGGTCGAGCAGAACGTCCGCACCGCGCTCAAGTACTCCAATCGCGCGCTGGTGCTGGAGATGGGCCGCCTCGCGCTCGACCGCCCGGCGTCGGAGCTGCTGCACGACCCGGATCTCAACCGGCTCTTCCTCGGCGGCCACGCGAAGCCCGCGGCGGCGGCGTGAGGCCCGTCCCCGTGCCCTTCCAGCCCGCGACCCGATGACGCACAGGATCGGCCTGGCCGCGCTGACGGTGCTCGAGCTCGCGCCGCCCGACATGGTGTCGTGCGCGCACGCGGCGGGCTTCGACGCGATCGGCCTGCGCCTCATCGCGGCCACGCCCGAGGAAGTGCAGCACGCGATGGTCGGCGACACCCCGCTGGTGCGCGAGACGGCCGCGCGCCTCGCCGATACCGGGTTGCCGGTGCTGGACATCGAGATCTTCCGGTTGAAGCCCGACACCGTCGTGGCCGGCTACCGGGCCGCGCTGGAGACCGGCGCACGCCTCGGCGCGCGCGAGGCGCTCGTGGCAGGCAACGATCCCGACGAGGCGCGGCTCATCGATTCGTTCGCGGCGTTCTGCGCGCTCGCGGGCGAGTACGGCATCGGCGCGAATCTCGAGCCGATGCCCTGGACGGACGTGAAGACGTTCGCCCACGGCGCGCGCATCGCCGCCGCCGCGCGGCGCGACAACGCGGGTGTCCTGATCGATCCCATTCACTTCGATCGCGGTGGCTCCGTGGTGACCGACATCGGGACGGCGCCGCCTTCGCGCCTTCGCTACATGCAGCTGTGCGATGCGCCCGCGGAGCGGCCGCGGGATACCGCGACGCTGCTGTTCCAGGCGCGCGCCGAGCGGCTGATGCCGGGGGATGGCGGGCTCGATCTCGCCGGGATGCTTCGCGCCGTGCCGGCCGACCTTCCGCTGTCGCTGGAGATTCCCATGCAGGCGCTAACGAGGTCGATGCCGGCCGTCGCGCGGACGCGGCAGATGCTCGACAAGACGCGCCGCCTGCTGGCGAGCCTGTGATGGTACGGGTGCGAATCGCCCTGGCGGGCGCGGGCATGATCGGCCGCCGCCACGCGGAGCTGATCGGGGCGAGCGACGAATGCGCGCTCGCCGCGATCGTCGACCCTGCGCCCGGCGCCGCGGCCCTGGCCAGATCGGCCGGCGCGCCGCACTACGAGACGCTGTCGGCGCTCTTCGCCGCGGCACGCCCGGACGGCGTGATCCTGGCGACGCCCAACGCGCTCCACGTCGAGCAGGCGCTGCAGTGCATCGATGCCGGCGTGGCCGTGCTGGTGGAAAAGCCGGTGGCCCATACGGTCGCCGCCGGCGAAGCGCTGCGCGCTGCGGCCGACGGCGCGCGCGCCAGGGTGCTGGTCGGCCATCACCGCCGCCACAGCGCGATCATGGATCGCGCGTGCGAGATCGTCGCGGGCGGCACCCTCGGGCCGCTCGTCGCCGTGATGGGCAGCGCGCTCTTCTACAAGCCGGACAGCTACTTCGACGAGGCGCCATGGCGCCGGCAGGCCGGCGGCGGTCCCGTGCTGATCAACATGATCCACGAGATCGGCAACCTGCGGTCGCTGTGCGGCGAGATCGTCGCCGTGCAGGCCTTCGCGTCGAATTCCACGCGGGGCTTCGCCGTCGAGGATACGGTGGCGATCGGCCTCCGCTTCGCCTCCGGCGCGCTTGGTACCTTCATGCTGTCGGACACCGCCGCCTCGCCGCGAAGCTGGGAGCAGACGTCCGGCGAGAACAAGACGTACGCGACCTATCCCGACGAGGATTGCTACGTGATCGCCGGCACGATGGGCTCGCTGGCGGTACCGTCCATGCGGCTCAAGGTTTATCCTCGCCCCGAGGACCGCTCGTGGTGGAAGCCGTTCACGACCGGCGTGGCTGCCCTCGCCGAGGCCGACCCGCTGGTGCGGCAGCTCGCGCATTTCTGCGCCGTGATCCGCGGCGAGGCCGCGCCGCTCGTCACGATCCGCGACGGGCTTGCGAACCTCAAGGTGACCGAGGCGATCGCCGAAGCCGCGCGCACCGGCGCCATCGTGCGCATCGACCATTGACGAACCGATACCTGGAAAGAAGACGATGAAGCGAGTGCTGATCCTGAACGGTCCCAACCTCAACCTGCTCGGCACGCGCGAGCCCGCGGTCTATGGCCGCGAGACGCTGGCCGACGTCGAGACGCTCTGCGCGGACGAATGCGCGCGCCACGGCCTCGCCGCCGACTGCCGGCAATCCAACCACGAAGGGCAGCTCGTCGACTGGATTCACGAGGCGGGGCGCGACCTGGCGGCCGGCAGCCTGCTCGGCGTGGTGCTGAACGCCGGCGCGTACACGCACACGTCGATCGCGCTGCACGACGCCATCAAGGGCGCAGCCGTGCCGGTGATCGAGCTCCACATCTCAACGTGCACGCCCGCGAGCCATTTCGCCATCACTCGTACCTGTCGCCGGCGGCGCGCGCGGTGATGGCCGGATTCGGGGTGGGCGGCTATCCGCTGGCGATCGCCGGGCTCGTCAAGATCTCGGCGGGAAAGTAGGCCGGCATGCGCAAGTGCATCGCCACGGTGTCGCTGTCGGGAACGCTCGAGGACAAGCTCGACGCCATTTCGGCGGCGCGCTTCGACGCCATCGAGGTGTTCGAGAACGATCTGATCAATTTCGCCGGGACGCCCGCCGAGCTGAAGCGCATGGCCGACGACCGCGGCCTCGGCATCGATCTGTACCAGCCGTTCCGCGACCTCGACGCCGCCACCGACGCGGACTTCCGCCGCAACCTCGACCGCGCCGAGCGCAAGTTCGACATCATGCAGACGCTCGGCGCGCCGATGATGCTCGTGTGCTCGAACACGCAGCCCAACGCGCCCACCGACGACGCGCGCATCGCCGCGCAGCTCTACGAGCTCGCCGAGCGCGCGGCGAAGCGCAACCTCCGGATGGGCTACGAGGCGCTGGCGTGGGGCCGGCACGTCAACCATTACGAGCATGCGTGGTCGATCGTCGCCAAGGCCGACCATCCGCACCTCGGGATCGTCATCGACAGCTTCCACATCCTGTCGCTCGGCGACGCGCCGGAGGGCATCGCGGCCATCCCCGGCGACAAGATCTTCTTCCTGCAGATGGCCGACGCCCCGCGCCTCGCGATGGACGTCCTGCAGTGGAGCCGCCATTACCGCTGCTTTCCCGGCCAGGGCCAGTTCGACCTGCCGCGGTTCCTGGAGCAGGTGCTGATCGCCGGCTACACCGGCCCGTTTTCGCTCGAGATCTTCAACGACGTGTTTCGCGAGGCGCCGAACCGCCGTACGGCCGTCGACGCGATGCAATCCATCCTCTATTGCGAGTCCGAGACGCGCAAGCGGCTGGAAACGCCGGACGCCGGCAGCGGCGCGCCGGCGGAATCCCGCTTGCGCACGCTCGAGCGTGTCGAGCTGTTCGATCCGCCCGGTGAATCGGCGCTCGCCGGCGTCACCTTCCTCGAGTTCGCCGTCGACGAGGCGTCCGAGTGGCTCCTCGACAATGTTCTCGAGACGCTGGGCTTCCGTCGCGTCGGACGGCATCGCTCGAAGCTCGTGACGCTGTATCGCCAAGGCGGAATCAACCTGATCCTGAATGCCGAGCCCAACTCGTTCGCGCGCGCGCATTTCGCCCAGCATGGACCGTCGATCTGCGCGATCAGCCTTGGCACCGACGACAGCCTCCGCGCGCTCAACCGCGCGACGGCACTGCATTGCCCGCGCTTCGACAGCCGGGTCGGGCCGCACGAGCTCAAGATACCGGCGGTGCGCGCGCCCGACGGCAGTCTCGTCTATTTCGTTTCGAAAACGATGGGATCGGGCGATCTTTACGAAATCGACTTCGACATCGACCCGGCGACGGCGACGGACGAGCGCGCGGCCGGGCTCGAGCGGATCGATCATGTCGCGATGGGGCTGCCGATCGAGGCGCTCGATACGTGGATCCTGTTCTATCGGGCGGTGCTCGGCATGCAGCCCGGTGACAGCCTCGAGCTCACCGATCCGTTCGGCCTGGTCCGGAGTTGCGGCGTGGCAAGCGCCAACCGCAGCGTGCGTGTCGTGCTGAACGTCTCGCAAAGCCGTAGCACCAAGACCGCACGCACGATTGCCGCGCAGGGTGGCGCCAGCGTGCATCACATTGCGTTTTCGTGCCGCGACATTTTCGCGACCATGAAGAAGCTCAAGCAGAACGGGGCGGCATTCGTGCCGATCTCCGGCAACTACTACGACGACCTCATCGCGCGCTTCGACCTGGATGCCGGCGACGTCGACCGCATGCGCGAGCACGGCATCCTCTACGAGCGGGTGGGCGAGAGCGAGTATTTCCACGCGTACACCCGCATGTTCGCCGACCGTTTCTTTTTCGAGGTCGTGCAACGCAAAGGCGACTACGACGGTTATGGTGCGCTCAACGCGCCCGCGCGCATGGCCTCCGAAGCTGGCCAGCCTGCCACGCCGCCGCTTTGAATCCCACGCCGCGATGACCTGCCGCCGGGATGCGCGATCAGCGAACGGAATATCGATTCACACCGTTGACCCTCGACTGACCGGACTTCATACTATGTTCGATAGACGAACCGTTGTGCGATTATCGGACATGTTGCGATTATCGCACCCTACTTCGAGCCGAGCGCACCGCATCGGCCTCCGCATCGCGAGGACACTATGATCGACAAGACAGTGGCGACGGCGCGCGAAGCCGTGGCGGATATCCGGGACGGTGCGACGATCATGATCGGCGGCTTCGGCACGGCCGGCATGCCGTCGGAGCTGATCGACGCGCTGATCGAGCAAGGTGCGCGCGATCTGACGATCGTGAACAACAACGCCGGCAACGGCGATGTCGGGCTCGCGGCGCTGCTCAGGACCAAGCGCGTTCGCAAGATCATCTGCTCGTTTCCGCGCCAGGCCGA
>Ga0097621_100003127_pt1 | contig 11359 bp, 19 predicted proteins | sample KBSMisM72_FD_73165 | JGI IMG/M metagenome (GOLD analysis project Ga0097621, IMG submission 73165) | Miscanthus rhizosphere microbial communities from Kellogg Biological Station, Michigan, USA - KBS Miscanthus M7-2 (version 2) (version 2) | ecosystem: Host-associated > Plants > Roots >... | reverse complement strand
AGATCGGTGACGTCGTGCATGCGCATGAAGTATCGACGGTTCTTCAGGTCGCCGTGCCAGAGGTGATTGATCTTGCCGGGAACGACTGCGAACCGACCCTGCACAATGGCGTGAAACTTCTGACCCCACGCCTTGAAGTGCTCGATCTGCAGCGCGTCGTGCTTGAGGGCGTTGGCGATGCAGAAGCCGTAGTCGTTGTGGATGGCATGAGCCATGAAGTGGTCTGACGACCCCACGACCGAGTGTTCGTAGAGACCGACCTTGTCGAAGAGCTCTCGCGTCATCGCCCAGGCGTAGCCTGTGTGGCCGTGAACGTCGTAGCGCTGGGCTTCAAGCAGCTCAGGGTCACTGCCCGTCACGGCTCCGAAGGAGTAGACGACGTCACCCACGCTGTTGTCCTGTTCGTCCAGGCGGTCCGCAGAGGTGAAGAGTTGCACGACTGGATGGGTGTCCATGAGGTGCTTCGCCTGCAGTGGCCACCGATCGTTCTCAAAGAGGATGTCTGCGTCCAACCACGCCACGTACCTCGCCTCAGGTGGCAGCTTCTGCGCAGCGAGGTTCAGCAGCCGCTCCTTCTGCCAGAGCAGCGACTCACTCCGAATCTGCAGGAGGTTCGGACCAGGTGGGAGCTCGAACTCCTCACCGTCGAACACGCACTCGACGGTGAAGCACGGCACACCTTGACGCGCCAGCCCCTCCATGAACCGCTCGTAGTTGACCCGGCGGGTCTTGTAGCGGCAGGGGTTGAAGTAGGTGGTGATTGCCCAGAGGTCGCTCATAGGAAGAACTTCCAGACGTCGCCCTCGATCTGCGTCCCGCCGAGCTCCTCGAGCTCTTCGTTCAGCTCGTCGTACACCTTTCGATGTTGTGCTGTGATGACGAGCATCTCGACGAAGACGATCAACCCATCCTTCACTGCCTCGATGGTGGCGTCACCCTGCCCTGCGTCCTGCAGAACCTTCATGATCTTGAGGAGTCGGCTTGCGTTCATGCTTTGGCGATCGCTTCTTCAATGAATCGGTAGAGACGCAGGCGGTCAGAGTGCCCGCATGTGCACGGCCCGTAGTAGTCGCCGTTGTCGTACTCGCACTTGCTGAAGTCATGACCATGCTTGACGTCGGGCATGGCGTCCTTCAGCAGGTCGAGGGCCTGCACCTTCAGCTGGAGCTTGAAGGCTTGAGCACGGATTTCATCGGCGGCTGACAAGGAATCTCCACATTTGGTTTCGTTGGTCTGCCAGGCGGTTCAGCTCAGGCACACGTGCGTTGAGGTCTTCTGCATCCCACTTGGCGTAGAGCGCATTCAGTTCGACACGACACCGCCTGCCGAGAGCACCCGAGCCATCACGTGGCGCGAACTCCCTGACCACGGCGTCAGCTTGCTGCTGACGATTCATCCGAACACCACCGCAATGGCGAAGAGGACGAGGATCAGCGCGATTGCTGACCCCATGAAGTCGCGGGTTTCGTTGTTCACATGTGCTCCAGAGTGAGGGGCACCTCGGCCCAGAATTGGAAGTGGTAGAACTTGGCGTCCTCGCCGTTCAGCTTGCACTCGATGTACGTGTAGCCCTTCTCGGGTTCGAGAAAAACCTGCTGATTCTCAGCGATGTAGGACATGCCGACACCCGAGGACCAGATCGCCTTCTCCATCTCCGTCTCAGGTGGACGAATGAGGTAAAACTGGATCGTGCCATCAGGTTGAGGCTTGATGTGCGTAACACGCCTGCCTTCGATGTCAACCTTGAAGTTGCCACCGCAAAGCCACGCGAGGTTCGCTTCGTTGTCTCTCATAGGTCCATTCTAACACAGGTGCTAACCTGCGTGTTAGTCGAGGTAGCGGCGGCGGGAACCGTGAAAGTTCAGGCCGTTCTTCTGCGCGAGCTCTTCTGCGTACTCCTCGCCTTCGGCCTCACCTTCATCGGTGTAGGGGAAGACGCGTGAGGACGCGATGTCGTAGTCGATGCGGTCGCTCTCACCGGCACCTACGACCACGAGGCCGGTGCGCCGCTCGCGGTAGACGATGATGTAGCGCATGCTGCTCATGTCAATCCTTCTTGAAGGCGAGCCAGTTGATGTGGATGATGTGGTCGTCGCCGTCACGCTCGACGAGCGTCAGAATGTGACTCACCTTGAAGCCAGCGGCGAGCGCTTCTTGGCGGGCTTCGCGAATCAGCTGGAGATTCGTGGAGTTGAACGTGACCTGCCAGTGGCCCTTCTTGGCTGCATCCTCGATTCTTTTCTCGAGCCAGCTCTTCGCTGACAGGGCAGCGGCCTCTTGAGCGGTGATCACTGCACCGTCTCCACAGTGAAGGTGTACGAGATGCCATCGATCGACTTCGGCACCGAGACTTCGTAACCGAGCTGCGTGAACAGCTCGGCGTTGCGGAACGCCTCGTCCACGTCATCGTACGTGTGTTCGGTCACGGTGTCGGCGTCGTCGAGATTTTGGAGAGCGTAGAACATGAAGAGCTCCTTGGGTTGATAGGTTCATTATAACCAGTCAGCCCGAGAAGTACACCACTTCTTACACTGGCAGCTCAACGGCCATGTTCTCGGGCACATGAAGAACGTGGTAGCAGAAGACCTCGTCGATGTCCTTCTCGTCGTAGAGGTACTCGTGCTGCGGGCGCCGATGTACTCGCCCCACTTGTGCCAGCGCCAGCCGCCCTCGGCCGGTTGCTCGTCACGGGAAACACGCGTGACCGACATGATGTACAGGCCGGGATCGCTGGGCTGCAGCTCCTTGCACTGCTCGATGACCTGCTTGTAGTTGTCGCAGACGCCATAGCAGCCGAAGCTCTCGTAGACCGGACGATCGTTAGCCAGCGCCACAGCGATGTCTTCTTCACTCGTGATCCTCGTCAGATGAGGATACTTGTCGTCGTACTCGTGAATGCCGACTTCGTTGCTGAAGTTGAAGTGCGGACAGTCGTAGACGCCGGTGTCGATGCGTTCGACCTTGCCGCCCTGCCCGAGGATGGCCAAGATGGCCTCCATGGTCGGGTCTTTCGGGCCGTTGTAGAGGAGGATGTTAACGAGCATAGGTCACCATGGGAAAATCCAGAGAAAGAGGTCCATGAAGGCAGCGAAGAAGCAGATGCGCAGCCACCACTCTGTGAGCACCGGCCTGTGCAGCAGTCCCTCCGTGATCGCGCAGCCGATGAAGCCGAAGAAGATCACGTTGAGCAGGAACTGGAAGTGGGTCATGCGTACCAGACGTAGCCGTTGTCAGTCGAGCAGATCATCTCGTCCCACTCGGGACGGTCTTCGTCCTCGTCCATGGACTGGTCGTACTCGTCTTCCTGGATGAAGCGCAGGTTCGGCAGCGACGCATCGCCCGTGCGGAGGTAGACGTCGTTGCTGCCGTTCCAGTGGCCGTGCTCGTAGAGGTCAGCGATGGCCTCGCGGTGCTTGGTGTAGTCGAGGCCGGCAGCCTCCTTCACGTCCTCGATGAACATGTCAGCGGACTCGAGGGCTTCGTCACGAATGCTCATGGTGTGTCTTTCAGATGGCTGCGAAGGCGAGGATGAGGAAACAGATCACGAGTAGCGAGAGGAGCAGAAGCCCACACGCGACAAGTGCGTTGATGAACCCACCGAAGTAGGCGCCGACGTAGGACCCGATCACGAGTCCGACGCCAAGAACGATGAAGAAGGAAACCATCAGGCCACTTCCTCGAGATGTTCGGTGATGACCTCGACGAGTTCGTCTTCCCAGGCGGGGTCGATCCCCTGGTGTGCGACGAACTGGCGGATGCGCATGTCGATGCCCTCGTCGTTGTACCAGTCCTCGATCAGGCGGACGTGGTCGACGATATCGGGGTTCTCGTCCGCGAACTGCTCCGCGAGTCTGTGGAAGTTGTTGTCCATGTCAGAAGATCACCCAGAGGATTGCGAAGAGAAGGGCCAGCCCGGGCTGGCCGACGATCAGGGAAACGAGGCAGAGGATCAGAAGCATTTCAGGCTTCCTCGGCTTCTTCGTCGTCGACCGGCTTGATCAGGGCTTGCACGTCAGCAGCGAGCTGCGTGAAGTCGTAGTCAGCGGAGAGCTTCGGCTTGAGGGCCATCGTCGTGACCAGCTTGATGGCCGAGCGACGGTTCGGGTCGGTGGCCGACATCGCGAAGACCGAGTTCACGAGAGCGTCGTCGACGACCTTCTTCGAGACGCCGGCTTGGAGAACGATGAAGTCTTCCGGAACGAAGCTGCCGATGGCTTCGGAGACCTTCTCCATCAGCGTTTCGTCTGCGGCGTACTTCGGGTTGATGCCGTACATTTCGGTCGTGATGACCTGTTCGAAGGGCTTCAGACCCATGGCTTCGAGAGCCGCGACTTCGTCGGCGTTGAGGGCGGAGTTCGTACCGCGCTTGCGCATTTCGACGGAGGCGGAACCGACGCCGTCGATGCCCTTGAACGATTCGGGACGAACCGAACCGGAGATTTCGAGGAACTTCTCGAAGCCGGCCGTCTTGATGGACTGCTCGAGCGTGGCCTTGGCCGCTTCGAGGGAGTCCATCATCGCCTTGATCTTGGCGAGGTTCGCGATGTCGTTCATCGGAACTTCGAGCTTCGCACGCTTCTTGGCGGCCGTGGGCTTCGCCGAGACTTCGCCAGCGGCCTTGAAGATGTTGAGCTTTGCCATTTCGAAACTTCCTAGTGGGTTGGTATGGATTCATTATATCCAACCTGCGAGATGTGTACACTGTGAAAGTGTAACTCACACCACGATCATGCCGTTCAGCCATTCGTGAGGCCAAATCTGGAGACCGATGTGGCCCAGCTTCGGCGCGTCCATCTGGTACCAGACGCCCCATCGGTTCATGCTGTAGTCGTACTCATAGCGTGCGAAGAACGCGTACGACTCCTTGCCGTCGCGGTCACGGACCGTGTGGCCTTCGCTCCACTCAGTGGGCGGGTTGTAGTGGGCCGACTGCCAGTTCTGGACTTGTCTTCGGTGTCGTTCACTCATTCGTGTGCCAAGGTGAGGGTCGTGGCAACCTTGTTGGCAACCACAACGATTTCAGGAGGGGCACTTGCCTCATAGTCGGTCGTGAAGAACCCACCAGCAGCCAACACGAACGTGTACGGCGAACGGCCCTTTTGGACCTTCGAGATGATGATGGGCGCGTCAGTTTGAATTGAGACCGTGCAGCGCTCTCCCGAGCAGACAGATCGTTGCGTGAACGTCTGCGTATGCGCTTGAGGTGCGCTTGCGGCGATCGTAACGGCTGCGATTAGGAAGAGCATAGCTGATTATAGTCCAGCTACCGCCCATTGTACACTACGACGTAGGGAACGTTGTAGGAACTGTGTAACCTCCAGTTGACATGGCGTAGCGGTTCACACCGACGGTCATGCGCAGATTCTGGATGTGGTAGGCAATGGTGGTCGAGTTGTTCAAGTTGCCACCGATCTTCATGAAGTTGTTCGCTCCACCACCACCCGTGTACGTGACGGCTGAGTACATGTTGCCGTCCTCGCCTGCTGTGTAGGACGAGTTGTTCCGCTGCCAGACGATGTGGTGCCAGCCCTGGTTGCCAACGGCATGGGCGCCAAGCGCAGGTCCACCAAAGCCTGGGAAGGTCATGCCAATGGCGCTGGAAGAGATGTCACATTCCCAGCCAGTGCTTGCGCCTTGATTGCCAGCGATGTCGAGACGCAGGGATGGAATCGATGACTGGTTGCCATCGAGGTAAACGTACGCCTCGACTGTCCAGATCTTGTTGGTAGAGGACAGATCGAACTTCGCCGCCGTGTACGGCGTGACAGAGATGAAGCTCGTGCTCGTGAACTTCATTGACGACGTACCAGCGATGGCCACGTTGACTGTGTCTACCGTGACGCCTGTCGGCGTGAGTGTGTTGCCATACTGCGACTGATCGACAATCGAACCGCCCACGACGTTTGTGAGGAGCGTTACGTTCGCGAAAAGCGGGTCATGAGGGACAACGATCGTCGGTGCCAGGGCGTAAGGGTTCAGAAGGAAGGGCATTACGTCTTGCGGAAGTAGAGAGTGACCTTGAGACCTGTTGCGCCAGTACCGATGGCGTTGAGGTCCACCGTGATTTCACCGTCATCAGGGATTGATGTAACAGCCAGCGTTGTAGGTGTTGCTGCCGTGACAGAGGTCTTTTCAGTGGCGTCGATTGAGAGCTTTGCTGAACCAAGAATGGTTGTACCTGCAAGCTTGATGTCGACTGTTGTCAGGCCAGAAGAACCAGAGGCCGTCAGCGACAGGCGTGGAATCTGTGTCAGCGTGATGGCGTACGGTGCACGGAACGTGATCTTGGCAGAGCCAACGGTTGGAGTCGTTGACTCGTCCGAGATCGCGAACGTCATGTACGTGTCAGTGTAGTACGTCGAAGACTGCGAGTTGAAGAGCTGCGCGTTCAGGTTAGTGACGAGCGTTGTGCTTGCAACGGTCAGCGGAGCGGTGCCCGTTGCAGTTGTCGAGATAAAGCGCGTGCCCGTGACGGTGTTGTTCGAGCTGATCGGGCCAGTGAACGAATCACCACCAACGTTTGCTGGAGTGTAGCCAAGGGCCGAGATGACAGCAGAGCTGGAAATGTTGACAACGTCATTGACCCACTGCACGCCATTCCACTTGAGGACCTGTCCTGTAACAGGAGACGTCGTCGTCACGTCGTTGAAGCCGTCGATCGAAAGGGTGGCGAGCGCAGCAGAGAGACGCGAAGTCGTGAAGTACTGGTTGCTGCCTTCTGCGACGTCAGACGTCGTCAGTGTGATCGCACCGGTGCGACCAGCGACAGATGTAACGGGTGCGCCAGGCGCATCACCTGGACCCCAGTGCAGGGTGCCATCGCCGTTGTCGTAGGCCTTGAGGTACTGACCAGCGTTTGCGACACTGTAGCCGTTGATGTCCTTGAGGGAGCTCAGGGTCTTTGACTGATAGGCCGAGGTGAACGCATTCGTGAAGCGCGTTTGGGTCCAGTAGAGATTGGAGCCCTCACCGACGTCGTCTGTCGTCAGGCTGATGTTGCCAGTGCGACCAGCAACCGTCAAGACAGGGGCAGACGGAACTGGAGCGTTTGCCCACTTGGTTCCATTGAAGATCAGCGTGTCGTTCGACTGTGGGTTCGAGATGCTCAAGTCAGCCAGGTCAGCAATTGAAGAGACCTTGAAGTTGTCCTTGAAGCGCTGCGCACTGAAGAAGATCAGCGTGGCATTTCCAACGGTTGTTGGCTCGACGATGTCACCAGGAACGAGGGTGATGTCACCAGTCTTGGTTGCAACAGACGTAACAACCGCAGTTGGTGGAACTCCACCGTGCCACGTGTCGCTTGCGGCGTCGTACTGGAGGAACTCACCGTCAAGTGCACCTGCAGCCACGTTCTTCAGAGACGTGATCGAGGTGTTGTTGATCTTGTGCGGGAATTGGTCGTTCAGGTCGGTCGTGAAGTCTGCCGTCGTGTAGAAGGAAGAGATACCGAAATCAGCAGCCGTCAGAACAACTGCACCGATCTTGTTGTTTACGCTCGTGACCGGCGCGCCAGGTGCCGCTGTAGGAACCCAGTAGCCATCGCCCGTTGGGTTGCCGTCTTGGTCAAGCGGTTGAGAGAACGCGAGGAACTGGCCGTTGTGCGGCGTTCCAGCGAAGTCCTTCAGGCCGACGATCTTCTTTTCACGGTACGCATCGTCAAAGCGAAGCTGCGTCCAGTAGAGGTTGCTTGGATCCTCGGTGATGTCTGCTGTCGTCAGCGCGATGTTGCCGCTTGGGAAGTCATCCGAAATGTAACCGCAGACCATGCGGACAGGCGCGACAGGCAGAGCCAGGTTCGTCCACTTGGCACCATCCCACGCAAGCACGTCAAAGGGCAGCGGCGAGATCGCCTTGTCGATGTCTGAGAGGGTCTTGAGTGGCTGGTCGTTCATCACCTGGATGGTGCGACCAATCGTGAAGTATTTGTTCGGCGGGTTGTCGCCTTCAGGCTCAAGCACGTCAGTTGTCGTCAGAACGACATCGCCTAGCTTCGAGTTCACGGAGGTGACGTTGACCTGCATTGTCGACGGGATCCACTGCGAGATAGGATCCGACCAAGTCAGAACCTGACCATCTTGTGGAGACACGTGTTGGCCATGCTCGTCAGTGTACTCCGTCTGAACGTCAACGAGGGCGTTGATGGAGGTAGTCGAGATGGCCGAGTTGAACAGCACCAGGAAGTTCGCTTCATTGAAGAAGAGGTGAACGGTGCCTTCCTCGATGTCGTCAGTTGTAAGGACGATGTCGGTACCTGTCTTGCCATTGACTGAGACGATGTACTGAGGAAGCGTGCGATTTGTCCAGTTGCCAGTTCCAAGGTCGAATGACAGTACGTCGCCGCCTGCACGAACGCCGGTGTACTTGACGTCCTTGATGCCGCTGAGCGGTGTCAAGGCAATGCGGGCGTCTGTCTGCGCGTCGGTGTAGCCTGGTGGAATGTTGTTGAGCTGGGTCTGGAGGCCGTCGAGAATGTCCGGCAGGGTCGGTGCGGTGCCAACGTCAGTGAGGCCTGTGCGATCAACGGACGTGTAGACCTCATCAAGCTGGGTGAGGTGGGTGCGATCGGCCTTCGCGTTGAGGGCGTCTTGCAGACCAAGCACGTCGACGATCTCGTGCGTGTGGACGAGCGGCGCATAGCGACCATCGTGGTTGTGGTCGATCAGGGCGTAGCGTGCGTCGAACGGCGTGTAGTCAGCGTCGAACTTCTGGTCAAGCTTGTTCTGGATGTCGATGAGGTCGGCGTCAAGCTCGCCCTGCAGGTCGGTAACGCTCTGGTTTGTGGCGTCGATTTCGGACTGAAGGTGGTCGAAGCCAGGCTGGATGCTTGCAATCTCTGCGGCCTGCTCAGGTGTGAGCAGGCTTGGCTGGCTTGGGTCCGAAGGGGCGACCGAGATGGTGACAACGCGTTCACCAAGGTCGTTTGTCGTCTCAACGGTCGTGACAGGCGCCGTGCCTGCGATGATGACCTCGTTCGCGGTCTGCGAGTAGACCTGCGGGAACGTCTCAGCATCGATGTTGAGAAGGATCGTGTTGTGGTTCTGGATCGTGCCGATGCGGTACGCAAGCACGCCTTGAGGACGTGACGTTGTCAGGCGTCCGTACGAGTTGCAGTAGACCGGCTTTCCAAGTGAGTCGCTCCAGTCCCACTGGTCGTAGGTGATGGCGCCGTGGAGTGAGAGGTTGCCAATCTCGTTTGCGGCGAGCGGCTGCTGGATGATACCGACTGGGATCTGGCGCTGAACCAGGCCAGGGTCGCTCGAGGCAGCAGCAACCAGGTTCTCGCCTACGAAGTAGACGAGCGTCATGGCTGGAATGTTCTGAGCCGCACGAACAGCGGTGATGGCGCTAGGTGGTGTCGAGAGAACGCCGGACGTGCCGCTCGTCGTCTTGATTCGAACTGGCGTGTCGGTAGTCAGGAGCTCATCTGCTGACGTGCGGAACGGGCGCAGCAGCGAGTCGAGCATGATGTAGCCCGCGTTCGAGGGAACGTTCAGTCCAACCTGTGAGCCAGCTTCCTGAGGAATGATCTGGCTGCCGATGACTGAACCTGCGAACAACCTGACACGCTCAACCCACTTGTTGGCAGCTGTCGACCAGACCCGCATCTTATTCGTGGTCGTGTCAAACCAGTGCTGGTCCTCGACTGCTGGAGGAGGGGTGACGCCGAAGGTCGGCTCAAGAACGGTGGTACCGTACGAGACAGCTGCTGTCAGCAGGTCGATGTCCCAGTAGAGGTACGTCGGCGTGGAACCTTGTACTGGACCCCATGCGGTTGGAACCGTCACGTCAAACGTCTGCAGGTAGTCTGAGCCACCATGAGCAAACGTTGCCGTGACAGGGGTTGGGCTAACGATCAGAGAGATGAAGCCCGGGGTCTGCGATGCGAGCAGGAACTGCGGTGCACCGGTACCGTCCTTGGTGTAGGAGATTAGACCCTGACGGAAGTTGATTCTCATTATGAAGGTTCCTGGTTTGAACCTTCTATTTAGGACCAGGTTAGCTGGTGCCCTTCTCAGTCGTCTTGTCTACGCTGATGACGTTGCCGTTGGCATCCAGCGTGGCCTTCGTCGTTTCCTTGATTGGACCAACGTCCTCACCACCGTTGTTCGGACCAGGTGGTGGAACAGCAGCTGCGTCCTTGACCGAGGTCTCGGAGTAGTTGTACTTCGCCATCATGAACTTCGAGAAGCCTTCCACACTACCTACGTAAACGAGATAGATGCCGAAGATCTCAGGAGAAAGGGTGCCTGCAAGACCGGTCTTGAGAATGAACCACGTTGAAGACAGACCACCGAGCAGCTGAAGAATCTTCGAGGTAGACACCTTTCGCCCGTCTGCGGTAAGCATGTCGGCGAAGTCAAGCTTCTCCGACTTCTGCGTCCTGTAGATGAAGTAGACAACTGCCAGGACACCAAGGACGAGGGTCAGGCTGGCGATGTTGAGGTTGTAACCGAAGACGTTGACGACGCTGGTGTTCAGGGTTGCGGCGACGGTTGCGGCAGTCGAAGCTGCCTGTGCGGCGACTTGAGCCGCCTGTGTGACTTGGTCGAGGGTTGCCAAGATCTGCTCCTATAGTTGATCCCGTATTTAGGAGCAGACAAGAAAAAGCCCGCGTAAAGCGGGCGCTATCTAGCCACTAATGCTATTACCCGCGCGCTTAGCGAGGGAGACGGCAGTACGAGCAGGTGGCTCCGGTCTCGGTTCCTGATCCACAGCCCTTGCAGGTGTAGGTGTAGACCCGGGCCGGCTGTTTGGTTCGCGTCTGCACGTATGAGCGGCGGTCCAAGGAGGCGAGGTACGCCAACGTCGCGGCGACGATGAACACGATCCCGAAAGTGAAGACAAAGAGGACCGTCATGGCTACTTCCTGTCGTAGTAGTCGGCGTACTTCGCCGTGATAGTGTTGAGCAGCGCAGCTTCCTCGCCGGTCAGGCCATAGTCACCGCACATGTTCATGAAGTGGTGGTGGCAGCCCTCGAGGTTCACGCAACCCTCGGAGTAGTTCACGATCGCTTGGTTTCGGCACCGCTGCTTGTTCATTGGCGGAACACCCGCCTCGATCTGCTGCTTGAGCTCCTTCTTGGCCAGCTCCACGAGCCGCTTCAGGGCGGGCTCGGGCGTGTAGAGCATCTTCTTGCGCTTCATCGCGCCTCCCGATAGCGGCGAATGCCGTCAGCCGTGATGGCCCCACCGAGAGCGCTGAGGAAGATTGCGGGGTCCATTCGGACCACCGCGTAGAAGTAGGTGCCGATCAGGGCAAGAGCGACACCTGCGATGATGGCGTAGATTGGTTTCATTCGAGGGCCTCTCGTGCTTCGTGACGGAGCTTCTTCATGTACTTCTCCGTGCTGATCTTCCA
>Ga0097621_100003126_pt1 | contig 11359 bp, 10 predicted proteins | sample KBSMisM72_FD_73165 | JGI IMG/M metagenome (GOLD analysis project Ga0097621, IMG submission 73165) | Miscanthus rhizosphere microbial communities from Kellogg Biological Station, Michigan, USA - KBS Miscanthus M7-2 (version 2) (version 2) | ecosystem: Host-associated > Plants > Roots >... | reverse complement strand
CGTTTCGAGATGCTGTTCGACTGAATCTACAGCAAGCACAACGACTCGCTGCAGCCGTTGAAAACAATGGAGAACTGGAGCTCGCTGCGCCCGTGCAGTTGAGCGCTGTTTGTTTCCGGCACATTCTCAAGAACAATGCTACAGAAGAAGAGCGCAATCATTTCAACCTCGCCCTGCTCAAAAAGATCGTGGGTCGGGGAAAGATATATCTATCGAATGCGGAACTGGGAGGAAAATTCTGTCTCCGCGCCTGCATCGTCAATCACCTCACAACAAATGAAGACGTCGATGCTGTGATACCGGAGGTTTTAGCTGCCGCCTCCGAGCTTGCTACGGAGGGAGAATGACGCCGCGGGAGTAAGTGAGAAGAAACCAATTATTGCCAGATCCCCTCTGAACGAAACGAATATAATCCTCGCCGGTGAACGGTATGGGAACAGGCACTCTGCAGACTGCATTTCACCGGTCCTTACAAGAACCTGCCGGGTTCTGGGGCGAAGCGGCGGAAGCAGTCCACTGGTACAAAAGATGGGATAAGGTGTTAGATGATAGTCGGCAGCCCTTTTACCGCTGGTTCGTTGGCGGCGAGGTGAACACCTGTTACAACGCCCTGGATTTGCACGTTGATGAGGGGCATGGCGACCAGCCCGCGCTGATCTACGACAGCCCGGTTACGAACTCCATCAAGACATTCACTTATCGCCAATTGCGCGATCAGGTAGCCGGTTTTGCCGGAGCCCTCGCGCGCTTGGGGGTGGCTAAAGGCGATCGTGTGGTTATCTATATGCCCATGATCCCCGAAGCAGCTGTGGCGATGCTTGCGTGCGCTCGTTTGGGCGCCGTCCACTCAGTGGTTTTCGGCGGCTTTGCGGCAAATGAATTAGCGACACGAATCGACGATGCGCAACCGAAAGTGGTCGTTTCGGCCTCGTGCGGAGTGGAAACAAACAGAATCATCCCCTACAAACCCCTTCTCGATGAAGCGCTACGGATCGCCCGTAACAAGCCTCGCTGTGTCATTTATCAGCGCGAGGTGCAGCCTGCGGAACTCGTGCCGAACCGTGATCGCGATTGGAACGAGATCATGGACCAGGCAAAGCCACATGAATGCGTTCCAGTGGCATCAACCGATCCTCTCTACATCCTTTACACCTCAGGCACTACCGGCCAGCCGAAGGGCGTAGTTCGGGATAACGGCGGTCATTTGGTGGCCTTAAAGTGGACCATGAAGAACATCTACGGAGTTGATTCAGGCGACGTGTACTGGGCAGCTTCCGACGTGGGCTGGGTTGTGGGCCATTCGTACATAGTGTACGGGCCGCTTTTCCATCGCAACACGACAATACTCTACGAAGGCAAGCCGGTCGGCACCCCTGACGCGGGAGCATTCTGGCGCGTCATTTCTGAGCACAAGGTCAAAGCAATGTTCACTGCGCCTACCGCTTTCCGGGCCATCAAGAGGGAAGATCCTGCCGGAGCATTGATCAAGAAATATGATCTTTCAAGATTTGAAGCTCTGTTCTTAGCGGGTGAACGATGTGACCCGGATACGTTGCACTGGGCTGAAAACCATCTTCGAATCCCTGTGATCGATCACTGGTGGCAAACGGAGACCGGATGGCCGGTCTGCGCGAATTGTCTGGGCATTGAAGCATTGAAGGTAAAGCCCGGCTCCCCGAGCAAGCCTGTTCCCGGCTGGGACGTGCGTGTGGTCGACCCTCGGAATCGCGAGGCAAAACCGGGCGAAATTGGTGCCTTAGTCATCAAATTGCCTCTGCCGCCAGGGGCATTCCCGACCCTGTGGAACGCTGATGAGCGCTTCATTGCTTCGTACCTTTCACAGTTTCCCGGCTACTACTCGACCGCAGACGCGGGATTCATGGACGAGGATGGCTATGTTTACGTCATGGCTCGAACCGACGACATCATCAACGTGGCCGGGCATCGTCTATCGACGGGTGCCATGGAGGAAGTATTGGCATCCCATGCGGACGTGGCGGAGTGCGCAGTGATCGGGGTGTACGACGAACTGAAAGGCCAAGTGCCCGTTGGATTCCTGGTACTCAAAAAAGGTGTTGACCGCCATCTCGATGAAATTATCGCCGAGGTTGTGCAGATGGTTCGACAACGCATCGGACCAGTAGCGGCCTTTAAGACTGCGCTGGTGGTCCGGGCTCTGCCCAAGACGAGATCGGGGAAAATCCTGCGGGGCACGATGCAGAAGATTGCCGATGGCCAGGAATACAAAGTGCCGGCCACCATCGACGATTCCTCCACGTTGCAAGAGATTGATGAGGCGTTGCGGCGCGTAGGCTTCGCCGTCAAACAAGGTTCCAGCTCGGTTTCTTAAATCCTTGGATCAAAGCCATTCGGTGGGTAGAACCATTCTTCCATTTCGACTCATTTTGTATTTGGCTGGATCCCTGCCTATCTGATATAACCTATATCGAAATGCCAAAATATTCTACTCGTCAGGCGGCGGACAGACTTGGCTTAAGCTTGATCACTCTTCAGCGGCATATAGCCAACAAGAAGATTCCTGTCCCACCCGTCACAAGGGCCGGAGGAGGGAAGATAAGAATCTGGACTGAATACGATATTGAACAAGTCAAGCAGGTTCTGCCATCGATTAAGAATGGTCGGAAAACCCGATACCAAAAAAAGAGGAAACAGGCCGAGAAGGACAAGCGCTAACCTGCGGGCAGCGCTCAGTGCGCGAACACCGAGCGTGCCCTAACCAAAGTCGCCTACCAAAGGAGGCAACAGTGGCTGGGATTGACCTTATATGCTCTTTCTTTTGGGTGCAACTCTCGCGCCCATGCCTTTGCCCTGAAGATGTCGGTGGAAGCAAGCGACCAAAACAATACGCGTCGGGAGGTCCCAAATGAGCTCATTGAAGACTCCCCCGATTTGGAAATCGCTCCCAACTAAGCTTCGGGCTTATGAAGCCGTCTATTGGCTGAATCGCTGTTTTGAGGCAACTCTATTGAGTCTTGAGCGGCTTGAGCAACTCGGCATTTTTCGGCTCGAATTTCTGAATGAATACAAGGTGCGACTAGAGCAGACTCGCGCAGATGCGAAGAAGAGCTGATTAACACTCTCCACGAACAGGAATTGGAAGACTCGGCACGCTTTGACGAGATGCAACGCCATTGGGAAAACCAGCGAAAAGATCCTGATGACGTGTTTTTTCTAGCTAGGGATCGCAGGCAGGAGATCAGAGAACAAATCAGGGACCTGGAGAAAGGCCTGGCGCGGCAGCGGTCCACGCCCAAACGAACAGTGCGAAAAAGAGCTCGAGGATGATCCCACATCCTTTTTATGAAGGGAAGTGCTTTCGGCGAACAGCGCTGAGCCGTCGTCAAGTAATTGCCCAAATAAAGGGAGGAAAGCCTGCCGCGGCCATTTTGTGAAAAGATCCAAATCGCCACACAAAATTGGTCGATGTCGGTTGGGTCTGAACAAAGCCGCAGGTCATCGTTTCTTATAAAGGCCAGACCTTCAGAAATTGGTTCACAAAAAAACAGGTGAAATTCCGAGCTATTTCTTTGATAATTTGAACGATGCGCGCCCGAGGCTACCTGGTCTGTGTCCGAAGAAGGTATCAAGCAGCTTCTCGAACAAGTTCGCGATCTCACCACACGTATCCATCGGATCGAGCAACTACTGCGCATTTCGCCGGGGGTTGCTCCATCGCCAGCCCCTCCTCCTCCTGTTTCTGTTCCACCGGGGTCGTTAGCGTCTGGTGCCGAATCCGCTCCTCCGAGTAGGGCGACTCCCATTCCGGATTCTGAAAGGGTGCCAAGCCCAAGCCTTGCTTATTCCAGAATTTCCGAGTTCGGACAACGGGGAAATCTCGAGGCTCGAATTGGTTCGCACTGGTTGAACCGCATTGGAATCACTGCCGTATTGGTCGGGGCGGCATACTTCCTAAAGTTTGCATTTGACAACCAATGGATAGGGGCAAAAGGTCGAATCGCCATTGGTCTGCTTTCGGGAATTGCTGTCGTCCTTTGGAGCGAGCGGTTCCGTAGCAAAGGCTACCGGCTCTTCTCATATTCGCTCAAGGCCGTCGGTGTGGGCGTGCTGTACCTGTCATTGTGGGCCTCCTTCCAGATCTATCACCTGATGCCAAGCGGCGTCGTATTCGCCGGCATGCTGCTAGTCACCGCTTCCACATGTGCGATGGCCCTATCGCAGGGCGCTGAAATCCTGGCGGTGTATGCCATCGTGGGCGGGTTTTCCACTCCGCTGCTGTTGTCGACTGGCGTGAACAGGGAAATCGCCTTGTTCTCGTACGTCATGCTCCTGGATCTTGGCATTCTCGCGCTGATTGTGTTCAAGCCGTGGCGGCGGCTGTTATGGCTTGGGTTTGTCGGCACCCTCATTTTGTACCTGCTCTGGTACTTCGAATACTACGACCGCAAACAACTTGAAACGACGCTGATCTTTAGTTCGGTCTTTTTCGCAATCTTCGCCATTGCGCCGATATTGATGCTGCGTCAGGAGCATGGCGCCGGAACCATGCCATTGGCCCTGGCGTTCGTAAACGCGGTCACCTTTTTCTTACAAGCCTATGCCATGATTTCCGAGTTCAGCACGACCGGGATGGCATGGTTCTCGTTGATTCTGGCTGCCGTGTACCTCGGACTGAACACCTCGAGGCCGCGTACGGATCAGGCAGGAGAGTCAAATCTCAAGCTGATGCACCTCGCCCTCGCCATTGGGTTGATCACGGTGGCCATTCCTATTCGGCTCGAATCGCACTGGATCACAATCGGCTGGTTCATTGAATCTGCGGCCTTGCTATGGCTCGGGGAACGAATCAAGTCTGATCTGTTGAATGTATTTGCGCTTGCTGCGCTCTTTCTCGGGGTTGCCAGACTGCTCCTTTACGACAACTTTGCTCCAACCGCTTTGATCTTCAATACGCGGATGGCAGTCTATGTGATTGCCATCGCCGTTCTCGGGTTTGTCGCCTACCAGGCTGCAAAGAGCCAGCGCCAAGCAGCGAGGACGATTGGCGAGTTGGCGATCGTTGCCTTGAATGCTCTAGCCCTGGTCGCATTGAGCCATGAAATTCACGACTACTATAATCGCCAAATCGCAATCGGACTTCCGCCGCCCGCGTTCTGGGCGGCTGAACATTGGTCGCAAGTCCGGGCAATCGAAATCGCTCGTGGCTTTACCTACTCAGCGCTCTTTATGGCATACGGTGCAATGCTGATGATCGTGGGTTTTCTGCGTAACTCCGAGTTCGTGCGCTGGCAGGCATTGGTGTTGATTGCTGCAACCATCGTGAAGGTATTTATCTACGACGTGTCGCAATTGGACCGGGTTTATCGGATATTAAGCTTCATTGTGCTGGGGATTCTGCTGTTGACGATTTCTTTCGCCTACCAGCGCGATTGGCTCAAGCTTTTCAAGAGAACCACGGAGCAGCCAGGCAGATGAAGATCTTCCTGCTTGCCATTTCAACCGTGGCTCTTGTCGCCGTGACGTATGACCCGGAGATCCCCTATTTTCGTCAGACTCGATCCCTGACAATTACGGCTACCGACAAGCAGAATTATGCGGTCCTCGATGCGGACATTTTCGAGCATTCACGGCCCGACCTCGCAGACGTGCGCATTCTGGACGGGCAATCGCAAGTTCCCTTTGTCCTCGTTAAGCAGAGCGGGGGGACCAATACCAAAGAAGCTCAGGCGAAGATTCTGGACTTGGGATCTTCGGGAGCTCACACAGAGTTTGACCTCGACACCAATGGTTTTGAGGAATATGACCATGTGCGCCTTCAACTTGAGGCAAAGGACTTCATCAATAGCGTGTCGGTTGAAGGCCGCCGCAGCTTGAAAGATGCTTCTGGCACGAAGCTAGGCACCAGCATGATCTACGACTTCACCAAGGAAAACCTCGGATCGAATTCCACGTTGAGATTCCCCTCGGCGAGTTTTCCTTATCTTCATGTCCGCTTTGCGCCAGGAATTCGCGCCGATCAAGTCAAGAGCGCATACCTTTCGAGCATCTCGGAGACCGAGGCCGCATGGGCCAATGCCGGTCAGTGCGGGACTGCGGCCGCGCAAGCCAGGCGCAGCGTCTACCAATGCTCCATATTCGGTAGCATGCCGGTCGAGCGAATCAGCTTCCATGTGCCTCCAGCCGCTGTCAATTTCAATCGAACTGTTGTCCTGAGCGATTCGAGCGGCAATGAATTGCAGCGGGGCTCGATCAGCCGCGTACGCATGAATCGCGGAGGACAAGCGGTAACTGCCGAGGATCTTGATCTCGACGTTTCTGTGCAATCCGCAAAGCAGATCACTGCCACCATCGAAAACGGCGATGACCCTGCGCTGCCGATCGAACGGGTACAGCCGCTCTCGATCGAACGTCGCCTGTATTTTGACCCGAGAGGGAAGAGCTCTTTACAGCTCTATTACGGAGATCCGAGGCTGGAATCTCCTAGCTATGACTATGCAAGATTCTTTCAGCAGGCTAAGGATGCGGCGGCGGCGCAGCTGGGCCCTGCGCAAGCCAATCCCAAATTTACCGATCGTCCGGACGACCGCCCCTGGTCGGAGCGCCACGGTTCCGTGCTTTGGATAGCCATGCTGCTGGCCGTGCTCGTTCTGGGTGGGTTGGCGCTTCGGGGTCTGAAGGGAACAGCGCCGGATTCGCGTTGATTCCAGGCTAGGCTGGAATCAACTCCCGCTCACTACTGGGTTCGTACTCGACAATGTAACCGGCGACAGCGCTAGCCGCCACCGTGAGCGGACTGGCAAGATACATCTGTCCCGGGCCGCTTCGTCCGGGGAAGTTTCGATTCTGTGCACTGATTACAACTTGATCGGTCCGCGTCGACACTCCAGGGCCTGCATTGATGCAGGCTCCGCAACTTGGCTCAATGGTGCGAGCGCCCGCCTTCTGAAAGATCTCCAGATAGCCACGCCGCTCGCAATACTCCCGCGTTTCCTGTGATCCGAACTGAATATAGAACTGTACCGAGCCCGATACCCGTTTGCCGTGATTCAACGCCTCCCCGAGTACGCGGGCATACATGTCCATATCCTCGTTCTTACCAGCCGTGCAGGTGCCCCCATATGCCAGCTCAACCGGAACCGGAGTGTTCAGATCGCGAATCGATTTGCCATTTCCGGGATCACCGGGCGTGGCAATCATGGGCATGATCTCACCCGCGTCAAGTTCGATGATGTCGGCATATTGTGCATCCGGATCGCTGAACAAACCCTTCGTCATCCGCTCAGCCTGCCGGCGCGACATGCCTCGGCGCTGAACCAGGAACTCGACTGCTTTTGCGTCGGGTCGAACGATGCCGGTGAATCCACCGATCTCCGCCGCCATGTTGGTCATGGTCGCCCGCTCATCGACGCTGAGTTCTTCGATTGCTTCTCCAGCGTATTCGATCACCTTCGCCAATGCTTTCCCGCTTCGTACATATTCGAGGCTAAGAATCTTCAAAATGAAGTCTTTCGCGGTCACATTCGCGCGCCTCTTTCCCCGAATCACGATCTTTGCCGACTCAGGAACGCGTACCCGAACATCCTTGGTGAGCCAGGAATTGAAAACATCGGTTGTGCCGATCCCGAATGCTATACATCCGATTGCCCCGGAGTGCGGCGTATGTGAATCTGAGCCAACGACTAATTGCCCGGGAAGGGCATAGCTCTCCAGCACAACCGAGTGGCAGATACCTTCGGATCCTTTGCGGTCGGTCAGTTCGCCGTGCAATCGAATGCCCTTGCGCTCTGCAAACTCGCCCTGCTTGAGTTTGAGCTGGGTTGCGAGATCGAGCAGACCCATCTTGCGCTTTTGCTCTGACAACACTTCGTCAAGGAATGTCAGGTGGTCGCGGAAAAACAAGACGGATGAGGGATCATTCACCGGCGATTCTTTGCCGACAAGTTGATCGAAGAAAATTGCGGCCATCGGGGTCACGTACTCGTGACTGAATCGCAGATCTGTCTTAGAAAATCCGGCCTCCCCAGGTTTCACTGCCGGAACGCCAACTTCTCCGTTCTTTGCAGCCATGTGCTTTGCAAAAATCTTCTCGGCGATTGTCATGGCTCGGGGTTTTGTTTCAAGTGAAGGCAACGACACCTTGCCCTGCATGCGCGCGACATTGAACTGGAACAACCCACCATATTCGATGATCTGCCGGCTGATCTCGTCTTCGTCGGCCGTGAACACAGAGAGCGGAATCCCTTCTCCCGCACGGATCTTGTCAATCAGCGAAAAATCTGTAGAGGTCAATACGCCAAGATTCTGGCAGTTCTGCCGGTAGATTCGTTCGATGTTTTCTGCGAGTACGAGCTTGATTCCGGCGCACAGTTCTGCATACGGCGACTGCTCCCGGCTGGACCCCTTGCCGCGTCGTTTCCCACTCACCGCCGCGACAAATCCCCCACGCTTTACATCCCCGCGCTGGATAGGCACTTCACTTCCGGCTTTCAGGCCGGTGTAAGGGAATTCTCCCAGGGTCTCGTCGAAGAAGAAGCAGATGTGCGCGGGGGTGATCTCGTCGGTCGAAATGTCGTCGCGCAGCTTGGGATTGGACTCTGGGTGGCGCGTGTCCCAAGGGAGGTCTTCGCCGGCAAGTTGTTTCTTAATGAGCTCAGGGTCTTCAGTGAGAAATAAAATTCGCCCTTGCAGCCGCACGGTGGGTGGCCGCTTTTCGACATTCTTTTTCAGGAGTGCGTCCATTGCGGGATCTCCTCGGGCCCGCAGAATATTTTACGCCGCGAAATTAGGGCGTGCTCTGCCGGGCTCTCAAAGAAGAGATGCTGTTCTATGGCTTTTCGGCGTATTCCCGCGGGTCGGGTAATGGCTCCAGTCCCCGTCCCTCAAAAATTGCCTGAAACTCGCGGATCAGTTCGTCGTGAATGAGGTCATTGGAGGCCAAGGTCTCCCGGCTATGGAGTTCGAAAGGCCCGCCTCTGAAATTGCTTACGATTCCTCCAGCCTCCTCCACAATCAGCACGCCTGCGGCCGTATCCCAGGGATTCAAATTGAACTCCCAAAAACCGTCCATGCGCCCACACGCCACATAGCACAGGTCCAACGCTGCCGATCCGGCTCGCCGCACGCCATGACTGCGTAAGGTAATCTGGTGATAGAAGTGGATGTTGGGATTCTTATGCCGCTTGTGGCTGGGGAAGCCAGTGCCGACAAGCGACTCCTTTAGCAGTTTGGTCTGGGACACATGAATCGGGCGGTCATCCAGGGTGGCGCCCTTCGCCCGCTCGGCTGCAAACATCTCGTCTCGCGTGGGGTCATAAACCACAGCGGCAACCATTTGACCCCTGTGCTGTAGACCCAGGGACACGCAAAATACGGGAAATCCATGTGCGAAATTTGTGGTGCCATCGAGGGGATCCACATACCAGCGGTACTCGCTTCCCGTGTCTCGCAACCCTTCTTCTTCGCCCAACACGTCGTGCCCAGGCCAAGTCTGCCGGATGCGTTCGCGAATCAGCGCCTCTGATTTGCGATCGGCCGCGGTCACCAGGTCGGCATCGCCCTTGTACTCGATTCGAATGTTCTTATCGAAGAATTGCAGCAATAATGTGCCCGCCTCGCGAGCTATGGCTGTCATTTCCGGAAGAAATTGATAGGAAGTCTTGTCGTTGGGATTCACTGGTCTGTGCCCTTGCTTGATGTCAGTGTCGCAGATGGGAGGAGGAGAAGCAAAGCCACGGCCTTTCGGCACCTGTGTCAATGATTGGTAGGCCGGGTGGCCTCACAAAGTGGGACTGGCATGTAAACCATCGCGCCTTGAAGGCCGGACTCGGGATGTTGTGAGCGACCGGCGATAAGGAATCTACTTCCGCAGGGTGGACTCGAGTCTCAAAGCTTCGCGATAGTGTTGTAGAGCCAGGTTGGCAACCCGAATCTCTGTCTCTAGGTCGTTAAGCTGTGCGTGACCCTTGGTATTCATGAGCTCCGCCCCAAGTTCTTGAATCCTGAGTTCAAGTCTTTCAATGTGATAGCGTACGGTCAGTTCCATGTTATCCCCGTCGGATATCACGAGGCAGCGCGCCTACACGGGTCCCGCAAACGCAACGGGGCTCTTAAAATGATGCCCCAACGTTTGCTCGATAGACGCTTGAGAGGAAAGGTGAGTTGTTAGGGAATTCCTGTAGAAACATCATAGGAGAAATGGAGTAGAGAAGCTGAGGAAATTAAGGACTGAGGCGATCCATGTCCGCTCCGGAGTTCGTGGGATCTGGCATCGATTCTCCCCTTAGGAAATTGGCGCGGCGGTCAAATGCCTGCCCCATGTGCGCCTTTGCTGCGCTTGCATTCCCAAGCCGCCGGCAGATGGCATCCAAGGTTTCGCATGACTGAAGGCCTTCCCACGACGAGACGAATCCTTGTAGCCACCGACTTTTCGTTGCAGGCGAAAAGAGCTTTGGAGTGCGGACGTTATTTCGCGGACCATCTGCCAGCGAAGCTCGTATTGCTTCACGTGATCGAGATCTTCAAGCTGGCTGATGTCGAGTACCGCATGAGCGGAAGTGATCCATTAGGGATTTTGCGTGAGCAATCGCAGAGCTCCATGGCTGACCTCAAGCGCTCAACCCCAGATTCCGAGACCCATATCCTGGAAGGCTCGCCACGTCCTCTCATTGTCGAATTTGCCCTGGAATCGGATTGCCAGATGATCGTAATGGGAACGCAGGGGCGGTCAGGCCTTGCCCAGCTTTTTCTTGGCAGCGTTGCGGAATACGTTGTTCGACACAGCAAAGTCCCAGTCCTCACCATTCGCACCTAGCAACAGAGCGTGATAGGCCAGGGGCCTCAGACCACGGTTTGATGGTGCTTCAGAGGCGAGGGAGCGCCATCGCCAACTCAATGCCTTCCGAATAGAAACACAACCATTGCCAGCAGCGTCACTCCCTCAATCAGTACCGCATACGAGCACAATCGCTTTGCCCGTGGAAAGCGTGCCAATAGCCGACTCCCGCCAGCCCCAAAAACACAAATGGCGATCCTAGTATTCGCCAGAAGAAGACCCAGCCCAGCAGCGATTGCCCCTGATTCACTTGCGGGATCGAGATCAATCCCAGCGAAAGTGGGGCGCTCAGGCCCAGTCCAAGGAGAACTTTTGCATAGCGCGTGTACAGCGGCTCCGAGTCCCGAATTACCAGCACCAGAGCAAACGTCGGCACCAGGAAAAGGCAGAAAAGGAAAACGCCGAGGATCATGTCACCACCGGCCCACATGCCGCCGTACAGGTCGGCATCCTGAGCATGCCAGCGGTACTGTAGATATCGCCATACCACCAGAAACACGGATATCGCTAGCACCACCCCGTAGGCAGCCGCCACCCAACGTAATTTTC
>Ga0097621_100003123_pt1 | contig 11365 bp, 6 predicted proteins | sample KBSMisM72_FD_73165 | JGI IMG/M metagenome (GOLD analysis project Ga0097621, IMG submission 73165) | Miscanthus rhizosphere microbial communities from Kellogg Biological Station, Michigan, USA - KBS Miscanthus M7-2 (version 2) (version 2) | ecosystem: Host-associated > Plants > Roots >... | reverse complement strand
TGGCATCACGGCTGCGCAACGCACAATCTCACCTCAGGAAGGCAAGGGCGCAGTGCTGCTCACGCTGGGCAATTTCTCAGATTCGCAAACACGACGACGACTGACGCTGAAGACCTCGGACAAGGATACGGCAAAGGAACTGTTGGTGCGCGACGTTGACCTGGCACCGGGGACGTCCACTGTCACTCTTCCGCTGCCGCCGGGGCTTCCCGCCGTTAAGGTTTCCCTTTCCGACGACGCACTCCAGCGAGACAACGAAGTCACACTGATCGAGCCTCGCCCTCAGGAGATTGGCGTCGAAAACCATTTACCGGAAGGACGCGGACGCCAGGCTCTTTCAAAAGCGCTCGCCTCGCTGTCGGGGGTGACGCTTGCAGAACACGGGCACCTGGCGTTCATTCCTGCCGCCGAACTCGATCGGCCGGCAGCGCCGGGTGTGTGGCGAGTCGGGTTTGGACGCGCTCCGGCAACGCTCATCGCGCCTGGGGAAGCGCGGGATTTCATCGGACCATTCGTGCCGGAAAAGCGGGATCCGCTCATGGAGGGCATCACTCTGGCTGGAGTGGTGTGGACTGGTGCATCGCCGCTCGCAGCCGGCGTACACCCGCTTGTTTCCGCGGGTGATCAGCCGCTGATCGCATTGCTTGGCCAGCGCCCCGAATCCGGAGTCTTGTTCAACCTCGACCTGGACCGCACCAATCTGGTACGAGCGCCCGATTGGCCCATACTGATTTCGAATCTCGTCGAGGTGAGAAGGCAGAGTCTGCCTGGCCCGGACCGTTGGAATTACCGCATCGGCGAATGGGTGCGTGTCCGCCTTGGACGAGATCCCAAAGGTCCCCTGCGATTCCGTTCCGCAGGAATCGAACGCACATTGCTGGCGGGACGATCTGTGGAATTCGCCGCGCCATCGCCCGGAGGACTCCTGCAAATCCTGGAAGGCGATGCTGTGCTATTCGAACTGGGCGTGAATTTTCTGGATGAAGAGGAATCCAACCTCCGCACGAAAATCACATCTGAGACAGGCAAACTCGAAAATGCATCTCAGGGCCTTCGTTCGGAAAATGGTCCGTCGTCCGATCCGTTGTTCTGGGTGCTCGTCGTCATAGGTGGACTGGCAATAATCCTCAATTGGTACTTGCTATCGCCTCGCACAAAGCGAGAAGTATCGGTGGCGCGTGTCTAACATCTACCTTCTTTATCCTGAACTGCTGCTTCTGCTGGTGCCGCTGTTGTTTTTTTATTTCTGGCGCGCTCGATCGCGGGGAGTGGGTGGCATCACACGATTGGTCATTCTTGCGACGCTGGCCCTGCTTGCGGCAATCCCACTCGCACCTCTGGGCGGCAAGGGAGTGGATGTAGTCGTGGTTGCAGACCTCTCCCGTTCGATGCCCGCGGACACGCGCAGCCGGCAACTCGAAATCATTAATCTCCTTGAGAAACGACGCGCCGCAGGCGATCGCGTCGGCATTGTGACGTATGGCCGAGAAGCGCGCATCGAACGATTGCCGGAGGAATTCAGCCAGGCCAGTTCGTTCGTTCAGGAAGTGGATGCCGACGGAAGCGATCTGGGGGGAGCCATCAGTCTTGCGGCCAGCCTGATTCCGCGAACAAGGCCGGGCCGCCTGATAGTTCTTTCCGACGGTGAGGGAAACGGCGCCCCCGCCCTGGCAGCGGCGCACGAAGCCGCAGCTCGCGGATTGCCGGTTGATTTTCGTGCATTCACGCGAGGTGAAGGGGCCGACGTGGCCGTCGAGTCTCTGGATCTTCCAGGCACTGTGGACGAACGCGAACCGTTTCAGTTTTCAGCATGGGTGCGCACCGATCGCACCGTCGAAACCGAAGCGGTGCTCTCACGGGACGGCATCGAAATCGCGCGAAAGAAGGAAACATTTCATCCCGGCCCCACGCAGCTGACGTTTCGAGACGTCATCGATCGACCGGGCATCGCGCGCTATCAGCTTGCGCTCCGAGCAACGGAAGGGTCGGGAGATCGTGTGCCGGAAAATAATTTCGGCAGTGGTGCCATTCGTGTGGAGGCACCGGCAACCATACTGCTCGTCAACGCCTCCGGTGGTCCGGACAATCTCAGCCGCGCGCTTGGAGCAGGCAAACTGAACGTACAGGCTGTGACGCCAAGCCTGTTGCCGCACGATCTCGCGGGGCTGGCCGGATTCCGCGCGGTCATTCTCGAAAACGTTCCGGCCGGAGAAGTGGGGCCGCAGGCGCTCGGCGCACTGGTGAAGTTCGCCACCGATCTGGGTGGAGGGGTGCTGCTGACCGGCGGAAACGGTTCGTTTGGTGTCGGCGGATACTTCAAGTCCGTGATCGATCCGTATCTGCCGGTGTCGATGGAAATCAAGAACGAACACCGCAAACTGTCGCTCGCCATGGTGGTCGCGCTGGATCGATCGGGCAGCATGGCCGCTCCGGCCGGCGAGGGCCGAACCAAAATGGACCTTGCGAACCTTGGAACGTGCGCCGCCATTGAAACACTCGGGCCGTATGATGAAGTCGGCGTTATCGCGATCGACAGCGCACCGCATGTGATCAGCCCATTGACAGCAGCGGAAGACGTGAGCGGCATTTGCGCGAGGGCTCGGAGCATCCGATCCGAGGGCGGCGGAATTTTCGTCTACACCGCCCTGGTCAGCGCGGCGAATATGATTCAGCAATCCGACAAGGGCACACGGCATATCGTGCTGTTCGCCGATGCCGCCGATGCCGAAGAACCCGGCGATTACAGGAGGCTGCTGGATACCATTACGCCTCTTGGAATCACGGTCAGCGTGATCGGTTTGGGAACAGAGAGAGACAGTGATGCCGAGTTCCTGAAGGACGTCGCCCGGAGAGGCCAGGGCCGCATTTACTTCTCCGCGAACGTCGATGATTTGCCGCGATTGTTTGCCGAAGAAGCGATCACGGTAGCACGATCCAGTTTTGTCAGCGAACCAACTCCCTCGCACACACTGGCGGACATGGTGCTGCTGGGCGACCTGCCTTCATCGAAGTTCCCCGATGTGGACGGTTACAACCTTTCGTATCTGCGGCCGGGCGCAACAATGGGAGTGATGACGGATGATGAGTATCACGCGCCCCTATTATCGTTCTGGCATCAGGGTCTGGGACGTGTGGCGGCCCTGACACTGGAAGTCGACGGGAAGTATTCGGGTCGATTGAATGCGTGGAAAGACTTCGGTGGGTTCTCAACGGGCCTCGGACGATGGCTGCTCGGTGGAGAACCGCCTCAGGGAATTCGCGCAAGCATGGACCGGGAAGGTGGCCAGGGAATCGTTCGACTGGAACTCGATCCGGATCGTAAACGTGGAGGCGCAGACGATATCCGAACAGCTGCGGCCGCGATTGCAATGCCCGCGGACTCCGCAATCGGGCCGTCTCAGAAGTTGAATCTCTCATGGACCGGTGAAAACACGATGGAAGCACGGTTCCCGATTCAGAAAGCCGGAATCTATCTGGGAGCGGTGGATCTGGGACAGGGGAGGTTTCTACCGCTTTCACCGCTGACGCTTCCCTATTCGCCCGAATTCGAGCCTCGTCAGGATCCGGCCGAGGGGTTCAAGACACTGGTAGAGATGGCGCGCATTTCCGGAGGAGTCGAACGAACGGCGTGGGACGGCGTGTTCAATGCCGGTCTGCTGCGGCAAAGGGAAGTTCGAGATCTCGTCATACCGCTGGCTCTGATGATTCTGTTGCTGCATTTGATGGAAATCGCCGGACGACGGTTGTATTTCTTCGCAGCCGCGAACACCTGGCTGGGTTCTGTTCGAATGCCAAAACTCAGACTCCCTGCTCGACGCGGGAGTACAAAAGGGGTAGAGCCAGTTACTGCGCCACGTGAGCCCGCGACCGTTATCCCGCCATCGAAACCTATCGAATCGCCGTTGTCACGTGCGAAGGCGAGAGCGCGGGACCGTATTCGCTGAGCAGGAATGAGAGGTAGGAGTTTGCGGCAGATGAGGGGGTACGAAAGAGAAAACTTTTGTACCCCTCACCCGGCCCGCTGACGCGGGCCACCCTCTCCCGTCGGGAGAGGGATTTGCCCGAGTTTAATGTTCAGTGTGGAGCAGTTACTGTCCGCGGCCACCGGCAGGCGGTGCGCCGCCGGGTGCGCCGCCGGGTGCGCCACCACGGCCGCCACCGCCACCACCACCTCGAGCAGGGGCCGGCGGCATAGTTCCACCCTCAGCCAGAATCTTCATATTATCGACCGCTCCCTGGAACTGCGTTCTGCGTTGCGTGATGTCTCTATCGCGTGCCGCATCATCAGCAAGCATCGAGTTGTCCCACATCAAGGTATAGACAATCTTCGATGTCGTCGCGGTGACCGGCCGGGCTTCCACCGTGCCGTGATACAAATTGTAGGGGCGGCCTGCAGCTACCGGCTGCGTGTAGGTGTAGGAGAGTGGCGTTTTCGCCACCAGAATTTCTTTAATGGCTCCGTTGGCCAATGTTCGAACCGCGCCGACTTCGCCATCCTTGCCCGCGGAAATCACGCACTGCAATCGAAGCCATTCGGCAATGTCACAGTACTTTCCCACTCGAGCCCATACATCGGCTGCGGGTTTATTCACCGCAGTCTCGAGCTCAAAGGAAACGTAGGTCGGATTCGCCACCGCACTGCTGGCCGCAGCAGGCGGAGCACCCTGTGTGCCTGGAGCCGGAGCTTGAGCGACGGCGATGCCGGCAACGATGACGATCGCGATTGCAAAGAGAACGACTGTCTTACCGAATTGATTCCGCATGATTCCTCCAATAGTTGTGGCTTGATGCCTCTTGTCGACGCCTATCTTGTCACAACAATTCGAGGTGCGTCCCGGAATTTCCATGTGACAATCTTTGGTCGTGAGCAACATTTTGCAGTCCTTACCTGCCGGCGAACGCGTCGGCATTGCGTTTTCCGGCGGACTCGATACCAGCGCCGCCATTTACTGGATGCGTCAGAAGGGGGCCATTCCCTACTGCTATACGGCCAACCTCGGTCAGCCCGACGAAAGCGACTACGACGAAATTCCGCGGAAGGCCCTGGAATATGGCGCCGAAAAAGCGCGCCTGATTGATTGCCGGACGCAGCTGGTGCGCGAAGGGCTCGCGGCGCTGCAGTGCGGCGCATTTCACATCACGACGGCGGGAGTAGCGTACTTCAACACCACTCCAATCGGACGCGCCGTGACCGGAACCATGCTTGTCGGCGCAATGAAGGAAGATGGCGTCGATATCTGGGGCGATGGAAGCACCTACAAGGGAAACGATATCGAACGGTTCTATCGCTATGGGCTGATGGTGAATCCTCACCTGCGCATCTACAAGCCGTGGCTCGATCAGAAATTTATCGATGAACTCGGCGGACGCAAGGAAATGTCCGAGCTGCTGGAGAAAGCCGGCCTGCGCTACAAGATGAGCAAGGAGAAGGCATACTCCACCGACTCCAACATCTGGGGCGCCACTCACGAAGCCAAGGACCTGGAGTTTCTGAAGAACGGCATCAAGATCGTCGAACCCATTATGGGAGTTGCCTTCTGGCGCGACGACGTCGTGGTGAAAGCCGAAGAAGTTCGGGTCACGTTCGAAGAAGGTCTCCCCGTTGCCATCAACGGGAAGAGGTATACAAGCCAGGTGGACATGGTGCTCGACGCGAATGCCATCGGCGGACGACACGGCCTGGGAATGTCCGACCAGATCGAGAATCGCATTATCGAAGCCAAGAGCCGCGGAATCTATGAGGCGCCGGCCATGGCGCTGTTCTTCATCGCATACGAACGCCTGATTACCGGCATTCACAACGAAGGCACTATCGAGCAGTATCGCGACATGGGACGCCGTCTCGGCCGCTTGTTATATGAAGGCCGCTGGTTTGATCCGCAGGCGGTCATGCTGCGCGAGACGCTTCAGCGGTGGGTTTCAAAAGCCATTACCGGAGAAGTCACCGTGGAATTGCGACGCGGCAATGATTATTCCATTTTAAATACCGAAAGCCCGTACCTCACGTATTCGCCCGAGCGTCTCACGATGGAAAAAGGCGAAGGCGCGTTCACACCGCAGGATCGCATCGGTCAGCTCACGATGCGCAATCTGGATATCTCCGACAGTCGCGCCAAGCTCTTCGTCTACTCGAAAGCCGGATTGCTCGGCCCGAAAGCGTTTGATGGGTTGAGGCTGATTGAAGGACCCGAGGAAAAATGAAGACGGGGAAATGGTCAATGTTCAATTCTCAATGTTCAATTCTCATCCGAGTGGAAGGGCACTTTTCCTGGCTGCTCGGATGAGAATTGAACATTGACCATTTCCCCGTCTTCATTTCCGATGGAGTTCCCTCAAAGACGTCGGGCTTTTCAGTTGCGTTCCGCTCTTGCTATGAATCACACGCTGCGACGTATAAATACTGCGATGTCCCGACAGCAGGTATGCGAGCACGCACACGATCACGACGTGCGGAAACATCGGCGCTCCGAGTAACTCCACGGACATAATCGAAAGTGCGAGAGGCGTATTCGCCGACGCTGCGAAGACGGCCGCCATGCCGATGCCTGCCCCCATATCCAGTGGAACGCCAAGCAGGCGCGCCATCACATTGCCGAGCGCAGCACCGATGAAAAACAGAGGGGTCACTTCGCCGCCGAGATATCCGCAACCAAGCGTTACGGCGGTGAAGATCAGCTTCGCGGCAAATGCATACATCGGCAATTGCGGATCCATAAAGGAACGCACGATCCCCGGCACACCCAGCCCGAGATAGTCGCTGGTTCCGGCAAGAGTCCAGAGACAAATCAGAACGATTCCGCCAACGAACATGCGTATCGGCAGTCGCACGGAGTTTTCTTCAAAGACCTTTTTGATCCGATGCGTGAGCTCGATAAAGACAATGGATGTTGCCGCCATCGCAATTGCAAACAGCAACCATTTGATGAGCAGCAGCGGCGACAATTCCAAATGTACAGGAGTCGGAAAAACCGTATGGTGGATGCCGAAAGCGCGCGTTGTCATGTCGCCAACCACCGAAGCCACCAACGCCGGCACGAGTGCTCCATACACCATGCTGCCCAGTGTGATGAACTCCATCCCGAATATTGCTCCTGCGATTGGCGTGCCAAAGATCGAACCAAAGCCGCCGGCGACACCAGCTGCAAGGATCTGCTTCCGAACCTCCGGCGTCAGCTTCAATCGATGGGACAGGCCATCGGCAAGACTGGCGCCCATCTGCACGGCGACGCCTTCCCGGCCCGCGCTCGCGCCGAACAAATGAGTGAGCATGCTGCCGATGAACACCATGGGAGCCATGCGTGTGGGAATTTCCGGGCCTTCGTCGTGGATGGTGTCGATGATGAGATTGTTGCCGGCTTCAATGGATCGGCCGAATCGCTCATAGACCCAGCCAATCAAAAGACCCGCGACGGGAAGAGTATAGATAATGTATTCGTGACCGTTTCGAAAGGCCGTCGCCCATTCCAGCACATACAGGAATAGAGCCGATGCAGCGCCGCAAAGCACTCCGACAGCGGCACCAATTCCAATCCATTGGACGAAAGCTTTTAATCGGTCGAGGCGCGTCATATTCTCAACTCTCCTTCGAATATGGCGCCGCAATCATTCCGGAACTCCTACGGCGCCCAATCCGGGCCTGGTAGGAGTCATTGGCGGTCTGAAACAACCACGGTTATCGGCGGACTCCACCGCCATCACAAGTTGTAGACCGCAGGCTGCCGCAAGGCCTGCAATCCTGTCAAGTCCCGCAATGGAAAACCGCCGGAAATCGCCTCTGGGCGCTGATATACTCCGCCCGAAATTGGAACCCAATCGGGAGGAGTCCTGTGATGCGCAAATGCATACTTTGCATACTGGTCCTGTCCACCATCCTGGTCGCCGCAGGCCAGCGTTCATTCGACACCTGGACCGGTTACGGAGGCGGTCAGGATTCCTCACAGTATTCCTCGCTGAAGCAAATCAATAAGTCCAACGTGAAGCAGCTTGAAGTGGTGTGGACCTACACGATCGGCTCCGCGGGATCGACGACCGCGCTGACATTCGATCCTCTCGTCGTGGACAAGACCATGTACGTTTCAAAAAGCGGTTCCATCGTGGCGCTGGATGCGACCACCGGAAAGGAATTGTGGATGCACATGGGCGGACCCGGCGCTCGTGGAATGAACTACTGGGAGAGTAAAGACCGGTCCGATCGGCGACTTGTCTTTATCAGTGGCGGATACATCACCGAAATCAATGCGCTCACCGGCGCCGCCATCCCTTCGTTTGGCGAAAACGGCCGTGTGGATCCCAGCGCGGATTCCGATCGACGAGTCGGACGCCCCGGCGGTAATCCCGGACGCATTTATCAAGATACGATCATTGTTTCATTGCCCGCCTCGGGTGCTGCGTATGACTCCACGCCTGGAGACGTTCGCGCATACGACGTCCTGACGGGCAAATTACAATGGACTTTCCACAGCGTGCCGCGTCCCGGGGAATTCGGAGACGACACCTGGCCGAAGGAAATGCTGCCCACCGCTGGCGGCGTTCACAACTGGAACGAACTGACTGTCGACGAAGCGAACGGAATCGTTTTCGTTCCGTTCGGAACGGCGCGCTACGATTTTTATGGTGGCAATCGTCACGGCCAGAATTTATTCGCCAATAGTCTGGTGGCGTTGGATGCAAAGACGGGAAAACGCATCTGGCATTTCCAGATGATCCATCATGATCTCTGGGATTACGATCTGCCTGCCGCCCCAAAACTGCTCACGGTTCGCAATGGCGGACGCAATGTTGAAATCGTCGCGCAACCGACAAAGTTCGGATACCTCTACGTGTTCAACCGGAAAACCGGCGTTCCGCTCTGGTCGATTAACGAGACTCCTGTTCCGAAGTCTGATGTGCCGGGCGAAGAAGCGTGGCCGACGCAACCCATTCCATCAAAGCCACCGGCATTTGCGCGACAGTCGTTCACGGAAAAGGACATCAATCCGTATCTTCCGGAAGCCGAGCGCGCCTCGGTTCTGGCGGCGTTCAAGAACTACCGCAATGAGGGACTGTTCACGCCACCAAGTATGAAAGGCACCATTGAAATGCCCGGTCACAACGGAGGTTCGAACTGGGGTCGGTCCGCAGTCGATCCGACTAAGGGCACCATGTACGTTGTGTCGAATGAACAGCCCACGCTCATGGCGCTGGTCGAGCCAGGTGCACCGCGAGGTAGCGGTGCAGCCCGTCCGGATTGCGGCACCGGACCGTATGCCGGGGCACCGCGGGGTGGCGGACGTGGCGCGGGCGCAGCGGCACCCGCACGAGGAGCGGCTCCTGCAGCGGCGGGTGGCGCGCCTCCACTTCCCGCCGCGGCTCCCGCTCGCGGTGCGGGACGAGGCGGCGGTGCAACAGCACCAACTGTCGCCGCAAATAATCCGGCGATTCCTGATTTCATTCACTACAGCTCACCGGTCACATTCATGAACTCGACGTGCAACGGTATGGAATTGATCGGGCCACCCTGGGCGCAGTTGACCGCCTACGATTTGAACAACGGGACGATCAAATGGCAGGTTCCTCATGGCGACGTCACGGCGCTGGCGCGTCAGGGCAAGACGGGTCTCGGCAGTCAGGCTCCGCGGGGCGGTGTCGTTGTGACTGCCGGAGGTCTGGTTCTGGCAGGCACGTCATCGGACCGGAAAATCCGGGCATATGACCAGGACACCGGAAAGGTGCTGTGGGCTTACGATCTCCCTGCAGCAAGCGAAGGTATTCCCGCGGTGTATCAAGTCGACGGACGCGAATACATTGCGGTGCCCGTTGGGGGGAACGGGTACCTCACGCAACCCAATCTCGTGACAGACCCGCCGATTCCTGCACCGCTGCCGAGTGCCTACATGGTGTTTGCGCTGCCGAAGAAATAGAAGATTCGGGCGAGGGATTTTTTTCCACACATCTTCTGCCCTGATGCAAAACTGTATTTGGTAGGATGCATCTGGAGGAGATATAGAAATGCGAGTGTGGTTAGTTTGCATTGCGGTATCCGCGTTGTTGGCTGGATCGGTTCTTGCGCAAACGAAGACAACCAATATTTACAGTGAAACCACGGCGGGCAAGCTCAGCCCGGCGGTAGCTGGCGCTCTGCCGCGCGTTTATGTCCCTCATGTCAAGTCCGGCGACGTTTACGTTATCGATCCGGCAACATTTCAGGTTGTCGACAAGTTCACGGTTGGCGGAAATCCGCAGCACATCATTCCTTCATGGGATTTGAAAACGTTGTGGGTGGCCGGCAGCGCCGAACGAAAACTTTCCGGAATGGTCATTCCCATTGATCCTAAGACCGCAAAGCCAGGCGCCATTATCAAGGTGGAAGACGCCTACAACATGTACTTCACTCCGGATGGAAGCTCCGCGATCGTCGTTGCCGAAGCGCTCAAGCGGCTCGAGTTCCGCGATCCCCACACGATGATGCTTCAATACAACATTCCCACTCCCGACTGCACGGGCGTCAATCATGCGGATTTCTCAGTCGATGGAAGCTTCGCCATCTTTACATGCGAGTTTGGCGGAGGAAAGCTGGCAAAAATCGATCTGATGCAGCGCAAGGTGACGGGATACCTCAAACTGGCGAAGGCAAATGATCCAGCACCACACAACATGCCGCAGGACATCCGCAGCTCGCCCGACGGCTCCGTCTTCTTTGTTGCCGACATGGAGGCCGATGGCGTTCATATCATCGATGCGGCATCGTTCAAGCTCATCGGGTTTATTCCCACCGGCAGGGGCGCACATGGACTGTACCCCAGTCGCGATGGGAAAAAACTCTACGTCACCAATCGCGGAACTCATATGGGTGAAACCAAACCCAAGGGGACGGGGAGCATCTCCGTGATCGACTTCGCAACAAGGAAGGTTGAAACCAACTGGCCCATTCCCGGCGGCGGCAGTCCCGACATGGGCAATGTGAGCGCCGACGGCAAATATCTCTGGGTTTCCGGACGCTTTGACAAGTGCGTGTATGCCATCGATACAGCGACCGGGGCCGTGAAAACCATCCCCGTGGGAACGGAGCCTCATGGCCTGACGATCTGGCCTCAGCCTGGGAGGTATTCCCTGGGCCACACCGGCGTGTTTCGATAGGTGAGGGAGAGTGGCTTTTTGTCTCGGATCGGATTGGCTCGGACCGGAAAGAATCTGTAGATCGGAAATCAGGAAATCTGGGATCTCGAAATCGGACGAACGGGTAATCTCAAAGCCGAGATCACAAATCTTAAATTGGACCTTGTTGTGATTGTTCAATTTGAGATCTATGATCTCGGCTTTGAGATTACCCGTTCGTCCGATTTCGAGATCCCAGATTTCCTGATTCCCGATCTACAGATTCTCTTCA
>Ga0097621_100003122_pt1 | contig 11367 bp, 9 predicted proteins | sample KBSMisM72_FD_73165 | JGI IMG/M metagenome (GOLD analysis project Ga0097621, IMG submission 73165) | Miscanthus rhizosphere microbial communities from Kellogg Biological Station, Michigan, USA - KBS Miscanthus M7-2 (version 2) (version 2) | ecosystem: Host-associated > Plants > Roots >... | reverse complement strand
GCGCGTCCGAGTCTCGCAGGACGACCGCAAGCGGGCCGAGGAAGTAGCGCACGACACGCACACGGCTGAAGGCAAGGTCTTTCTGGTCAGGCTGGATTGAGAGTGGTCGTTGGCCGTTGGCCTTTGGTCGTTGGCCAAAGCACATCTCCTCGTATCCCTAACATTCGCTTTGATTTATCCAATGTTGTTCCCCGCTTGATTCGACTGCATTCTCTGCCCGAGGGGGCATTGTCCTCTGGTGTTTTGACCGGCGACTAGTGACTGACGATCATTGTTGGTGGTGAGGTTTGCCATGTACCGCCGTCCAATTTTGTCTCTTCTTCTGTGCCTGGCTCTAGCCGCTGCGGCATGCGCCCAGTCGCCTACTCTAGGATTGAACGCCCCGCAGCTTTATGAAAAGGGCATGAACAGTCTGATGGGCGTTGGCATCAGCCGCAACGATCTGAATGCGCTGGACTACCTTCGCCGCTCGGCTGAGCTCGGCTATCCACAGGCCCAGGTTGTAGTGGGATATTTGTACGACACTGGATCGGTGGTCACTCAGGATTCCGGGCAAGCCGCGGACTGGTACAGGAAGGCCGCCAAGCAGGATGATCGCCTGGCTGACTGGCTGTTGGGGCGTCTCTATTACACCGGGAACGGCGTTCCACGGGACCTCAATGCTGCCGAAACCTGGTTGCAACGGGCCGCAAATCAGGGTGATCCTTTCGGGCAACAATTGCTGGGGTCAATCCGGCTGGAAAGAAATGATTATCCCAAAGCGGCGGAGTGGTTCCGCAAAGCTGCCATGCAGGGTATGCCGCAATCGCAAGCTCAGCTTGGTCACCTTCTCAAAGATGGACGTGGAGTGACGGCCGACAAGTTTGAAGCCTACGTCTGGTTATTGGTCAGTTTCGATACCGGAAATCAGGCCGTGGCCGCCGAACTGGCGGCCCTGGAAGGCGAACTGGGCAGCAATCGAGTTGACGAAGCGAAGAGCAAAGCACGTGACCTTGAGAAGACAGTCAGCCGCGCCGTAGTCGCCCGCGGATGCTCGGGCTGGCCGGGAGAATTCGAACTGGTCCCGGCGCCGCCTCCAGCCGACATCCAACGCTTCTGCCGCTAGCGAGTTTATGTGGGGCGGACACTCTTGTCCGCCCCGCACAACAATCTCTTACGGATTCTCTACTGACTGCTTGTAGGTACCAAACTTTTTCGCTACTGGCTTCAGTGTGGGGTAAAACTGCACGAAGGAATGTTCCACTGCGGCGTGGTCTTCGTGGCACTGCCAGCATCCGGTCTTGGGATTAGCCTGGGCTGATTTCGATGTTTCATCGAAATTGAAGTAGGCCCACTTTTCCGGGAAACGACTTTCATCCTTTACTTCCACGCCATACCCCATGAGATCAGTTTGAAAGTGTCCGACTTTGTTGATGGACCCTTTGGTCTCGGAGCCACGCTCCTCCACCACGAACATGGTCTGGTCCGGCCACTTCCCACTCTCCATAAACTTGGCGTAGGCCCACTGCGGCACAAAGACGTTAGTGAACATTACGTGGTCCATACTTCCGGGGGTGTAACTCATGCCAAGGCCGGAGGAGAGGAATATCCATTCACGGAAGTTTTTCGGCGGAAGCAGCTGTTTGTCGCTGGTGTACTCCGGCTTGTACGAATCGGAGTCGGGCGCTGCCGCCTGGACAAATCCAAGGCATACAACAATTATTACGCACGAAAGCAGGGCTTTTCTCATTTGTCGCCTCCCGTCAGTATGCGATTAGACGTGAGGTGGGCGCAAAAAGAAAGCATCGAAGCGCGGCAGTCCCGGGCGGCTGTCGCGGGGGCGTCCCGTCCGCGCCTCCGAGGGCGAGACGCCCTCGGGACGCCGGCGCTACGAAACCTCTAAGTTATTTCCGTGCGCTTGCGCAGGAACGCTGGAACGTCGAGGTCTTCTTTCTCGAAGTTGGCGATCATGGCGTCACGCAAGGTATCGACTGCGACTCCTTCAGTGTGAGGCGCGGCCATCTGTCGGGACGGCGCTTCTTCCATCACGATCGGCGGACGAACCGGCTCTGGATGATATTCCGGCTCGACCTCTTCCTCGGAAAACGAAGATGAGACAAATCCGGTACGCGATTCGGCCTGGCGCCGCCGGATGTCCGAATCCTTAAATCCGGTTGCGATCACCGTGATCTTTACCGCGTCCTTGGCCTTGTCGTCCAGAACGGCGCCAAAGATGATATTGGCATCCTCGTGCGCAGCGCCCTGAATAATGCTGCAGGCTTCCTGTACCTCAGCGAGTTTGAGTGAACTTGAACCGGTGATGTTGATGAGAATGCCGCGTGCGCCGTCGATCGCTCCGGCTTCGAGTAGCGGAGACGCAATCGCCTTTTGCGCGGCTTCGACAGCCCGTTTCGTGCCGCTGGCCGTGGCCGTGCCCATGACGGCGTATCCCATGCCGGCCATGATGGCTTTCACGTCGGCGAAGTCGCGGTTGATGATGCCAGGAATGGTGATGATGTCCGAGATGCCTTGCACGCCTTGGCGAAGAATGTCGTCAGCTACACGGAATGACTCGAAAAAGCCGGCATCTTGCGCGACCGCAAGCAGCTTTTCGTTGGGGATGACGATAGTCGTGTCGACCGAGTCCATCAGTTCGGAGATGCCGCGTTCCGCCTGCTGCATGCGGCGCTTACCTTCGAATGCGAATGGTTTGGTGACGACTGCAACCGTCAATGCCCCCATTTCGCTCGCCAGGGAAGCGATGATGGGCGCAGCGCCCGTGCCGGTGCCGCCGCCGAGACCTGCGGTGACGAATACCATGTCCGCGCCTTCGAGGGCTTCGATGATCTTGTCGGAATCTTCAAGCGCGGCTTTGCGTCCGACTTCAGGATTGGCCCCGGCGCCCAGTCCGTTGGTGAGCTTCACACCGAGCTGGATCTTCATCGGCGCTCGCGACATGCGCAGCGCCTGCAGATCGGTGTTGGCAACCACGAACTCGATGCCTTCCATGCCCGAGTCGATCATGCGGTTGACTGCGTTGTTGCCGCCTCCACCCACGCCGATGACCTTGATCTTGGCGTCGTTGCGAGTGTCTTCATTGAAGCTGATGCGAATGTCGTTTTCTTTTTTCATGTACGCCGCCTTCTGTGGATTTTTTCTTGCTTTGTTCTGATCTCCAGATCTCGTCTCATTCCTCAATCAGTAGCGGCGGCGTCCCGCCCTCCCAACGGGCCGGCCGGAGGCCGACGCTACAAAACCTTATGCTCCTCTTCCAACAAACATGGCCTTTAGCTTTGAACCCCAGCCATCGTTCTGAATTCCACGAGCGATCCGGGCGCGATGGCCGTAGAACACCATGCCTAAGACAGTTGCGTACTCGGGCTCCGCCAGCGTGGACGGCATTTTGGCCAAAGGCGCAGGCCACGCCAGGCGCAGCGGCCGATGAAGCACAGACTCCGCAATTTCGAGAATGCCAGGCAACCGGCAGCCACCACCAGTAAGGACGATCCCGCCGACACATATCTCGAACATTCCCGCGTGCCGCAAGTTATCGCGCAGCATCTCGAAGAGTTCGCGCGCTCGAGGCTCGAGAATTTCCCCCACCATTCGCTGCGAAATCAGCCGCGAAGGCCGGTCTCCGACTGAAGGCACTTCGACTTCATTTCCTTCCGGGATCAGCGTGACAATGGCATTGCCGTAAAGCCGCTTGATTTTTTCCGCCTCGGCCACCGGAGTGCAGAGTCCGACCGAGAGATCGCTGGTGAAGTGATCGCCGCCAATCGGAATCACTCCAGTGTGCGCCACTGCGCCTTCCTGGAAGACGATGATGCTGGTCGATCCTGCCCCTAAATCCGCGAGGCATACTCCAAGTTCGCGCTCGTCGGCGCGCAACGTCGCATCGGCACAGGCCAGAGGCTCAAAAACCGTATCGTCCACGTGGACGCCGGCGCGATTGACCGCCGTAACCACATTCTGCAGGGCGCTGGACGAGACCGTAACCATGTGCACCCGCACTTCGAGCCGGGCGGCCATCATGCCCAGGGGATCATTTACCCCGGTTTGATCGTCGAGAATGAATTCCTGCGGCAGCAGGTGCAGGATTTCGCGATCGTCCGGCAAAGGGATCGCCCGAGCTTTGTCTACCGCCGCCCGAAGTTCCTCCCGGCCAATTTCACGCGCGCGCGCGCCGAAACTCAATCCTCCATGGCTGTTGAAGCCGCGGGCGTGGGCGCCGGCCATGCCCAGCAAGGCATGCTCGATCGGGGCCCCGGCGACATCTTCGGCCTGCTCGACGGCTTTCTGAATCGAGCTGACGGCCTTGTCCAGGTCCACGATGACGCCCTTGCGCGAGCCTCGCGACTCGGCAATGCCGTGACCGCGATAACGCAAACCATTGTCGGTAATTTCCGCCACCAGGGCGCAGGTCTTGGCGCTGCCTACGTCAATTGCGGTCAGAAGATGTTCGCGCTGGTTCGCCATTCCTATTGTGTTTCTCCCTTGGCAATTGCCGGGCTCGGCTTTGCCACCGGCTTTACGGCGGCTACGGATTTCGGCGCCGTCTTTGATGGTGTCTTTTTCTGCGCAGCCGAAGCGGCGCCAGGCTTGGCTTTTGTTCTGGCTTTGCTCTTGCTCTTGGTGTGCTGAACGCGTGCCTTGTGATGTCCGGTCCTGGCGGTCTTGACGGCCGCGGCGGGCTTGGATGGAGCAGGTTTTACTGCTACTGGACCCACTGGTTTCACGGTCAGGGTCGCAGGCGGCCGGGTTGCAAACAACTTGGGAGTGGTGCTGATGTGCGTGATCAGCGCCGCCGGCTTGACTCCGGCGGATATTGCGCGTTTGGCTGCCTCCGTGGAAAGAGGCGCCTGCTTCGCCGGTCCCTGCAAATCCGGATTGACGATGATCTGCCGGTCATAACGCAGGTCTACCGATTCCAGTTTGTCGAACTGTTGCTGCCACTCCTGCAGGTGGGTCACGTAAATCTTGTAACGGTCGAGGTAGTTGGCCGATCCCAGGTGGACCAGCACTTCGCCCGAGCGATTGTTAGCCATCACTTTCACATCGTCGGGATCGGTTAAATCGATTTCGCTCAGTTCCTGCGAGTAGTGCGCCCCGCCGGCGTCAAGCTGGCTGACGACGTCGTTGTAGATCTTCATGCGGGCGGCGCGAGTGGACGACGGCTCGCCATTGTTCATCCCCACGATAACCGGGAAGGAATACTTCTTGCGGCTGGGCAATTCCATCAGAGTTCCCACGGCGTCTGTAAGAAGTATCCTCGAACCGACGCGTGCGAACGCCACCGGGGTGCGCTCGTGAATCTCGACCTTCAGCCGGTTGGGGACAAAGCGCATCACGCTGGCGGATTCGACCCACGGAATCTGCTCCAGCTGAGTCTTACGTTGGGCCAGCGGCACGAAGAAAATGTTGCGGCCGATGTCACCGCCCATCACTTCCATGACTTGTCCGCGCGTGACGTTTGATAGCCCGCTGATGTCGATGTCGTCGCTGGATTCAACCCGGAAACGCCATGAGCGTTCTCCATAGTGATAGAGAGCAGCCACCGTGATTCCGCATACGAATACGATGCCGATGGCAACAGCGGCCCAAGTCAGGCGGGTAACGGTTTTTTTCGGAAGTGACCCACGGCGAACGGAGACACGCTTCTGTACACGCAGGAAAGGGGCTTCCTGTTCCACATCCAAGTCGAGCAGGCGCGCATCTTGCGCTTCTTCGCGCCCTGGCTCGTCGGCCAGTGGGTACAACTCTTCCTGCGAGATGGTGGGGCCGGATTTCCGCGCCATCAAATCAGGTCAGTTGTCGTCAGGGAATCGCTGAGCAAAATTACTATAACTGCTTTTGGGGTATTGAGATAGAAAAATTTGGGAGGTTTTGCACAGGTTGTGGGCGTTACAGCTTGCGTCGGGGTAGACGTGCTCTTCTGCCTGGCGGAGCGCTGCTCGGGTGTTTTTGCGTCCGGCTAAAACCGTGTCAAGCTTCGCTCGACTGGGCAGATAAGCACATCTGCGCCTATTTGTTTCGCGGTGCTCAATCCGCAGGAATTTCTGGCAGCTCGGGAACTTCGACAACGATATGGGGTTCTGACCAGGTGATGGTGCGAGGCATGCGTCCCACCGTCCGTAATCGAACTTTGAGTGCCTGCAAGCGAGCCAGTTGAGCCTGACGCTTTACCAAAATGCGTTCCGCACACGCCAGTCGAGGCTGAAGGTCGTATTGAACATCGTTCTGAACGTCAAGGTTCTGAACGTCAAGCAAGGCTTGCGGCGCAAACGCTGCATCCGTTTGGTCAGTTCCCAGCACCATGCCAGCAACCTGGGCATAGTTCTTCGCCGCTCCGGAAGCCTGAGCCACCATCGCGATGGATCGATCCGCAAGGCGGTCGCCCCATCCCTTGTGCCCAGTTGCAAATCCGTTGATCGTGGCTAATGCGAGAACCCCCAGCGTTATCCAGTAAATTGTCTTTTCGGATTCCATGGCATTTCCCTTTGCCGGTTAGACGGGGCAGGGGAAAAGTCGTTATCAGGCAGGAACTGTTTTGTGGGCGGAAAAGAGCTCAGGGAGTGGAGACGGCGGCTTCAGGTGCGGACGAGGCTACCTCGCTCTCCTGCAATTTTGCCAGGATCATCGGGCCTAGTTGGGACACGCTGCCCGCTCCCAGGGTCAAAATCATATCTCCCGGTTGGGCCGCGGCCGCTACCTTGGCCACTCCGTCGGCAAAAGAACTGGCATAGGCTGCTGCCGGCTTCCCTTGTTCGCTGATCTGCCGGACCAGAGCCTGGCTGGTGATGCCCTCGATCGGCGGTTCGCTGGCGGCGTAAATATCGAGGACGACCAGAGAGTCCGCATCCTTAAACGCGCTAGCGAATTCGTCCATGAGATCGCGCGTGCGGGTATAGCGGTGCGGCTGAAAGATGACGTGGATCTTGCCAAAGCCACATTGCCGGGCTGCCGCCAACGTGGCTCGGATTTCGGTCGGATGATGGCCGTAATCGTCGATCACGCTGACACCAACCGCTTTACCTCGTAATTGAAATCGCCGGTCCACACCGCGGAAATTCTCGAGTGCGTGGCGAATGTCATCGGCCTTGATGTCAAGGCCAATTCCGACCGCAATCGCCGCCGTCGCGTTCAGGATGTTATGCACCCCCGGCACCTGTAGGCGGAATTCTCCCAGGGCACGGTCCGCGTAGTTCACATGGAAGTGGCTGGTGGGCCGCTGCTCTGCGGAATCGAAGGTCGATTTCCCAACCTTGATGTGAAAGTCGGATCCGCGCCGCGTGCCGTAAGTCACGGTGCGGCGCCGTACCAGCGGAAACAGCTTTCGCAAAGGTCCGTCGTCATTGCAGGCGACGACCACGCCGTAGAAGGGCACCCGATCCATGAAGTCAAGGAAAGCCTTCTTCACGTCGCGCATGTTGCGGTAGCAATCCATGTGCTCGCGGTCAATGTTGGTGACGACGGAGAGTACCGGAGAGAGTTTTAGAAAAGAACGATCGCTTTCGTCGGCCTCGGCCACGAGATACTCGGAATTGCCGATGCGAGCATTCGAGCCCAGCGCGTCCACGCGTCCGCCAACGACAACGGTTGGATCGAGGCCTCCAGCGGCCAGCACAGCAGCGATCATCGAAGTAGTCGTAGTCTTGCCGTGCATCCCCGCGACCGCAATGCCATACTTCAAACGCATCAACTCAGCCAGCATCTCGGCGCGCGGAATTACGGGAATGTGGAGTTTGTGAGCTTCAACAACTTCGGGATTCTCCGGCGCAACCGCCGAACTGGTCACGACAACTTCCGCGCCGGCGACGTTTCCCGCAGCGTGCCCTTCAAAGATCGTGGCGCCAAAACTGGCCAAACGCTGGGTGACGGATGAGTTTTTCAGATCAGAACCGGAAATCTTGTAGCCAAGGTTCAGCAGCACCTCGGCAATACCACTCATGCCGATCCCACCGATGCCGACGAAATGAATTCGCTGAATCTTGGCAAACATAGTCAGTAAAACCTGGCCACGGATTTTCGCGGATCATCACGAATAAGAAATAAACAAATTGAAAAAAGAAAGAAATCAGATCCGTGTCTATCCGTGCAAATCCGTGGCCGCTTCTTCTTCAATGCCAGCCAACCGCGCGGCCATTTCCGCAATATCGCGGGCCGCGTCTGGATGCGCCAAACTCCGCGCGGCGGTGCTCATGCGCTGCAATCGTGAAGGATCGCCAAGCAATGCAGCGATGGTATCAGCCAGCCATACTCTCTCCAACCTGGTTTCTTCCACCACGACGGCTGCGCCTGCCCGCTCCAGCGCCTGCGCGTTGATTCGTTGATGGTCATCCGCCGCGAGCGGGAACGGAACGAACACCGCTGGCTTCCCTGCTGCCGTGATTTCCGCAACCGTGCTGGCGCCCGATCGGCACAAAATCAAGTCCGCCCGGGCAAAGAATGACGGCATGTCGGTGATGAACGGAAAAACTTCCGCCGACAAGCCCGACTTCTGATACGCAGCTTGGGCATCATCAAAACCGCGCTCTCCCGTCTGATGGATGATGTGAATGTTCGGTATCTGCGTCGACAGTTCCGGCAAACACTGAACCATGGCTTGATTGATGGCATTCGCGCCCTGGCTTCCGCCGAAGACAAGCAGAGTCGGATCAGCGTTGCCCGTGGGCTCTCCAGCGACCTGAAAGAATGCTTCGCGCACAGGCACGCCTGTAACCTCGGCATTACGAAAAAACCGCGCAGTTTCCTCGAAGTGGACCGCCGCACCGGAAACTTTTTTCGCGACCATGCGATTGGCGAAACCGGGCACTACGTTCGGCTCGAACGCCAGCGTGGGAGTTCCTTTAATAATCGCCGCGAGCATCGCGGGTCCCGAGGCGTATCCGCCTACGCCGATCACAATGTCGGGCTGAAATTCCGTCAGGATCCGGCGCGCATCCCAGACGGCGCGGGGAAGGTCGAATAAAGTTTTGACCCGCGTCTTCAGGCTGACCTTATTGAGTGCGCCTACTTTTACCAGTTTCAGTTCAAATCCAGCCGCTGGAACCAGCCGGTTTTCGATGCCGCGCGCGGTACCGATGAACAGCACTTCAGCGCCGTAGCGCTTCTGCAGTTCGTGGGCAATGGCAAGCGCGGGGATCACGTGTCCGCCGGTTCCGCCGCCCGCAAGAATTGCCCGCATAATCTGACTATAAACCGGAAGGCCCAGTCGAAGGTGAACACGAGTTGACGCTTTAGGAGCGTCGGACTGCAACCTCCGTGCAGCAAACCAAGGTAACCCTCGCAATTTTTATCCAGTGATAGGCACGAGCCGAATTGCCGATAAGAGACGGACTCTCCCAGTTCCAGAGAGCCCGCTGCGTGCCGAACATGACAAACCGACTCGACACTTCGATGGCAGACGAACGCCCCAGGCTAAGCACAAATCAGAAGGCGCTCAAGATCAACCTCGATCCACTGCGGTACGGCGCATTCGCCGAGATCGGCGCCGGACAGGAAGTTGCCCGCTGGTTCTTCAAAGTGGGCGGAGCGGCCGGCACCATCTCAAAATCGATGTCCGCATACGACATGGCGGTCAGCGACGCGATCTACGGACGCTGTAAGCGCTACGTGTCGCGTGAACGGTTGCAGAGCATGCTCGACTACGAACATCGCCTCAACATGGAGAGGCTGCGTTCGTCACGGGGAAGCAGCACCGCGTTTTTCGCTTTCGCCGACACCGTAGCGGCGCGCAACTATCACGGCACCAACGAATGCCACGGCTGGCTGGGCGTAAAGTTTCAGACCCACCCGCGAGATGAAGACAGCCAGGTCATCATCCATGTGCGCATGCTCGACCACGAAAACAGTGCCCAGCAGGAGGCTCTGGGAATTGTCGGTGTAAATCTTCTGTACGCCGCCTTTTTTCTGCACCATAAGCCGGCCTTGATGCTGGAGTCTCTGCTGGACAATCTCACCACCGATCGTCTCGAGATCGACATGGTCGAGTTCTCCGGCATTGAATTTCGTCATGTCGATAACCGTGTGATGAGTCTCAAGCTGGTGCAACTCGGCCTGAGCGGAGCGGCAATCTTTGGTCCGTCGGGCGAAGTCTTGCAACCGTCAGAGTTGCTGCGCAAGCGGGCGATTCTTGTGGAGAGAGGCAGCTTCCGCCCCGTCACCAGGGTCAACATGGACATGGTGCGCTGCGCCCATGATCGCTTCGCGAACGAGCCGGAAGTAAAAGACAAGCAGGTCGTGCAGTTGATGGAAATCACCATGCGGAATCTTCTCGCTGCTGGTGAGATTGACCTCAGCGACTTCCTCGCGCGTGCTGACGCCCTCGGAGCCGTAGGCAAGACGGTCCTGATATCGGACTATTTTGAATACTATCGCCTGGCAGCGTATCTCACGCGATACACCGCTGGACCCATCGCGGTGACGATGGGCGTTGCGAATCTGCTCGACCTTTTTAACGAGAAGTACTACACGGAACTCGAAGGCGGAATCCTGGAAGCCTTCGGAAAGTTATTCACCAAAGACCTGCGGCTGTACGTCTATCCTCTGCGGGACGAGAGCACCGGCGTCATCAAGACAGTCGAGAATGCAGAAATCCCCGCGGGCCAGCACAATCTGTTCCGGCACATGGTGGAACAGGGCCGGATCAAACAGCTCGACAACTTCGACGAAAGCGTCCTCCACATTTTCTCTCGCGACGTCCTGAAACGAATCAAAGAGAACGACTCCGCCTGGGAGCACATGGTGCCGTCCGAAGTAGCGGAAATGGTCAAACGACGCCAGCTGTTTGGATACCGCGAACCTGAGGTTGCCGATGACGCAGCGTTCGCCGCCGCGAACCGCTAAGCCGGCCCGCAATCGTCCACCACAATCCACGTAGGCCCGGACGCCCTCATCCGGTAGGCGGGCAAAGCTCGCCAGGTTTTTGCCGGGCCCGAAAACACTTCCGGGCTGTGCCCGGCCAGGGCGGGTGAGGCACCCGCCCCTACGTGGTTCGTGGACACATCGCTATACTTAAGAATCGATGAGTGACGAGAAGGGCGACCGCGAACTCGGGATGGGACGTCGCATCACCCGCCGCGATTTTCTGAACGGAGTCGCAGTAGGAATCGGTGCTCTGGGCAGCACTGGACTGACAGAGTTAGCTTCAAGCGAATCGCAAGGTGACGGCACGAGCCACTCCCCAGGATTCTACCCACCGGCGCTCGAGGGCATGCGAGGCAGCCAACCGGGCGTTTATGACGTCGCCCACGCCCTGCGTGACGGCACTTTCTGGGAAACCGCCGGAACACCCACGGACACCGGTGAGACCTACGACCTGATTGTCGTGGGTGGCGGCATCAGCGGTTTAGCCGCCGCCTATTTTTATCGCAAGCAGGCCGGACC
>Ga0097621_100003121_pt1 | contig 11371 bp, 12 predicted proteins | sample KBSMisM72_FD_73165 | JGI IMG/M metagenome (GOLD analysis project Ga0097621, IMG submission 73165) | Miscanthus rhizosphere microbial communities from Kellogg Biological Station, Michigan, USA - KBS Miscanthus M7-2 (version 2) (version 2) | ecosystem: Host-associated > Plants > Roots >... | reverse complement strand
CAACATGGACGGACCAAAGCGGAACGAACGACGCGAACAAGAACCTTACGGCGACCGGCACGCCGACGCTCAACGTCGCCGATGCGCTCTACATGGGCCAGCCGACGGTCTCGTTCAGCGGCACGACGCAATACTTCACGAGTGGGTCGTGGGTGAGCTCGATGTCGCAGCCGAACACGTGGATCATCGTCGGTCACCGCGCGAACACGGCGAGCCAAATGGATGCGATGGACGGCGCGACGGCCGGTTTCGGCCAGCTGATCGCCGGTGGCGCCGGCAGCAACTCGCTCGCCTTCGCGGGCAGCACCATCACGACTCCGACGGCTTCGCAATATGCGTGGACGTCTCCGTCGGTCGTCCTCGCAGAGTTCTTCGGAGGCTCGAGCGAGATCTACATGAACGATTTGACGAGCGCCGCGGCCATGGGCCCAGCAGGCGCCGCGAACTTCGACGCACTCTCACTGGGTAGTCACAATCCAGCATTCGGCGCGGGCACCTTCTGGAACGGCACCATCGCGGAGGTGATCGCGTACGGGAGCTTGCTCACGACAACGCAGAAGGCGCAGCTCCGCCAATACATCCGCGGCCGCTACGGGATCACGGTGGGCTGATGCAAAGCTGGCTCCTTCAGGACTGGGTCACCATCCGCGCGCACAACAGCGGCGGCGCCAACATCACGTCGATCGCGCAGGGATCGGAGAGCTGGCTGGACATCGACGACGTCGAGGACCTGACGTGCTTCCTCGATATCCGCGAGCTCACTTCCCCATTAATCCAGACCGTCTTTTACGAGACATCTCCGACCGAGCAAGAGAGCTCCTTTCGCGCGATGGTGTCATTCACGCCGGCTACAGGCACGCGCATCGATCGTCTCAATTCGAACGTGCTCGGCGTCCCGCCCGCTCGCTTCGTGCGCTGGCGCCTCGGCTCGACGAGCGGAACTGGTGACTGGGACATCACGTTTCGCATCTGGCTCGCCGCCTACGCGTGGGTGAAGCCATGAGTCGCACGTTCCTCTTGCAGGATTGGGTCACCATTCGTGGAACGAACGGAACCCTCACACCGTTCACTCAGGACGAAGAGCGCTGGCTCGATCTCACGGGCTACTCCGACGTCACCTGCTGGATCGATGTCATGGAGGTCACGCCTCCGGCGACGAACAACTACGTGACCGTGACCCTCGAGACCGCGGCCGTTTGCGACGACCTGTACTTCGCGGCCTCAGCGCCGTCCGTCAACTTCGGCGCAGTGAGCCAATACAACGTGGCCTCCACGTCACCGGTCATCATTCGCAGCACGCGCGCGGCGAACGCGTCGAATCTGATGCGTTACCTGCGGTGGAAGATCACGCCGAGCACCACCGGCTTGTGGGATCTCACATTCCGTATTCGGGCCGTGGCGACACGCAGTGACGCGTTCAGTCCACTCGACATCAGCGGTTGCAAGCTGTGGTTGCGCGCCGACATGGGCATCACGCTCGGCAGCGCAGGGATTGGTGCGAGCGTCGGTGCGTGGGGTGACCAGAGCGGGAACGGCGTCAGCGTCAGCCAGTCGACCGGCTCCAAGCAACCCACGTACAACGTCGGCACGACCGGAATCCTCGGCGGCATGCCGACGTTGAACTTCAACCAGGGTTCGCTGCAAATCCTCTCCTCGAGCCCGACGACGTATTCGAATAGTGGCGCGGCGAGCATCTTCTCCGCAGTCTCACGGGCCGCAGCGGGCTCGTTCCTCAATACGCGCATCTTCGAGACGCTCAACAGCAACGGCTACTACCTCGGCACGGGCGGCGCGGGCGGGCCGAATTGGCGCGCCATCGTCAACAACACGTTCGGCAGCCTCGGCGGCAACAGCGGCAATGGCGATACCCTCGTGTCGCTCAACTACGATGGCTCAGGCGGCCGGCTCTATCAAAACGGCGTCCAGGTCGCGCCTGCCCCGCCAGGCAGCGACGCGTTTCCGACGCCGGGGCTCGTGAGCAACCCGTACACAATCGGCGGCTTCCTCGGCGGCGGGACCACTACGGACTTCTGGAACGGCCATATCGCCGAGGTCCTTTTCTACAACCGCAACATGAGCCCGGCCGAGCTCACGCGCATACATCGATATCTCGGCGCACGTTACAACATCGCCGTGCCCTGAACCGGAGGACAGATATGCATTCGTTCATATTGCAGGATTGGATCACGATTCGCGGCACGACCGGCGCGACGATCTTTCAAGGCGAGGCCGGATATCTCGACCTCTCTCCCTACCAAGATGTGAGCTTCTACGTCGACATTCGCGAGTTCACAGGCTCGACACCGCAGATGGGATTTCAGACGGCTCCTTTCAAAGAGGACGCGCTCTTCGCCGACATGCTCGCGGCGTTCAACTGCACGCTCACGCCGGCGAACCCTTACCGGGTACCGATCACCACGAGCTCGTGTCCAGTCGCGCGCTACGTTCGTTGGAAGCTCGTTGGTCCAGCGGTCACTCCGTGGGACGTCACGTTCCGTGTTCTGGTCGCTGCGGACGGCCTGGGTCTCTGACATGTTTGCGTTTCTTCTCCAGGACTGGCTGACGATCCAGTCGGCGACGTCCGGCGCGATCACGCAGGGCGAGGCGGGCTGGCTCGATCTGTCCGACTTCCTCGACGTCGTCGTGTTCCTCGAGACGAAACAGGTGAGCGCCTCGAGCGGCGCGATGGGCATGAGCTATCAGACATCGCCCACCAAAGACGCCGTCCTCTTTCAAAACATGTACGACCCCACGACCGTCGCGATGGCCGTCGGCGTCACGACTACGGTGCTCCTTCGCGACACGGCGCTTTGCCCGCTGGCGCGTTGGCTGCGCTGGCAGATCCTTCCGACCAGCGGTGGCACCTCCTACCAGGCGACGTTCCGCATTTGGGTCGCGGCCAATCAGCCCGGCGGCTCCGCTTCGGCATCGGCGCAAATGGGATATGGCGACTCGCGCGGCGCCGGTGGTGGACCCGAATGGACGCAAGGCCCGCCGGTCGAAGGCTTCCACGGCGGCCTGCCCGGAACCGCGCCGTGGTCGCCGATCGTTTCCAACCTCGAGAAACAATATCGGGGAGTCGTGCTCGGCAAGGCGGGCCCCGGGTCCATCAAGTACGGCCAGGGCCCCGCACCCTCGCCGCATTGGCATTGGTGGGACAACGTCAACGTCAAGAAAAAGCCCAACGACTGGGCCGGCCGAATCCGCCACGTCCCCATCCCGAGCGCCAGGAGCATCGTCCCGTTCGTGGCGCCGGGCGTCAAGGTCATCAAGCGTTAGGAGACTTCGAACTATGCATACATTCGTATTGCAAGATTGGACGACGATTCGTGGCGCGAGCTCCGGCTCCGGTCTCAGCATCGTCCAAGGCGAGCTCGGCTGGCTCGATCTCTCGCCGTTCCAAGATCTCTTCGCGTGGGTCGACGTGCGCGAGGTCACGAGCGGCAGCGGAACGCTGAGCTTGTTTTTCGACACATCGCCGACCGAGGACGAAAACTTCTTCGTCTCCATGACCGGCGCGACCTCGGTGACGGGCGGCGCGCTCGCAGCGTCGGCTACCCCCGTCATCGTCAAGCTGCCCATGCTGAGCGCCACAGTCCCACTCGCGAGATATCTCCGCTGGCGCCTCGTGAACACGACTCCTTCGGCCACATGGGACGTGACGATGCGCATTGTTGTCGCCGCCAACTCGCCGGGGATGTAAGCGATGAACGGCGACGACAAGTCCCGAGGATGGCTCACCGATCAAGACAGCTGGCTCGACGTCACCGCCGCGCTGGCCTTCGTTAACGGCGTCCCAGGCGGCGCACTGATGCTGCGCTGGAAGCTCCGTCGCGAGCCGAGCGAGGGCGATCTGACTTTCCGAATCGAAATCAACAACGACCGAGAGACCAAGTAGGAGGTTGCGATGTACGGATACGTGCTGCAGGATTGGATCACCGTACGTGGAAACATTCCGTCGAGCGGGAGCGTCGACATCATCCAGGGAGAGTCGACATGGATGGGATTCTCTTCGTTTCAAGACATCGTCATTTGGCTAGATGTGCGGGAGATCGCTTTCCCCGCAGGTGCGCCGAACCAACTCACGTTCAATTTCGACACCGCGCCCAGCAAGGACAGCAACTTGTTCGTGACGATGGCGAGCGTCGGGCCGCTCGGGAGCCTGACACCGGGCGTCCAGACGCTTCAGAAGGTCATCTTGGCAAACAACCCGACCGTGCCGTTAGCGACCTGGCTTCGGTGGCGGCTTACGCCTGGCGGCGTGTCGACGAACACGTGGGACGCGACGTTCAGAGTCCTCGTCGCTGCGAATCGGGTGGTTCGTGAAGGCCGTCAGCCGATGTGGCGGTAAATTTGGGCGCTGCAAGTCGACAAACGCGGCGTGTCTCATGTTCGGGTCACTCATCGCTTGTAGTGCAGCGACGATGCCGTCACGAGATGGACCTCAGACATCGTTCCGCGACTGCCTCAACGACCGTGATCTCAGCGTGTGCTCGGCGTGCGCTACCGTCGCGCATTCGATGTTCGAGACACGCATCTACGCCGTCGGCACGTCAAGCGAGACCGGCGACGGATACGAGAGACTTATGCACCTGAGTGTGTGCGTGCCGTTCGTTGCGCGAGAGATTCAAAGAAACTCGGCGATCGAGAGGAGTGACCTCGAGCGGAAATGGCTGGAAAGCAAAGGCGAACAATACGAAAGACCATCAGGGCGCATCACTGTGGCCGAGTGTTTCGATTTCGGGCGCATGCCGCACACTCGCGAATTGTCGCAGGCCGTAAAGGAAGTCGAAGCGAAACACGGCGTAACGTGTGTGGACATCGATCGCAGTTTGGCGCGGAGTAAATAACCATGGGCTTTACGGGTGTCAGCCAAAAGGGCAGCAAGTGGGTCCAGTCCGGACCCTTGACCCAATGGGCACAACAGCAGCTTGGGAGCCCAAATAATGATAATCCGGCGACGTGGCTTGGGTCGCTCGCCTCGATCGCGGCACTCGGCGCGCAATACGATGCGAAGCAGTTCGATCAACTCGTCGGCATTGCGCAGATGGTCCTGTCGCTTACGGCTCGGGGTTTCATCTTTACCTCACAGGGGATCTACTGGGGCGGAGACGAGGCGAATCCAGCGCAGATGGTGGGGGCTGGCCAGATCACGGGCGTCGACGACGCGACCGTTGAGCTGCTTCACATGCTGTTCGACCCGTATCAAGCACCCAGCGCCCCCGATGCGCTTGGTCAACCTACAGACGCGTCCGAAACCGAAGGAACTCACGTTGGCGAGTTCATCAACCACTACGTCCGCTGGTTTCAAGACCGAAGCCTCACGACGCTTCAGGTCGTGGAACCGCCGCAGATGTCGACTGACCCCGAGCTTGCGGGAATCGCGGAGCAGATCGACCAGATATCCGGTGGGCAGCCGATTGCGGGCACCGACTGGTGGCTGCCGACGCCAGCTTGGCTGCAGCAATTGGTTGCACCGCCCCCAATCCTGAAAGCAACCACCGATTCGGCCGATTCGGATGAGAACACGATCGCCCAGTACGACGCTACTAAAGGCGTCGAACGACCCGATAGTGAGTCAACTGGTACTCCGGTTACGAATCCAACTCCGCCGAATCCGAACAACACCGGCAGCCCCCTCGTCACGACGGGCGGGCCGCCGACGGTTCCCATTCCGCAGGTCATCGGCATCACGAACGTTCAACCGGCGCAGCAACGCTTTATTGGTGGAGTTGCTGGCGTCCCCACCGGGGGTTACGTGTCCGCGGGTGGCGGTGGCGATCCGATTTATGGTTTTGGCGACGGCGACGGCGCGTATTTCGGCGGAGGCAAGCACAAAACAAAAGGGGGTGGGGGTGGCGGTGGTGGCGGCGGTGGCGGCGGAGGACACGGTGGTGGAGATGATCCGGGGCAGCGAGACGACGGACATGGACAGAGCGCCGATCCCGGTGGCGGTGGTGGCGGCGGGCATGGTGCAGGCGGTGACGCCCCGAGCGGCAACCGCAAGGATGACGGAACCGGTAGTGGTGGCGCCGCGGCCCCCGCTGCGGGTGCCGCGCCCGGCAGCGGTAAGGGTGGCGTACTCTATTACTTCGACCAAGATACGGGGACCTATGTCGTCGTGACAAAGCAGGGCGACCCTGGTCCGGACGATAGTGGTGGGAGCGACAGCAAACCATCGATTCCATATGGCCCTCATCACAACTCAGGCGGCACGAGCACGGCGCCGCAGCCGCCAATGCCGTACGAAAGCACCAGCATCGGGCCCACCTTCCAAGAACGTCTGCTCAGAATGCGGCTCGCTCTCTTAAGCGTCTCTGGGTACGCGTCGGGCGACGATCTCGGTGCGGCTGGGTACAACCCACACTTCAATCCCGATCCGGATGGCGGAGCGCCGACCGGACCAGCTCCAGCTGGCGACGGTGGTCCAAAAGGGCCGAGCGGAGGTGAGGGACCAAATGTCGGCGGTGGGGGCGGTCCATCAGCTGAACATGGCGGCGTGGCCGCCCCTCCCTCCGGTCCCGATCCCGACAACGAGTGGGGCGCGGGCGGATACAACCCGCACTATCAGCCGTCGGGCGGCTACTCATGGACGCCGTACTCGCGCGGCGTCGGTTCCGGTGTGACGCGGCAGACGCCAGTTGCACGCAAGGCTCTCGGCATTCGGGTGCGTTGAGCGCTACTTCATCATGCGCCTCAGTGATGCGCGGACGTTCGTTTTCGAGCGGCTCGTCGCGGGCTTCCGTTTGCCACGCCGCTTGCGCAACGCGATGACGTCCGCGTAGGCCGCGCGGCAATTCGCTTCCGCGTCGAAGACGAGAATCGCGGGCGGGCCAGCGTGCTGACAACGAACGATTCCGAGCGCACGGAGCACAGCACGCACGAACTCGGCTTCGCTTCGACCAGAGAGCTCACGAGGGAAACCGCATCTGCACGAGTCGCGGCGTCGCGACAACGTCGTCCACATCGGCGACGACGACCATGAAGTAGTCGACCGAGTCGTTCGAACTCGGGGAGCGCGAACGTCGTCATGATTGTGCTCGCTTCTTCTCGGTCGACGTTGGCGGTACGGCCGCTTTCGCCAAACCGTCAGCGCAAAGGCGCGTCTCGCTCGCTCGCGGCTCCGACGCCTCGGGGCCGGCGAGACGAAGATAGTGCTGCGGGCGCGGCAGCCAGTCACGGAGCATGCGCCTCAGAAAATTGCGTTCGATGCCGAGCAGTCTCGATGCATGCGCTTTGTTGCCTTCGTACTCTTTCACGGTGGCCTCGAGGGCAACCGCGAGGATGATTTTCGCGTTGTCGGCGATGTTGCCTGGAAGTGCGCGAAGGTATCGCGCGGCGCGAAGGAATGCGTCGACGACGTCGGTGGCGGGCTTGTCGGCTTTGAGCGCAAGAAGGACGCCGATCGTCATCAAAACGACGGAGTCGACGGACTTGATGAGGACTGGGACGTGAAGCAGGGCGAGCTCGGTCTGAATCGAGTCTTCGGGCCGCTGCGATGTGTGGACGATCACGGGGATCTTGCGTGCCTCCGCGCTTCGGATCACGTGCATGCCGGAACGATCGGCGCGATCGTCTCTAAGGGACAACTCCGTAATCACGACGTCGGGAGAAAAGCGCGCAAGAATGACCAGCGCCTCGGACAACGTCGCGGCTTCGATCGTGTCGATCACAACATCATCGAGCCCCGCAGCCTGCTTCACGCCTGCGAGCGCGCTCCGCAACGGCGCGTAGGGCTCGATCACGAGCACGTGAATCACTGTCGTCCCCATGCCCCTTCCCCTTCCTCGAGCCAACGCAAGGCTACCGCGAACAATTCCTCGCAGATGGTGACGACGCCGCAAACTCATCGCGCAAATTCGCGCGTTCAAAGCGTTGACACACACAACACCGCGCGCTTGGGTAAGACGATGGGCTCACGCCCGTCCGGGACGACAACCTCTTCGTCGCGATGACTACGGCGTGAGCTCCCGAGGCAATCGATCCCACTGCGCGATGAATGGACGCGCGGAATCGAGCGCTCGCTTTCGTTGACGACGACGGTCGCTGGGCGACGCTGTCTACGATGAGGCGAAGACGAAACCGCAACCGGCTGGAGCTGGCTCTCCGCATTCGCGAGGCGGTGCTCGCGTTTCCGCACTGGCGCATCGAGACGACCCACCTCGGGACCGAATTCATGCGTGCGACCATTGGCGAGCTCGAAATCGTCCGCACGACGCCGGCGACGCCGGACTTCGGCGCGCCTGCTTCGAACGGGATCGACATCTGGGCTGGACGCAAGGTGTTCTCGATGTGGTGGCCCGACGGCGATGTCGATGACGATGAGTTCGAGATCGTCGCCTTCGCGACGGGGGACTGGTTTGCACCACTCGTCGGTGGTTGCTGATCAAGCTGACGCGTTGAAGAAGCGTGACCGCGACGCGTGGGTCGACACCGTTGGGCGCGCGGTGCTCGATGCCGAAGGTGTCCTCGAGCAGGCGGCCAAGACACTGACCGAGACCGATCACGCTTCATCGTTGCCTCGGAGAGCCGGAGCTCCGCGCGATTCCGATCCGCGGCGAGCATTGGGCCGTGAACAGCACGCACGCGACCATTCGACTCGTGCGCGCCGGGCGGCCCATCGACATCGACGTCGGCGTCGCCGATCTGATTGAAGCGACGTGGTCGATGCGGCCGTGTTCGCCCGAAACGATCTCCTCGTGCGAGTCATGGCCGGAAGAGCGGCCGGACCACGGAAAGGTGCAGCTCGGATTCGGCCTCGCGTCAGCGGCGTGGATGTGGCTCGAGGCCGTCGATCGCCTCGATGGCTGGTGCGCGGAAGACGTGGCCGAGAGCACGGCGACGCGCGGCGATTGGGCGTTGCACGTCCACGCGTTGTCTCGCAACGACGCTTTCCTTCGTGGATGGATACTTCCCTCGCGCAGATCTCGCCAACGTCACGAAGCGGCTCACCACAGCTCGATGACGGGCTCGCCTTGTTCTTCGTTCCAATGCCAATGCAGGAGATTCGAGCCTGAGCTAATCTCGTGGAATGAGGGCCCGTTCGTTCATCGCGCTCGTCGCGCTCGTTGCGGCTTGCGGTGACAACGGCGACAAGCCCGACGCGGGCAAGGACGCGGCGGGCGACGTCACGGATCCGGAGACCGGCGTCGAGGCTGGGCCGACCAACCTCATGCTCGTCGGCACGATCGTCACGCCGGACACGGTGATCGACGGCGAGGTGCTCGTGATCGGGCAGACGATCGCGTGCGCAGACGTCGCCTCGGTGTGCGACGCGATGCCAGAGGCGGCGAACGCCGTCTACGTGCAGACGAACGGCGTCATCGCGCCCGGGCTCATCGACACGCACAACCACGTCCTCTTCGACATCTTCGACGGCGACGACTGGCTCCCCTCGAAGCTGTACACGAACCACAATCAGTGGCCGAACGAGGTGAAGTACGCGGCCATGCTCGACGTGAAGCAGTGCCTCGCGAACGACTCGCAAGGCAAGCCCGCGTGGTGCGCGAATACGCCGTACGGCAACACGACGGGGAGCCTCCGCTGCGAGATCGACAAGTGGGGCGAGCTCAAGGGGCTCATCGCGGGGACCACGTCCGAGGTCGGATTGCCGGGGACGTCGGCGGCGTGTTTCGGATCGCTCACGCGGTCGATCGACGTCGTGCAGAACGGCCTGTCGAGCGATCGCATCCGGACGAGCGCCACGTTCCCGCCGTCGAAGGCCACGGCCGACTCCGATTGCGACGCCTTCGCGCAAGGCACGGCCGACGCGTTTTTGATTCACTGCGGCGAAGGCACGGACGCGACGAGCTTGAACGAGTTCGCGACGCTCGGATCGGTGTCGACGATTCCAGGTTGTCTCTACGCTCCGCAGACGACGATCACGCACGGCGTCGCCTTCACTGCGACGGAGTTCGCGACGATGGCGTCGAAGGGCATGAAGCTCACGTGGTCACCCGCGTCGAACGTCGCGCTCTACGGGACGACGGCGAACATCCCCGCCGCGCTCGACGCCGGCGTGACGATCGCGCTCGCGCCGGATTGGTCGATGGGCGGCAGCCAGAACATCCTCGACGAGATGCGCTTCGCGAATCAGTGGGACGACGCGAACTGGGGCAATCGCATCAGCACGACCGACCTCGTGAAGATGACGACGACGAACGCCGCGAGCGTCCTCGGTTTGTCCAACACGCTCGGGCGCATCAAAGCGGGCATGGTCGCCGACCTCGTCGTCGTGAGCGGCGACAAGTCGAAGCCGTACGACGCGATCGTCGCAGCGACGCCGAGCACCGTGCGGCTCGTCGTGATCGGCGGCGAGGTTCTCTACGGCGACACCGACGTCGGACAGACGCTGAATGTCCCGGCTTCGTGCGACACGTTCGACGCGTGCGGCACATCGAAGTTCCTCTGCGTCGCACGTCCGGGCGCGACGACCGACAAGCTCGATCAGACGTACACGCAAATCCACGACGCGCTCGAGCAGGGACTCGAAGTCGCAGACCAACAGACGACGAGCGACGGGTTCAACTTCGCCCCGCTCGCGCCTTTGGTTAAGTGTCCCTAACCTACATCTGCATCCATTCGACTTCATTCGACTTCATGATCGAGTGCGAGTCGATCGACAGGCTCGACGATCCATCGATCGGGCTCGCGAGGATTCGCGAACGTCCATGAAATGCGGGGAATCTGCATCGACTCGACGACGTGCGTGAACGGCACGTCGGTTGCGATGGGCGTGGTCATCATGAAGATGCTCCGCGCGCTCCTCCTCGTTCCTTGCTTCGCCGTCGCCGCTGCGGCGTGCACGATGTCCACTGAAGACGGCGACTCCACGGAGTCGGCGGGCGAGGACATCACGGGATCGACGATGGTCTCGCGCGGCGAAGAGTGGGTGAACGCAAAGCTCCACTACTGCCAGGCAGCGTACGGCGCGTACGACGGCGACACGGCGTGCTGGGGCTGGGAAGGATCGAGCCACCGCTGCTATCGCCACTCGAATCCGGCGTGGAACAAGTACCGCTCGGACTGCTCGGGCTTCGTCTCGTGGGCGTGGAGCCTTCCCGCGGTCGGAAGCGGCGGCTACGTGACGGGCGACTTCGCGCCGTTCGGCGGATCGATCTCGCACACGATCTCCGGCGGCAACCTCGCGGCCGGCGACGCGCTCAACAAGACGAACAACGAGCACATCCTCCTGTTCAAGCACTGGATCACGCCCGGGCACTCCGCCGTCTTCATGGAGGAGCCGGGCTGCTCGTCGTCGATGCCGTACGCGCACGAGTTCACGTCGCACGTCACGATCAGCGGCTCGAAAGTCTACATCGACTACGAAGGCGCGTGGTTCTACGCCATCCGCAAGAACGGCAAGAACGCG
>Ga0097621_100003116_pt1 | contig 11378 bp, 10 predicted proteins | sample KBSMisM72_FD_73165 | JGI IMG/M metagenome (GOLD analysis project Ga0097621, IMG submission 73165) | Miscanthus rhizosphere microbial communities from Kellogg Biological Station, Michigan, USA - KBS Miscanthus M7-2 (version 2) (version 2) | ecosystem: Host-associated > Plants > Roots >... | reverse complement strand
GCCTCGCGAAACGGCGCCGGGTCGGGATAGAGCACTTGGACGCCGTGCTTCTTCATTTCCTCGATCGTGTTTTTCTCGTCATCGGCGAGCTTGTTCGAAGTCTCGGCTGCGACTTCCTTCCACGTGTCCTTGACGATCTTCTGCGTCTCGGGCGTCATCTTCTGCCACAGCTCGTCATTGATGAGGAGCTCGTTGCAGTTGAAAGTCCAGTTCACCACACTCAGGTACTTGGCGATCTCATAGAACTTGGAATCGTACATGTTGCCGACGGGCGCCTCCCAGCCGTCCGCCGTTCCCTGCTGGAGCGCCGTGTACAACTCCGGAAAGGCGATCACCACGGGGCTCGCTCCGAGCGCCTTGACGCCCGCCACGACGACTGGAATCTCCGGCGCGCGCAGCTTCATGCCCTTGAAATCCGTCGGGGTGCGGATCGCCTGCTTCACCGTCTGGAACTGGCGCGGCGTCTGCACGAAGTGGCCAAGCACGCGGATGCCCGTCTGCTTGTAGAAGTCTTCCGCCCACTTGTCGGCGATCGGGCCGTTGACGACCTTGAGTGCGTGTTCGCGGTCACGGAACAGGAACGGCGTGAACAAGAGGTCGTAGATGGCGGAGCCCGTCGCCCCGACGGGTGCCATGCCGATGGTGCCGAGCTTGACGCCGTCGGCAAGCTGGCGCTCGCCGCCCAGCTGGTTGCAGCAGAAGTGCTCGATCTGGACCTTGCCCCCGGTGCGCTCGCCAACGAGCTTTACGAACTTGCGCTGTCCCTCCGTGTAGATGCCTTCGGCCTGGACCGTGCCCATGCGGAAGCGCAGAGGCTGCTGCTCCGCGGCGATGGTGGTTGCGGCGTAAAGCGCGGCCAACATCCCAAAAGCCAGGAGCGTAAAGCCGCGATACCCGTGATGCGAGTCTTGACGCTGGTGCAACATGATGCGTTCTCCTCGTGTGGAACTATAGTTTGTTCACCAAACCTCAGCTTCCGGCTTGCGTGAGATGCGGAAGCCAGAGCACGAGCTGCGGTATGTAGGTTATCAGAGCCAGGACGACCAGCAGCACGACGATGAACGGAGCCGAGGCGCGCGCCACGCGCATCACGGGCACGCCGCTGATCGCCGAAGCCAGGAACAGGTTCAATCCGACGGGGGGCGTCAGACATCCGATCATCAGGTTGAGCGTTACGACGACACCGAAATGGACAGGATCGATCCCGAGCTTGGTGATCACGGGAAAGAGGATCGGCACCGTCAGCAGCATGATCGGGATGGGCTCCATGAACATGCCGAGAATGAGCAGGATGACGTTGATCACCAGCAGGATCACGTACGGATTCTTGGTGAGCGACGTGAGCCAGACACCGATCGCATTGCCCAGCCCCTCGGCGGCGGTGATCCAGCCGAACAGCTGGGCCGCGGCGACGGTGACCATGACGGCGGCCGAGGTGACGGCGACGCCGGTGAAGAGCTCGGGCAACTCCCTCCACTTGATCTCCCGGTATACGAACACGCCAAGGATGAACGCATACACGACTGCGACGACGGCGGCCTCCGTCGGCGTTGCGATTCCCGTGACGATCGATCCCAGTACGATCGCCGGCATGGCTAGAGCCAGCGCACCGTCCCACACCGCATGGCGGAACTCGGCCGCGGTCGCACGTAGCTCGATGGGCAGCTTGTGTCGGTGCGCGTAACGGTAGACCACGATCATCATCGCCAAGCCCATGATGAAGCCGGGCACGACGCCACCCATGAAGAGCTGCCCCACGGACACGCTGACCATCGACCCAATGATCACCATCGGCAGGCTCGGCGGAATGATCGGACCGATCGTCGATGCCGAAGCGATGACGGCAGACGCGAAATCCGCCGGATAGCCGCGCTTGACCATGCCTGGTATCAGCAGCGATCCCGTCGCGGCGAGGTCGGCGGCGGCGCTGCCGCTCATGCCCGCCATGATGATGTTAGCGACCACCGAAACCTGCGCCAGGCCACCCTTGACGTGCCCCACGAGCACGCTCGAGAAGCGCACGAGGCGCAGGGTGACGCCGCCGCGCGTCATGAGCTCCCCGGCCAGGATGAACATCGGTACGGCGAGGAGCGGGAAGGAGTCGACGCCCGCCATGAGCTGCTGCGGAATCAGCGTCAGCGGAATGGGGATGGCGCCGAAAAAGGCGAGGTCGACGAGATACAGCAGGCTCGCCATGCCCATCGCGTACCAGAGGTCCAGCCCCAGCACAAGAAGCAGGACGAACACCACAAACATGAGCGCGAGCACGGCTATCTTTCCGGTCGGTCGCGGGAGAGCGCCCGCACGTAATTGAGGATGCGCAGGAGCTCGTAGACGAGCATCAGCGCGCAGCCCACGGGAACGGCGGCGAACATGAACGCTTTCGAAATCGGAACCGAGCTCATCGGCTGATGCGACAGCCGTCCCAGGAGGCCGGCGCTGTAGTACAGCGTGACCGCCAGGAAGATCACGCCGACGAGCGTCAACGCGATGTCCAGAGTCGTCTTCGCGCGCGACGACAGGCGGCTGTGGAAGCTCTCGATCCGCAAATGGGCGTTGCGCACGATCGCAAGCGCGCCGCCGACGAAGGTCAGGTAGATGAACACCATGCGCGCGAGCTCCTCGGTCCAGTCGGGCGGGTTTTCGAACCCGTACCGGCCGACGACCTGGATGAACAGCAGCACGACCATCGCCGCCAACATCAGCGCGCAAAGGCCTTCGAGCCCGCGCGTGACCGGCGAGCGTCGGAGCGCCCTGGTCTCGCCGGAGAGATCGAGTTGCTCGGCCATCGGGAAGATCGAGTCAGAGGTTCGAGACGCCCAGCGAAAGGCCGCCATCGACCACCAGCGACGCGCCGGTGGTCCATTCGGCGGTGATGAGGTATTCGATCGCCTCGGCGATCTCCTCATCGGTGCCGATGCGGCCGAGCGCGTGCATCGGGGCGAGCGCTTCCATCCGGGCGCGGTGCTCGGCCTCGGTGAAAAGTCCCGCGCGCAGGTTGATCTCAGTCGGCACCGCGCCCGGAATGACGCAGTTCACGCGGATGCCCTTCGGCCCGAGCTCGGCCGCAAGAACACGGGCGAGCACCTCCACCGCGCCCTTGGTCGCGGCGTACGGGGAGGCGCCGGGAAACGAACGACGCGTATGGACCGACCCGATGAAGACCACGGCACCGCCCCGCTTGGCGAGATGCGGCACGGCAAGTCCCGTCAGCATCATCGGCGCGACGACGTTGGAATCGAACACGCCGAGCACCTCCTTCGCATCGAGCTTGTCGATCGCTCCGCGCACCATGTTGCCGGCGTTGTTGATGAGCGCGCCAATGCCGCCACCATGCTCGACGGCAGCATCGATCAGGCGCCGGCGATCCTCGTCTTTGGTGACGTCGCAGACGATGGCCCGGCAGTTGGGGCCGATCTGCGCAGCAACTGCGTCGATCTTGTCTCGCCGCCGCCCGCCGATCGTGACCCTGGCGCCCTTCCCGGCGAGACGCAGCGCTGCCCCGCGCCCCAGGCCGGAGCCCCCGCCGGTGATTACAACCGAGAGTCCCGCGACGTCCTGCACGCTCTCAATCCCGCGGCAACTGTTGCAGGACACTGTGCACCACGCCGCCATCCACGGCCACGTGCTGCCCGCTGATGTAGGACGCGGCGTCCGAGCCCAGGAACAGCACGGCCTGCGCAACGTCCTCCGGTGTACCAAGGCGGCGCAGCGGAACGGCGTTGCCGCGCCGCGCGCGGATCTTCGGATCCTTGAAGAACCCGGCCGACATGCCGCCGTCGATGAAGCCCGGAGCAATGGCGTTGACCCGAATGCCCTGCGGTCCCCATTCGAGCGCCATTTGCTCCGTCAGCTTCGCGGCGCCGGCCTTCGCCGCCGGATAGGCGCCGGCGTTGGTGCCCGTCGCCATGCCGCCGATCGAGGTGATGTTGACGATCGCGCCCGACCCGCGCGATACCATGCGCCGCGCGCAGGCCCGCGCCACGACGAAAATGCCGACGAGGTCGACGTCCAGCACGCGCCTGAAGTCTTCCAGCGACTGGTCGAGGAGATAACCGAAGCGCACGATGCCGGCATTGTTCACGACGAGATCGGGAATCGCGCCGAAGGCATCGAGCACCGCCTCGACCGACGCCTCGTCGGTCACGCTCGCGACGAGCGGTACCGCCCCGGCGGTCTTCGACGCGACTTCGCGCACCCGCGCCTCGTCCAAGTCCAGCACCCCGACCTTGTAGCCCGCTTGGGCGAGGACGCGCGCGATCGCGGCGCCGATATCGCCGGCCGCGCCGGTGACGATGGCTGTCTTCATGTGGGTGTCAGTTGAGGAGGAGTGGATAGTAAGCCCACGTCTTGCGAACCGTCGTGGTGTCGACGCGTGCCGTATCGTGCGGATCGGCGCGAACATGATGATCGAGCAGTGCGCGCAAGACCAGCGGAATCGTGCCGTAGTGATGGTCGGCAGGTTGCGTGTCCGGCCGCGGCTCGGTCCCCGCGGCCAAGTTGCGGCCGATGCACGCGTGCATGCCGATGCCGAACGACAGCCCGGACAGGTTCGTCAACCTTCCGGCATCGCGATGCGGGTTGAAGGTCGCGGCGTCGGCGCCGAACACGCGCGTGTCGCGGTTGGCCGCGTGGAGGTCGATCACGATCTCGTCGTCTTCGTCGTGTGACCCCCTGCCCGGCAACTCGGTCGGCGCGGTCGGCCGGCGGCATGCCGTCGGGCTGGACGGATGCAGGCGGATGCTTTCGTAGACGCAGCGCTGCAGAAAGAACGGATCGGAATCGGCGCGCTCGCGGTCCCCCGGGTGGGCCCTCACCCATTCCAGGAACTCGTGCACCGCATGCGTCATCGAATGAATGGACGTGTGCGCACCCGCCATGAGGTAGAACGCCATCTCCTTCATCAGAACGTCGTGCGATGCATGCAGCTCTTCGTTGCCCTGGAGCATCGCGACCAGCATGTCGCGGGGTAGCTCGGTTTCAGGGATCTCGCCGCGGGCATGAGCGGCCAGGAGCGCTTCGCGCCGACACAAGGAGGGCGTGAAGAATTGCGTGTCGAACGCGTCGAGGCCACGCTGGATATCCGCGCGGATGGCGGCACGATCGCCGAGTGCCTGACCGAGCGTGGCGGCCTTGCCGAAGGTGCGCAGCAGCGTCACGATCATGTCGGTTTCCTCGGTGGACCGCGCAGGCCGGTCGATGCCAGCAAAATCCGCGGTGAGGTTCACCATCACCCGGTACCCGAACTCCACCATGTCCGCCTTGCCCGCGGCAACATAGGGCGCAAGCGTCTGCGCGAGCGTCGGTCCGAACACATTCTTTTCGTAGTGCAGAAAGAAGGCCGGGCGCAGGATCTTGGTGACCACACGCTTGCGCGCCAGGTGCTCGTCACCGTGAAGGTTCACGAGCACCTTCTTCATCAGGATGGCACCCTCGTCATAGAGCGCCTGGCGCAGGTCCGAGCGGCGAAGCGCGTCCTCCGCTTCCTTGTATGTGTCGATCGTGATCAACGCCATGACGTCGTTACGGATGCGCGGGACCAGGTCACGTCTTCGCCCACGCACTCTTTGACCCGCGGTTCGAAGCCACGAGCTCGCGCGTCAGCTGGCCGCCCATGGTCGCATGGCGCCATCCGGAGATCGCCTTGCGTGCTGCTGGCGGCGAGATGTCCATCATCTTCCCGCCGATCATCACGTGTTTGATGCGACCGGGATCTCCCAGCACAGCTACATCCTTCGACGGATCGCCGTCCACACAGATCACGTCGGCGAGATACCCCGGCGCGATGACGCCGATCTTGCCCTTCATTCGCAGGGCAAAGGCGCCAGCCTGGGTCGCGCACTGGACCGCCTGCAACGGCGTGAAGCCCAAGTATCGGGTAAACACTTCCATTTCCCGATAGTGCCACTCGCCGTACGGCACCATCGAGAAGCCGCTCTCGCTGCCGCAGAGGAGCGGCACGCCGGCCGCGTAGGCGCGCTTCAGCGTCTCGACGCTATCGGTGATCTCGCTCCTGAAAAAGTCGCGCAAGCCCTTGTCGGCACCCACAGTCTCGCCGAAGTCGGCCATGTTCGCCTGGAATGTCAGCGTCGGCGCAATAGGCACGCGCTTATCGATGACGGCTTCCAGCGCCTCATCGTCCATTCCCGTGGCGTGATAGATGAGATCAAATCCGGCGTTGGCGGCGTCGCGCACCGCCTTGGCGCCGCGACAATGGCCGACGACGGGGGTGCCGAGGTCGTGCGCCACGTCGCACAAGAGCTTGAGCTCGTCGGGCATCCAGACCGAGAGCTCGCCCTTGTGCTTCTGGCGCGGAATGAGGCCGGTAACGTGGACTTTGATCCAGTCGGCGCCGATCTTGATCTGCCGGCGCACCTCGGCGACGATCTCGTCCTTGTCCTTGAGCACCTTGCCCCAGCCGATCACACCATGATCGGGAATGAGGCGGCCGGCGGTCCCGCCTACCGACGTCATCAGAGCGTAGGCGCCGCACGCGACGCGCGGCCCCTCCATGACTCCGGATTCGATCGCATCGCGCACGTCGATCATGCACTCATACACCGAGTCCGGATCGAGGATGCTGGTGACGCCCGCGCGCAGGACCTTGCGCGCGTTGTACGCGGCGACGAGCGCGGAGAGTGCATTGCGGCGGTGATAGAAGATCTCGGCGTTCGACTGCGCGTCGTCGAACGAGAGGTGAACGTGGGCGTCGATCAGGCCCGGCATGACGGTCATGCCACGGGCGTCGATGCGGGTCACGCCATGAGCCATTTGCGACGCGCGCCCCGTCGCGTCTTCGCCGATCGCCGTGATCTTGTCGTCCTCGACGAGCACCGCGCCTGGACGGGCCGCGGCGCCGGTGCCGTCGATGATCGTGCCGTTCTCGAAGAAATAGTTCGAGGGCATGACGTTTGTTTTGTCTATGACTAGCGTCGATACGCTATCTGCGCGGGAGACTGCGTTCGGCCCGCTGTCACGCCGATTATACGACCACTAATCGCGAGCGGCCTTTGCACCTGGGGAATCTGGCATGTGCAGGAAGGCACGCCATTGCACGCATTGCAGGAGTTGCGCAGTCCAACCGCATCGGCTTGCGGCTGGTGCAGGACGGGGAAGTGGCTGCGTTTTCCGTTACAGGCACCCAATAGGACCTGCGCATTCGCAGGCCCTTGATTAATTAGCGCACCCGGCGGGAATCGAACCCACGCCCCCCTGGTTCGTAGAAGTGTTCGACCTAGGGAAAGCGGAACCCAAAAAGGGTCGGGGAGCGCGATTACTCTACTGTTTTTGAATAGAAAAGCAGCTCCTGTTTGTCTCCCCTTGTTGCTTGTTGTCTCAACGCACTGCTTCCCCTAGCGCTTCCCCTCGCAATCAGCAAGACTGGGCAATCAAGTCGCCTGCTTCTATTGGCAAATGCCCTTAAATACTATCGGATCGCAAGAATCCAATCCCTTGAAGGCTCCGAAAAGGAGCGCTTGCTCGCAGACGGCGGCGATCTATATCTTCGCCTTCGCAAGTCCGGCGAGGATTGGCTGTTCATATATCGCTTCCGCGGAACACAACGGAAGCTTGGACTGGGCGCCTATCCGGACCTTGGGTTGGCAAAAGCTCGGACCATGGCGGAATCGGCGCGGAAGCTACTCGTTGAAGCGAAAGATCCGCGCGCCGAACGATTGGCTCAGTTGGCCGAAGAACGCGCCACCGCTGATCAACCGCCCGACTCTGATGCTGCTTGGTGTGGGTATGCTGTTGGCGATTGGGCTTACTTGGCGATGGAGGAAACAACTCGATCCCTCCAACGACGCACTAGGTCAGTGGCTGCCCGAATTGATCTCTTCGCCCTTCCGCTACGCGATCCGAGAACCGGCAAATGGATCCGCGCGCGGTACGTCGCCAGGCGGGAACAGATCGCCGAGCGTTACGCCGGATGGGAGATCACCGGGCCGGCGGAGATCCGCGACGTCGATCCGGACGCGCGCGCGTTCAGCCCTTTCAAGCAGACGATGGACGCTGAATTGCGGCGGGATAGCGAGCGGCCGCCTGAGCTGCAGCCGACGATCGACGCGGTAGAGGCGTTCCTGCTCGCAGTGTTCCTCCGCCGCTACGTCACGTACTGCGCGAGGCGCGGGAGGTTCGCCGCGATGAATGGGGCGGTGCGGTTGTTCGCTGAGGTTTGAGCTATCTACGACATAGAAACAACAAGCCCCGCCGGAGCGGGCCTGTGCTGGCGCGGAATCAATCTGACGGAATTGATCCTCATACAAAGATCATTCACGCATCCCCAATGTAGCGGCGGCAAGCCCGTGTCACATGAGGCAGCTGCGCACCGCGGCCGAGTCTACGTCCGCGAAGCCAAATCCGCCTTCGCGCCGACGACGGTGACGGGAACAGGGTTTGCCGCCGAGCTGACGACGGACACCGGGACAGGATTGGCTTGGGTGCTGTTTACCGTGACATTACCGGTAACCCCGAGCGATCCTGCTACCGGCACAGGATTGGCCGGCGTATTTGTCACTGTGACATTAAGTCCCGGGTCAGGGCCGGCGGCCCCAACACCTGCTGCGAAAAGACCTATGCCTATCGCAAGGCAGAACGGAAACGCTGATCACATGGCGGTCAGGATTAACCCCCTTAGTGAACCGGGTGATTTACCGGGCAGGAAAAGAGTACGCTCGGTGGCCGCGAGAACCATGCGAGCCGACAGACGGTGCGCCTAGAACGCGGCACGGGGCACGATCTACCGTCGGGATGGGTCAGGGTAGCTTGGCGGTTGCGAATCGCGCCCGTGCGGAGGACTCTACGCGGACCGCGATATCATTCCGCCATGCTCGATGACGCCGACTAGGAATCCCCCGCGTGCAATCGGCGGCACCGAGGAACGACGGGGCCAACCAGCCATGAACCTGTTCTCCGCAATTAATCGCGCCGTTCTGGTTTCTGTCCTACCCTCGCCGAGAAATCACGCGCTCGCGCTCATGGTCGCAATCGAATACTCATGGTGCAAGCCCCCCAACACCGATTTCGCGAGCACGAGCGCACCCGCCGCGAATCGATGTCGGTTTTTGGCCTTCGACGTTGGCTCAGCTGCCTTCGGCGGGTCCGGTACCCCTGGACCCAGCCTGCTGTGTGGTCTACCCTGATTGTAATGTTCGACCCACGCCTTCAGGATCGACCGCAGATGTACCGAGGGCGGACGTCGATATCTGATCCATCACCGAGACAAGATCTTCGCTAAGCACCTTGATGACTCGATTAGGGCGTTGGGTATCGAAGTGTTGCGATCGCCAGTGGCAAGTCCAAAAGCAAATTCAATTTGTGAACGCGTGATTGGGACAATCCGAAGGGAGTGCCTCGATTGGAACGGGGCGGCGCGGCTGTATGCAGAGATGGCGGCGCGGGCGGAATAGCTGGCGCTGGGTGTATTTCTGGTCCATCCTTGTCTCCAACGGTCGGTCGGTGCGGTGTCGCGTAACCGGCGGTGATCGATAGCGATTCGGACGGCAGAAAAGACACATGTTTGCACTGCGCCGCTCGCCGTGGCTCCTCGGGGTACTCCTCGGTATCGCGCTGGTGTCGGGTGTGCCTCGCCCGGCCCGCGCCAACATCATCCTTGCCGTTGTGGAAGACCTTCAGCCCGGCCTTCATCCCGGCGTGCTGGCATGTCTCGGCATCAACGGCAATTGTGTCTACGTGCCGGCGACGACGAACCCAGCCATGGCCTTCAACGGCGGCGTTGAGGCCGCCATGATGCAGAACGGCTCGTTCATCGCGTTCGCGTTTACGTTGCAGGACACGTCCGGTCAAAGCCAGTACGCCTCCACCGCCATTACGCCGACATTTCCCAATCCCTTGAACATCTCGATCGTCGGCACAGCCGGCGAGCCCGCCGGAACGCCCGTGTCGCTGCGCGTCAACAGCGGGACGGATGTCGATGCCGGCGTCGCCCAGGAGATCACGAACCAGCTCAACGACTTGGAATTCGCGCCAACTTCGGACCAGATCGTCGGCGGCTTCCATGTCGGAGACACGTTCTGGTACTGGGCCTCCATCGCGGCGCCGGGAAGTGTTCCCATCGTCTTCCAGGTGACACTCAGCGTACAGGAGGATGCGGATCGGACGCCCTTGCCCACGCCGGGAACGCTCGCGCTTGTGATGAGCGCCAGTGCTGCGTTCGGAGCATTTTCGTTGCGCCGGCGGTGGCGTACATACAGACGCGCAGCGTGAGCCCGACGCCATAGCAAGTTGGCGGCGAGGCTGTCCCTCTAACGCCTCGTTCGCCACGTCGGTTCGACGCCCAGCATCGCGCACGTCTGTAGATAGTTGGCGTACACGAGATCCGGGTCGGGCGCGTCGGCGGGGTCGAACATGGCGGGATGATAGAGCATCGAGAGCCGCCCTTCGGGGCGGTTTTCGTTTGGGCCGCGACGAGATTATGGGGACGACAGCATGACGGTTTCCACGGCTTTACCCAGGGGCGTTAGTGCCCAGTAATCCATCCCCCCTGCTCCCACCGATTGCGATCTATTTACAGTGATCAGACGAAGGTCTTCCAGAATCGCGCAAAGCTTGAACAGGTCTTCCGCTATGACGTTGCCCCGCCGATGGTGATCGTAGATTCCGAGTAGTGTTCGAGTTTATGTGCAGAACTGCCGCTTGAGGAAGGCGGGAGTGGTCATGGTATGAGGTTGAGTGTCTAGATCAACCGAACCCTTTGCGGAGGGCCACACCATGACCGAGAGGAAGCTTAAGACAGTCAAGCCGCGGTTAGAAGTCCTGGTAGCGCAGGATCGCGACCTGTTGAAGGCGTTGGTGAAGGAAGCGCTGGATCAGATTCTGCAGGCGGAGATGACCGAGTCGAGCTCCGGGAAGCTCAGTTTGCTCCGTCGGGTCAATGGAGCCATAGCGGCTTCCAATCAACAGCAAATAATGATCGGTATCGTCGATCACGCGCTTGATGTACCGCAGCGGTTCTTTGTCTGAGGCAGGAAAAAGCTCCATCCGGCCGGATTAGCGTCGTGAACGATGATCTCGTTAAGCGCTGCTTGGCGCTGGACCTTCAAGTCCAGGTAGGTCGAGCTCAGAAATATCTGATAACGACGACTTTTCTCCACCGCGCCCCCGGCGCTAGCCGGATCCCAAATGAAAAGGGCTGCATCGCTGCAACCCTTTGATTTATTGGCGCGCCCGGCAGGAATCGAACCCACGACCCCCTGGTTCGTAGCCAGGTACTCTATCCAGCTGAGCTACGGGCGCGAACTGCGATTATATCAAGCTAGGCAGCATCGCCGCCAGTTTGCCCGGGTTCGACGCTGGGGGAAGGAATGATCGGCTGGCGCTTTCGGCGCTGCTTGCGCAACGCGTATGCCTTGACCAGCCAC